>Ga0315284_10005188_pt1 | contig 18512 bp, 12 predicted proteins | sample YL17G09_16_MG_FD_203696 | JGI IMG/M metagenome (GOLD analysis project Ga0315284, IMG submission 203696) | Sediment microbial communities from Yellowstone Lake, YNP, Wyoming, USA - YL17G09_16 | ecosystem: Environmental > Aquatic > Freshwater > Lake > Sediment | place: USA: Wyoming | collected...
GCCAGTCCCGAAGGATAGCTACGATCTGACCTTTCTTGACTTCGTACCCGTACTCTCTCCAGAGCATCGCATTCAGATTGATCTGCGCTTCCCACTCTTGCTTGGTTCCAAGTAAGAACGAGAAGACCGATGTAACCTTAAAGTCTGAGATAGTATGGTTCTCTGTCTCGTAGAGATCAGTCTGACCAGTTATGGTGTAGTTATTGATCTCCATGTAAAGACGCTTCTCTGTCATCTCAGTCTCGCCGCCAGCCAGTTCCACTACCTTGTGTACGGACTGACCTAACAATGCCCATACTCTGTCTGCTGCGTCTTCTGTGATCTTTTCAGAATACCGCTTCTTGAGTTGGTTGATTTTCGGTGGCCCGATTAAACTTGTCACAGAGATGTCTGACCTCCTAGTGCCGGGGGTGTAGCCATCATGCGACAATGCTCGATACATTGGGGCGGGAAGCCCATGATTATTCGTTATCGTCATCAGTAAATAAGTTGGGGTCGATGCCTTGATCCATGTCACGCATAGCGCAACGATGAATGAAGGCTTCGTGCCTTGCTTCTTCTACTTCTCCCGATACATCTGTTTCGTCCCAGTCTCGTTCGCTCATTTGAGGCACTGGGTCAGCAGTTCGGCTACGCCTTTCAAGTGATCTCCCTGACTAACTACTGCCTTTGCATTTGGGAGCTTTCCGAGATCGAACTTTCCGTCCGATGCTGATGCTGAAACTAAGCGAAGATAAATCTCACGCTTGAGTGCGAAATCTACTACTGTAGATGCTTCTGGTTTTACTTCTGTTTTCACTTCTGGTTCTGTTGTTGTTGGTTTGTCTTTCATTAGTTTTTTGTGGACGGAGGTTGTGCCGTTCACAAGGGCAAATCTACAACAGAAAATTCTAGTGTCAATAGATTATTTTTAGAAATTATCGGTAACAATAAAAAAAGAAGCGCACCCCAGATTTCTCCAAGGTGCGCCACTAATGAATGAACACGAATGAAAACAGCAACAAGCTGCACAAGCACACTACTACACGATGTAGAGATGTCAAGCTATCTATTTGGCAATCTGTTTAAAAACTTTCTGCGATTGGTTTCATACTGCTTAGACAGCTTCTCAATCCCAGCGTACTTCTCTGGACTCACTTTTGTTTTAACCCACTTCAAGAATTCTCTCTTCTCTGCTTCATCCATTGGGCCACTGCCTAACCGCAGAGGCTGACGATTCCTAGCTCCAGACTCCATGCTCTGAATTGCATTCTTGCGATCTTCTTTCGGTAATGTCTTGAGATATTCTTTGGCATAAACCGCCGCTGTTACTGGATCATTCCTCTGTAGGTAACTCGAAATCTCTCTGTTGATCGGAGTCATCTTGCTTGGGGCAATATCCATTGGACGCTTGGTTCTGTACTCAAGTCCAGCAGACTCAGCCCAGCGACGACCATACTTATTGATTTCAGCAACCTCTCTCCTGTATATCTCTTCAGCTACTGTTGGTGCGTCTGAGAAGCCCAATCCACTAGCTGCTGTTTGATATAGTTTCTGACTCACCCTATACATTGATGACATCCGATTCACATAATTGTTGATGTCTCCTTTTGTGAGTGTGCCTTGGTCTGCTACGTTCTGAATCAGAGTAGCAGTTTCTTTGACTAGGCTAAGTGCTGGTGGGTCTAGCGGATTCTTGACGCGCTCACGATCCTGCCAGTCCATGAAGAACTGGCCGTAGTTGCCGATCAATCCTAGCGCACCGATACCAATCAGATTGTACCATGCGCGTTGAAGTCCGAGATAAAGTTCATCATCGTCTTCATCATCTTCTAACGCTTTCAAGATGTCTTCGTAGTCTGGCCCCTTCATCATTACGCCAAACAAAACATCCCTCAAACGCAGGATAGCTTCACCACCTACATACGCAGAGGCAAGCCACATCATCACAGGGATGAGAGTTAATGCCTTTGCTTCTGCTTTGGATACCTTCTGTGGTATCTCATCCAATGAAATCTTTCGGTTGTCTCCGATCTCCCTAGCCTCTGCTAGTCTCAATCTGTAGAGCAACTGCCTTGTTTCAGATGGTAGTTGCATCGTCTCACCTTTAAACGTGACAGCCTTCCACGCTGGCTCAAACGTATTCTTCCATGCTTGACGCATGACTTGGGTTGAGAACTTCTGATACTTGAAAAGGAATTTACCAATCGGTGTATCAATGAAGATAGGAGTCTGTGAAATTGTGTAACCACCTTGAGAAGCAGTAGCGAAGTAGCGCATCAACTTGTCTGTCTCTGGGCCGCTTCCTTGCTCAACAATCAGCTTATCAATATCAAAATTGTTTCGGCTTAACCATGTGCTAGCTTGTTTAGAGAATAAACTATCTGGATTTTGAGAGTAGCTAGAGAGTGTCTTTCTCAAGAATGATTTTCCGATAATCAAACTCTGTGTTCGGATCATCTGTTCTACTGGAGTGAAACCTGACCACTTCAATAAGAAGTCAGCGGTCTTCTGTCCAGCTTTAGCGATTCCGTTTTGATCGAGAACTTCTTGGTGATCTCCTACGATGTTCATCAGATCACGCGAGATGATTCCTTTTTCTCTAGCGTCTTGAAGATTGCTACCAAGTCTGCGTAGCTCAACAAGGGACTCAACGTAGCTAGAAGCCGCGCCCGGCTGTCCGATCATGGCATTCAACGTAGTACCACCAACAAGGTTCAGCGTAGCTGATGCTGGGTTTCCTAACTGCAAACCAGATGCCCAGATGTTCAATGCTGCCATTCCTTTTACGAAAGGATCATTTGGGAAGTATCCTTCTACTCGTTCTTGAGCAGCGGTAATGTAGTCGATTGTCCTGCGATCTCTAGTTGATGCTCTTGATCTATCCCAAAGTGTCATCGAGTTCTCCCCTAGCTTCTGACCAAATTGCTCGATTCGACTAGCGTGTTGCGACCATCGTGCAACGTAGTCCGTCATCACTTGCATGGAATAGTCATACAATTCCTCTGGGAGTGCTTGACCACGGGCAGACTCGATACCTGAGAAGTAGTCTTTCTGAGTTCCAGTTCCTTCGTAGTTAGAGATGTAACGCTCCGCTTCTTCTGGCTTCTCGATTCTTCCAGACTTAATCAAAGCATCTACAATCTCGTTGTATTCCTTCTGATACTTGTCTGGCTCCATCAATGCGCGTTTGTACTCTGGCTTGAGAATACGGGGGAAGAATTTATCCACTCGTCCGATTGGTCTAAATCTTTGTAGCCCACGATCAAAAACTTTAATGCCGATTCTTTGGTTATCTTTACCAGATTCTTCACCAAACTTCTGCCAAGCAGTAACAATATTCTGAGTGATTGGGTTCAGTTCATCAAAGAACTCAGCCGTATCACGCTTGTTTTCTTGTGCCGCGAAGAACATTTTAACCTCTTCATCAATCTTTGCCTTGGTTGCTTTTGATTGCTTGGAATACTCCTCAAAAGCTGGGAGAAGAATCTTGTTAGCGAATCCAAGTCGGCGTTGAGCTTGGTCATAGTAATCATCAATGCCAGTAGCTAGTTTTTTAAACCCTGCTCTACGCAATCTATCACTAGCAGACTCAAAGAACCCACGGACAAAAGCGAAGTTCTTAATGTGACTCTCAATCTTATTGTTGATTGGCATATTGTTTTCCTTGCCAATATCAATTCCTTGAACCAATCCTTCTGTAACAGTTTTTGCTTCTGGTTTTATTGGGGCGTTACCTTGTTCTGGTTCTGCCGCCATGTATCTTTTTTCTGGCCCGATTAAACCTCTTGGGCGAGTTTCCATTTGCGGATTCTTAACAAATACGCGAGAACCAACCATGATTGCCTCGTCTCCTGCAACCACCGCATTCTTTGAACGGACATCTACAAAGTAGCTTGAGCGAATTGGATTGTATGAAACTTCAGTCCAAACATTCGGGTCATTAATATCTACTGGTAGTTCAGTAATAGGTTCGTAATTGCCTTTAACTGTAGCAAGAGGAAACTTCCCAGCACCAGTTGCAATATCAATAGCTTCACCCTTCCCAGAAATGGAGCGAGTCATCATCTTAGGATTAATGACCTTTGCTACACCCACATAAGATATTGGGGTTCCAACGCGCTTGCTTGTTTCTGGAACTGGTTCATGTGCCGTTACAGCATATACAGTATCTCCTGCTGCCGTGGATCGGTTGTATGTTGGAATGTCTATTCTAAACTCAACTTCCTTACCGCTTTCTATTGGTGCATTTACTTTATCCTTTTTACCCTCGTCAATATATTGATCTATCTTTGATTTTGTTGGGATAGATTCAGCACCTTTAACAGTAAATGGATTAAGCGCATCAATTAAATCCGCATACTCTCCAGCGGTAATCTCACCATTATTCAACCTGACTGCGGCAACAGCAAGCTCTGGATTCCTCGCCATTACCTTGTTTGAAGATGCCTTTTCAAATGCAGCATTTTCTTCTGGAGTTCTTGGCCTTATAGATTTTAAATCTGCCTCCATCTTCCGAGTTGAGTAATCGTATTCAACTGGATCGTAAATCTGCATTGCTGGAGCAACACCAGTTTCCCTCTGAAGAACAAGCTTGCCATTTATGGATGTTACTGCTTGGTAGAACTTCTCGTATGGAGCAACCCCAAGGCGAGCTTTAATCAATGCCATGAACTCGCGTAATACCTTGGCGAGTTTTCCTAAAAATGTATTAGGCTCTTGTTGCTTACCAAGAACGAGGTCAGTCATCTTCTCCGCAATGAACTCATCCAGCATGATGTAGCGGTAGTTATCCTTATCGAACTTGATCTTGTATTTTACGATGTTGCCCTGCTCGTCCTTGACTGGGGTAAGTTTGGTTTCAGCTTCTTTGGGGTTGAAAAACTTGTATGCCTCAAACTGCTCTGGAGTCAGCGAGTATCTTCCAACAAAAGCCAAGAACCACGGATTCTTTTTAAGGTAATCTGCCAGTTCTTTCGTGTAATCATTGTTGATCTTCTCAACTTCAGTATCTGGTAGGAAGCGAGACAATCCGTGCCAGAACTCATGGATGCCTACAGATGCGCCGAAGTCACCCTTATCTTGGTTTAAAAAGAATGTGACGAGGTTATCAGCGAAGTCATAGTTGCTGACTCCCTTTGCGCGGATGGAAATAGCTGTATCCCATATCGCATCGTCATTAACCCTATTAATGAAGTCTGTGAGTGCCTTTGCTGTATTCTCGTTGATGTTACCAGCACTGCGTTCTCTTGCGATTCGCTCCAATATGGCGGCCTTACCCATCTTTCTCGGTTGTTGGCGACGAGTGGATTCAGCAGCGATACGCTTGCGAAGATCAGTAGATTCTTTGATTACTTGGTTTACAGCTTTAAGCGGAGTGCTTGTCTTGCCTTGCTTAATATCTTCAACAACATCAGCGATGTCGTAACCAAGCGGGTTGTATCGAACGTCTGATTCTTGCTCCGTTATCGTTTCCGATACTGCGGGGGTGGGCTGGTAAACATAAAGGTCGCCTTGCTTGGTGTAGCCTTCTGGTAGGGTGATGCCGTAGGTGTCAATCGCTTTGGCTGAGACGGGTTCATTGACATCAAGTGCCTCAAAAATAAATCGTTGTTGTAAGCCAGCATTCCAAGATTTTTCGGTGCTGGGTTCATCTCTATTTTCCTTGAGTGCATTTAGGTTGCGCTTTGCCTCTATTAGCTTTGGTTGCCAATAAAGGTAAGCGTTGCTGTTTACATTTGGTTTATTTGCTTCAAGGTCTGCAATCTCTTTTTCTAGTATGGCAATCCTTGGTGTCAGGTATTCCTCTGGAGTCATCTGCTCTGGCTTCGTGACATCACGCTGAACTGGCTCCGTTATTGTTTCCGATACTGCGGGGGTGAGCGCGGTAGGTTTAAATACATTAACACTTCCGTCTGATAAAATTACTAATTTACCTTGCGGAGTAATAATATTCCCTGATGAAACATTATCATTACTTGTTATTCTTTTTTTGGTTTTTGTTACTGTATCAAAACCTATCGTAGTTGTAACATCATAAGAGATTTCTGTTTTTATTCCTTTTTTATTTAATGCACTTGCATAATCTTTTGTTGCAGATTCTATTCCGTTTTCTGTTGAAATTTTAGTTATTTTTTTACCAGTAATTTCAAAATCTTTTGGCATTTCAGCTTGTTCAGTAGGCGCAACCTCTGGCGCGGGAGCTTCTGCTGGTGCAGCTTGCTCGGTGACTGGTGCGGGTTTAGCGGCAATTGCTATGAGCTTTTGTTTTGCTTTCTCTAAATTATTCTTTGCTCCAACCCTTTCCCTCTGCCTTAATGCTGGAGTTGTAAGGATGGATTTCTGCGTTCGCTCAAGTTCTATTTGTTTATTTTTGTAGTCTTCAATTGCGACATCAAGCTCGTATGTTTCACCTGTCCTTTGTAGTGCGGATTCAAGTTTTACCTTGTCAGCTTTGTTTTTTTCTTTGCTGTAAACAGTTTTTTCAACTTGAGTTTCGATTGCATCTTCGATTTCGGATATGGAAGGGTTGTCTCCTGCTTGTTTTTTTACTTTAGCAATTAGCGATTGTGAAAATCCTTTAGGTAGATTTCTGGATGATACGCTATTTGAGATATATGGAACTACCATCCATCCGCTGAGGGCATCTTTTCTAACAGCTTCATAAAGAGCGGGGTTTTTCTTTATATTTTCAAGTGCTACTGGAGGAACAAGGCTTTCAGCCGTTGGGGCTTCTTCAACTACTGGTGGCGTGACTACTTGTTCTACTGGTGCGGGTGTTGCAGCTTCTGCGACTGCTACTTCAGTTGGGGTAACTTCGCTAGGTGCTGGCGCGGCAACTTTGGGTGCAGCTATCTGTTTAGCCAACTCAATCTGTTGCTTCTCTGCTTCCGTTATCGTTTCCGATAATCCAGTTAACTTTGTGAGGTTTTGGTTAAGCTCACTAAGCATTGTTTCACCTTCAGCTATATCAAGTTTGAGAGTCTGCGCCTCTCTGCTTGTAGGCTCAATTGCGGCCAAGGTTTGCTTGCGTATCTCCTGAACTTGAGACAATGCCTTAATTCGTTGATTGAGGTTGTTAGCTTCTGTATCTTCTGGTGAAATTGAAAGATCGTTTGCTACTCTATTTGAAGCATCGTTTATTTGATCTTCAGCGATTTGCTCTGGAGTTTTAGGTTGAGTAAATAATACTTTGCCAACTTCTTTCCCGCCCATACCAGCAACTTTTACAACTCCACCCGCGCCTGCCGTGATAGCACCCAATGCCAATGTGGTTGGAGCAACTTCTTTAAAGGCTTTTACTGCGCCAGCTAACCCTTGGTATTCGTTTGGTGCGCCAGCGGTAGAACCAGTTTGAACATACTGTTCCATCTTTGCTTGGTCTGGCCCTTGCTGCATTTGAGTAGCAGTCTCACCGCCAAGTTCAATTGCTTGCCCACCAGCAACTGCGCCAACCTTTTTCAATAAAGTATTATTTGCTTTTTCAATTGCTTGTCCTGCTACATTTGTTGCTGCCTTCTTTCCAAATCCGAAAGCATATTTCAATGCGCCAAGTTCAACTGCATTGCCGATAGCCTCTGGCCCTGCTTCCCACAATGCTGTGTTCTGCGCGATAGGAAGAAGTTCATCATACGCTTTGGTTTTCTCTTCTTCAGTAAGCGGACTTCCCTTGTTTTCCTCTAATGATTTGAAGGCATCATATAAGAATTGTCCACCTGCCATTCGATATGAAACTGGTGCAGAAGCAACCATTGATCCAATACCACCAGCAATAACTCCAATAGGAATAGTAGCAGCTTCAGTAGGAGGAAAAAAAGCGCCTGCTACAGACCCCGCTACTGCACCACCTGCAATAGCTGGAGCCATACCAGCAACAGTAAATCCAAGGCTTTGCCCTGCTCCGCGAATAGCTTCTCCAACACTTGTCATCCTTCCTTCAGCACCCCTAGTCGCAGCCTCTTTCTCTTTTTGTTTAAAGTATTCTCTTTGCGCATCAAATGCAGCTATTGATTCTTTTGAGTATTGATCTGGCCTTGCAAGACCTTCTTTTGCTGCGTAGTAAGATGCAGGAACTGTTTTTGTTAAACCAGAAAATGCCTCTCCTAATGAAGATACCGTATCTTCAATTGAGAAAAATTGAGATGGTTCTGGTTCTGGTGCTTGTGGTATTGGTGTCTTTGTTAGGACTGATGTAATCTGATCAAGTGAATATCCTGATTTATGTGCATCAAGCACTTGAGGTTCTTGATTTGATAATACATTTAGAATTTGCTCATCTGTATATCCTGCATCTCTAGCCTTAGATAGATCATCGAACGAAAAGTTCATCGTATTGTTTTACACAAACTATTATTTAGTTCAAGCTATTTTGATAGCTTAGATAGATCGGATTCAAGCTGATCTCTTTGTTTCTTAAGGGCTTGATATGCCCTATATTTATCTTGTGGGGATCCCCTTCTTCCAGCGATATTTTTTATTTGAGTGTCGATAGCACTAATACTATCTTTGATTTGCTTTACTCTTCCTTCACCAGTTACTCCAGCTCTTCCTCCACCCTTTGGTTCTATTCTTCCTTGAGACTGTTGAACTTTTTGATAGAATGGATTTTCTGGATTCGTAAACTCAGATTTAGGGGTAGCACTAGGTTGTGCTGTTGGCTGTTGTGGTGTCTGCGTTGTTTGTTTTGGTTGCCCAAATTGCGCATTCATTATAGCCATGAAGTCTTGAGGTTTTCCTTTTGGAGTTGCTGATGGTGTAGCAGTAATTGGAGCTTCATTACCTCTTATCTTAATAAGTTTCATCTTATTTGTAGTAGCAGCAGATGTCATGCTCGCCATATCAAGAACAGCAATTTTATCATATACATCTTTTGGTATTTGTAGTTCTGCTTTTGTTTTACGATTTTTTAAGAAATATGTTTCGGGTTGCGCCGGAACATCATCTTCTCGCATTTCTGCCTTTACCGCTGGTTTAGCTGTCTTTGAACTTACTTCTACGTTCTTAGCTCCTCCAGCTTCTTTATAAAATTGCGCTAGGTCTTCTCGTCCATTAACAAGATTTGCTGCATTTTGCCAAGTTTCCCTTTGATCTATACCTTTTGTGTTTGGAAGTCTAGTTTGTCCACCTTTGGCATTTATTGCTCCGGGAATAGTTGAACTATATGCAACTCCCTTGATAGATGGGTCTACTACGCCAAAGTCCAATGGCTCGTAGCTTTGATTTGTTTTTAGTTTAGCAATGTTGTCTTTAGCTTCTTGTATTGAATCAAATTCAAGTACAACCTTATCTCGCATCCCTTCCCTTACAAGGGGAGTTGCATTTTGATAATTTGCGTATACCTTTTGAAATATCTTTAGCGTTTCTGGATCAGGTTCTTCCATTGGCATCGTTGCCGTAACTTGACCTTGTTGCGGTTGTTCAGCAGATACAACTGATACTTTCCCGCGCTGACCAGTATCTGGTGTTGATGCAAGAACTTGACCGGGTTGTTGTGTCGCTGGCAATCCTGTTGGAGCCATGCTCAAATCTTGTGGGATACTAACTGAAACAGATGGTTGAATTACTCCTGTTGAAACGGCCGCTGGCTTTACAGGTACTTGTTTACTTTGAACTTGAGGAGATGAAACTTTAGATGGAGAAGTCCCTTGTGATTGAGTTGCGTTATTTTGGAATATACTATCATCCTCATCTTCATATTGAGTTCTATAACCACCAGAACCACTAACTCTACTTGCAGCAATATCTAATCTTCTATTTTGTTGATAGTCAGAAGCAGCAGCCTCTATTCCATTTTGTAATGCTGGTATAACTCGCATAATATATGGATTATTTGCTGTTGATGGATCAGTCAGAAGTGGAATCATTTTTGCATACGCATCACCAGACTGTCCTTTTCCAGCAAGTTCCATTGACTCTTGCATACTCTGTTGCAAGAATGGCATCATTGCTTGAGCTTGTTTCTGTTGCTCTCTTTCCTTCAAAGCAGCCGATACATTCTGACCTATCTTTTGCAACGAGTCACTAACCCAAGCTGTTGACTTGGAGTTCTGCTCTGTTCCCTGCATTATGAGTTCTGCTATAGACATAATATTTATGCGTTAACCTAATTATGGGTTATATTGTGGAACAAGAATCTGACTTCCTTTTCCTAATGGATATTGATTTTGTTGCATTGATTGGCCGTATCCACCATATGCACCATACCCTTGTTGCGTTGCTCCACCACCACCACCACTATAAGGGTTGCCTCCTATATTCATCCCTTGATTGGCTGCGTTAATCTGCGATCCAGTAAACAACGCAGTAGATGTTGCTTTTCCAATATCAGATACACCTGTTGCTACAGCTTGTTGAGCGGCGTAACTTGCTGCGATATTTTCTTTGTTGGCTCCGTAAATTTGAGAAGCTAAACCAGATTGAGCATTAAACATATTGCCATACATATCACCCGTCATCTTTGCTTTCTGTAGCCCTACTTCTGCTTGTGCTGCTTGGTAGCCAAGTTGTAGTCTTCCTACATCTAATGGGTCTGCTGTAAATGCTCTTGCTAATTGCTGCCAGTTCTGTGCTGTGCCTTGCACACTTGGCATGGCTGCTAGTCCTCGGCCTTGAATATCCAATGATGTTAGACCAAGGTTTCTTGCCATCTGCCCTTGTGCTGCTTGGAATCCACCAACTTGTCCTGCTGCCGCTGGGTTGAATCCTGCTCCTGCGCTCTCAGCAACATTGCGCATGATCTGATCTTTAACATCTTGAGGAACTTCACCTCTAAGGTAGGAGCTAACAACATCCATTGCTTGACCGATTTGGCTTTGCGCTTGTTGACGTTGTTTTGCTGCTCCGGGTTGAAATTTTTCAAGCTGTTGGCGATAGTAGTTTGAGATTTGCCCAGCATCACCGATCATTGCTCCAAGGTTATATCCTGGAGCTTGAACGCCTTGAATCATCCCTTGTACTTGCTGTTGATCTTGTTCGTATTGTCCAACTGCTTTTCTTTGTTGCTTTTTGTATGTTCCTGCTGCTGCGCCTTGAGCTTTCTTGGCTTTGTCTGCTGCTGACATTGAGATTGCCGCTGACGTTCCCGCTGCCGCTACAGCAACTACACCAGCACCAATAGCAAATGCACTGGTATGAAACATCATCTGATGTTTGTTGTTGCCTAGCGGGTCTGGTAAAAGGAATCTCATTTGATTAAATCTGTTCTATTGTGCCGCCACTTTTGTACCCGCGAATCATCTTTAGCGATATGGGGGTTAAAGTCTCTTGAAGTGATTGAGTCAATGATTTCATCTGGATCAGTTAAGTTTGTTACATGGCAAGTTGTCCAGATTGTATCTTTGTGGGTGTAAAGCATTCGGCGTGTTCCTGCTTCTGTGATCCCCGTGTAGCCTGTTTTATATCGGTGAGCAGGGATTCCATGATACCATACAGTTACATCCCCTTTAAGGACAAAGAAGGGATGAGTCGTAAGATGGAGAAGAGTTGTTAGAATTGTATCCTTCGGCATATAGATTTCCCGAATGTACATTCCCGGCGTGAACCTATGAACTAACGGACATTCCCGTGGAGGTAGATTTAGAATCTCTACGTCCATTAGGTTTAGGTCGTAGTTAGGATCACCATATCCCTCAACTGTCCTAGCGTCTAACTTCTCTGTGATCTCTAATGTCATCGATATAAGAAGTAATCGTTTGGTGACGGAGATAGTAGATCAGAACCGATTAGGTTCTCTGCCCTACTGAAGTTAGAAATACGAAGTGTTCCACAAGTAGGAATCTCTACGTTCTCCATTTCCTTTTCCTGTTCTTTAACAGCTAGGTCTATGTTTATCAAAAACTCTTGAGCCTTACGATTCTCCCGCGAGTTCAATGCAAGGACAGCATAGATCATCGCATCTGGAATGAACTCTACTAATTCTTTAGGATCGGTTAGATCAAAGTATTTCTTCGATGCGTAAAGCGTGATACACTCGCACGTTCTTGGTGCTGTGAACCTACGGAATGTAGGGTGAGCATCGTTAGGCTGATAAATTGCTATCAGTGTTTTTGCTTCCAGTGCCGTATCGTAAGCATACACACGAATCCTACCTTTAGTTACTGGCTTAGTTACTGCCCGAATCCCTTTAACAAGGAGGTCAGACTTAGCAATCGTTGGCGGGTTAGCTGTTGTTACTTTAACTTTATGGTAGGTATCATACTGGTCTTGCGCTTCAAACATTAACTCTACTCCAATATCTTCTGACTCTTCAGCCATTACGCCGATTTGGTAGGGATGTGTAGTATAGTCTCTGAATAGAACGTGAAGCCCACCGACCTCTGTAATACCTCTATGGCAGGATTGATCTGGACGTAGCGCGAGTGCGTTGGTTTGGTTGAACCATTCATCAGCGAGTGATGCAGCTTCATCGCCTACCCACGCTAGTCTGATTTGCTCATACCTAGCTGGCAGCGTGAAACAACCGTTTACGCAACAAATCTGGACGTACTCTTCTTGAGTAGTCCAGTTACGTTTATTCCAGAGTAGCCTTCGTGCTTGGTTTACTGCCTTGACTCCGCGCTCGTATGAACACGTCCCACTGTCACCACAAAAACCTTTCACTAGCTCTACCATCTCTTCGAGGGTATCAGCCATAGGGATTATCGTTACCGATAATTATTTCGAGCCTACTGGCTTGCCAGATTTAGGAAGCGGTGCGCTGGAGTACGGGTTAGTACCAGTGTTAGGTGGGTTGTTATTTCCCATAGGCGTTCCGATTTTACCGCGAGTTGGTGCGCCGCCTGATACTAAGCGTGGGTCTGTTCCTTTTAGTGGTGTCATATGTTTTGTTTTATTTATGGCTATGTTGGTTACGAAGTATGAACTGCCATCCATTCAATACTTGTGATATTAGAAATGTTGTTTTCAACGCGGATTGAAAATCCAGTAGTTGTTTTGCTCCCGTTATTTAGTGAAAATAAAGGAGTTGCAGAGGTTCCAATTGTGCCAGCGCAAACTGGAGTAATTGATACTGCATAGTTTACATCTGGAAGTGCGGCAAAAGAAACAGTTGGAGTCGAATCATTCGGAAGTACTCCTGTTACTATACCTCTTCTTACTTTAACCGCTGGTTCTAAAGCATCCACTCGCGTATCAAGTGCGCCAATCTGAGTCTGCTGGTCAGCAAGGTCTTCGTTGATTTGTGCAATCTGCGCTGGAGTTACATTGCCAAGTCCGGGAACATTGATCGTTCCATTAGATAGAACTTCATCAATGAATGTCTGAAATACATTCTGCCAATTTCCAGCAGGACAAAAGTCATCTGGAACATTTGGAAATGTAAGTGCAGGAGATGAATCGGTATTATCCATAGCGTTTAATTGACGATATTGTAACCCCAATATTTCTCTTGGCAACACAAAAATGGTTCACACTCTTCATTTTCTTCTGGGCAGTCACCAACTGGAGAATCATCGTTGTTCTTAATGTTTGCCATTAACCTTACCCGATCAACAGTAGCTGCCCCAGTAAGGTGAACTTTGATCTGAAACTCGCTTCCTTCTACCGATGGAATACCAGCGAGATCATTACATTCACTTGGATCAGGAGTGTTAAACTTGTAGCGTTTATAGCGATTACCATCCTTCTGTGGTACACACTCAGTTACTTTAGGTGAGCATGGATTGCATCCATAGGATGTAGGAACTTTGAGTTCAGACCAGCATGGATTGCTATCAGCCCTGTAATCGACATAGCTATCTACTACACCTTTAATCTCGCTCATCCACATTTCTCCACCAGTGATCTTTTTGCGGAGGAACTTGTTCGTTGCCCCGCTTCGGTTGAAGTCATATCTGCCAGTCGTAAAGAACGAATCAATCTGCCTTGTTCCATCTGGGCCGTAATCGTCACCTTGCGCGGCAGTGAACTCGTAAAGTCGATTCTTATTGTCTTTATCAAACGAGAATCCAAACCCACGCTTTTCAGCAGCAATTAGTGCTGTGAGTAGTTGAGTTGGTCTAAAGCCTGTCCAGATGCCATTCCAGCGAAAAGAAAGCTGTGCGTCAGGTGCAGGAGAAGAGGATTGGTCAAGGTCAAGAACAACCATTCCCCTATGATAACGATTCAATCCCTCTACCCCTGCTGCGCGATAGGTCTGTGGAGCTACTGTGCTAATGATATAGTTATTGAAAAACATCGTAGAAGCGAATTGTTTCAACCAAGGCGTATCGTTCTGAACCCATTTGTTTACTTCCCTTGAAAGTTTACGAAGTGAGAAGTATCGCGCAAATTCAGATTGGCTATTGGAATAGAATGCCCAACCATCGTGTGATCTAAACCAAAGCTCAGAGTTAGCTAACCCTAAGTATGGGGAGGTACACCCACGTCCCAATAACGAGATGCGTTGGATGTTCGATGTATTCCATTGTGATCTTGGTAGAGATACATCCATTGAGAATGCTCCGTTCCCAGTTAGGACTACAAGCTCACCTTGCCCACGAAGGTTGGTTCCTATCTGTGGCATCACCTTCATCCCTGTGATATTCCCCATCATTGCTGGAGTAGAGAACGCGCCACCTTCTGCCCAATAAGTTATCTCTGTGAAGTTCTCAGTATTCTTGGTATCAGTAAACCCACCACCATAAATGATGTCAGATGCGTAGATATTATTCACCCGATCAGCTACGAATACTCTTCCGAAAGCATACTCCATGATCGTCCCAATTGGCATTTTAGCCAAGTATGGATTCAGTCGATAGGCTGGTATCTTAATTGTTCCTGTCCCAGTTCCTCTTTGAGTGTCTGTAATGATTGCTGTGAACTTAACGCCAATCGTATTGGATGGTGCGCCGATTAAAGTAAAGTTTGTAGTTCCAACTGACACAATCTCGCAGTAGTCTTGGTTTTGTATTTCACTTGCGGTCAGCGTTCCTAATACTCCATCCCATGCGATTGCATTCTGATAGCCATTTTGGATATACGCCCGATCTTCAGCTTGCACGAACCATGTGTGCATCATGCCCGGATCGTTACCTTCGATGACCTTGTAGGCAAACGCTCGGTTGTTTACCATCTTGAGAAAGTAGATAATCCCAGATACCGATAGCAAGATACCATCGCTCGTTCTCAAGTTAGTTGCACGATATGGATACGCGCCTTGGAAGTTACCTCCAAGAATATCGTTAACGATAGTCTCTGGTTGGTCTGCTCCAGCGATAATCGGGATATTCCGAATGCTTGGCCTTGTTCGATTGATGCCGCCTCGGAATGTCCTATTTACCGACTCTGACACTACAGACTCTGGTAAATACGATGGATGGGTATCTGCGTCTTGCGCGATGATACTTGTGAATCCATCAAAGACTGATCCTTCTGCTGGCATTAGATAGGATTAATTTCAAGTAGCGTTAGCGTGATTTTATTTGAACCACCAAGAAGTGATACAGTGTTATTCCTGTTTATATACAATGTTCCCACACTACCCGGCCCACATCTGATTGTGTAAGTTACAAGTGATGTCGTTGCTGGCGTATCAATGAATTGAAATGCAACTAAAGATGAGCTTGATATAATTTGAACCCATGTTGATGAGATTGCATCAGCTACCAAATCTCTAAATGCAGCGAATACAGATGTAGTAGTCCCATCTCCATTCAATGAAAGAATCCCAATGATTTTAGATGTGGTTTTGCTTGGAGTGATAGTTCCAGAAATAATCTGCTGACCTTCTCCATTTTGAGGGATTGTATTATCAAGTGGGACAATTCCAGTGATAACAAATTCCGTAGGTGAATCGTAGAATTTAGCGTTTGATACTGTAGAAGTTGGCAAGTCGGGAGTTGTTATTGGTCCAAATCCGACAACTCCACCACTTCTACGAAGAAATTGACCATCTAATGCAGCAACAATATCGGTTGGTACTCCAGTTGAGTTTGCGCTTCTTCCAATAACGGAGAGGGCAGCAGAATCGCGGAGTTTTGCATTTGTTACTGCTTTATCTGCTATCTCTAGCGTGTTTACGGCATTATCAGCGATCTTTGCTGTAGTTACAGCCAAATTATTTATCTTTGCTGTAGTTACTGCGCTATCTGCAATGTAGGCCGTTTGCACTTGATCAAACTCTACAATCCCAGCAGATGATTTAGCTAGGACAGTATTGTTAGCTCCATTCGTCCAAGTCAGATTACTAGCACCATCAGTCTTCAAGACTTGCTGGGATGCTGGAGTCTGGATGGTCTTCTGGCAAGCAGCAGAGTCTTCTACTACCAATCGTTTCCCATTGGCTGTTGTTTCTAGCGGTTCACAAAGCAATGGAAACTCAGAATCGCATGGTGGGCAAGGTGTGCAGAGGCTCATAGTTTTTGTAAAATTATTGCTATTGTTATTACGATTATAGATGGGATTGTCAAGTCTGCAATCAATGCTTTGAGTGTCCAGTATTTCGGATTGAACCCACCAAGCACACTCATATCTTTCCGTAGTTTACTTGGAGATGCTTCGATATTCCGATACTCGGCTTGAGTAATTTCTCTTCCAATAAAAAAGAAAATTCCTGCAATCGCACCGATAAACGGATTCTTTGTCAAAGCATATCCGATTCCTTGGAGTGCAAGGCAGATTAGGATATGAGATATGTTGATATAGTTTTTCAAAACGCTTTAACATTTGCGCTTATACTTGCGGGTGATTTTCTGCTGATTCTCTGCGAGCGTCGAATTCCAACGCTCGTTGTTCTTGGATTTGTTGGTTGATATGCTGTATTAATGGTGCAGACATACGATATGGCAATTCCACCAATGCTGCGTTGAGGACTTGTAGTTGTTGTTCGTTGAATTCTAGTTTCATATTATTTATTTTCTAGTTTTTCTATTTTTTCTGACAACTGTTGCACTGCTTTAATAAGAGGAGCAATGAATTCTTCATATCGAAGCCCTTCTGTGCTTTGCGGGTCATTCATGTCTGCCTTAATCCATCCTCCAAAATCAACACCATCCGGAATAACGGACTTCACTTCTTGGGCGATTAAACCAAAGTGCGTCCTACGTCCAGCGATTGGTTCAATCTTTGTTGGAACTCCATTTACTGGGTCTGTTTCAACAATCTTGTTTCCACCGACTATAAATTTATACGAAACAGGGTTTAGTTGTTTTATGAACTCAAGTCCAAGCGAGCTTTCTAATATTTCTATCTTCTGTGTTTTGTCAGAAGGTTGTATCGTTCCATTTGCCGCCCAAACTTGTGACCATTTAACTGTGCTATTTCCAAGTGATGTTACATTGTCAAAGAATGCAGTAACAGAACCTGTTCCTGACGGTGAAAGTCTCAAGCTGCAATTGACATCAGGCCCACCAACAGACAAAGACGGGGCCGAGTTTGTCGGTGCGCCTAAAGCCATCAAGTAATTAACATTATTGTTTAATGTGGAAATATTCGATGTGGCAAATGTGGAGCCTCTGAAATTGTAAAAGTAAAGCGTTCCTTCTCCACCTGTTACATAGTCAGTAGGAGTGGTTGGAATATTTTCATTCCACCACCCAATGGCATGGCCCTTGCCAAGAGCAATGGCATTGCCAATGTTTGTAGCAGATGCGGGATTTGTCAAATCAGCCCCAAGAATTGATTTTTGGTCAAAAAGAATACCAATTCTGTATCTTCCTTGTGTAGATGCTCTTGACCCAGCATTATTAATAAATGCCAATCCCGCTGCAACATCTCCTCCGTCTGTAATGTCTGGTCTGCTATTTGAGAACCATGCTCCAGTTAATGATGCAGCAGCAAACGGGTTCTGCGGTGTGAGTAATGCTGGCAGTGGAACCGATCCGTTTCCGGTTTCTGATCGTGCAATTGCGTCAAATTCGCAAGTGTGCGCCCATCCAGCATTTCCTTTTCTTCGGGTTTCATTATAGAACCCATAAGCTGAAGATTTATTTCCAGAGGTTGGAACTTTGTCTGCTACAACGAATGCAGCCACACCCATTGTTCCTTCAGAATTTGCAAGCGGATTATCACTGGTTCTGCTGGCTCCGCAAATCGCATTATACCCGCGCTGACTTATTGTTGCTAATTGTGAAATAGCTGTCAAACCACCGCCATCTTGCTGGCTATTTAGCTCTGTTTCAACCCAATCTTTGCTCCAAGAGTCTGGCCCGTTTGTCCAAAGCGTTCCATCATTTGTGTCTAATGTCGGGCCAACAAAAAGCCTGTCTTTTATTCTTTTTACAAACTGCCAGTTTGTAGATGCAAGCGTATATCCATTTACTGTCCCACTTCCAGAAAGCAATGCAGCCTCATCAAGAACAAAAGAAATAAATCTTTGATTAAATGAAAGCGTTCCATTAACAATATAACTCCCTCTAGGAAATAAAATTTGTATTTTTTGCTCAGGAGCAACGGAGTCAATCGCCGCTTGAATAGCTGGCTGACTATCAATTGCTCCAGTAGGATCAGCCCCAAAATCCAACACATTCACCACATCAGCAAACCTGTTTGCCAATGTCCTTGCTACTGCTGCCGCTCCATTACCGGAACTTGCTCCATTGGTTGCCGCTGTAAATAGC
>Ga0315284_10005190_pt1 | contig 18511 bp, 18 predicted proteins | sample YL17G09_16_MG_FD_203696 | JGI IMG/M metagenome (GOLD analysis project Ga0315284, IMG submission 203696) | Sediment microbial communities from Yellowstone Lake, YNP, Wyoming, USA - YL17G09_16 | ecosystem: Environmental > Aquatic > Freshwater > Lake > Sediment | place: USA: Wyoming | collected...
GCCGCAGTTGAGCGGCTTCCTTGCCAACATGAACCATTGTAGCCTCCTTGCCACATGGCACTTAGAACACCGCCATGATGGTAGGAGGCTCGTTTCTTGATATCGGGCGTTGAACGGTATTGGGCTTGAACCCGTAAAACGCATAGTTCTCCGCCATCAACTGGGCGTCTTCAAAGACGATGGCCTCCTGGAACGCCTTGCCGCCGTCGCCTTTTGTGGCATCGTCGGGCGTCACGGTCAGGCTCCAGGTTTCGACGAAGGCGTCCGTTGCCTGGCCGCAGGCGATGGCCGGCCAAGAGGCGGCAATCCACGCGAACACCACTGCAACACCCAGACAAGCCGATCGACGGTTCCACATAACGACCTCCTTTGCACCCGCGCGACGACCAGGCTGATAGAGGATGTACAATACATCTGCGCGCCAGGCCACGTCGGGTGAGCAAAATGGGGGGGACGACGGTCGAGCAGAGGAACAACCCACGCGGGCAGACTCACGGAACGCTCGCGTCGCCGGCCACGGTGCATCGGCTAGCTATGCAGAGTCTTGTGGCCAGATCCGGGACGCATCTGGTTGACCTTCGCCCAGACCTTTCTGTCCTTCTCGATGAATCGGACGAGGTGAGCGGTGGAGAGCCCGAGCAGGGCGGCAGCGGTCGAGAGACGCCACCTGCTTGCCGAGAGCACGTCCAGAACCAGCCCCATGACCTGGGGGTAACGCTCGCTGTGGAGCGGAACATCGAGCCGGCCTTGGTCGCTGATGGCCTGACGCAGCCAGGGCGGAGGCACGAAGGTCGAGACGTCGATGCTCTCCCTCAGCTCCACCGCCAGGCGATGACGCAGGCGCCACAGCGCGGCGGCTTTGTTGCGGTGCTGCGAACGCGACTCGCCCGCGATCGCACAAAGCCCGCTCGCTACGTGCGTGATCCGGATCGCAGAGCTGGTCTTGTTGCGCTTCTGCCCCCCGGGCCCAGGGCCCCGGAATGCCTCGACCCGGCACTGCGCCAGCAGACGCTCATCGCTGACGGTTCGAAGCTGGGCGGCGTGAGGCATCGGGGGTCGGTCCACTTCGATCCAATTGTATCGCGGAAACACGGGAGGGCGAAGAGGAGCAGACGACGCGGCTGCCATCCTCCGCCTTTTCCGCCCCCTTGCCGGTCTCTCACAAACCGTGTGGATATGATGAATGGACCGGCGGCGGCTCCCGTGTAGAATGGCGGCGGCCGTAACGAGTCAAGTTCCGCCGGTTTCGCTACGGGGACAATATGGCATCGGTCTGTTTTTATTTTCAGATTCATCAGCCGTTTCGCCTCCGCCGATACAGCGTGTTCGATACCGACCGCAACTACTTCGACGACCTGAAGAATGCGGAGATCATCCGCAAGGTCGCCCAGAAGTGCTATCTGCCGGCTAATCGGATGCTCCTGGAGGTCATCCAACAGCACCAGGGCCGCTTCCGAATCGCCTACTGCCTCACAGGCGACGCCATCGAGCAGATCCAGGCCTGCGTGCCGGAGGTGCTCGATACGTTTTATCAGCTCAACGAGACCGGGTGTGTCGAGTTCCTGAACGAAACATACAACCATTCGCTGGCGTTTCTCTATTCCCGGGAGGAATTCCGCGCGCAGGTCGAGCTCCACCGCCAGCTCATCAAGAGGCTCTTCAACCAGGACGCTCGCGTCTTCCGGAACACCGAGCTGATCTACAACAACGACCTGGCTCATTTCGTCAGCCACATGGGCTACGACGCCGTGCTCACGGAAGGCGCCGACCATATCCTGGGGTATCGAAGCCCGAACTTCGTCTACCGCCCGCCGCACTGCCCCAACCTCAAGCTCCTGCTCAAAAACTACCGCCTCAGCGACGACATCGCCTTCCGCTTCTCGAACAAAAGCTGGAGCCAGTGGCCTCTGACGGCCGAAAAGTTCGCGCGCTGGGTCAACCAGATCAACGGGAATGGATACGTGTGCAACCTGTTCATGGACTACGAAACGTTCGGCGAGCACCAGTGGGCCGATACCGGCATCTTCGATTTCATGCGCCACGTCCCGGGCGAAGTCCTCAAGCACCCCGACAACGACTTCCTCACGCCCTCGCAGGTCATCGACAAGTACGATGCGGTCGGCGAGATCGATGTGCCGCACATGGTCTCCTGGGCCGACACCGAACGCGACCTCTCGGCCTGGCTGGGCAACGCCATGCAATCCAACGCCTCCCACGAACTGTACAAGCTTGAGGGACCCCTCAAAGAGAAGGGCAACCAGCAGCTCCTGGCCGATTGGCGGAAGCTCACCGCCAGCGACCACTTCTACTACATGTGCACGAAGTACTGGGCCGACGGCGATGTCCACAAATACTTCAGCCCCTACGAGAGCCCCTACGACAGCTACATCAATTTCATGAACGTGCTGGATAATGTGCGGGCCAGGTCGCGCGATTGATCTCCGCTGGCTTGCTAACGCACTGGCGAAGTGTGGTTCTTGTGGCTGTTCTGGAGGGTTTTGTTGGCGAACAGGGGGTCGTTGGAGTTGACGCGCTGGACGGGGTTCATGGTCCTGCCGCTGCCGAGGCTGCCGCAGCCGGGCGCAACAAGGAAGATCCCCCCGATCATCACCCAAATCAGTGCGCAGGCCAGCGCCTTGTTCATAACGGCATCTTAGGGCCAAACGCCTTCGCGGCCAAGGGCGGCAATTGCCGTTTCTGCGGCAAGCCCCGCGGATCCGCGGCGAGCGCCCTGCGCGGGCCGCGGATCTGTGTCGCTGAGTGCTACTGCTTCAGCACCGCGGTCTTCTGCCACCCTTGCGCGCTCTGGGCCGCCTTGAGAATGACCTCGAGCACCGTGCGTCCTTCCTCCACGCTGTGCATCGGCCGCTTGCCTTCACGCAGGCAATCGGCGAAATGCGATATCTCTGCTTCGAAAGTCTCGACGGGCGAAAAATCGCGCTTGGCCGCCTGCTGGAAACCCTTCGGCTTCAGATACAGCGTGTCGTTCGAGCCGAAAATCTCGCCCTTCTCCCCGATGATGTGGATGTGATGCGTGTCGTGCGGAAGGTTCACCGCCCAGCTCGTGAAGATCTCGCCGATGGCGCCGTTGGCGAACCGCATCGACACCGAGGCCATGTCCTCTCCGTCGATCTCGTTGTTGAACCGGCCCATCTGCGCTTTCACATCGACGACGGCCGCGCCGGCGAGGTGGATCATCCGATACGTCGGGTGATAGCCGGTGTCGATGAGTTCGCCGCCGCCCTGGGTCTTGAAACTGGCTCGCCATCCCCATTGCTTGCGGGCGCCGGCGACGATGAAACAGTCCTGCGAACGCAGCCAGTACACTCGCCCGATTTCGCCGGCCTCGATCAGGCGCTTGGCCTCCTGGACGACGGGCATGAAAAGCTGGTTGTGTGCCGACATGTACGTGATCCCCGCCTTCTTCACCGCGGCGGCGATCCGGTCGGCCTCCTTCAGCGAGATGCACATGGGCTTCTCGCAGAGGATGTGTTTGCCGGCGGCGGCGGAGTCGAAGATCGCCGGCGCGTGCAAATGGTGCGGCAGGCAGATATCCACCGCGTCGATTTCGTCCTTCAGCTCCTTGAGCATGCGCTTCCAGTCCTTGTATTGCCATTGGACGGTGCCGAGCTGCTCGGCCCGCTTGTGCATGTTGGCCTTGTTGATGTCGCAGAGCGCGAGGACTTTGATTTTGTCGGCGTGCTTGAGATAGCCGCGGGCATGGGCGCCGGAGATCCCGCCGGGGCCGATGATCGCGACGCGGACGACGCCTTGGATTTTCGCTGGCATAGGCAGTTTCCTTTCAAGAGATGGGGAAATCGTATTGCCCGGCGGGGGGGGAGGCAAGATGCGGGGGACAAGCCATCGTGGGGAGGGTGGGTAGCGGGCGGCGGGGGTTGGCGCGCGTTCCCAGCCGTGTCAACGCACTTGGAGAAGGTCGTGGAGCGACTTTGTGTCGATCCGTATAGGACACCGTGATAAGAACCGCGGCTTGGGGCAACAGGCCTATGGCTGCATGATCCCGGGCGGCCGACAAAGAAGAGAAAGCGGGATCGATAATGTGCAGTGTCCCCCCTTATCCTTTCCCTACCCCTTATCCGGGCCCGATCGTTCTCTCCGCCCCACCCGCCCCGTGAGCGTGTCTCAGCAAAGCCGGCGCGCATCGTGCACGATACAGGCATTCTGCTATTGGACCGAATACGATTGTGGCCGCAAAGCAGAACATTTGAGACCCTTCTACCTGGTCTGCCCGATACCGCTCCCAGGCGTCGGTCAACAAGAGATCATTGTTCCGGGCAATCAACTCCATGAGCGGCGGCCAAAGTCCAATCAGTGCGATAATGCCACCGATTGCAGCGGACCGCCAGAATGCAGCGTGCTCGCGAACCCACTCAATGACGGCCGTTGCGGGAATCTCCTCGGCATCCGGTATTTCGTCGCGAAGCCAGAACCTCACATAAACTGTGACGGGTCCTGGCATCGCGTACAGTGCCAGTATCTGCAATTGCCCCAAGTTCGGCCACGGAGGGCCAAAGCACGTCAGCGACACCGTGAATCCGACGAGCAAGGTCAGGAGGAGCGGCCAGGCCAGAAGATGCCAACCACGCGCGCGCCGCAGAACAACGTAAGTGCCGACGAAGATGAGTATGCCGGCGGCCGCGCTCGGATACCCATAAGGGTACACACGGGCACCAAACAGGTGCAAGGACTTGAGCTGTTTGTGCAAATATGAGTCCCCAATCACCGGCAAGCAGAAAAGGAGTGTATTGATGACGGCAACCCGCAAGGCAAATGTCGCATCGGCGGGCCCTGTTCTGGTCTCCATAACGGGTCTCCTTTCAGTCGGGTTCCCTCTCTAGATCGCACATGTGTCGGCACACGGCAAAGCCACAAATGGACGTGCTCATTGGCTGGGCGCGAGCCAAGCCAATTTTACCTAGGCAAGCATTCTGACATGCGAATGCTCAAACGCAAGTTAGGACGCAGATCAGGGGTAAGGGTAACGGGGGATGGGAGATAAGGAGCAGCGGAGATAGGGGAGGCCAGATAAGGGACACTGGAAATTATCGAGTTTGCTGGTAAGGTGACGTCATGGCCAGACAGCCACGCAAATCCAGGCGAGCGAGCTTGCCATGAGCCGACCTACGAGCCAGACTGACGCCATGACCCCTGATCCCGTCAACCCGCCGAGATCAGGTTTCCTATCAGTAGTGGTTTGCCGTTCCGCCTTCACGCTCGTCGAACTGCTCGTCGTCATCGGCATCATCGTGGTCCTCATCGCCATCCTCCTGCCGGTCCTCCAGAAGGCCAAGGAAGCCGCCAACTGCGCCGTCTGCCAGTCCAATCAACGCCAGCTCATGACCGCCTTCCTCACCTTCGCCTACGACCACAAGAATTCCCTCCCCGGCAACTTCTGGGACCGCTCGCAGAAAGACTACGAGAAATCCTGCTGGCTCCTCGGCCAGACCGACGGGCAGTACATCCACGGGCCGCAGTCGGGAACCCTCTTCAAGTACGTCGGCCGAAACACCGGCATCTACCGCTGCCCCTCGCTCATCGAGACCCAGCCCGGCATCCGCTATGGCTCCAACGGCCGCTTCGACTACGCCGCCTTCATCGTCTTCGCAGGCGCCAAGCTCACCCACATCAAACCCACCAGCGAATTCCGCTTCCCCGGCGGGCGAGTCGAGCAGCGCCCCACCCCCGTCGTCACCGAAGAAGAAGCCGAAGGCGGCATCAACACCGTGAACATGGAAGGCGGCCACTGCAACACCGACCGCATCGGGCATCGCCACCGCGGCGGCGGCTACTACGCCTCCATCGACGGCTCCACCCATTGGTTCAAGGAACCGCTCCAATGCGACTCCTGGGACTGGTATTCCTTGGCCCCCAGCCGAAAACTGGTCTCCCTCGGCTACGTCCCCATCCCCGGCTGGGGCTGGTGGAACACCCAATAGGGGAGATAGGGGGGGCCAGATACGGGGGACACTGGACATTATCGAGTTTGCTGGTAAGGTGGTGTCATGGCCAGACAACCACGCAAGTCCAGAGGCGGCGAGGTGTATCACATCATGAATCGCGGCAACTGCCGCATGGAGATCTTCACCACGGACGCGGATTACATGGCGTTCGTGAAGCTGCTGGAGGAGGGCCGGCAGCGGTTCGGGATGCGGATTCTGGCCTATGCCCTGATGCCCAATCACTGGCATCTGGTCCTCTGGCCGAGGCGTGATGGGGACTTGTCCAGGTTCGTCGCGTGGGTGGCCAGCACGCACGTCCGGCGGTGGCGCGCGCAGCGGCAGAACGTGGGCGAAGGGCATCTGTACCAGGGGCGGTTCAAGAGCTTTCCGGCCCAGCGGGATGAGCATCTGTATCGCGTGCTGCGGTATGTGGAGGGCAATCCCCGGCGGGCGAAACTCGTCAGGAAAGCTGAGCGTTGGCGATGGACGAGCCTGTATGATGGGCCAGGGGAGGAGAATCAGACGCTGGAGACGGACGAATGGCCTGTGGGCCGGCCGGCGGACTGGCGCAAGCGGGTGAACGAGGCGATCGAGGCGGCGGAGCTGGGCCGGCTGCGGCTGAGCGTCGCCCGCGGGCGGCCGTTCGGGTCGGATGCGTGGACACGGCAGGCGGCCCGTCGGCTGGGCCTGGAGTCATCGCTGCGTGATCCCGGCCGGCCGAAAAAGACGAGGAAGCGGGAACGATAATGTGCAGTGTCCCCCTTATCGTCCCACCGCGCCCGCCCCAAAACTCGCGGGCCAGGCGACATCTCATGCCGCATCATCGCCGCGCGGAGGACTGGTTTCCTTCTTCCGTCGATGATATCATCTGGCGCTATTGCCCGGTACGCTGCGATATCCGCGCAATCCAGAGTCGCCCGGGCCACAAAGACGCCAGCGCCACCATGCCCGTACGCATGTGCCGCGCAACCGAACGGCTGCAATGCAAGTCAAGCGGTCTGAACAGGCTGTTAACCAATCGAGAGGCCACCGATGAATACGAATCTCACCGCCAACAAGAGTGCTGTGCTGCTGCTGACGCTGATGGCGGCCTGTCTTTCATCAGGCTGCGCCACCGTGGGCAAGTCCTTTAACCACGAGAATGTGCAGAAGCTTGATCTGGGGCAACTGAAGAGCGCGGAATACCGTTCCATGTTCGGCGAGCCCCGCAGTGTGAACAAAACGTCAAACACAAATGGCGAATATGAGGCTGTTCGCTACATATATGCCTACGCGGACCTCGGCACGGCCACCGCCAGAGTCCTCGATCTGGAGTTCAGAAACGGCCTGCTCAACGCGTACGTGTACGTCAGCGGCTTCAGCGAGGATAAGACGACGGTGGACCGAGCGCTCGTCAATGAGGTTAAGGCAGGACAGGCCAAGGAAGAAGTCCTGCGAAAGCTGGGCAAGCCATCAGGCAAAGCACTATCCCCGTGTCTGCTGGTCGACTACAAAGACAAGTTCAAGACCGGCTCGGAAATCTGGTCCTGGCAGACCGTCAACAAGCTCGCGACTCTCGGAAGCAATCCGACGGAGCAGACGTCGGTTTACGTGGTCTTTGACGCCGGCGGCAAGGTTGTCGAGACTCTTACAGAAGAGAACACAACCCAGAGAAAATGACCCCTCAACAGACGACGATGATGAGCCTTTGAAGGGGGTCGTATCCGCCCAATGCCCCGAAGATCAGTCATGGCCAAGACGCCCAAGCCCAAGACGAAGGCCCATGCCGGCAAGCGCGTGTCGGAGGATCAGTATTACCTGAACATCGCGCGAGAGGTGGCGGCGAGGAGCACGTGTCTGCGGCGGAAGTTCGGGGCCGTGATCGTCAAGAGCAAGCAGATCATCTCCACCGGCTACTGCGGCGCGCCCCGCGGGACGGCCAACTGCTCCGACATTGGCGCCTGCCTCCGCAACCAGCTCGGCGCCAAGAAGGGCGAGCATTATGAATGGTGCCGCTCGGTGCATGGCGAGGCCAACGCGATCATCCATGCCTCTCGCTTCGACATGATGGGCGCCACGCTCTACCTCATCGGCCTCGAAGCATCAACCGGACAAATCGTCCCCGACGCCGAGCCCTGCCGCATGTGCAAACGCATGATCATCAACGCCGGCATCGACCGCGTCATCATCCAACTCGCCAACGACAAGGTTCGCACTGTTCAGGTGGAAGAGTGGATGAAAAGCAACCTCGGCGAGTACAAAAAGGTCAAGGGAAAGCTGGTCCCGGTAAAACCCGAAGGTTACTGATCGCCCCCCTTCACAAATCTAAAAACAAGAATCGAAAATACCTACAAATCCTCCCGCCCGAAGTATTCCTCCTCCAACTGCCCCAGTTTCTCCGTCAATCCCTCGTATTCATCCTGCAATTCCTGCGCGCGCGACGGATTCCGAAACATCGCGGTGTCCGCAAAGCTCGCCTGGCACGCCGCTAGCTCCTTTTCGGTCTTGCTGATCTCCTTCTCAAGCTGCTCGGTGCTCAAAAGCCCGAACGGCCGCTTATATGGATTATCCTTCCGCGGCGCCGACTTCGCCCCCGGCTTTGGATTCTCCTTCGCCGCCCGTTTCTCCGCCGCCTCCTGCTCCGCCGCGATCTGCGCCGCGCGCCGCGCCTTTTCCTCCTGTTTCCGCGCCCAGGCGGTGTAATTACCCTCAAAATCGACGATCCCCGAGGGCCGGAGCACCAGAATGCGATTCACGACCTTGTCCAGGAAGTACCGGTCGTGGCTGACGCACAGAATCGTCCCCCCAAATCCGCTCAGAGCCATCTCCAGCGCCTCGCGAGAGGGAATATCCAGGTGATTTGTCGGCTCATCGAGCAGCAGCACATTCGGCCGGTCCAGGAGCAGCTCCGCCAGCCGCACCCGCGCCCGCTCGCCGCCGCTCAACAGCGCAATCGGCTTGTGCACATCATCGCCCCGATACAACATCATCGCCAGCACATCCCTCGCCTCTTTCTCCTTCACATCGCGGCCTTGGCGGACCTCCTGCAGGACCGTATTCTCCGGGTCAAAGTCATCGAGCTTCTGGTCGTAGTACCCGATGTTCAGATTCGCCCCCCATTTCACATCGCCGGCGTCGGCATCGTTCTCACCCAGGAGCACCTGCAACAGCGTCGTCTTTCCTGACCCGTTTGGCCCGATCATGCCAATCCGTTCGCCTCGGCGAACGAACAGCGACACATCCTGCCACAGCCGATTCTCCCCATACGCCTTGGCCAGCTCCCTCACCACCAACACCTGGTCCCCCGCCCGCCGGTCCGTGTTCAGCGACAGCCGAATGTGGTGATCCGCCGATACCTTCCGGATCATCTCATCGCTTCTCATCATCCGCTGCAGCCGCGTCTGCCGCCCGCGCGCCTCTTTGCTACGCTGGCCCGCCCCAAATCGCCGGATGAACTCCTGCTGCTTCTCGATGTACGCCTGCTGCTGTTCGTACTGCCGCTCCTGCGTCAGTTCGATCAGCTCCCGCTGCTGCACAAACGCCGAGTAATTCCCCGGAAAACTATCGATGTGCAGGTCATGCAGCCACACAATGCGCGTCGTCAACCGATCCAGGAGAAACCGATCATGACTGACCAAAACCACCGCCCCCTTGAACGACAACAAATACCGCTCCAGCCATTCGATCGCGTTCAAATCCAGGTGATTCGTCGGCTCATCCAACAACAGCAAATCCGGCTCGCTGATGAGCAGCCTCGCCAGCGCCAGCCTCGACCGCTGCCCCCCCGAAAGCGTCTGCACGTTCTGCTGCCAACTGATGCGCTCGAGACCCACGCCAAGCAGCGTGGCCTCAAGCGTGTGCCGCCAGGCGTACCCGCCCGCCAGGTCGAACTGCTGCTGAGTCCGCTGGTATTGGCGGAGAATCCTCTGGAGGGCTTCGCCTTGATGGTCGGCCATCTCGTGTTCCAGCTCACGCAGACGATGGGCCAGTTCGTGCAGCTCCGCGAAGGCCAGTTCGGCCTCGTCGATGACGGTGTTCGCCGGATCGAACACGGCGTCTTGCGTGAGATAGCCCAGCTTGACGCCTTTGCTGAGGGCGACAGTGCCCGCGTCACATGCCACCTGCCCCACCAGAATCTTGAACAGCGTCGTCTTGCCGCTGCCGTTCGCGCCGATGAACCCGATACGCTCGCCGGGGTAGATCGTCAGGCACAGGTGGTCGAAAAGCACTCGCTTACCGAATGTTTTCTCGATGTTGTCAAGAACGGCGATCGACATTGACCTTCAGCGGCATGACACCGGGCCGGCCTGGGGGGCGTTCCCTCCCGTCTGGCCCGCTTGTCTTGTCGGGCAAAAGGGAGCGGATGTCAACGGCACAGATACGCGGCCAAAACCCCTCCCGCGGGTCCGGCGGCGCCCAAGCTCAGGGCTTCCCCGGCTCGTCCCCCGCCGATAGCTCGCTCACCGCTTCCTCCAGCTGTTTGATGCGGTCGAGAAGGGCTGGCAATTGCGTGAAAATGGAAATGACCCGCCGGGCCTGCGAAACCGGCATCGCCGGCGCCCCCATCACCGTCGTCTGATCGGGGATGTCGTTCATCACCCCGGACTGCGCGGCGACCGTCACGTTGTCCCCCAGCTTCAGATGCCCTGCCACCCCCGCTTGGCCCGCGATTGTCGCGTGGTGGCCGATGCACACGCTGCCCGCGATCCCCACCTGCGCCACCAGCAGTGCGTGTGGCCCCACAACCGTGTTGTGCCCGATCGCCACCAGGTTGCTCGTCTTCGTGCCATGCCCGATGATCGTGCTCCCCAGAGTCCCGCGGTCGATCGTGCAGTTCGCCCCCAGCTCAACATCGTCTTCGATGATCACGTTGCCGACCTGGGGGATCTTGTGGTGCTGCCCGTTGTGCGTGGCGTACCCGAAACCGTCCTCCCCGATGACCGTCCCCGCATGCACCGTCACGCGGTCGCCGAGAACGCACTGCTCATAGATGACCACGTTGGGGTACAGGATGCAGTCCCGGCCCACCTTGACCGCCGACCCTACGTAGCAGCCGGGGTAGATCACAGTGCCTTCCCCGATCGTCGCCGTCGGATCGACGTACGCATTCGGATGTGCCCCCCGGTGAGGGTGTTTGCGGTAGCCATGTAGGATCACCACCGCCTGCGTGAACGCGTAGTATGGGTTCTGCGCCTTCAGCAATGCAACCCGGCTCGAACTCACCGCCAAACCCGCGACAACCGCCGACGCCCCCGTGGTCTCGAGCTGTTTCGCGTACTTGGCGTTCGCCAGGAAGCTCAACTGCCCCGGCCGAGCCTCCTCCAGCGTGTTCGCTGACGTTATGTCGATGTTCGGATCGCCGATCACTTCAGCCCCGATCCACTTCGCCAGTTCCTTCAGATTCATTTCATGTTTCCCTTCGTACGGCCCCGAGCGCTGCCCTGATGATTCATCGGCCAGTTTTCACTATACTCTCCGGGGTTCCTGACATCCGGCGACTATTGTAAGGGAAAGAGAACCATGTCTCACCTTCTGGGCATCGACATCGGGACCAGCGGCACGAAAACACTCGTATGCGACGAAAAGGGCAAGGTCTTGGCCACCGCCACGGCCGAACACCCCATCTACACCCCCAAGCCCGGCTGGTCCGAACAAAAACCCGAAGACTGGTGGCAATCCACCTGCTCCGCCACCAAAGCCGTCCTCAAAAAAGCCAAACTCAAGCCCGCCGACATCTCCGGCATTGGCCTCTCCGGCCAGATGCACGGCAGCGTGTTTCTCGGAGACGGGGTCAAGGCGCTGCGCCCGGCGTTGCTCTGGAACGACCAGCGAACGGCTGAGGAGTGCCAGGAAATCACCGAGAAAGCCGGCGGCCGCGAAGCCCTCATCGAACTCGTCGCCAATCCCGCCCTCACCGGCTTCACCGCACCCAAAATCCTCTGGGTCCGCAAGCACGAACCCAAAATCTACGAAAAAACCAAGCACATCCTCCTCCCCAAGGACTACATCCGCTACCGCATGACCGGCCAGTACGCCACCGAAGTCTCCGACGCCTCCGGCACCCTCCTGCTCGACGTCGTCAACCGAACCTGGTCCGACAAACTCCTTGGCCTGCTCGATATCGATAAGTTCCTCCTCCCCGCCGTCCACGAATCCCCCGTCATCACCGGCAAGCTCACCCCCGACGCCGCCAAACAGCTCGGCCTCGCCGCCGGCACACCCGTCGTCGGTGGCGGTGGTGATCAAGCCGCCGCAGCCGTCGGAAACGGCATCGTCGCTCCCGGAATCGTCTCCGCCACCCTCGGCACTTCCGGCGTCGTCTTCGCTCACTCCGAAAAACCCACCCGCGACCCCAAAGGCCGCGTCCACACCATGTGCCACGCCGTCCCAGGCAAGTGGTCCGTCTTCGGCTGCATGCTCGCCGCCGGCGGCTCGTTCCAATGGTTCCGCAACGAGCTCGGCTTCATCGAAGTCGAACTCGCCCGCGTCATCTCCCAGAAAAAGAAACGCCCCATCGACCCCTACGAACTCCTCGTCGAAGAAGCCAACCAGGCCCCCCCCGGCTCCGAAGGCCTCTTCTTCCTCCCCTACCTCACCGGCGAACGCTGCCCCCATCCCGACCCCAACGCCCGCGGCGGCTGGATCGGCGTCACCAGCCGAACCAACCGCGACATGATGGTCCGAGCCCTCCTCGAAGGCGTCACCTTCGGCATGCGCGATGCTATCGAAATCATGCGCGAAATGAACATCCCCATCACCCAGGTCCGCGCCGGCGGCGGCGGCGCGCGATCCGATTTCTGGCGACAACTCCAGGCCGACATCTACAAAGCCCCCATCGTCATGACCAACTCCACCGAAGGCTCCGCCTACGGCGTCGCCCTCCTCGCCGGCGTCGGCACCGGCGCCTTCAAATCCGTCGAAGAAGCCTGCAGAGTCTCCATCAAGCAGACCGCCAAGGTCACCCCCAACAAAAAGCTCTCCGCCCTCTACGACCGCCACTACCCCGTTTACCAGAAGCTCTACCACGATCTGAAAGATACGTTCGGGCAGATTGCGTCCCTGGTCTGATAGCACTCACAGCGGAGGACCCGGCAATGGAATCACAATCTGTGTTCATCGGTGTGCCTTTGTGGTTCCTCTCTTCCCTGTTGTTGTGTTCATCACTGCTCCACGCCGCCGCCGAAGACGCCGTCGACGCCCTGCGTAAGGAAGTCGCTACCAAAGGCTGGGTCCTCTTCTCCGGCAAAACCGTCGGCGAATACGACCTCTTCCTCTCCCGCCCCGACGGCTCCAACCGCCGCAATCTCACCAACACCCCCGACTTCAACGAGTACGGCGGCAAATGGTCCCGCGACTCCAGGAAAATGCTCTACCGCCGCCTCCCCAAAGGCAAGGACATCAATCACGACCTCTGGGGCCAGTTCGGCTCGCTGGTCATCGCCAACGCCGACGGCTCCAATCCCATCGTCTACGGCGACGAAAACCAATACCCCTGGGCCACCTGGTCCCCCGATGGCTCCCAAATCGCCTGCCTCTACCGCCGCGAGGGCAGAATCCGCATCTTCGACTTCGCCACCAAAAAACTCGTCAAAGAAATGCCCCGCCAAGGCATCTTCCAACAGCTCTTCTGGTCCCCCGACGGCAAGAGATTCGTCGGCACCGCCAACGTCACCGGCCAGGACTGGAATATCGTCGCCCTCGACATCGACACCCAGAAGCTCACCCTCCTCACTCGCGACGCCAACTGCACCCCCGACTTCTTCCGCGACCCCAGCCGCGTGATCTACTCCAACCGCACGCCCAAGCTAGCCGACGAGTACGGCTTCACCCACCTCATGCAGGCCACCGCCGACGGCAAGTCCCGCACCCTCCTCTACGGCCAGCGAGACAAACACGCCTACTTCGGCTGCATGTCCCCCGACGACAAGTACGTCCTCTTCGCCATGATGCCCAAGGACGGCATGGTCGAGTGCCCCATGTCGATCGTACGCCTCGCCGACACCCCCATCATCGCCCCCGGCTATCCCGAACTACAAAACCTCTACCCCAATGCCAAACCCGGCCCCGTCCTCCACCTGACCAACCTCCCCGAAGGCTTCGAACCCGACTGGACCTACGCCGACGTCACACTCAAGTAGAACCCCATGTCCGGCCTCCCCAACTCCAACCCCTCCCGCGTAGCGGTCGGACCGCAGGTCCACCCTCCACCCCCGCGCCAATACCCCTCCACCCCCGGGCCCATCCGTGGTCTGTCTGTCCTCGTCATCCTTGCCCTTACCTTCTACCTCCTCGCCGCCCGCGGCCAAACCGGCAAGGACCAATCCGTCTCCGCCCTCGGCAAGATCGAAGTCACCGCCCGACTCATCCAAGCCCCCGACCAGTTCCCCAACCTCGGCGCCTATCGCTACACCTATGTCGTCAAGTACGAGGTCCTGGCCGTCCACCGCCAAGACCCCGACCGCAAGTACAAACTCTCCCCCGGCGATGAAATCTTCGTCGGCCACTACAAACCCTGGCTCCCCCGCTCCGAAATCAAAGATGCCGACTGGGGCGATGACCCCCTCGGCGGCAAGCTCACCCGCTTCGTCGTCGGCGAAGCCCACCGCCTCGCCCTCGACTACGATCTACAAGACCTCGCCCCCTCCGGCGTCCTGGACTACTGCTTCCCCCAAGGAGTAAATCGTTTCTTCGCCCTCTGGACCAACCCCACCACCTACTGACAACTGGCAACTGGCAACTACGCCATGGTCTTCACCTCCCACGTCTTCATCTTCTACTTCCTCCCGCTCGTGCTGCTGGTTTATTACAACCTGCCCCACCGCTGGCGTAACCTCTTCGTCACCCTCATCAGCTACGTTTTCTATGGCTGGTGGAAGCCATGGTTTGTCCTGCTGATACTCTTCTCCACCATCCTCGACTACATCTGGGCCCGCGTCATCGCCCGCGAAGGCGCAACTCCAGCACAACGAAGATCAGCCGTCGTCGCCTGCGTCGTCATCAACCTCCTCCTCCTCGGCTTCTTCAAATACTACATGTTCTCCGTCGAGAGCCTGAACATGCTCCTCCGCCTCGTCGGCGCCGATACCTTCCGCATCCTCCGCGTCACCCTCCCCATCGGCATCTCCTTCTACACCTTCCACTCCCTCACCTACGTCATCGACGTCTATCGCAACGAAGCCAAGCCCGCCAAGTCCTTCACCGACTACTCCGCCTTCGTCGCCCTCTTCCCGGACCTCGTCGCCGGCCCCATCATCCGCTACCACACCCTCGCCGACCAACTCGCCTGCCGCCAACACACCATCAGCCGGTTTTCCTCCGGCATCACCCTCTTTATCCTCGGCTTCGCCAAAAAAATCCTCCTCGCCAACTCCATGGGCCAAGTCGCCGACGCGGTTTTCGCCGCCGCCACCCCCAACACCCTCGACGCCTGGTTCGGCATCCTCGCCTACGCCTTCCAAATCTACTTCGACTTCTGCGGCTACTCCGACATGGCCGTCGGCCTCGGCCGAATGCTCGGCTTCGAATTCCTCAAAAACTTCGACGCCCCCTATCTCGCTGAATCCATCACCGACCTCTGGCGACGATGGCACATCTCCCTCTCCACCGTCCTCCGCGATTACCTCTACATCCCCCTCGGCGGCAACAAAAAAGGCACCCGCCGAACCTATATCAACCTCGCCATCGTCATGCTCCTTGGCGGCCTCTGGCACGGCGCCAAATGGAACTTCATCGCCTGGGGCGCCTACCACGGCTCACTTCTATGCTACGAACGCTGGCGCGGCAAGAAGAGCCTCTACGACCTCCTCCCCCGCCCCTCGCGTGTTGCCGTCACCTTCCTGCTCATGCTCTTCTCCTGGGTCCTCTTCCGCGCCACCGACCTCACCGCCGCCATCCACTACTTCTCCTCCATGTTCACCCTCCACGCCCCCGCCTCCCTCCTCGCCCCCGAAATCTACACCCCTCTTCACCTCGTCGTCATGGCCATCTGCCTCCTCCTCGTCTTCCAACCCCTCCAAGCCTTCGACTTCTCTCAACGCCCCCAAACCTGGACCCGCCCCGCCGTCCTCCTGCCCCTCTTCGCCTTCTCCCTGATCGTCATGTTCACCCAGGCCTTCAACCCCTTCCTCTATTTCCAGTTCTAGCCCCATGACCAACACCACAACAACAATCTCCCCCGCACCTACCAAAGCCCCTCCCCGCTCCACGCGCACCAGCGAAATCACCTACATCATCCTCTTCCTCGCTATTCTCTTCTCCGTCCCCATCGCCCAAACCCTCATCGAGCTTCGCCGCCACGAACGCGTCCAATTCACCGACGTCTTCCGCTACGCCCCCACCGACACCAACCTCCGCCAATACGAAAAAAACCTCGAAGATAAATCCGTCTTCCAGCAATCCCTCCGCCCACCCATGCAGCAGTTCTACTTCCAAACCCTCCGCGACCCCGGCTCCAAAGCCATCCTCGGCCGCCCCGGCTGGATCTTCTACCGCCCCGATGTCCGCTACCTCATCGAACCCAACTCCCCCGAGCCCGGCGACCCCAGCTCCACCTTCCTCACCCCCGAAGACCACACCACCCTCCGCGACAGCGTCGTCGCCGCCATCGTCCGCTTCCGCGACCAGCTCAAACAGCGCAACATCGCCCTCCTCGTCATCCCCATCCCCGGCAAGCCCAGCATCTACCCCGACCAACTCCCCTACGTCTCCACCCAATCCCTCCACTCCCCCACCCAGGACCTCCTCGCCGCCCTCAACAAACAAAACGTCCACACCATCGACCTCTTCACCCTCTTCCACTCCCTCCGCCAGACCGAATCAAAGCCTCTCTACCTGCAAACCGACACCCACTGGACCCCCCAAGGTGCCGAACTCGCCGCCCAAGCCGTCGCCGACCACATCCGCACCCTCAACCTCGCCCCAAAACCCTCCCGCGACTTCCTCACCACCCCCATCACCGTCCAACGCATCGGCGACATCCTCGAAATGACCCAAGTCCCCAACATCCGGTCCTATTTCCCCCCCGAACCCGTCCTCTGCACCCGAATCTCTGACTCCAGAACCGGCCCCCTCATCCCCACCCCCGCCGACCGTCCCGGCTCCTTCCGCCACCCCTCCCGCGAGTCCCAAATCCTCGTCCTTGGCGACAGCTTCTGCCGAATCTACCAAACCCCCGAACCCCAATCCCTCGGCCACATCCCCACCACCCAACCCGACGCCAATTCCGCCCGACGCCCCCTCCCCGGCTCCGCCGGATTCATCTCCCACCTCGCCTTCCACCTCAAAGCCCCCCTCGACTACATCATCTCCGACGGCGGCGCCTCCACCGACGTCCGCCGCAAGCTCGCCACCAACGCCCAACTCCTTGCCGGAAAAACACTGGTAATCTGGCAATTCATCGAACGCGACATCCGCCTGGGCCGCGAAGCCTGGCAAGACATCCCCCTCCCCACACAACTGGACAACTAACCCAACCACCCCCTCGCCCAGGGCAATTGCGTTTGGGTTTGTAGTGCGGGCTTTAGCCCGTATCCGACGGCCTGAAGGCCGCACTACAAACCCCAAGCATGGCAAATGCGATTGCCCTGCCCCCTCGCCCGGTACTCCGGGAGAGCGCCGGGGTGAGGGCTTCCCTATTTTTTTTTGCCAAGCACTCCGCGACAGAGAACTGCTGAGCCTGGAGATCCACCTCCCCCTCCGTCCGCTAATCACCCCCCCTCAACACTCCCCCCGCACGCCACCCATCTCCCCACCAACTGCCCCCTGGCAATTCCATCGCCTTCTTTACCCATCCCGCAAAATCCGCTGTGTTCCAACATATGAAGCACCCGATCCGTATGACCGAAGAAACCCATGTCGATCGGGTGGTTAGATTCCGCGCCCGAAGAAACCCGCCGTTGTGCCACAACGCCCGCGGCCGACTCGGATCACAGAAGCAAAGGAACATGCACATGCAAGCAACAGCCATTCAGGAATCAACTGAGCGTCGTTCCGACAGGAGCGGAAAGTACCTCACCTTCGCCTTGGGCAAGGAAGAGTACGGCCTGGAGATCCTCAAGGTCCGAGAGATCTTCGGCTACATGGAGATCACCGCCATCCCGTGGACACCGTCCTATGTCCGAGGCGTCATCAACCTCCGCGGGCAGGTGATGGCCGTGGTCGACCTGCGGGCCAAGTTCGGCATGGAACCGGCCGAGCGAACCAATCAGACCTGCATCATCGTGGTGGAAATCAACCGGGGCAGCCGCAAGATCTGCACCGGGATCATCGTGGACCACGTCTCGGAGGTCCTGGACGTCCCCGGCGACAAGATTGAAGATGCGCCGAGTTTCGGATCGTCCGTCGATTCCGACTTCATCCTCGGCATAGGCAAGATCGGCGAGTCGGTCAAGATCCTGCTCGACATCGACAAGGTGCTCGACGATGAAGAAGTCGCAGCACTCGTTAGTTATTGACTTTCGCAAAAGTAATGTAACATAACTGCCGATCTATGAGGCATGAGACCAAACGGCACTGCGGCGGAATTGGAACGGCGGCGGCGGCGCGCCATGGCACGCTTGAAACGCGGACTGAGT
>Ga0315284_10005191_pt1 | contig 18511 bp, 20 predicted proteins | sample YL17G09_16_MG_FD_203696 | JGI IMG/M metagenome (GOLD analysis project Ga0315284, IMG submission 203696) | Sediment microbial communities from Yellowstone Lake, YNP, Wyoming, USA - YL17G09_16 | ecosystem: Environmental > Aquatic > Freshwater > Lake > Sediment | place: USA: Wyoming | collected...
TCTTGCCGAATTTCTTCATCATTTTCTGTATTTGTTTCTGGGATAAGCCCTTAGATGGATCAATGTTATCTATTCCGCCTTTAATCATGTCTTGAAGTATCTTGTATTGTTTGAGAAGAGCACGAATATCACTGTTGTTCACTCCTGCTCCTTGTGCAACTCTGCCTATTCTTGAGGTTTGTTTTTCAAATAATTCAGGATTTTCTTTTTCTTCAGGAGTCATTGATTTTAATATGTGTTCCCACTTTGCAACTTTTCCTTGTTGAGTTTCTAACATTTCTTCTGGAATCTTTGCTTTTCCTAATCCCGGAATCATGCCCTTTATCTTATCAAATCCTCCAATCTGATTCATTGATTTAACTTGTTCAACAACATCTTCAAGAGAAAGCTTGCCTTCTTCAAGCTTCTTTTGCATTTTCTCTTGTTGTTTTTCATCAGTAGCAGAACGTATTTTTTCTATAAGAGCTTGCAAATCCCCCATTCCAAGAAGTCTAGAAAGGAAACTTTCAGGATTAAACTCTTCTATGTCGTTTATTTTTTCGCCATTAGCTATAAAATAAACCCCTGCTTTTGTTTCAGCACAGGCTGTAAGGGCACCACCTCCTTTTGCAGTTGAATCCATTCTTGTTATTATAACCCCGGAGATTTTCAGAGCATCTTGGAATTCACTAGTTTGTTTCTTTGCAGATTGTCCTATATCAGAGGGCATTACAAGAATTGTTTCTGTTGGTTTGATTTCTTTGTTTAGATCTTTTATTTCTTTGATCAATTCTTTATCAAGAGTATGACGTCCAGCAGTATCAATTAAAATTAAGTCATATTTTTTCAAATCATGCTTCTTCTCAAATTTCTTCCAGGTTTTTATCGCATCTGTTTCATCAAAATCTACAAAATAATTGAGATTATTTTTCTTAGCTAATTGTTCTAATTGTTCTTTTGCTGCGGGTCTGTGAACATCCAATCCAACTAGTATTACCTTTTTCCCTCTTTTAGCATACCAATTTCCTAGTTTTGCAATTGTGGTTGTTTTTCCTGCTCCATACAATCCTAAAAACATTATTCTTGATTGTTTTTCTGGGAGAGTAAGAGGTTTGTATTCTCCAAGAATTCTAACTAATTCATCATGAAGGAGTTTTATTATGTGTTCTTTTTTGTCAATTTCCTTTATTCTTTCATCATAAGCAGATTTCTTTATCTTATCTGAAATCTCTTTTACAAGAACTATATTAACATCTGCTTCAATAAGTGCTCTTTGAAGTTCTCTCACAACACTTTCAACAACATTTTTGTCAAGAAATAGAGCATTTGCTAGTTTATCTCTTGCTTTTCTTAATGCTTCTCCTAATTTCTCTAGCATACTAAAACGAGTTTAATTAGGGTTAATAAATTTGTGGTTTGAAGAGAATTATTCTTATTTTGTTCTTATAACCCCAGACTTTCAACAAATTTGTTTTTGTCAAATTTCTGCAAATCTTTGTATCCTTGGCCTGTTCCAAGATAGAGAATTGGTTTTTGAGTTGTGTAGCCTACACTCAAAGCAGTTCCCCCCTTTTCATCAATGTCTGCTTTTGCTAAAATTATTCCATCAATTTTTACAGAATTGTTGAATGTTTTAATTTGTTCAATTATATCGTTGCCGGTTATGCTTTCCCCAATGAATAGCTTTGTATCTGGTTTGCAAACCTTTGTAATTTTTTCAATCTGAGCCATTAGGTTTTTTTCAGTGTGCATTCTTCCAGCAGTATCAATTAAAACAACATCTATATGATTCTTTTCAGCATATTTTATTGCATCAAAACCAACAGAAGCAGGGTCAGAACCATATTCATGAGAAATAACTTCTATTCCAAGTTTAGTTCCATGCTTTTTTATTTGTTCAATAGAAGCAGCTCTAAATGTGTCTCCTGCAGCTATAACACAAGAAAGTTTTTTCTCTTTGAGCAGATTTCCAATTTTTGCAATGGTTGTTGTTTTCCCTGTTCCATTTATTCCACAGAATAAAATTATGTATGGTTTATGCTCTGAAAGTTTCTTATCTTTTATTTTCTCAATCAAATCAAAAGGTTCTATGAGAATCTTGTAAATTATGTCTTTAAGAGATTCTTTGATTTGTCCCTCTATCTCTTTTTTTAAGAATTCTTTTCCAACTATACTTTCTTTTAATTGTTTTATTATTTTTTCAGAAACTTCAATTGCAACATTATTTTCCAGAAGAATCATCTCTAAATCTTCAGAATAAGCCTCAAAATCTTCTTTAGAGATTTTAATCTTGTTTATACCTGAGAAAATCTTTTTGAAGAAGCCTTTTTTCTCTTCTTCTTCAACTTTTATATCTTCTAGAATTTTTTCACTTATTTGTCTTTCTTCTTTATCAAAAACTTTCTTTTCTGGTTCAATATATTTGTGCTCTTCTATGGATTTTACTTTTTCCTTAATTTTTTCTAAATCTGGCTGATATTGCTGCATACCTGCATTAAATTCTAAGGGGGTGGCTATTTCTTTGATTTTTTTTGCCTTTTCCTTCTTTTCTTTTGCCGGTTTTTTTGCCTTTTCCTTCTTTGCAACTTCTTTGACTTCTTCCACAGCTGCCTTTTTTATGAGTCCCTGTGTCCAGTTTTTCAGCTTTTCACGGAGTTTGTTGAACATGTTTTTAAAAGCAAAGAATTAGTTATTAAGGTTTTGGTTTAGATACTGTTGGAAGGTTAATCTAAATTTTTATAAAGAAAGGATGCTATATTTTTATCAAATGAAAAGAAACTTACCCCTGAATTTGGAAATTTCTAATTCATTTGCTAAAAGGGAGTTTATCAAATGAAAGGAATATTTGTTATATTAGATGGGTTGGGAGACTTGCCTCATAAACTTTTAAATGAGCAGACTCCTTTAGAAGCTGCACAAACACCTAATTTAGATTTTCTAGCTGCGAGGGGAGCTCTTGGATATATGTATCCGATAAAGCCCGGATTTATACCTGAATCTGATGAAGCAATAGTTTCACTTTTTGGAAATGATTTAATCTCTAGTACAAGGGGACAATTGGAAGCTAGAGGAAGTGATTTGAAGTTGACTCGTGGAGACTTAGCATTTAGAGTTAATTTTGGAACTATTGATTCTTTGGCACAAGGGAATATTATAGATAGAAGAGCAGGAAGAACATTAACAACAGAAGAAGCAAGCATACTTGCAAAAGCAATAAACAAAATAAAACTGCCCTGTGAATTTGTATTTAAATCAACAATCCAGCACAGAGCAGCTGTGGTTTTTAGAGGAGGATTTTCAGACAATGTGTTAGGAAATGATTTAACCTATATTCAAGGAATGAATTTATATTCTAATAAAATTGTTAAATGTAAACCTTTAGATGACGACGAGAATTCACAGTACAGTGCTAATATTGTGAATGAGTTTTTAGAAAAGGCTCATGCTGTTCTTAATAACCACCCAATTAATATTGAAAGAGCAAGAAAAGGATTGCTTCCTGCAAATTTTTTATTGATAAGAGGTGCAGGAATAGAACCTCCTAAACTTAAACAGTATAAAAAATGGATTTCTTCAAGTTATATGCCCTTGGAAATTGGATTTTCAAATGTATGCGGAATGAAAAATTATTCTTTTGAATATCCTGAATTGACAGGAATAGATGCATATGAAAATTTATGGAAAGGGCTAAGAAAGGCTTGTAAGCATGCTTCAAATGTAATTCAAAAAAACATAAAGAGAGCAGATTATACTTATATCCATATAAAAGAAACCGATGATCCAGGACATGACAATAAACCAATTGAAAAAAAATTAATGTTGGAATACATTGATATAACTCTGTTTAGATATTTGAGAAGCATTGTTACGCAGAATAAAATAAAAGTGGTTGTTACAGGAGACCATTCAACACCCTGTAAACTTAAAGCACATTCAGCTGACCCTGTTCCTGTTTTATTTTACAATTTAGGGCAGGTTCCAGTTGCAAAGAAGTTCTGTGAGAAAGAATGCAGAAAAGGAGAATTAGGAAGAATAATGGGGCAGGAGCTTCTTCAGAAAGTTGGGTTTGTGAAATGATAGTATTAGATATTGAAACAAGTGGATTAAACCCTGAAGAAAACGGAATATGGCAAATAGGAGCATTTGAAATAGGAAATCCCGATAATTATTTTCTAGAAGAAGGAAGAATTGATGATGATGATAAAATTGGAGAGGGTGCTTTGTTAGTTACAGGTAAATCCAGAGAAAATTTATTGGATAAAACCAAACAATCTCAGAAGGAATTGTTAATTAAATTTTTTGAATGGTGCAAAAATACAGAAATAAAAAATTGTCTTTGTCAAAATCCGCAGTTTGATTTGGGTTTCATAACATTAAAAGCAAGAAAGTATGGATTGGAAGTTCCATTTCATCACAGGGCATTTGATTTGCATTCAATTGCGCAAGTAAAATATTATCAAATTAAAAAGAAATTCCTGTTTAAAGAAGACCACAGTGGAATGAGTCTGCCTCATACTTTAGAATTTTGCGGGATGAAAGATGAAAGAAGACATGTTGAGGGAGATAAAATTGACGTGAAGGGAAAAGAACACAATGCACTTGAAGATTGCAAACTAACAGGAGAGTGTTTTTCAAGAATTATATATGGAAAAAATCTATTTGATGAATTTAAGAAATTTGAGATACCTGGATATTTGAGAAAGTAAGGATTATCCTTTATAAGTCACAACAATAGTTTCTTTATCTTTTGTTTCAAATACTGAGAAACCAGATACTAAATTATTCTTTATTAATTTTATTTCTAATTCTGAAGCTGGTTTTAATGCAGATATAGAGTTTATTACTTTTCCATCGCTAGGTCGGATGTCAATTCCATTTTCATTAGAACTGTTTGTGACGATTAAATCATTTGTTTTTCCACTCAATTTAATAGAATACTGCTCTGTAAATTTATTATATAATTCTTTGAATTTTTCTCTTTCTGATTTGGAGGCTATATAAAATACAGTGTCTATTCCAGTACTTCCCATAGAAACTATTTATCTTATCTGTTTTTAAGAATTATTATCATTTAAAATACATTTACGCTTGTCGTGTTCAAACTAGCAAAGTGTAAAGGGCTTAGTTACTTTTTAAAAAATTTAAAATTAACCGAAAAGTGCACTAAGTCCTTCTGCTGCAGCTTCGTGTTTCTCTTCCTTTGGAGCTTCTTCTTTCTTTGCTTCAGCAGGAGCGCCTGCAGGAGCAGCAGCAACCAAACTAGCATTAGCTAATTCACTTGCTATATCCACGTCTTTCAAACTAGCGACAAGCGACTTGATTTTTGATTCATCCGCATGTCCACCAGCAGCTACAACAACACTTTTTATGTTATGTTCACTAACTTCTTTTCCAAGTTTGTGCAACAAAAGGCTAGCGTAAATATATTCCATATTTAATTTCTCCTTGTCCAAAAAACAGTTTGACCTGTTTTATGGTGTTGGATTATGATGTTTTGATTTATTAATCTTTTAATTTGGCTGTTAATATTACTTTTATTTATTTTTAATTCCTTCATAATTTCATATGTTGATAATATTTTGTTATCTAATAGCTTTAAAAGTCTTTCTCTTGTTTCCCCAATTCTTGTATGTTGGCCCCTTCCTCTTCCATTCTTTCTTAATTCTATTAATTCCTTTAGTTTTTGTTCTTTCAAAGGATGATTAAATCCGATTTCTTTATAATATTTTTCTATATCTTGCGTTTTAATATAAAAATAATGATGATGCTCTCCTTTATTTTTAATGTTTGTTATATAAATAAAGGAAAGTTTCTCTTTCAATAATTTAATCAAATATTCTAATAACTCCTTACTATTAGAGCAAATACCTATTCTTCTACTAGAATCTACAGTACCTTCATCATCTGCAAACGCTCTAATTACAGAAATAGAGAATTCTTTAGGAAGATCAAATAATATGGAAGGTAATCTTTCTGCCTTATATAATTTGATACTGTAAAAATGTTCCAGTAAATCAGATATTATTTTGGAAAACCTATATTCATAACAGTTTTTATTAATCCCCCCACCAAAACGAATTCTTTTATTTACTTTTCCGAAACTATTTTCCAATATTTTGTCAAAATTATTAATGAGGTTTTTATTAGAATTTATATAATACGGAATGCCATTTTTATTAACTGAGCCATCACAAATTATATGTGTTATTAGTGCAAATATTTCTGGTGTTTCTTTTATTGGAAGTTTGGGATTTAATATAGGGGAACTTGTGTTTATTCCTTTATAAGAGATTATCTCTTTTTCTATTTTATACCAATCCAATTTAAATTTATTTACTATTTTTTTAATATGTTTAAGCGGGATATATAAGGGGTATTTTCCCCAATAATATATAAGTGGGGAAGAGATATTCAAAAATTCGGCTAATGCTTTTTTTGAACCAAATAATTTTATTGAATTATTAATAAATTCTTTATGATCTTTAAATAAAACTCTAATTTTATCTTCTGGAAATTGCCATATATGAAATTCTCTGGGCTTCATTTTGCTTTATGTTTCTTTAATAAATCTTTTATTTTTTTACATTTCTGAGAAACCAAACAGTGAATCATTAAATTCTGTTTTGCATGATGTTCACTGAAACCCGCTATTTTTCCTTCACAATAAGGGCATATTTTAAACACTTTCTCTTTTTGTTTTACCATACCCTATATAGGGTAAATAGACTATATAAATATTTCTATTCTTTCCGAGAGTTTTGTTCAGGAGTGTTAGTTTCTTGTTTTGAGGTTTCTGATTCTTTATTTTGAAGATTTGCAAGAGTAATTTCATGTCTTCCTGCTTTTCCAATTAAGAAAGTTATTGTTTCAGGAGTTGTATATCCAATTTGAACAGCAAATGGCAATGCTCTTCCATAAGCTTCTTTGAAATCTTCAAGAGTTTTATCTGGATTTAGGTTTATTTCTGGATAAAATATTTTTGATTCATTATCGAATGCTGCAACAGGTATAAATCCTATTGTAAATGGCTTTATGTCTAATTTGCTCATCATATCTGCAGCACCCTGAGTAATCTTTGTTCCTTTTTTTGCTATTACTTTTGGAGCCTTGATTGTTATTTTTCCACCCTCGATTTGGATTTGTATTCCTAGGGAGCCAAGTTCACTTATTGCTGGTCCTGGAACTAAATCAGTTGGTCCTGCTGGAATTTCTATGTCTTCTGGAGCTATTTGTCCAACTTTAGCTTTTGCCGGACTCTTTTTTCTTATCAAATCTATTGCTAATTCAAAGCAGTCAATATCTGAAAATAAAAGTGCAAAATCATTAGTTATGCTTTCTTTGACTTTTTTTATTTCTTCTTCTTTTGAAGAATCAAGTGCTTTTATTATAAGGTTCTTTTTTGGAACCTTGACTATTGCTCTTCCTCTCAATCTTTTTACTATTTCCTGAAATTGTGAGCCAGGAATATTTTTTATAGAAGCAATTAAGAAAGTCTTTTTTTCTTTAAGGAGTTTAGATAAATCTAAAACTGCTTTTTTCTTTTTTTCTGAAACATGTGCTGTTTTTGGAGTTTTAGTTGTTTTTTTGGTTTTCATTTTAATGGTATTTTGTAGGGTTTAGTCATTGTGAACTTGATTTCTATATTTTTTATGTTCTCTTTGTTTCTTGGAAGAGTTTTAAGAAGATTATTATAAACAGTCATTATATTTTCAATGATCTCCTCATCTTTCATGCTCTGTTTTCCTATTGGGATTTTTATACTTGGTTCTTTTATTTTTATTTTTACACTTGTATTTATCTTATTTTTAAGTTCCTTCAATGTTTTTTCATCAGCATTTAAGATTATTCCCAATTGAGGAGAAGGCATTTTACCTGTTGGTCCCAGAGCTCTTCCAAAGTTTGTTGCAACGCTTGGCATTAGACTTGCTTGAGCTATGAAAAAATCGTGATTACTAACCAAATGTTTTAATTCTAGTTTGTTTGTGTACTTTTTGAATTCATCAGGGGTTATTGTTTCAATATCCTTATTTTTAACTTCAAGAAATCCTGCTATCTTTTTTTCTTTTATTTTGTGAGGAACACTGATAAATATATTCACATTGCTTTTTTTAACATCAAATTTTTGTAAATTTACAATTAAATCAACTGTCTGATCAAATTTTCTTTCTTTTGTTGCTCTTAATTCAGTTAGAGCTTTCTTTAATTGTGGTTCTAATTCTGCCATGTTCTGTGTTTAACCTCCCACATTATTCGCTACAAACCTAGAAGGTATTTTGTAACGATATGGTTCAAACGGTTGATTTTCTATGTTTTTTTGGGTTTTTAAATGTTGTTTTTTATTGAATATATTAGATATTACAATAATCCTTATAAATTGCTTTTAGGTTTGAATTTTATGGATGAAGAGAGATATTACATTGCTGAAAGAGTGAAAGAACGTTTTGGCATGGTTGATTCTTTTAATTATGATGTTCTCAAACAGTCTGGAGAAGAATTACAGGTAATTTCAAGTAAGGTTACAAAACCAAAAAACCTTGGAATAAAATTAGAAAATGGAAATATTCTTTGTAAAGATGATAAATATAAATTAAAAGAAGTAACTAAAGAACAAGCAATAAAAAAACTTATAGAGATGCAGATTAATTATTCTAATTGGCAGAATTTCATGTCTTCTTCTGAAGATATGCCTTCCTCTCATTTAACAGGTCCAGGAGGGGAGAGTTTACTTTAAAATGGAATTAGTGGCATTATTATCAACAGGAAAGGGAAGCTGGGGACAGGTTTCTGGTCTGATGAAATATGGAGAATGGGATAAGATAATAGTTATTGGGGATGAATTTGGGACAGGATTTACTCACGATAAGAAATTTGAGTTTATCAAAGTCGATTTGAAATTAAAAATAAAAGACTTGAGAGAGGAATTCTTAAATAAACTTAAAAATAAAATTGATGGGACAGAAGTTGCATTGAGCATCGCTTCCGGAGATGGAAAGGAACATATGGCTTTAATTTCTGCATTGATAAATGTTCCAGTTGGCATAAGATTTGCTGCTTTGACAAAAGATGGCGTTCTTGATTTGTGATTTTTGTAACTCTTTTTTAGATTACAACAATCATTAAAAATGCTGGTTGTTTTTTTGTTTTATGATTACGTACAACGATATATATGAAGCAGCGCGAAAAGAGAGGTATTCAGAGCAACTTCAGCAGATTCCTAAGAATTTTATATCCGAAGTTGCGAAATATATGAAAGATAAGAAAGAAATCGCTGCTAAGGATAGTGAAGATTTTTCAGATGTGATAATGAAGACAAAAAAACAGTTGGAAAATGCAACGACTCTTTTTAAAGAACTTATTATAAGAAGAAGAAAAAAGATTTTGAATCTGGTTCTTATTGCCACAGAAACAGGTATTTCAAAGCAAGATTTTGAAAATATGCTCGCTATAGAAAAAGAACTTTTTGAAGAATTAATGAATTGCATGGATATATCTGAAAAAAAATTGAATGAATCTTTTAACGGAAATAAAGGAGAACAGACTAAAAGTAATGATTTAGTTGTTTTTATAGAAGATGTTGATGAATTTTTAGGAGTTGATGGGGATAAAATGGGTCCTTATCATAAAGGAGATATTGCAAATATTCCAAGAGAAATTGCAAAGATATTATCAGATGGAATGAAAGTGGAGGTTATTGAGAAATGATAAAAAGAAAATTTTATTAATGTCATATTCTTTATCTTAGAATGAGTATTAGCAGATTGATTGTTGGATGGATATTCTTAATTGCAGGAATAATTTTTATTATCTTATCTACATTTACTACCTGGTGGATGCTTTTTTATGGAATCCCTCTTCTTGTTTTAGGGATTGCACTTCTGTTGAACAAAAACGAGGATAAAATTGAAAAGAGAAAAGATTTAAAAGAAAAAGCATACAATAAATAATTGGGGTTCTTTAGAAAAGAACCTACAATGGTAGAAATAAAAATAAGAAAAATGGTAAACGAAATTATTGTTACAACTGCTTTTGATGTTCCTGGCAGAGCAATTGCAAAAGTTTTGGGAATTGCAAGAGGAAACACTGTTAGATCAAGAAACTTAGGAAGAGATATCGCAGCCGGATTTAAGAATTTGATGGGTGGAGAAATTAAAGTTTACACAGAGATGACTGCTCAATCAAGAGATGAAGCATTGAATAGGATGATTAATGATGCAATAAAAATGGGTGCTGATGCAATTATTGGATTTAGATTTACGAGTTCTACGGTGATGCAAGCATCTTCTGAAATCTTAGCTTATGGAACTGCTGTAAAGTTGAAATAAGAATAAGCCTGTAGAGGGATTCAAACCCCCGACCGCCGGTTCATTTGGATTCTAGTTGTAAAACCTTACAAAACCGATGCTCTATCACTGAGCTATACAGGCATATATGCCGAAGTGATTGCAGGAAGTTTACCTTCACTCTATCACTGAGCTATACAGGCACAGGATTATCTAATTATCTTAGTTTAAAAGTTTTGTTATTGGGTAATGAGGATAAATGTTTATATTGCCGACGGTGTTTTTATCTAAATGGTTTTATTTAGAGATAATATCCTATTTAGCAAAAGAGATATTTCTAAAGAAATTAGATTGCCAGACGAGATAAATCCAGAATTAGCAGAGATTTTAGGAGTTATCTTGGGGGATGGGCATTTGGAATGTAATAAAAAATACAAATCAAATACTGTTTACCTATTAAATATCGCTGGAAGTTATTCTGAAGATTTTGATTATTATAATATCTATTTTAGAAAAATATTCCTTGATTTGTTTAATATAGACTTTAAAATATATATGAGAAGGAATGATGAGCTGGTTATTAATATTTATTCAAAGATAATTGCTAATTTTTTTAAATTTTTAGGAGTTCATCCAGGCAATAAGACAAATTTTAATGAAATTCCTTTAATTATCCTAAATTCCAACAATGAAGTTAAAAAAGCTTTTATTAGGGGAGTTTTTGATACGGATGGTTCAATAACTTTTAAAAAAGACTATCATGGAAAACATTCCAACCCGGTTGTTTCTATAACTATGAAATCTCAAAAATTTATAGAACAACTGGGTGGTTTTATGAATGAATTGGGATTTACATCCTCTCCATATAAAGAAGAAAATTTGGATAAGAGAATTAATAAGATTTCAGTTAGATATAGACTCGATTTTGCAGGGCACGAGAATCTTGAGAGATATTTAAAGTTAATTGGTTTTAGTAATCCTCGTCATTTAACGAAAGTAAGTATTTTTAATAAAAATGGATTTTACACACCAAAAACCCCTTATGGTGAGAGAAAAATTATTTTAGGAAGTTAGGCAATTACTCTTTTGGGGGTTCTTCAGAATTATCTTCTTTTTTCTTTTGTTTTTTCTCTTTCTTTGCAGGTTTTTCAGAAGGAATTTCATCAGTTTCTTTTTCTTCATTCATCTCCTCTTTCTTTGGTTTTTCTTCAACTTTCTTAGGCATTTCCTTTATAGCCAAGTCTTTTTCAATTTCCAATGATTTTATTTCACAAAGAGAAAGCGGATAAATCTTTTTTAGTATTAAACTTAATTCTTTTTGCATTTTATTCTTTAAGATTTCATCAAATATTCTTGCAGATGTTTTTTCTTTGAGATATTTTTTTATTTCTTCTCTTGCTTTTTCTCTTAGACCTCTTCTTACTCTTCTAGAGACTTTTCTTCGGGTTATAAGGAAGGGTTTAATTTTAAAAGTAGCATCTTTACAATCTGCTACAAAAGAGTCTTCTACATAGTCTGTCCCTTTTCTTATCATTCTTCTTAAAAAATAAGACATAAGGAGAATTCCTCTTGGATATGCAATTGCTCTATTATCTTCTATAGAAACTTTAAATTGCATAAGAATGCTCTTTCCTCTGAGAATTCTTGTTAAATCATATTTTATGAATCTATTTTCTAATTCAGATAATTCATACGCCAATATCTGTGTTTGCTTGTTTATGATTGGCATCTCCACATCATAAAATCTTTTTTTCTTTTTTGCTTGTGCCATTTTATCTTTGTTTTATTTTTATTCTTGTATTTGTTTACTTAATCTTATCCCTTTTTTTTGGTATTTAGATTTATTGCATTCTTTACAAGTATACATTATGTTAGTTTTTTTAGTTGTTTTTGATTTTCTTTTGAATTTTGAAGCTGCAGGTTTTGAACCCCATTTTCCTTTATTTCCAATCCCCCTTCCTAGTCCTCTTAATTTAGCTCTATGTTTTGAACCTCTAGTTAGAGTTCCTCTTTGAAACCCTGTTCCAACTAATTTTATTTTTTGTTCTGTCTTTTTTTTACAATAAGGGCAGAATCTTTTTGTTGTTTTAGGTATTTTCATATTAGTTCCTTATTTTCTTGGTTTAAAAAGTTTTTTATATCTCGGTCCCGCAGTTATTTCATGTCAAGAGTAAAATTTCAAAAAGGAGAGCAAAGAAAGTTTATACAGGATGTTTTGGGCAGGATAAATTCCCCCTCGCTTAGAGAGTTAGGAAATCGTTTAGGGGTTAATTATTCTACACTTAAGAATTATTTCAATGAAGAAAGATGCCTACCTGAAAATTTGTTTAATGATTTGCTCTATATTTCTAAGAGAAATAGGAGAGATTACAATTTGGAATATTTAAAAGAGAATTGGGGGCAGGTCAAAGGGGGAAAAAAGAGCAAAAGATAAATGGTCCTGCCAAGAATCGAACTTGGGCATTATCCACGTCAAGGATACAGTCTACCATTAGCTTACAAGACCATTTTTATCTTTTATGAAATAAAAATATTTAAATATACCTCTTTTCTTGTTTAATTATGGCAAGAGGTGGAGCATTAATATTCTTTCTTTTGTATTTAGCATTAGGATTATACTTCCTTAATTTTGGAATTCAGTTTATTAAAATTCCAGAAATAGCTTCAAATATTAATAGATGGATAATTTTTGCAGGGGGAGTACTTTTGATTTTTGGAGCAATAAATTTCCTTAGAATGAACAGATATACCTCTATAAGATATAATCGTAGATGATTGAAATCTCAATAAACTTTATATATATAATTTTCATTAAGTTTTAATGGTGTTTAAAAGAGGTCAAGTGACTATGTTTATTATTCTTGCAATTCTCATAGTTTCTATAGTAGCATTGGTTTTTATATTCAAGGATGATTTATTTGGAAAAAGAATTCCTTCTGAGATAAGCCCTATTTATAATACTCTTTCTTTGTGTTTGGAAAAGGACCTTGCAACAGGAGTGAGCGTTTTAGAAAGTCAAGGAGGGTACATTTATCTTCCAGAATATGAAGCAGCCTCAGAATATATGCCTTTTTCCTCCCAGTTAGATTTTCTTGGTAACCCAATCCCTTATTGGTATTATGTTTCAGGAAACAACATAGAAAGAGAAAAAGTTCCTTCTAAGGAGGATATGCAAAAGGAGCTTGAAAAATTTATGGAAACCAGAATAAGGTCCTGTTCTTTTGATGTATATTATCTCGAGGGTTATAATATCTTGATGGATAAGCCAAAAGCGAATGTTGTAATAAAAGACAAGAAAGTATCTCTTACTATGGATATGGATTTCTCAGTTTCAAGAGAAGAAGATAGCCATGTTATTAAGGAACATAAAATTGTTCTGGATTCAGAATTAGGTTCTCTTTATAATTCTGCTTTAAGTGTTTATGAGGAGGAACAAGCAACTTTATTTCTTGAGGAGCAAGGTGTAGATATTTTGAGATCTTATGCTCCAGTAGATGGAGTTGAAATAAGTTGCTCTCCAAAAATATGGATAGCAAGCGAAATATTTAGGGATTTGCAGAATGCAATTGAAGCAAATACCCTTGCTTTAAAAAATGGAGATAATAAAAAGGAATATTTTGAAATGGATATACCTGAGATTCCTTCAAAGCAAAGAGTAAGATTTTTGAATTCTAAAAATTGGTCTTATAGTTTTGAAGTTCTTCCTTCTGACGATGGAATTTTAGTTGCAAATCCTGTTGGAAATCAACAGGGAATGGGAATTTTAGGATTTTGTTATGTTCCTTATCATTTTGTTTATAGTATGAAATATCCTGTATTGGTTCAAGTTATTTCAGGAGAAGAAATTTTCCAGTTCCCATTAGCAGTTGTCATTCAGAGAAATCAGCCAAGAAAAGTTTCTGGAGGAGAAGCAATAGGATTAGAAGATGCAGAATTATGCAAGGATAAAAACACTCTTACAGAGGTTAGAGTTTATGATTCAAATCTGAAGCCAGTTGAAGGATATATTTCTTATGAATGTCTCGGGGCAAAATGCAATATTGGAATGACTAAGGGAGGAAAGATTTCTGAAGAATTTCCTCAATGCGTTAATGGATTTATTAATGTTAGAGCAGAGGGATATAGAGAAGAGAGTGTGATGTATTCGACAAATGAAGAGGGAGGTTTGAGTATTATTTTAACAAAACTTTATGATTTGCCAATTCAACTTAAATTAGATAAACAAAATTACAACAAAGATGCAATTATTTCTTTTGTTTCAGATGATTATTCGGAGAGTGTTGTTTATCCTCAGCAAACAAGTGTTAAATTAGGAGAAGGAAAATATGAAGTTCAGGTTTATATTTATAAAAATTCAAGTCTTAGTTTAGGTGCAATTAAACAAGAGCAATGTGTAACTGTTCCAAGGTCTTCAATCTTTGGTATAATTGGATTGACTAAAGAAGAATGTTTTGAAGTTGAGGTTCCAGCCCAGATTCTTTCAAAGGCATTAGCAGGAGGAGGAAAGCAAAATTATACTTTTTCAGAAAATGAATTGAAGGGCTCAAAAATTATTGATATATATGCAACTAGTTTCCCTTCTCCAAATTCTTTAGAGCAAATGCAAATGAATGATATTCTATTCGAAAGCACACCAATCGTTGTTAATATTAGATGATAAATAAAAAAGTATTATTTGGGGCAATTTTTCTATTTGGGATTTTAATTTTTTGTTCTTCTATTTCAGCTTATACTGAGTCTTACTATGGAAGTCAATATAACAATGCAATGGGAATTTTAAGTCTCTCTGGAGGGCAAAGTCTTAAACTAGATGAATCAATGTGCCAACAGGGAACTGATTTTATTATTCAAATAAATGGTTGTGAACCCGCTCCTGTAACTAGTGATTTATTAGAAGAAGAAAATGTTAATGTTTTTTGTAAATTAAGTGCTATAAAAATAAATCCTCTTGTGGATGTAAAAGCAATAGACCAGATATCTTTTGACAGACAAGTCCCTAAGGAGGTTATGGCTATTGGTTATCAGCCAGCACAATCTGCACTTGGATATACTGAAAATACTCTGGAAGGTTCTTTAGTTTTAGAGAATCTTGGTTATGTTGTGATTACACTAAGAAGACAACCTAATGAATCTGCTCTTACTAACTGCGAGAAGAAACCTCTTGGAGGAGATATTTGCTGGGTTCAGGGAAATTTAACTGCAAAGCTGAGATATGATGTTGAAAATGTTTTTGGTGTTGGGAATGCAATATTTTATTTGCCTTATATGAAAGACGAGGATTGGCAAAATAATTTTGTTCAGTATAGTTTTTGGGGAGGAAGAGGTTATTTAAGAGCAGAGTCTGTTGGAGAAGATAGTGCAAGTATTTCAATTTATTCTGATAATTCTGTTGCTAGTGGTTTATCCAGAACAGGAAGAGAATACACTCTTGCAAAATATAGCACAAGAAATCTTCAAGTAGGAAAAACTTCAGAGAAAATTTTCTTACCTGGAATTAGCCCTTGTTTGGCAAGTTTGCAATTGACCTTGCAAGGAGTGGAGTATCCAGATACAAGAGCAGTATTGAAAGTTAATGATGATACTTTTGAACTTGCAGAAAATGAATATTTTCTTGACAACAAATGCAGAGTTATAAGCATGGATGGAAATGATATAAACTCACAAGTTAAGATTAAATGTGCAGGTGCTGATGAGAGCAGTGAAAGAAAAGCATATGATTTGAAAATTTCTCCTCGAGTTGAATTAAAAATAGGAGGAACAGTTGGGGAATATACAGTTGGAGATTGGCTTTATAGAACTGATGATGATAAAAAATCTGTATACCTTGGTTATATTGGAACTATTGGTACAAAAGATGAGAAAGATTTGTATGTTTATCTTGTTGCAATTCCAGAACATAGACAAGATACTGGATTAACAGAATCTCAAATTTCTCAGGTTCAGGCTTATGCAGAAACAGTTAGAAGTTCTACAGAGCATCAAGGAAAGGCTATTGGCGAGCTTATAACAGTTTCTGGCGCAGTTGCTGCAACAATTGGCAGATTTGTTAAATCCACAGTTAGTGGTTGGGATTTTTATATGATTCCTTATACAGTTCCAACACAACAGGTCAAGACTGTAAAAGTTTGGCAAAAAGAAGTTTCATTTGGAGGTTATGCAAATGAAATAACAGATGGTTTTTTCCCTTTGAGCAATAATAATTATGCAAATGCTATGAGTGATTTTGAAACTGTTGTTAATAGTTATCCAAGTGAAGTTGAAAAAGTAAATTCAGTTGAGACATTTGGACAACTAGCACTGTATGAGGAAATTTCTTTGGCTAACAAACTTGGAAAAAAGAAAACTCTTATTGAATTGTGTAATCAATTTGAAGAAGATTATCCAAAAGAATATCGATATATAGATATTTGTGAGAATGATTTAATGTTGTCTAATTCAGAAGCAAATACTATGGAGATTACTATAAACGGTTTTGTAAAAGAAATATCTCTGCAGGAAATAAGAGAACCAAGTAAAGAGCAGTATAGTGCCACAATATCTGTTCAGGGACCTACAGGCATGACAAAAACATTTGTATTAAGCAAGAACAAACCTATTTATTTGGATGGGCTTAGAGATGAAACTGATGAAGCTAATTTGAAGGCTACAGAATACATCATGCTTGAGGAATTAGCGGATGATACAGCAAAGATATTAGTAAATGTTCAAGAGAAAAAACTTGCTAATGGTATTTTAGATTACTTATTTTTATCAGATAGCCAGTATTTTAAAAAAGGCGATGTTTATAAGAGAGTTGGAGATTATAGATTCACTCTTACTGATATAACTTTAGAAAAACTTGCAAAAGTATCTGTTACTGCAAATACAGACCTTGCAAGAAGCAATTCAAGTTTTAAGTTTAAAATAGGTGTAGAAAAAAGATGGATAATCTTAACCCCCGATCAGACCAAGAAAAAAATAGCATCTATGAATAAGACTCTAGAAGATTGGAAAAAAATATCAGATACTTTTGACGGAATTGTTACTGCTTGGAAAACTACCTGTGTTGTTACTGGTGGTTGGTTGACTGTTAAAAATGCTTGGCTTAATAGAGGAGGAAAGGCAACAGCAAGGGAGGAAGTTATGACCGCTACAGGGGGATGGAATGAAAAATGTGCTAAGATGGTTCCTGAAGAATTCAGATCTATAGATGAATGTTTTTCTAAGAATGCTGAAGATATAGAAACAGAAGTAAATGAAGTATATGATATTATGAGAGAACAAAATTCTGAAATAGCAGATCTTAAGGAATCTACTACTGATGAAGAATTTAGTGATCAATATTCTAATAGGGTAAATACAACATTAAATTCTGTATATAATAAGACTTGTTTGAAAAATGTAAATGAAGTTACACAGGTTTTTAATTCAGACGGATGGAAAGAAGGGAAATATACTACAGACCAACTTAAAGAAATAGAACTTTATTCTACATATCTTCAAGATCACCCATGTGATTCTACTGCAACACAAAGACTAAATTCTGTTTTAAAAGATATTGAAGTTAACTCTAGGCAATATTTAGAGGAAAAAACTTTTGAAGACTTGGTGGGAATGCCTGCTATAATTGGGGATTATGGTAAGTCTGCAAAATCTGAGGAAATAATAATTGGAGCAGATGAAAGAGTTCAATTTAAAGATTCACCATATACTAAAATGGATATTGAAGGCAATATTTCAAGTACTTCTTATGTCTCTCCATATAAAAGTTTTTATTTGGTTTCACCCGAAACACATACAACGAGAGAATTTTTTGTGGTATATGATTCTGTGGGAGCTGTCACTCATACTTATGAAGTCTTTAGAATGGGAGCACTAACCCCTGTAGCTAAACTTTACAATGATACAACAACAAATACAAATAAAGTTGTAACAAATCCTTTTGGTTTAAATTTTAAAACATATGATAAAACTTCTTATCAGAATGAATATGAAGCTTCTTATGGGGGTTCTGAACCTTTGATAAGATATTTTGAAACAGGAACTTACAAAGGCAAGCCTGCAATTGTTCCTTTTGATAAATCAAATGGATGGTATGCTGGAATACAAAATCCCGCAGTTTCTTATCAGTCATCAGGGCTTTTGGTTAGCCTTTATGTTTGTAATGTTGGTCAGAATAACATAGAAGAATTTCAGTTGGATAATTTTGGAGATGATATTTGTGAATTATATTCCTTAAATACAGAACAAAAGTATACTACTTTCCCTGGACT
>Ga0315284_10005192_pt1 | contig 18509 bp, 5 predicted proteins | sample YL17G09_16_MG_FD_203696 | JGI IMG/M metagenome (GOLD analysis project Ga0315284, IMG submission 203696) | Sediment microbial communities from Yellowstone Lake, YNP, Wyoming, USA - YL17G09_16 | ecosystem: Environmental > Aquatic > Freshwater > Lake > Sediment | place: USA: Wyoming | collected...
AGTGCGGACGAGGTTGAGGTCGTTTTTTTTGTCCGGAGAAAAAAGAAAAAAACTGAGATGCTCCCTTTCTTCAACTCTGCTGCTCACCTTTGTACCTCCCGACGTGGTCGAGCTGGAGCCTCGTCTTGATGACGTCGATGGGCTGCAGGCAGCAGGCCTCGACGACGCCGCCCATGGAACCTTACGTGTTTTTTTGGAAAGGACGAGAGAGAGAGAGAGAGAGAACGAGGAGGGGGGGAAGGAAGAAGAAAATTGAGCGTTCGATCGATGGGGGGGGGGGGCGGGGCAGCGACGGCGGCTAGGGCGTCGAGGTCGGGGCACCCAATCGCGAGCCCACTGCTTCGCCCCTACCTGCGAAGCTCTTGACCGCGGGAGGCGCATGGTAGACCCCTGCTTCCTTGGTGCCTGCCATGCTCTCTCGGCTCCCCCGCGAGAGAAGAGCGATGCAGAGAAGCGGCGTGAGAGCTAGAGAGAAAGAGAGAGAAACGAAAAGAGAAAAAGAGAGTGAGAGGGATTTCCGACGTCGTTTTCGACGAAGGGAAAACCTCGCGATGAAATCATATGCTTCGACGAAGGGAAAACCTCGCGATGAAATCATATGCTTCGACGAAGGGAAAACCTCGCGATGACATCATATGCGATGAAATCGTATGCTTCAGCATACGATTTGTCAAAGCAGTTTTTACACGGAAAAAAACGAATCAAAGCAAGGACAGCTCTCAAGCCGCCTCGGCCTCCTCCCTCCCTCCCACCCCCTCCGCTCCTCCCCCTTTCCCCTCCTCGCCGCCGTCGCCGTCCCCCAGAAACGGCCGCACCACCTCTCGAACAAACCAATCGACGCTAAAATGCATGTGATTCCCCGGGGCGCTCCTCAGGAAGAGCCTCCCGCTCTCGTCGAGCGCCCTGAGGCCCAGGGGGTCCCCGCCATCGGTGGCAAACAGCGGCGTCTCGCGGAGGGGAACGACTTTGCCGCGCCGGAGCTCGGAGAACCATGCAGAGTCCCGCGGGACGACGACGGAGTCCTCGTAGAAGCGGAAGAGCACCAGTTTCTGCAGAGACGCGAGCGACAAACTGCCGCCGCTCCTCCTGCAGCGAGAAGGAAGAGGGAGGCTCTTTTGCTCTTCTCCCTTTCCCTCTTCGCAGTTGACCCGCGGCAGGAACGGGCTCAGCCGCAGGTACCGCTCGTACTCGGCCGTCGCGAAAAAGTCAAAGGGCGACGGGTCGGCGTCGGGCTTGAAGTACTGGGCCTGCACGACGCCGTCCCGCACCCCGGGCGCGAAGGCGCCGCGGCGGATGAGCGCCTCGGCGGCACGGCAGAAGAGGGACGGCGAGGAGACGCCGAGCGAGGAGGAGGCGCCGAGGTCGGGGTCAGGGTCGACAGGCGCATCATCATCATCATCATCAGCAGCAGCAGCAGCAGCGTATTCCCTTGGCCCCCCTTCGACAGACGCCGGAGGGTCGCACGAGGGGAAGGCCGTGACGCCCTGGTGCGGGGCGCCCAGCGTGACGAGGGTGCGGGCCCGCGGGGCAGAGGGAGGGGAAGAGGAGGAAGACGCGTTGTTGCCGTTGCCGCAGCGCTGCACGAGCGCCCGCAGGAACAGCCCGCCCTGGGAGAACCCGACCGCGTCGAACTCGCCGTCCTCCGAGTCCCGAATCGCCGGGTGGGACCGCAGCCAGCGGCACGCGCGCGCCACCTGCGCCGAGACGTCGCCGAAGAAGCCGCTCATGACGTCGTCGCCGCCTCCGAAGCTCGTATCGAGCGAGAGGACCCGCGTCCCCGGGAGCTCCCTTCCGATCTCTGCGGCGAGCGCGCCCATGGATTGCGGGGCGCAGCAGGAGTCGCCCATGCCGTGCCAGAGGACGACGGGACGGGGGCGGCGGCGGCGCGGAGGAGGAGGAGGCGCGGGGGAGGAGAGAGGAGGAGGAGGTGCAGAGGAAGAGAGAGGGGGTCGAGCTAACGCCGCTGTCGTCGTCGACGACGCCTCAATCTCGTCGCTCGCGTTTCTCGCCGACGGCGCTGACGAGGCCGAAGACGCCGGCAGCAGCAGCAGAAGGAGAAGCAGCGCGACCGCTGCGAGCTCGGCGGCGGCTCGACAGAACAACCCGCGCGGCCGCGCGAGCGGCATCGCGCTTTCGCTCCCCTAGTCGAAGAAGACGAACAGAGGTGGAGGAAGAAAATGAAGTTGCAAGGAGCATCGTCAGAATCGATTGAACAGAAAACAAGCGTCGAAACCTTCCGCGCGTCTACAGAGAGCGTTCGGCGCCTCTTTCTTGCCCTGCGATTCTTCTCGCAAGAGAGGCATAAGAATATCAACTCGCAACTCCCCGTCTGATTGAATCGCGAGAAGCCGCTCGATTACAGCTTTAAAGCGGCTCTCGAAGCCAAAGAAACACTTGCAAACATTTCAACGTTTGTTTTCCTCTTTTCTTTTCCTCCTGCGACCTCAAGAAACCATTCCTCGAATGGTCTGGCAGTCGGCCTGCCTCGCCTCGGCCTTCCTGGCCCCGGCGCTCGCGGGTTGGCGCTTCTACTCCACCGCGGCCGAAGACGACGGCGGCGGGGCCCCTGACCCCGTCGGCAGGCTCCTCTTTACCTCGGCGTTCGCGCTGTCGGCGCTGCTGCTCGAGCTGCTGCTGGCAGAGGTCGCGGGCTTCCTCGACCCGGCCTTACGCGCCGCGGCGTGGGCCGCCGACGTGCGCTGCCTGCTGTTTCTCTTGCTGATCGCGCTGCCTTACACGGCCCTCTACCGCGCGCTGGCCGCCCGCCCGCGCGCGACGGCCGCCGGCGCCGCCTCGGGCGCCGCCGCTGGCCTCGCCGTCGCGCTCGCCGCCTTCTGGCACTTTGGCGCCGCCTGGCCTGGCGTGCCCCGAACGAGGGAGGCAGACGCCGCGGCTCTGTCGACGCTCGCGAGGGCGATCGCGCGGGTGGGCGCGGCGGGGGCCGCCGTCGTCGGCGCTTTGTCGGGGTACGGCGCCGTCGCGTTGCCCCGGGCCAACCTCGTCGCGTTCGTAAGGCCCGTGACGAGTGCCGACGTGGCGTCTGCAGAAGCTGTGCTGCTGCGGACGGTCGAGCTGGCCGCGAGGAAGCGGAAGCAGGCGGCGCTGGCCGCGAGGGCGCATGCGCAGAGGAGCGGCGGGATGAATAATTCCTCCTCTGTTGCTCCTCCTCCTCCTCCACCTGCCGCTTTGTCGTTCTTCTCCTCGCTGTTCTCGTCGAACCGCTCCGCCTCCGCCTCCGCCGCCGCCGCCGTCGAGCTCACCGCGGACGCGGCGGCCCTTGATGCTTTGGCCCGAGAGCTCGCCGCGGACGCGCTGGACCTGCGCTCGGAGGCCGCGAGGGCGCGTGCCGCGGCGACGCTCGGGGGAAAAGTCCGCAACTGCCTGGGGTACGCCCTTTCGCTCTACTGCGTTCTCCGGGTCTTTGGCGCCGCCAGGGAGCTCGCGTTCCCTCCCCCGGCCGACTCCTCGCCGACTGCCACAGCAGCGAACGCGGCTGACGGCGGGGGGGGGGGCACGACGGACCCCTTCGCCCGCGCGCTGGGTGCGCTGCTCGCCGCCGCCGCCGAGCGCGCCGGCGCGCCGCGCGGCGCCCTGACGAGGGCGGACGCGTCGCACTACGTTTCCGTCGCGGCGGTCGGGGCCATCGGCGTTGGCGCGCTGCGCGCATTCATGCGGGCGTGCAGGAAGGCGCTGTCGAGCGCCGCTGCGGGCTCGAGCAAGGGCGCGAGCGGCGGCTCCAGCTGGAGGTCTCGTTCGGGCTCCCCGGGCCCCTCCCCGATCTCGGCGTCGGCGCCGCTCGCGGCCGCCCTGGCCCTCTCGGAGGTCCTGGGCCTCTACGCCCTGTCGACCACTCTGTTGACTTCTCGACGGCTTCCCTTGGAGGCTTCTGCGGCCGTCGACGCCGCCCTCGGCGGGCACCTCGACGCGGGGCCCTTCCACCGGGCCTTTAACGCGACTTTTCTGCTGGCCGCGGCGGCGACGGTCGCGGTCGATGCCGTGCGGAGGGCGCTCGCCGACAGCCCTCCGGGAGTCTCGATGCGATAGCCAGCGCTGTCTCTTTGCCCTTCAGAATCAGTGTTATTCCAGTTCATTCGTATTGCACAAGGAGGAAGGAAGAAGCATTTGTTCTTTTTTGTAATCAAGGAAAAGGAAAGAGAAAACGAACGAAAAAACAAAAAACAAGACCAGTTCCCCCCCCCCTCCATCTCCATCTCTCTCTCTCTCTCTTCCATCAAAACCGATAAAACTTTTTTCTCTTTTCAAAACCACGCCATCCACCACACGTACATCGCTGCCAGGTTCCCCTTGTCCACTGCCTCGTCTATCAGCCTCGAGACCTGCCCCTCGACGCCCAGGGGGAGGCAAGGGGTGGAGAGCACTCCCAGGAGCGTCCCTTGCAGCCGTCCCCGCATCGTTGCCAGAGCGTCCTGCGCCTGCGGGTTGCCTCGCTCCGAGGCAGCAGCCGCGGCCGCTGCGGCTGCCGCCGCCTGGGCCTGCGCCGCCTGCGCCGCGGCCGCGGCAGCGTGCGCCGCTGCCGATGCGGCCGCGCGGTCCGTCGACCTGTCGTTTCCTCGGGTGGCCATCGCGGTCACGCCCCCAGCCGCGCCGCCGTTGCGGCTCCACTCGACGAGCGGGTCGTGCACGAACGTCTCCAGCACCGAGAGCAGCGCCTCCTTGCCGCCGCGGAGGCAGCCCAGCGTCGCCTCGCACGCCGCCCTGAAAGCCCCCTCGTGCCCCGTCACGCCGCACGCGTCGACCATGTTTTGGGTGAGTCGGAAGGGCACCACCTCCGGCTTCTCGAGCGTGAGCCCGCGGTCGAAGAGGCACGAGAAGTCGACGTGCACCACGCCGCCGCCGGCCGCGTCGAGCAGCACGTTCTCGCCGTGCCGGTCGCCCAGGCCGACCACGTGCCCGACCACCGACCAGGCCGCCGCCCCGCGCGCGAACGCGAGGCGGGCGCAGGCCCAGCGGGCGGGGTCGGGGAAGCGCGCCAGGTACCACTCGTGCAGCCGAGGCGGGAAGCGGGCGAGCACGCGCGCGAGCCAGTCGGCCTTGGCGCGCGCGTTGGCCGCCGAGGCCGAGGAGCCGGCGTTCGATCTCAGCGTCGCGGCCATCGCGTCGTACGAGGCCTTGATCTCGGCGTTGCTGCGCTGGCGGTCGAACTCGCCGCGGAGCTCGTAGGTCTCCTGGCAGCAGTGGCGGAGCACGCGCGTGTGCGGGACCCACTCGACGAGGCCGCAGTCCTCCGTGAGAGGCTGGACGGCGAAGCGGCGCAGCGCGAGGCCGGCCGGGGTCGACGGCGACGAGGAGGAAGAAGAGGAGGGGGAAGACAGGGTGAGCGAGGAAGCACCCGCCGCGCCACCGGCTCCTCCTCCCGCTCCTCCTCCCCTCCCTCCTCCGCGCTGCGTCGGCGGCGCCGCGAGCAGCAGCGCGTTGGCGACTCCCGCCACCTCCATCATCCGCGCGTCCTTCCTCAGGTCGTCCTTCGGCTTCGCCAAAAAGGCGTACCGCCTCCCGTCCGAGCCCAGTAGCGTGATCTTTTTGGGCTTCTGCAGGCTCGACAGCACGGAGACCTCGTCCTCGATGCCTGCGATCGATACCAGGGCAGAGGGGTGAGAGGCCGATGAGGACCCGTGCGGCGCGTCTGCCGGCGGCGCCGTCGCCAGCGCCGACAGCACGGGCACGACGACGCCGCAGGGGAACAGCCTCGCCAGGGCCGCAAACTCCTTCGAGACGGAGAAGGAGCGCGCCCTCCCTGGCGGGGAGTGGTGGCAGAGCCTGATCAGCTGGTCGCAGAGGGCCGCGAAGGAGGAGTGGAGCCTGCGCGCGCGGTCGTTGGCGGCGGCGGCGGCGGCGGCCGCCGCATCGTCGGTCAGGCCCGCGGCGGCGGCGGCGACCGCGCCCGCGCCCCGGTGGCCGAACCCGCCGCTGCCTACCCCGCTCCCTCCGCCGCCTCCTCCAATCACCCCGTGCCTCTTCGCCGAGGCCAGCACCGCGGCCGCGGCCTCGGCCCTCGCGGGAACCGCGGACTTGGACACGGCCGCGAGCGCCCACAGCGCCTGGTGCGGGTGCGCCGCCGCGACCCTCGTGAGCAGATGGCGGGTCACGCCGCGCGTCTCGGCGTGCGCGTGGCAGAGGCGGCTCGTGAGCTGGGGCAACGCGGGGAGCCAGGCGCGCAATGGCAGGGCCTTGACAAGCTCCTGCATCTTGGCGAGGACGTCGGCCCTCGCGGCGCGCTCGCGCTGCGCCGCGGAGGCCGCTGCGGAGGCGGAAGAAGAGGAAGAGTTTCCTCCTCCTCCTCCGCCGGCGGTGACGAGCCTCGGGTTCGAGGCGCAGTAGGAGCCGAACTCGAAGAAGACGGTGAGGAGGCGCGGGAGGGCGCGCGCGGCGCGCTCTGCTGCCGGGGTGGCAGAGGAAGAGGCGGAGGAGGAAGCGTCGAGCGAGGCGTCTCCGTTTCGGCCGTTGCCGCCTTTCTTGCCGCCGAAGCCCCCGCCGCCGCCGCCCGCGAGCGCCGCGCCGTAGTGGTGCAGCACCAGAGGAACGATCTCGGCAAAGGGCTGCTCCTCGCCCAGCTTGATCCTCGACCGGCCTCCCAGGCGGTCCGAGGCAGCGGCCGCAGCGGCGGCGGCGGCGGCGGCCGAGCTCGAGGATCCCGAAGCGGCCCCCGCCGCGGCCTCGGCGGCCTCGGCGGCGGCGCGGCGCCGCTGCTGCCGCGCAAACGCGTCGGTCGCCAGCGCGTCGAGGTAGGCCCCGAACGCAAAGTGGGCCTCGGCGCCCACGCCCGAGCCCCTGGGGGCCAGCGAGATCGCGGCGTCGTACATGTCGGTGACGTCGCGGGCGGCGCCTGCCCCGGAGACGGCGGCCCAGTCCGCGAGCTGGAGGACTGCCTCGGCCTCGCTCGCCGCCGCCGCGGCGGCCGCGGCGGCCGCGGCGGCGGCGGCGGCAAAGCCCCCCGCGTGGTGGTGCGCCCCCGCCGCTCCCCCGAGCAGCTCTCCCTTCCTCCTCGCGGCGGCCAGGGCCGAGACCTCCTCCCTCAAAGCCCGCTGCGCCTTGGTGGGCTGGTCCCTCTCCCACATCAGCCGCGCGCGCTCGAGCCCGGCGCCCGGCGCGCCGGCCGCGGCGGCCTCGAGCGCCGCGACGCCGCCGGCCTCGAGGTGCCCCCCGCGGCGGCAGAGCCTCGCCAGCGCCAGCCAGCACCCGCCGGCGCCCCTCGCGTCCCCCGCCAGCTCGCAGAGGGCTCGCCGCAGGGCCAAGATGGGCTCCTGCACGGACAGCGAGGGCTGGACGACGCCGAGGCGCTCCTCCCACCGCAGGCGCCGCGCGCGCTCGAGCGGGCCGAAGGCGGCGGCGGCGGCGGAAGAGGCGCGAGGCAAGCCGCTGCCGCCGCCGCTCCCGAGGGCCCCGCGCAGCACCGCCGCCGCGTCCGCGGCCTCCTGCAGCATGTGCAGCCTCACCACGGCGCCGTGCGCGCGGTCGAAGCTGAAGCTGGAGCTCGAGAAGTCGAGGTCCATGGCCGCGGCGCGGAGCGGGCCGGCCGCGACGTCGGCGCGCGCCGCGGCGAGCTCCCTCCTGAAGCCCTCCGCGTCGCGGCGGTGCAGGGCGGAGAGGAGGCCCCCGACGGCGACCTCCCAGCGCTCGTCGTCCATCAGAGAGGACGGAGAGGAGGAAGGAGAGGAAGCAGAAGGAGCGCTGGAGCGAGAAGAAGCAGACGGGTTGAAGACGGCAGAGGCTGCAGCGAGCGCGTTGCCTTTCCCGCCGCCTCTCCCGCCTCGACCTCGGCCGCCTCCGCTTCCGGCTCCTCCCCCTCGCGCCGTCTCCAAGTGCTCGTCCAGCGCGTCCCACCTCCCCAGGCGCCACGCCGCGGCAACGCCGATCGCGGCCAGGCGGCGGGAAGAGGAGTTGGCGACGCCGTCGGCGGAAGGAGCAGCGGCGGCGAGAGAAGGCCACCCTCTCTGAGCACCAAAGGCTGTCGCCGCCGAAGCCGTCGCCTTCTTCTTCTCCCCCGGAGGGAGGGCCTCGGGCCGAGCCCAGCCGTCGACGCCCGCCAGCGCCGCCTCGAGGTGCCCCATCCCGAGCAGGCAGCGCAGGTGGCCGCGCTGAGCTCGCTCGAGGGCCCGCACGGCCGCGGCGCGCTCGGCGGCGCGCGCAGCCTCGGCCTCGGCCTCGGCGGCGGCGGCGGCGGGCGAGAGCGGAGGTCCCGCGCTCGCCAACGGGAGGACGGCGGCGGCGGCGGCGTCCTCGCGCTGCGCCCCCTGCGAGGCGCCTCCTCCGGACGTGGCGGCGGCGAGAGAGATCTCCCCGAGCCTCCTCCTCGCCTCGGCGAGCTCCAGCTCGTAGAGAGCCAGCGCGTCGCCCCAGGCCCCGGCGGCCTCGGCGGCGAGGAGCTCGTCCGACCGCGCCGCGCTCGCAAAGACCGACGACGGAGAACGAGACGCCCCGCCGCCAGCGGGCGAAGGCGGGGGCAACGGAGACAGGGCAGCCGCGGCAGCAGCAGCATCGGCAGAGCTCCTCACCACAGCCGTTGCGGGGGGCGCGCCCGCCGGAGCCCGCAGGTGCGACAGCCCGGAGAGGCCGTCCGGCTCGCCGAACCTCCCGGCTATCGTCTGCAAGAGCGAGACGGTGGCGTCGTCGTATGGGACAGAGAACCTGCGGTTGGCGGCGGGGTTGAGCGCGCCGCCGAAGCGCCTCCGGGCCGCGGTCTCGGCGTAGCGGGTCGCCCTGGCGTGGGCCCCAGCCGCGAGGGCGGCGTCGGCGAGCAGCGGGAGGGGGATAAGGGCGAGCGCCGAAGCCAGAGCTCGGACGTCGACCGCGCCCAAGGGAGGCGGGACCGGCGTCGGCAGCGCCGCTGCTGCGGCGTCGGAGGCGGCAGCGGCACCAGCAGCAGCAGAGGCAGCTCCGTTCGCATCCACTCTCGGCCTCCTCGCTCCCCGCGGGGGGTCCAGTTGCTCGGAAGGCGCTGTCGAAACCCAGGCCGAGAGAGTGTCGAGCAGCGCGAAGACGGTCTGCACGCAGAGCGCGCCCTCGCGGGACTCGCGGCCGCGGCGGAGGACGGCGCAGACCTCGTCGACGACGGCGGCGCGTGCCGCGGCGGCGGCCTCCTCCTCTTCCTCGTTCGCACCGCCACCGCCACCGCCATTACCAGCAGATGCGGTCCCGGCCAGCGCGTCGGCGACGACGTGCGGCAGCAGGAAGCGGGAGGTGCGCATGTCGCGGCGGAAAACGGGGAGGCAAGCCTCGTACAGGGGCACCCAGGGGCTCTTTTCTTCTCCTTCTACTCCGCTCCCGCCCCTCCTCGTCGTCCTCCCGCCGCCGCGCCTGACGTGTGTCCCGACGAGGCACCGCAGCCACGTCGACAACCATCTCCACGCCGGGGCCCCGCGGGGCAGCGCCCCCGCGAAGACGGAACCGCCGCGAGAGCGGGAGATGCGCGGTGGCGGCCCCAGCACGAGCTTGTACTGCGAGTGGAGGAACGGCGCAGCGACGAGCCTGTCGGCGCGCGGCAGGGCGCGAAGGAGCGCGTTGCTGTTCGCGGCGGCGCTCCCTGCCGCGGCGTCTCCTTCATCTTCGGAGGAGCCATCGTCGTCGCTCTCCGGGTCCTCGTCCATCCCCGCCGAATCGGAGTCGGAATCTTCGTCGTCGCCGCCGCCGCCGCCGTCGTCGGAGAGCTCCTCCGCCGCTCCCTCGCGGCGCACGAGCTCGGAGGACGAGTAGGCCCTCAGGACCTCCTGCGTCGCGAAGGTGGCCACGTCCAGCGTCTGCATCGAGTCCGCGACGCGCAGCAGGCGCACCAGGTGGCGCGAGAGCAGGCGGGCGGGCAGGTAGCGGCGCTCCCCGGGGTTGGCCGAGGTGTCCTCGTCGCCGGCGGGGGACGAGGGAGAGGGCCTCTCCGTCATCGCCGTCCCGGCCCTCGCTGCGGCAACGGCGGCTGCCGCGGACAGCAACGCCGGGTCGACGGCTCCGATGAGGCCCAGGCACTCCGCCGCGGCGAGCGCGGCGTTTCCAGTGGCAGCAGAGGCAGTGGCGCTTCCGCTGCCGCCGCCGCCGCCGCGCGCTCCTCCCCCTCCTGCCGCCGCCGCCGCCGCCGTCGCCTCCTCGACCCCGGGAGCGCAGCACGCCATCAACCCCTCCACCATCTCGCTCAGCAGGGCAGAGGCCGCGGCAGGGTCTGCTGCCGCGGCTGCAGAATACGCAGCGGAAGAAGAAGCGACGGCGGCGGCGGAAGCAGCGGGGGCCGAGGAGGAAGAAACGCCGCGCAGGCGAGCCGCGGCCCGCAGGAGCCCTCCGAGCCAGCTCCTCGCGCCGGCCAGCAGCGAGCGCAGCTCCGCCGCGGCCGTGGCGCGGACGGCGGCCGAGGGGCTCGCCAGGGGGGCCAGCAGCGCCCTCGCGCGGGCATCGGTGGAGGCGTCCCCTCGGGCGGAGGCGACGGCGGCGTGGACGCGCGCGAGCGACGGAGCCGCGGCGGCGGCAGCGGAGGCAGCGTCGACGGGCGGCAGCGGCGGCAGCGACGCCAGGACCCGCCTCGGCAGCCCGCCCCGCAGGACGAGCTCCTCGAGCACGCCCGCCGCGGCACAGGCCACCTCGCCGCCCTCGGCTGCGGGCTCGAGCATGGCGACGACGACCTGTCCTGCGGCGGCGGCGAGGAGCTGGGGGCGGGCGTCGTCCCGGCTCTCCTTCCTGCGACGGCGGCGGCGGCGTTGGCGCGAGGCGCTCTTCTCCCCTCCTCTTTCCTCCCCGCCGCCTTCGGCGGGAGGGGCAGCGAGCGCCGGCGCCGCGAGCGCGGCCACCAGCGCCTTCCACCCGAACAGCGCCTGCAGCACCGCTGCCCTGGGCCTGTCCCGCGGCCTCGACCCGGAAGACAGCAGCACCATCAGCTGCGGCAGGAAGCGCCCGACGCGGCGCCCGGCGAGCCCGACGAGCAGCGTCACGCAGCGCAGCGTCGCGAGCTCGGTGCGCGGCACCCCCGCGTGCCCGAAGAAGGGCTGCTGCTGCCTCTGGCCGCTGCCGCTCGGTTTGAATCCGGCGTCCAGGGCGTCGCCGTACGCCTTGAGCACGCGCGTGACGCGGTCTCCGCTGGCCAAAAAGGCCGCGACTTCCTCGCTGTCGTCGCCGTCGGCGCCGCCGTCCTCGTCCATCGCGTCGCCGCTCCCCTTCTTCTCTCCCCGCTCCCTCCGCCGCCGCGCCTCCCTGTCCCCCCCGGGGACGAGCCTCGCAAGCTCCGCGAGCATCCTCCGCACCCGCACCTCGACGGCGCGCGGCGGCGGGCCGGCGCTTCCGTCCCGGGCCCACTCGGGGCTGGTGCCGGCCCGGACGAGCAGCTCGGCGACGACCTTCTGCGACGAGCGCGCGACGAACGAGATGAAGGAGGAGCCGCCGCCGCCGGCGTCGCCGCCGCCGCCGCCGCCGCCGCCGTCGCCGCCGCCCGAGGCGGCAGCGGCAGCAGCAGCAGGGGAAGGGATGCCCGTTCCCGTCGCGACGACAGCGGCAGAGCCGAGGCCAGCTGCCCCTTCGTCGTTGGCCTTGGTGCTGTGATTCGGAGCGACGGCCGCAGCCGACGACGAGGAGGAGGTGCTGTTGGCGTGCTTCTCGAAAAAGGCCATAAACGCCTCAAAGTCCCTCGAGTCCGCCGTCCCTTCGTAGAGGACCTTGGCGACGACCAAGTGCCCGTACTGCCTCAGCAGGGCCGGTGAATCGAGCCCCAGCCTCTCGGCCAGGGCCGCGATCCCGGGCCCGTCGCGGTTGTCGACGAGCGCAGGCAGCGCCGCGGGCAGCAGCGCCGCCGTCAGCGCCCGCTCCCCGACGCCGGCGACGGCGGCGAGCTCCCCCAGCAGCCCGGGCTTCGACCGCAGCGTCCTCCCGACAAACTCCAGCAGCTTCGGAGTCTCCAGGACGAAGTCCGCGACTCCCGGGGAGCCGGGAGCGGCGCGCGCCGAGGCGGAGAGCAGCGCGCCGGCGGCGGCGCGGACGCCGGCGTCGGCGTCGTCGAGCCTGCCTGCGAGGACGACCCGCGCCAGCAGGGCCGACGCCGGGCCCGGGCAGGCCCTCGCGGCGTTGGCTATGGCGACGAGCAGGGAGGCGCGGCAGGAGGCCGCTGCGTCGGGATCGACGGCGATTCTGGCGGACGCGGGGCGAGGGGGAGGAGGAACAGCTGGGGCAGAAGCAGCAGCGGCAGCAGTGCCGTCGGCGTTGTTTTCGTTCGTTGCTGCAAGCGCCTGCGCCGGAGCCTGCGCCGGAGCCGCTGCTGCGGCAGCAGCAGCAGCAGCAGCAACAGCTGGCGCCATCTCGAGCCTCGCGTTGAGGTCCTGGAGCAGCCTGAGGCCCTGCTGCTGCTGCTGCTGCAGGGTGCGGCCATCAGCGGGGCGGGACGCGGCAGCAGCAGCCCCTCCGTTCGCGCTGTTCCCGCTTCCGCTTCCGCTTCCGCCGTAGAGGGCCGCCAGCACCGGCGGGTGCGCCAGCGACGCCGCGCCCGCCGCCAGCGCCGCCCTGACGGCGTGGTGCGGCGACAGCGAGGCATCGATCGCGGCGCGGGCCAGCGGGGCGAGCAGCGACGGGTCGAGCGCCGGCGGCGCGGGCGCTCCGGCGAGCCAGGCCAGGAGCGCCGCCAGCCCCGCCGCCTGCAGCTCCGGGGGAGCCGGGGCGGCGGCGGACGAGGTCTGCGCGTCGAGCGTCGCCGCCGTGATGGCGGCGATGGACTCGATCGGGAACGGAGGAGGGCGCGGCGACGACGACGAGGCGGGCGAGGGCGAAGCGCGCTGCGTCGCCGCCTTGGCCGCCGCCGCCGCCAGGATCCCGAGCGCCGGGTCGCCGCGCCCGCCGCCGCCGCCGCCGCCGCCGCCGGACCGGCGGCATGCCCGCCGCCCCCTGCTCGCCCACTGCCTCGCCAGCGGGGAGAGCCCCCTGTCGCGAGAGCCCGCCTCTTCGATGGAGAGGCAGGCGTGGACGGCGCAGGCGACGGCGTACGAGAGCGGCGGGGAGCCCGCGCCGCCGCCGCCGCCGCCGTTGCTCGAACTCGAGAAGCTCGAGCTCAGGGCGCGGCGGCGGTCGGCGAGCAGCGCCGCGCCCCCGGCCGCCGCCAGCGCGACATCGGGCTGCTTTCGGGTCCGCTGTTGCCCTCCTCCCCGTTCTTCCTCGTCTCCCGCTGCCCGCTCCGCGGCGAGCCTCGCCAGGAGAGCGGCGGCCGAGGCCGCACCCCTGCTCCCGGCCTTGCTCGCCGAGCCCAGTGCGGCGACGAGCGCTGCGGCTGCGGCGCGGACGGCCGGAGGCGATGCGGCAGAGGCCCCGGCTCCCGAGCCCCCGGCGTCCGAGGCCGCCCTCGCCGCGATCCCGGCGCGGGCGAGCGGCGAAACCCGGTCGAAATCCGGGACGTCGAGCAGGGCGGCGACGGCCTGCACGCGCAGGGCCGCGAGCTTGGCCGACGCGGCGAAGGAGGCCTGGCGCGCGACGCGCCGCGTCCTGCTCCTCGACGACCCGGGCCAGAGCGCCTCGACCAGCGGGAGCGCCTCCGGGGCCTCGGGGGCGGCGCCTGTGCCGCCGCCGCCGCCACCAACGCCGCTCCAGGGGAGCGCCAGGAGCGACCGCAGCGCCTCTCTCGAGAGCCCCAGCGAGCGGCAGCCGTCGCGCCTGGCCGTCGCCGCGCCCGTCGCCGACAGCGGCCTCCCTCCGGCCGCCCTCGGCGGCGGGGCAGCCAGCGCCGCGGCAAAGCAGGCGTCGACGGCGGCGAGGACGAGCGCGACGGTCTCTGCGCGGAGGCCCGGGGAGAGGGAGATTGGGCACGGGGAAGCGGAAGAGGTCGCTCGGCGCTGCCGCCTCCTTCCTCCGCCGATGCCGCCGCCGCCACCAAAGCCGCCACCGTCTTCGTCGTTGCCGCTCTCGTCGTTGTCGCCGCCGACATCTCCGGCGTAGCGCTGCCGCAGCAGGAGCTCTACCCAGGCTCCAGCGGCGGAGCCCAAAGCCTCGCGGAGCTGCGGTGAGAAGGTCCCGGCGCCCCGCGCTAGCAGCGCCAGGGCGCGGAGGCGCTCCCTCGCAGACCAAGAAGAAGATGAGGAGCGAGGGTGCACGGAGACCGCCGCGGCGGCGAGCACTGCCGCGGGGTCAGCGCCGTCTCCTTCCTCTCCTTGCTCGCCCCTGCTGCTGCGGCGCGAGGGAGGGCGCAAAGGGAGGGCGTCGTCGGGGTCGACCTCTCCCTCTGCTCCTTCTCCCTCCCCTCCGCCTCCGATGCGGCGCTTCTTCGCCGCCGGGGACGCCGCCGCGGCCGCCCGCCCGGCCGCCTCGATCACCGCCGAGTCGAGCGCCCCGGGAGGGAGGCGCCGCGCCACCTCTCGCACGCATGCGGCCGCGGCGTCCGCGCTCGAGGTGTCGGAGATCGAGGCCGGGCACGCGGCTAGGGCGAGCTCCAGGAAGCTCGGGCGAGGCCGGGAGCGGGACGAGGAGGAGAAGGAGGAGGAAGCGGAGGAAGAAGCAGCGGCAGCGGGGCTCCTCGTCGTCGCCAGCGGCAGCAGCGATCGGAGCGCCGCAGCGCTCGGCGGGCTCAGGCGCGAAGCGAGGGCCAGGGCAGACAGGAAGACTGCCCTCGTTCCCCCGTCGTCGTCGCCGTCGTGATCCCTGGTGGAAGAAGAGGATCGCACGGCCAGCTCTGGGAACGAGCGCGAGATCCTCGAGGCGAGGTCTCGCGCAAAGGCCATCCGAGCCGGGTCGGCGTTTTCATCCTCGTCGCCGCGTTCGCCGCCTTCGTCGTCGTCTGACGGCGAAAGTGGCATCATCGCCCCCTGGAGCAGCAGCGCCGCGAGCGCCGCGCCTCCCCTCGAGACGTCGGGCGCGGAGGCGCAGCAGAATTTTGCGGCCTCCAGGGCCGCGTCCGCGAGAGCCTGAAAGTCGAGCTCGGAAAAGGAGGGAGAGGACGAGGAGGAAGCAGAGGGGCCCGAGGCGACGACGAGGGCGTGGCACGCAGCGAGCGCAGAGCGCGCCGCCGCAGCGGCCGGGTCTCCGAACCCGTCGCCGCCGCCGCCGTCGAGCTCCTCCTCCCCCCCCTCGTCCTCGCGGCCCCCTTCGGCCTCCGCCTCCGCCGCCTTCGAAGCCTCCCTGGGAGCTCCCTTGGCCCTCGCCAGGGACCCCGCCCTCGACGCCCTGCTCGCGCACGTCAGGAGCGCGGCCAGTGCGGCGCTGGCACCCCTCGCGCGCCTGTCGAGCGCCGCGAGCGCGGCGGCGGGCGCCAGCGAGAGCTGCGAGGCGAGGGCGTCGGAGGCCGCGGCGGCCAGGGCCGCCCCCGCCCTCCAGTCGCGGACGCGGAACTGCGCTGGCAGCACCGGGGCCTCGGAGGGAGCCTCGGAGGGGGGAGGCGGAGGAGGCGGCGGTCGCTGGCGCTGCTCTTGGCCCGGTTGCGCAAACAGGACGACGGCGGAAGCATCGACGTCGTCATCTCTATCGTCGTCGTCGTCGTCGCCATCGCCGCCTCTGCTTGCCGTCGCAGCCGCCTTCCGAGCGGCAGCCCTCCCTCCGGCCTCCGCGGCCTCGGCCAGGCCTGTGACGAGAGCACTGTACCCCTTCGAGTCCCCCCTGGCGCGCATCAGGGCCGCGAGCTCGAAGAGGGCCTCGAGGTATCCAGTGCGAGGATGGGTGGAAGAAGACGGCGAGGAAGCGTCCCCGCCGCGGCTGCCGCTGCGGCGAGAGGCCGCCGCCGCCGCGAGCGAGAGGAGGCGCCCGGCGACGCCCAGGCCCGCGGAGGTCGCTATCGACGAAGAGGCAGCAGAAGAAGAGGAGGAGGAGGAGCTTCGAGCGGCGGAGCAGCAGAACGCGTGCGGGTACATGGGCAGGACGACCTTGAAGATCTTGACGGCGGTGTCGAGCTCGCGGGTGCCGACTGTTTGATGTGTGGAGGTGTTTTTTTTTGGGGGGGCCGAGGTCGAGAAAGTGAGCGTCGTCGTTGGCGTCGTCGATTGGTCTTGAGCGTCTTTATTCGTATTGCTTTCTCTCTCTTTCTCTTTCTCTCTCTCTCTCTCTTTCTCTCTTTTGCTTTGTAATCTCCCTCGTACTTCCAGCCGCGTCGGACACGCAGACATCCAGGATCCCGGGGAGCGCCCTGCGGAGCCTGCGGGCGACGTTGGCGGCGTGCACAGGGGAATCCGCAGCTGAAGCATTGGCCCTGTCTCCTCCTCCTGTAGCGTCGGCCTCGATGATGGCAGCGAGCTCCCGCGCGTAGGCCTCCACTTGGTCGCTGGAGTGCTGCTGCTGCTGCTGCGGGGCGTGAGATAATGGTGCACCTGCAGGCAGCGCTGGCGCTACAGGAGCAGCGGCTGTCGCCATGGTTTCTCTCGGAACACGAAGGGGCGAGAGAGCGAAAGCGAGTTCGCTCGCCGCGACCTGCGCAGCGTCGTCAAAAAAGGCGAAAAATGAGGTCGACTCCTCAAACTCATTTTTTTCCCTTCCCTGTAGCTGAAGCCATCAATTCACCGCCCCCGCGTTCGCTCCCTTGTTTTCCCTTGGATCCCCTTCCGTCAACTGCAGCTGTATAGGCATACTCTAGCTATCTCTCCACCGAGGCACATCGACAGCATCATGGCTGACAGCAGCGGCGAGCCAGCAGCGGCAGCGGCTGCACCCCCCGCCGCCGCCGACGCATCGAAGTCGTCGGCCGATCAAGCCGTCTCAGCTTCGTCCATCGAGCTGACGATCGAGCGCATGCGCGAGCTGCTCGTGGCCGAGCGAGAGTGAGTCTTTGTCACGGTAGCCGATTGGGTGGAAATAGCGTGACGACGGAGAAGCGAAGCAGAAAGAAAAAGCCGAATGCTTTCTCGATCGGGGCAGCGGCTTGCCCCGTCGCTCGTCGAAACTCCCCGGCGGCTCTCTCTCTTCTCTGTTCAACCCCGACCTCGAAAGCAAGAGAAAGAGGGCTCGCGCGTTCCTGCTGCCCTCCCCTTCAGTAGCAAGCCGGGAGTGGCGCGCTCGCGTGACATTTAGAGAGCGGGAGAAAGAGAAAGAGAAAGAAAGAAAGAGAGAGAGAAAGAGAGAGAGTCTCACCCTCCGCCCTCCTCACCACAAACCCAAAACATCAAACCTCCTCGTCACCCCAGGCTCACCCTCGACGAGCGCTTCGACCTCGCCCGCTCCGTCGGCGAGGAGTGCATCCAGGACGACGAGCTCCGCCTGCTCCTCGAAAAAAAACCAAACCCGGTCGCCTACGACGGCTTCGAGCCCTCGGGTCGGATGCACATCGCGCAGGGCGTGATGAAGGCTCTGAACGTCAACAAGCTCACCAAATCGGGAGTGACTTTCAAGTTCTGGGTCGCGGACTGGTTCGCGCAGCTGAACAACAAGATGGGAGGGGACCTGGCCAAGATCAAGGTGGTCGGGGACTACATGGTGAGCAGTTTTTTTCTTTTTTTTGTTCTCTTTTTCTCCGAGTTTGAGAATTTCTAGCAGAAAGAAAGAAAGAAAGAAAGAAAGAAAGAAAAGCTCATCTGTATCCCTTTTTCTCCTTCCCCAAAACTCTCCTTCAAAAACCACCGTTAGGTGGAGGTATGGAAGGCTGCCGGGATGGAGTCGATCGGGGACAAGGTCCAGTTCCTCTACGCCTCCGATGAGATCAACAAGAAACCGGGGTGAGTAGTGTTCTCCTTTTTTCTTTTTTCGGTGCGCGACTGTTTGAAGATGACACTGAAAACTCACTTCTCGATCTCCTTCCCTCGTCCCCTCCCCCCCCCAAAAAAACAATCAGCGAGTACTGGACGCTGGTGATGGACGTAGCCCGCAGGAACAACCTCAAGAGGATCCTGCGCTGCTCGCAGATCATGGGTAAAGAGAAGTTTTGAGGTTTTGAGTTTTCAATGTTTATTTGAGAAACGGTACCGCGTGGCCAAGTCAAAAAACAAAACTCACCGTTTCCCCCTCTCTCTCCCCTTCCCACCACTGTCACCACCAACACCACCAAAAAAATAAAAAAAAGGCCGGGCCGAGTCCGACGACCTCAGCGCTGCTCAGATCTTCTACCCCTGCATGCAGTGCGCCGACATCTTCTTTTTGAAGGCGGACATTTGTCAATTAGGCATGGACCAGCGGAAAGTAAACGTCCTCGCTCGAGAGTACTGCGACTCGATCAAAAAGAAATTGAAGCCGATCATCCTGTCGCACGCGATGCTTCCGGGCTTGCTGGAGGGCCAGGAGAAGATGAGCAAGTCGGACCCGAACTCTGCGATCTTTATGGAGGACTCGAGGGCCGAGGTCGAGACCAAGATAAAAAAGGCCTTCTGTCCTCCCGGGGTCGTCGAGGGAAACCCCTGCCTGGCCTACTGCAGATTCATCGTGTTTCCCTGGTTTGGCGAGATGGACGTCGAGAAGGGCGCCAAGTCCGGCGGGGGCACGGTCTCGTTCGAGAGGTTCGAAGACCTCGCCGCGGCGTTTGCCTCGGGCGAGCTCCACCCGGGAGACCTGAAGCCGGCGCTCGCCAAGGCAATCAACGCGATCCTGCAGCCGGTGAGGGACCATTTCGAGAAAGATGAGAGGGCCGCGGGGCTGCTCAA
>Ga0315284_10005193_pt1 | contig 18509 bp, 19 predicted proteins | sample YL17G09_16_MG_FD_203696 | JGI IMG/M metagenome (GOLD analysis project Ga0315284, IMG submission 203696) | Sediment microbial communities from Yellowstone Lake, YNP, Wyoming, USA - YL17G09_16 | ecosystem: Environmental > Aquatic > Freshwater > Lake > Sediment | place: USA: Wyoming | collected...
ATGACCTTGAATGCGTACAATCCATAACGCTCCTGCACGGATGCAAGATACGGATTGGCGATATTCAAGAAACGATTACGGGTTGCTTCAACATTTTGTTCAAAGACAAGATAACGAGCAGTACTTGCAATGTATTTCTTGACTTCAATGATCAACCGACGAACATTGATACGATCAAGAGCAGATGGTACACGTTGCAAGGTCTTTTGACCCCACACAGCAATACCTTGCTTATTGAACGAAGCAATCGGATTGACCTTACCTTCATAGAGAGTATCTCGTGATGCCTGAGACAACTTACTCTTCACTCCAACCGCTCCCGGAATACCACCCCGGTTCAAACCGGCTGGTGCGAACCACACTTCAGCAACATTATCATTATAAGCATATACTTCAGGCATGACGACTGAAGGTGGTGCCCATATGATCTTATTGGTATTGGTATCCAGAATACGCACCCATGGATAGTAAGATGCTGCATAATTGGTGTCTATCGTTGAAGCCGTATTAACTACCGATGAAACAGTTGCAGTTAATTGTTCAAGATCCATGATAGAGAACGCATCACCACGAGTTTCACATAGATCAATTGCAGCCTGAGCTATGTATGCGTGAAGTGAATAAATAATACCCGGAAGAATCAAGAGATTGAAATCCCAATCATCCCCGTTACTCAGTGTAGCAAGTGCTTGTGCATATGCAACGGTGCCCGAAGAAGTTGAGGTAGAGCAATCAAATCCTTGGGTGTTATTACCAGTAATACTTCCGCCCGTTGCTCTCATAACATTCGGTGCGAATCCATCAAATCCACCTTGGAACGGTACAGTAAACTTACGAAGAGTAAGATGTGCTGTATTTGTAATGCTAATTGGATTGGCACCATCATATTCGTTCGCAGGAAGATTTTCCATTGAGAAATCGACACCAACTGTTGATGCATTATTCGGAATCGGGGCAAGATAGCTTTGATTCTTCAAATTGGTTTCCGTATAATCAAACCCATAATACTTCTTAACATCTGGAACTGCTCCGGCACTATATCCATCTACGGAGCCGCTGCGCCAGCGTGTAGTAATGACCTTAGGAGCAGAAACGTTTGTAGCAACAACTGGAGCATACACTGCACGATACCCGTATGGAAGAGCTTCCACTGGAATACCAACAATGCCGTCTACCATTTCAATACGAACATATTGACTGTTATTCTTGAAATCGCCTTGATAATAGATTTCACCAGTTTCAGTATCTGTATATGGTGCGCTATCACCCATTCTACGAGCAATGTAGTTAGGACTATCAGGATCAATAGTCAAATTATCCCATTGTTCAAGAACGAACATCTTAGAATCAGTATCACTTGCTTCACGAACAACTATTGCAAATGAACCGTATTCCCCGGTAACAGTGGAAGGCTTAACAGCGGCTATACTAATTTTTACATCTTTGTTAGCTGCTACGCCATCACTTAATGTGTGCACTCTGAATAAATCCTGTCTCGTACCACCTGTTGTTTGTGATATAATCCACGGTGTAGTTGCATTTGTATATTCCGCTTGGCCAAAATCGAGTGCCGCCGAGGAAGTTTCAAATATCAATGTGGACGAACCACTTGCACTATCAAACGCATCGGGGAATGTTGCGTACATGTAGGCATTCTTCGTATTTTTTGGATCTGTTCCAAACGCATTATAGAAGAAGTTTGTACTGCCCGAATAAGCTGATAATGCGGATGCAGAAACTCCTGCGGCTCCAGACGATGATATGACTAGAGAGAAACTCGCGGATGTACCTCCTACTGCTACATTCGTTAAACTACTTCCGGAAATATTGGGATGGAACGCACCCAACAGATGCTTACCCCCAGATCCGGTGACATACAATAATGCGGATACTGTCGTTGATCCAGAATATCCGGTTAATCCTAACACACGAACTATCGTTGCAACCCCAGACTCTTGCAAATAGTTCATTACGGTATATCCTAAATATGAATCCTCATCAGGTACACCAAAACGGTTTTGAAACTCAGTCTGAGAACGCACAATAGTCGGAATAAATGCCGGACCCTTGCTTGTTACGCCGATAAAAGCTCCACCAATTTCTGATATGCCTTGGGTAAGGAACGATAAATCACGTTCACGAGTAAATACGCCGGGGCTTACAAGACGTTCTGCCATAGAATCTCTCCACTAAATTACTTTTCTGGTGTAAAGTTACCGGTTTCAAGGTCGAGTGACCCAGCACCGTACTTCGTAGTCAATTTCGTAACCAGATTTTGTTCTGTCACTGCCAATTCTTTATATTTTTGCAGTGCTGCTTCTTTTTGCTTTTGTAAAAACGCCAATTCTTCTTCCAATAAATCTTTAGAAATTACCAGTTGTCCTAATTGACCAAATAGTTCTGCCATCTGATCTCTAAGCGTTCCAGTTTCTTTCAATTCCTCGGCGGTAAATGTAATAATGTCTGTCATAAAACCTCTTGCGGTATGTAACTGTACTCGTACCATAAATATACAGTTATTTTTACAAACATCATAATTTCGTTACTATTTCTTCCTTAAACACAATTTTCTTGACCGTAAACCCAAGCTTGGTGGTAGAAGTGGGGTGCCGTTGAGTGTCCAATATCCGTTCGGGCAACAAATATGCACTAACATTCATATTAAAGGTACATTTTACCATACGATCCGCATTACTTATGAATTCAGTAGTTGTTTTGTAGTCCTGAACCTCGACTAAGAATTTATATTTGTTTCGTTCGCCCCAATAGTCCTCTGTCTCAAATGAAATTTGTTCGACCAACTCATTAAGCTGTGAAATGAACTCTGTCCACAAAATAACCTCATAATTCAACACATAATAATCTGGTATAACTACATTTATGAGTTCTTGTGATGGTTTAATGCCGTTTTGTGTTGTAAATCGATCATATGCATTTCTGCGATTCCATCCGGTCACAAGTGTCTGATGATGATAACGATTCATGGGGTTGTTCATTTTATTACGACTCATCATAGTTCTGTTCATGAGAATAAGTGGTAATTGCAACTTACCCTGCTTGTCTCGGAGTACCCCATTTTGTTGCACTGCTGCCCATCGTTCTGGATTAGCATACAAAACGGGAACAACAATTTGTGTACCATTTTGAGTTACGGTTGGTTTAATACGATCATTGAGATAGTTGACTAAAGTTTCATCTATATTATATAACCCCACTTTAATATCAACAAAATTACTATTTTCAATAGCAATTTCATTGGCTCTATTAGATGCTGCTGTAGTATCAACTTGTGCGGTAACTACTTGCTTGCCATCTATAGTCATACTTGTCGTGCCTCAATATTTAGACCACTACGACGAGTGATGTAAGTTTTACAAATAACCGACATGTTATAATCTTCACGGCTGGCAATTAGTTGTTGCTCATTAACATTGAAGATATCATAATAATTTCCGTTATAGTTAATTATATCCCCCGTTTCTGGATATACATTCTGATCTTCCAAAATTTTTCGTACAAATCGAAATTCTACTTCTTGTTTAACATCGGGACCGGCTCTACTCTCTTCAGTGGTAGTTATTTCACCATATGAAATTAACGCATGTATCTCAATTCCATTATAGCGTATTTTATCCACCGCTTCACCATATAAATTGGTCTTAGTTTGTTCTACAATAATTTTACACAGTGTTACGGTGACATCAATAACATCTTGAATCAATTCTTTGTTAATTCTATTGATAAAATCAAAATCTCTGCGTCCTACAAATTTAGGCATGGTTTACTTAACCGATATAAAAAATTAACGGAATCTTCTCAAATATTTCTTGAGTTGCTTTTGCTATTTCATTCTGCCGTAGTATCTGTTGCTTCAATCCAGTTTGTTCTAATGTTTCCCGAAGCTCTTTGATCAATCCTTCCTTCTCTGCGGTTGCTTCCCGGCGAAGAATTTCCCCGTCCAGAAGAATTTCGGCATTTGGAATGGGAATGCGTTGATATTTAGACCGAATCATTCCCAATAACTCTTTCGCTAGTGCGAGGGTATACTTGTAGATCCACTGGCGCCCCATGGAGTTAATATTATTATATTCAATGTGTTGATACGGGATATTTGAATAATCAGACACCCGACTACCCGAGGCGCTACCAGAAGCGTATATTCCACCCTGTTTATCATCTACCACCATGTAATCAAAGTATATAACACCATCAAATTGAAATAACGGTGTAAATTTAATGATATTATTAGCAAGTTCAAACGAATACGCTGATTTACGAATCATATCATTCAATTCAATGGCCTGCAGACGCAATAAATCTTCATATGCGGGCATCATAACGAATGTGACAGCAGGAGAATACCCATCAAACCCAAATTCCGACATAAGATTGGTTAATCCAAGCCCCGTCGTGGCGAACGGATCATAATATCGCGCAATGGCGGGTTTCATGGTGTGATATACCCGACGAATTTCTATTGCCTTAGAACTTTCACTCACATCCGCCCATAATGTCTTCAAATCATATTTTTGAGTGCCCACGACAGTATTAATGTGACCCCGTTTCATGGTTACATCCCCACCTGTTTCGGCTTCTACTCCATAGACGGATGAAAGACGAACAATTTGGGGTAATGCGGTCTTAATAATATTCTGCCCAGTCAAAGAAGTTGATGTTGACATGCCCTGTGCGGTTAACATATACTCTCGGGCTAACAATTGATTCACTTGTGCCCCATATGCGAGCGTAGCTTCTTCAAAACAGGTGTATATGTTTACTTCTGTTAATTCTACATCTAAAACCGGATATCCAAGACGAGTAGCAACAAATTTTGCTACTCGTGGGGCTTCTGAAATGAAATCGGCTTCTAAATCAAATATTGCAAACGGAGTCAATCCTTGCGGATCTCCCGCAGTTCCATCATATACAGTCGGTTCGGTTGTTATTGGCATATAATTCGTATTCCCCAATATGGGTTACACATTCATTCTATAAATAGATAATAACTCGGCAAGGGAGTGATTTATGCCGTAAATGAAAAGGGAGAGACTTTCATCTCTCCCTCTCATTATCCCTTACTCATCATACAAAGTATTGCTTAGATACGGTTAATACCTTCAACAATAATCTTGCCAAAAAATTCGGGACGTACAACTTTCTTCGCATAACGAGTCATAACCCCGCGCCTTGGCGTGAAATTATCAGGATCATAAACAAGCGGAGTCATAATTAATGGAATATATGGAGCGTAAACAGCACCAGTTTCCAAGAAGTTATTTCCACGGAAGCCCATGACGATAACATTTTCTGTCATGTATGGGTTCTTGTAGATGGTCCAACGATTTTGGAACGAACCAATCTTTGTAATACCAGCAGAGAATTCCATCTTGTCGCCATCTGTGTTCGCGAAGAACCCGGGGATGGTTTCAATGACGGTTGCTACGGTCGGAGACAATACTGCGAAATTTGCCCCACCACGCATAGTAAGCTGATGAATACGGTTGGAAACCTTCTGCATCTTCTGACCTAGTGTTTGATACCAAGTCATGTTGGTCCATGCAGTTCCTGCAAATGCATTTTGTACAAACGCACCGGTAACTGAATTGTATTCCTTACCAATTTCCGTTGACCAGTAATCAACCGTTTGTGCGTTGACATTTAACATATCAAGAATTTCAAGATCGATTTCAACTGAAATGTAATCACTTAACATTGCAGTCAATTCTGCTTCGGCATCAACGCTATGATATGCGTTTAAGTCCTGAGCAAGTTCTGGCGACCAAACGGCCTTTAACTTACGTGTCTTGGCAACGATTGGTTCAGAACGGAGTTCTAGATTCAATTCTGGAATGTTAATATTTGCACCAGAAGTATCTTCATAATCACCACGAGAAGAATCTGTTGGTTGACCAACATATGCAACTGAATTAATTGTTCCACCAGTTGGAGCAACAAAACTAATTGTTGAACCGTCTGCTGACAACTTGGTGTGAACTTGAAGAGTACCGGTACCGAAATTGACACCAGATCCAGAAGGTAAGAACACACGAACTGAACTTACATCAGGAGATGGTGAAGTACCGAGTGCTGATACAGTAACATCATAACGAACAAGCGATGCGGTATCAATACCCGTGAAGTCCACATCAACCGGCGCAGCAACTGCTGCCGAGGTAATACTTAATCCGGTCTTGTTTTGATCGTTAATGGTGTAACCAAAACGACCTGCTCCGTAGAATCCACCACGGGGTAGGGTGCCAGAACCACTGGTGGTACCATAGACTGATCCACCGGAAGTTTGGTTGTTCAAACTGTTGTTATACTTGAAATCCATGAAGAATACCAAACCTGCTGGTAAATTCATGGGTTGGACAGAAACGAAGTTCTTACTTGCGATTTGTCCGAACACCTTACGAACGAGCGGTAGTGCCACACCGGCCCAGTTTTCACCTGTTGATCCGTAAGAGTTTGTATAGGAGTTTTCTGTCAGAAGTTGACTTGCCTGATTCTCAAGAAGAACTGCCATTCCTTGCTTATCATTACCCTTCAACCCTTCAAGAAGTCCAGAACCTGCCCACTTTTCACCGAGTTTCCGAGTTTCTTCGGTCAAACGCTTGTGAGAAGAAGCAGCTTCATTAATATATTGTGATACATCTACGTGTTCCATAATTCTATAATCTCCCTAGAGGTTAGTTATCTTCTTTGAGTATGCCTGCGAGGAACTGTAATCTATTCGTATGCTTACTCACTTCAGTAATTATTTCTTGCTTGGGGGCAGTCGTGACGGATGGCTTACTAGCCATTCCTTCCGTAACTGTTACCCTCTTGCTCGACCTAACTTTACGAGGAGTCGTGGAGATATTCTCAGCCAAAGCTGCGTATACCAACTTCACTTCGCGTACAGTGGTCGTGCGATCAATATTTTCAACAATACTAACCTTCTGTTCATTGGTCAAACCAGCAATACGAAATAGCTTGTTTGTAAACAAAAGTTTGGCATTGAGAAGATTGACCTCGTTGAGTTTCCCGCGTAAGAATTTAACTGCTCTACGGAATTCGGAGTTCTCAGTTTGTAAACTTGTAATCTCTGAAGCCATTTGTTCATAATTGGAGACTTCAAACTCATCAAGTATTTCTTTCAGGTCAAGCTCTTCTTCAGAACCTTCTTTAACAAAGTTCTGGCCACTATGATCCTTTTCAGTATCAGCCGAACTTGCTTTCTTATAATCTGGCGACGGGGCTGCGCCTTCGGCACCTTCATATGATGTTGTAGCAGATCCCTTATTTTCTAAGTCACTGCCAGTAAATTCCTTCCCCTTATTATCAGGAGTGGAAGTACCAATGCCACTAGAAGTAAATTCAGACGGCATCTTGTTATCACCACCAGCAATAGCGGAAGAACCAACTGGTACACTTTCTACCACAGATTCTTCTTTTCCTTTATCAAGAAATGCTGGAACTTCAGCATCTTCTTCACCTTCAGCATCTTCTTCACCTTCAGCATCTTCTTCACCAGCATTAGCTTGTGCATTTCGAAGAGCTTCAATATCAGCTTCTAAATCTTTGATAATGGATTCCAGATCAAGATCAAATTCATCATAATCTTCGTCGCCTTCTTCACCCTCTTCGCCAGCACCCATGTCATCCAATCCATCCAAACCAGCACCTGCTGCTAGATTGTCATCAGATGGAACATCAACTTCTGTTTGTGCCGGGCCGGGGCCTTTCTTTTCTAAATCGCTACCGGTAAATTCTTGCCCGATGTTTCCTACGGGACCAACATCACCATCAGTAGCAGAATCGTGCGCATCAGGAGAAGGAACCTTATTAACACCGGCTCCAATACCAGAAGTGCCCAATTCACCAGTGATTTGACTGGTTCCATCTTGACTATTAGTTGCCGCAAAGTCATCTGGAGTTTGCCCGGGGATTCCGGCACCGCCAGCAATTGCGTTTCTCATATCTTTCTCAAGCTTTTCATCGGAGGTTGCTTCGTCCTTTAATCTTTTTGCAATCAAAGCCTTGATTGCGGGAGTAAAGGTTTCCTCTAAAGCAAGTCTTGCATTGGCAATAGCTGATTCACGAACCGCTTCTGCATCTGCAATCGCTTCCTTTACGAGTTTGTTTGTAAATGTCGCCATATTTGATACTCCATCATCGAAAAGCTATTAAGAAAGCTTTTAACTTTGTTAAGTAAAGTATTGAAGCATCTTATCATTGCAAGATGCATTTCAATAATATATAGTATTAAAATTCGAAAAAACAGTATTTTTTAGATATTTCGTTTATCAGAACGCTCTTGGCGGCGCTCCTCTCGTTTTCTTCGTTTAATAGATTCTTGCGCTCGGCGCACCTTCATCTTAGATGGTTTGAGATAATATTGCCTATTACGAATCTCTGTCATTAATTCTGCCTTCTTCACCCTCTTACTAAATTCTCGTACTGCCCGTAACAGATCCTCTTTAGAATCTCCATTAACTTTTATATACATAATTTAACCTTTTTCTTTCTCTTCTTCGATTTTAATAGTTGGTTCCGTAACAATAACATTACTTTGTACGGAAAGTTTTTTGTGTTCTAATTCTATATTTCTTACTGTGGTTTCTTTATTTGCAATAACTTCTTGTCCACGAACTTTTGCATTTACCACACCTTTCACTGCTGCCTGAACCATATCCACGCCTGCTAATGTGGCCAAAAATATCAACCAATCATTATCTGGTATATCATTTTTATAAATGTAATCCCACGCCGTCCATGCGACGATCAACATCGTAAAATATATGCGAACTGATGTGGTACTAACCAAATTAAATACTTCTACGGCTCTTTCCCAATTGATATTCTTCATGTTGGGCCTCTACAGATAGTTGTTTATCCAAAACCTTATTCTGTAGTAACTTTAATTTTTCTAGTAGACCCACTCGACGGAGAAATTTAAAGGTAATATTTTCCGTTGAATGAACTCCACCAGCACGTAGCCCAGATTGCCTAAACCGTTTAATCTTATCTCTCAGTAATACAATCCTTTCATATAGACGGTCGAACTTTTTTTGTTTAAACTGCTTTAGTAGCTCATTATACATAACTACAAAGTATTGCATCTTACTATTAACATCTTTTACATCATATATTGGATGGTCTTTGTGGGGTTCTTTGATCCACTTATCGTTGAGAACACTATATAATCCGGTTGAAACATGTGCATTATCTTTATCTTCTGCATACACTTCAACTTCATACCCCTTGACTGTGATATTATGCTGTTCATTCCAATTTGCCTTCGCCAATATAAAAAACTGTGCCGCCAAATCTAGATCGGCGTCAATTTCCGTGAAATTAAATATAAGATGCAAATCTATATCGGATAAGTCCGAATAATTATAATTCGCTAGACTCCCCGTGAATACAACATCTAAAACTTTTGGTTTGGTTTCTAATGTAATGGAGGTGTAAAACATTTTTGCTATTTTTAACAGAGCACCCCGAATCTCGGGGTACAATTGATTATGACTATTCCACAACTTACCATTTAGCTCTGGTTGCACCTTGAGGGATTTTACTAAATCATCAAATGTCATATTATGTACGATTACATTAGGAATCGTAGTATTTCGGGGAGGGAGAAGTTCCATCCATGGCGTCTTTATCATCTTGCGCCTGTCGATCATACGAAGAATGTTTATTGCGAGCTTTACTCTCTCTGTTTCTAAGATTTGTTGCTGTTTGTTTGTGTTTCATTTGAGCCTTACTACTAGGTAGTGCAACATCGGCGGCTGCATCGTGCGCTCTTGCCCGTTTCTCAAGTTCTTCTGGAGTTGCTTTGGTACCATCTGGGTTTGAACTATTAGGATCGGGATCGGCAACTTCTGTCTTGGGCTTATATCCCTTTTTCTTCATCCAATGCGCCAATGCGAAAGGATTGCTGATATCCTTGTGTTTCTTCATACCCTTAACAGTTTTTTCCCAGCCCTTGCCTTCGGGCGCCGATTCATTTGTCTTTGTATCGGTGCGATATGATGCGTCAGATGCACTCTTCCATCCTTCTGGCTTCTTTCGTCGGTCTTTTTTTAACGCATCATAATTTGACGCGGGGGAATTCACGCTATAAGTTACTTTACCAGCACTATCTTTTGTTGCCGTTTTTCCAGACTTCGTTTTCCAAGTAGATCCCGGGGGATGAATGCGTTGTCGTGGTTTGTTCCAATACTCTCTGTTCTTTTTAAAGTTTTCTGGATCACTTAGCGACTCGTCAATCTCATTAATGAGAGATAATACCTGCTCTTCTATTCTGTTTTTCATTGAACTTCTCCCAAGAAATCATAAATCAACGAATTCAAACGAGAAATCGGTGTTGATCCTTGTGTAGACACATTCTCATTAATAAATGCACCATAAGTAGAAGGATTTGAAACTATGTCAAAACAAATTAAACTAAAGTCATCTTGTACTTCGACCGTTCCCTCATTCATTTCCTTCACCGACCCCAATCCTCGGGATGATACACCCAACCTAATATTATTCTTGATCAATTCACGAACAATGTGCCCCGCTGGGGTAGACAGTATTTGTATATCACCGATAACATTATCTCCCACAATTTCCATGCGAATGATATTTGAGCACACATTCTTCAAATTTACTACAGGAGATTCTGGATGGTCCAGCTCTCCGAGTGCGCGGCGTTGTTTAACAAATTCTTCCGAATAACTCTTTGCTTCTCTAAACAAAATCTCTTTTGGATAGACGCGACCATTCTGGTTCTTGGCATCGGCACGCTGTAATATAACATTTCTAAGAACCAACGGTGTATTTGGTTCCGATGCTTCTCTAATAAGTTTCTGTCCATATGAAATTGGACTGTATTCAACTAATAATCTGGTCATATTTTCATCTCTCTAAGCTTCTCTGCTATGCGGATCATTTTCTGTTCCAACCTAGCCATTTGCCCCATAGTTCGCTTCCAATATGAAGATGTTGGTACATTACTTTCTCTTTTTAAACGAACATTCATTGATATCATTTTATTAATTTCATCTAAATGCCGCCCGATTTCCACGATAGACTTTCCTATTTTATGTCGAGGAGTACGAGGATCTTTTTTATACTGATGGTAGCGCGAAACCGCTTCCGCCAACTTATCTACACGATGTAATGCCTTTTCTCCATCCGGAGTAAGTTTCATTCCCATCTTTTCTGCAGTTTGTCGTTGTTTACGAATAGCTTGTTTTTTACCACCAGTAAATGCCATTGGCATTAAATATGCACCCGCACCTGCACTGGTTGATATTTCTTCTATTTCTTCTTCAGATTCTGTGCACTCTTCTTTAGATTTCGTGCACTCCTCTTCGGCATCTTCAAATTGTTGGGCGTTGCCATTAAAACAATTAAAATCTTCTGGAATTACCGGCTGAAGTTCTTTACGAATAATGAAAGAAATCGCCTCGCGGAGCCGCTGTTCAGTGGTCATATAGTTTGAAAGTGCTCCAATTCCTTATCAATTTCATATGCCGTAAGTAAACTGGTCATATGATTTGATTTGAAATTCTTAAGAGTTGACATTTTCTTTAATTGCCGTAATATTTCGTGTAATTTAATCGTGATAATCTTACTTGGAACCTTTGATAATTTTTTATTTATAGATTCTGCTAATAATAATGATTCACGAACAATATATTCGCGCAACACACTACTATTAGATACATTATTAATGTACATACGCAATAAATTTTTCTGTTTTGAAGTCATATTCACATATTTTTCATTGAACTTCTCTAACAGCATGCGATAACTAAGCAAACGATGATCTTCTTCTTGATCTCTCCACACATTTGTCATTTTATTTTCAAGTACTGCCGCACCTGTACCACTACCACTCAGATGTTCCATGATAGTGAATCGTGCAGAACTAATTTGTTCAACATCTGCATCAATATTTTCTGCAATAACAGCAAATTGCTTAAAAATGGAAGCGTAAATTTTGTAAGACGGAACTCGGACGGATAAAAATTCATTCAAATCGTAATATTTCTTAATTTCACTTATCAAATTATACTTTTCTACTCTTAATTGTTTTTCATTTATCTTTTTTCTTTGTGTACAAACTAAATTAAGTAAATCTATAGCGCGTGTTTCTGATAATGGTTTAGTGTTATTGAAAAATGTGCGATACAATACTAATTCTTTGCCGAGTTCCGTCTTACCATTCATGTATTTACGCAATATATCAACCGCAGGGGAATTTTCTCGCAATGTCAATGTGTCTGCCGTTATCTGACGCACAAGAAGTTCGAATAAAACGCCCGTATTTTTCAGTTTGTTATGTTTTACATATTGCATATGTCAGCCCACCTGTAAATTATCTATAAATATACTCGTATGTGTCATCATATCAACTTATTGCCTTCCCCATCATCCATTATGTTACTTTCGTGAAGAAAATCGGTCTTTTCTTCGGGTCGGTGAGAATTTGCCAATCTAGACTTACTTAAAGTCTCTACTAATTCTCCTAGTCGCCCCCGGCGGGAAGAAGATTTGTCTAATTGCATACTCTTTCTATTTATTTTCTTACCAAACGGATCTCGACCAGCAGGATGACGATCCGTATTAAATAAATTGCGTTCTACTGGTCGGCCAACTTTATTAGCTTCCGTTACTGATGGTTCATCTAATATTTTTTCTAATTCCGCCATGTCGGGATCATCCGGGTTCGCAACAGGTTCTTCTGGTGCGTCCCCAGCGGCTGGTAATAATGGTTGTTCACCTCCGGGAGCGGGCTGGGCACCACCGGGGGGAGCGGGGGGCTGGGAAGCTTGCATAATAATTTGTTGTTCCTTACCTTGCAACCCCGCAACAAATTCAACATCCCCTTCCAACTCTTCTTGGATATCTTCCTGTTCTTTAGAGGACATTTCAAGAATATTTTCATAAATCCAACGACGAGACATGAATTTAGACTGATATAATTCCGTGGCTAATAAATTCTTGTCTTTCCACAATGCAATTTTCTCTTGCTCGTAGATTGTTGATGGATTTGTTAACGCCAATTCAAATTCTACGAGCTTTGCATCTCTAAATCCTTGCGAATACAAATGCACAATAGCAATTTTCGTTAATTCAGACACCAAAATACGTTGAATTCGCTCAATAGTACGAGCAAACCTCACATCTTGCGCCGCCAGTGTTGCTTTGCCGTTCACTTCCTCTTCATATCCAATGAAAGAATTGGGAACTTTGAATGCAGCTAACAATTTCTTACGAAGATATTCAATATCTTCTATTGCATTGAACTGCAATCCGGGTAAATTCTGAATATCAGTGCCTTGATTCTTTCCACGAACAGGAAGATAGAAATCTTCCAGAATATTTTGCATATTATAGCGAAGATTATAATCACCGGTCTTGGGATCAATAACAGGAATCTTTTTGGTACGATCCATCAACCGATTAATATACTGTTCTACTTCTGCCGGAGGAATATTTCCAACATCCACTAGAATTTTACGCTTATCGGGAGCACGAGTAATACGGTGGATTAACATTGCATCTTCCATCAATGCTAATTGCTTATGAATTCTACGACCACCCTCTAACATGCTACGACCGTATGGTAAAAAATTGGTATCACTTAGTAAGCGAAAATGGGCAATTTCAAAACTTTCAAAGTCTTTCTTATTAAAACCAAAATAATCATTTTCAATTCTGAATTTTATTTCAAACGGCTTTTCTGGATCTTGCCCTTCAACACGATATGTTTCATACACGGAAAGTGGAATTACGTTGGTAACTCCTAAATTTTCATGAATGTCCATATACAAAAAGAAATCTCCATATTTTGCCATGTTACGTACCCATGGCCAGAGATTAAATTCAATATTGAGAATATCATAGAACAGATTGTGCAGTACTTGTTGAATTTCATCGTGCTCAGAACGAACACTCAAAATTTTCCCGAATTCATCTTGTACAGTACTTTCATCTGCGTAAATATCTAAGACCGACGAAATAATTGGATCTTTATCCATCAAATCATAATCGCGAAACATCTGCAACCGGCTTGCCATGAAAGCAGAGTTTGCGTCAAATCGTCCGGATGGGCTATACCCACCACCCTGTCCCGATAAGAATACCCTGCGATACCGATCTATGGTTCCTCGATTGCCGTAGGCTTGCACATTGTCTGTGTCAACAACTCGTAATTTATTGCCACCAACCATGCGAACTACTGCCTGTGTGGAAAATAATCTCTTGAGGCGAGTATATAATGTAGTTTCCATAACCTTTTATCTATCCTTTATTATTATCATAGGTTATACCTGTGGAAAGGATATTCCTTTTTAATTTAAGAGCCCGACGAATCGGCGGGTGTTCCTTCTCCATTACCCAATGCAGATGGTTTGGTTTTTTCATATTCAATATGATTATATGCTGAATTAATACATTCTGCCGCATCTTTGATCTTTTGTATTACCCATTCTTCCACTTCATCATCCATGTCACCCAACATATTGTATATTGCAGCAGATTGTTTATGAAGACGCATCAATTTAGCCTTTGCATGCTCTTCTTCACCTTCTTCTTCGTCGTGCCCGCCCATATCTATGGATTGCTGACCAGCGGGGAATGATGATGGTAATGCTTCTTTTAAATTATTAACTTTGGGTAGGGTAACTACATTTGCAATGTCACGCAAACGAACAAATTCTTGAAGTATGGGACCATCTTTTGGTGTAACATGCGATGCTTCCAGCCCACGGGGACCACCAAGAGTTTTATTCCCAGCAGTGGCCCATAAAAATGATTCCCAATCTGCTCCATGCTTTTTCTTGAGATTGGCCACTACACTAGGTTTTGCTTTCATTGCCTTACCAATTTTATCTCGGTCGGCAACTTGGCTTTTAGTCATTCTACGACGACCGGCTCGGTCTTCTTTGTCCGTATAATGATCACGGGGAACTGTACGTTCTTTGACCACCTTCGCCAATTCTTCTCGTACAATCTTTCGAAGGTCAGATAAGTTCATATTAATTCTCAGTTGTGAAAGTACTCGGCCCCGGAGATGTAGCACGTTGTGAAAACTTATTCATACGTGCTGCGAGAGGAGATTGTACAAGTCGTTCGGCTGCTGCAGCACGATATTGTTGAAGATATTGCGGATTTTCTATATGAAATAGAATGTGTGCCGCATAATCAACAAGATCAACCTTGCCATCGCCATTTACATCAAAATGATCGTGTAATTCTTTGGGCGAAATAATGCCATCTGCGTTAGCATCTGGGGTGCCCTCGGATATTACTTGATGTTGCTTCTTAATCAAATCCGATAATTTAATCATATTGTTACTCCACACTGCGTAATAAGAAAGTTTTCAACCATCGTAGGTCACTTATAAATAGATACTATCTCTATACTAAGTCATTATTTAGCAAATTTTAAATCCACGAACAACATTTATGCCAAAGACCACTTTTTATGTGTCTTTGCTTTTCCGTTTAGTACAAATGATTTACTTATTCAACAACCAACGCAAATTCTCGATTTCCGTTCCAAAAATAGGAAATAGATATGGATCGGCTCCAGTTTTGGGCATCATAACTGGATCTGGCATAACCCGAGTGATACGATCTATCATTGATTTATTCAATTCTATTCCCTCTGCCCTGAGTCGCAATGCGGTATCACGCACCCACAATCCAATGCACATCGCTATCACCAAATCATCATTATACAGATCAAGTGCTTCTGCCCGACCGTTCTTCCAAATGAATGTCTCCAATTCACTTATAAAACGAGAAGATCGTATTATAACAGAGTTCTCTCGCATATAACTCTCGAATTTGGCAATGATAAGTGGTCGGGTGCGTTGTGAAATAGTAAATCCGGGTATCATTTTCCGTTCATCGGCAGTCATGTCCTGATCTAACTGTTGCTCTGTATCCACATATTTTAAATCTTTTGACATATAAAAGAGATTCGGATACCCCCGGTCAATAATTCGTTGGATGGCATCCCATCCTATATTGGAATTATCCGGTATTATCAAAGCATCATTATATTCAGTTGCAGCAACCACCATTAAATTAGCAAAATCTCGTGTAGTAATCTTCCCCTTGTATTCTGCTACTTGTACCGAGCGTTCTACATCTATAATATGAAATGTTGAGAAATCCTGACCATCACCACGAGCAATGTCAGCAGCAAGAACATAGGTGGAATTATTATCCGCATATTCCCACACCCACATATTTTGATCAAACCAACGATAGGCTATTGGTTCCTGTACATATGTCTTTCTATAAAATTCTATTATTTCTGGATGAATAACAGTGTTGCCCGAGAAGATAAACGATGCATCGTGCTCTTGAGCAGACGCCATTTCACCAAGAAGTTCCGTTTGCCGATCACGCCACTCCTGATCTCGGTCGGGATGAACTTGCCAATCAAGTAATTTGGTATGAAAATCATTCTGCTTTGCCTCGGCACCTTGCCACATACGATGAAAGAAATTGCCCATGCCGTTTGGGGTGCTCAATATAATAGCATTACCACCGGTTGCCAAAGTGGATGACGCAGCTTCCCAAATTATCTGTGCATTGTCAATGAATGCTGCTTCATCAATAATAAGAAGAGTTAATGCTTCAGAACGACCAGCGGTATCAGTTGCCGCTTCGGCTTTGATGGTCGATCCATTGGAAAATTCAAGAGATAGTTTATTATTTGTGATACAAGTTGCTTTCAACCAACTTGGAAGATTATCATTCATATATTTAACTTTTGTCACCAAATTCTTTGCTACATCCTTCTTTGTGGCAACAACCAATATATTTTTGTTACTATGAAATGTCATTACCCACAGACAACGACCAGCAACAACAGTACTAATACCAATCTGTCGGCCCTTTAATATGATATTGTTCTGATAAATGTCAAAATCTACTATGACATCTTTTTGATAGCTATATAACTTAAACGGAATCTTTCCCTTGATCGGATGCTGTATATATGCATATTTATCCAAGAAATATTCACATGATTGCGCACATTTCTTGTACTCGCTACGAATTAATTCCACCAATTTATTATCTGACATATATTAATGTATGACAATACTGAGAATTATTCCCAGTGTAGTTCCTACCAAAAATGATTGTGTGGGAGTCACTTGAATAATAGAAAACAGTCGTTTTGGTTTGGGAAAATTCATAATAGTTCTATCTAAACTGTCTGCTCGCTGCATTTGTGCCAATTTTGATTGCTGCGCCTCTGCCAATTCTAGTATTCTATTGGAATCTTTGTCTTTCATTTCCATAATAGTAGAATCTTTCACATAAAGTAATGAATCTTTCCCGGCCAGTGCTATTACACACGCCGATACCACCGGGTCGCATACCGGGGGAGCAGAATCTGCAGCAGACCGAAATTCATTCACCAATCTGATGTTTTCTTGTTCTATTTTTGTTGCCCGCTTTGTCAACCCGCCAATTTTAACATCCTGTTTTTGTATAGCAGCATTAAGTACAGCAACAGAATCGTCGTGCTGCTTTGAAACTTTGTTCATACTATCACTATATGTCTTAACAACATTCTGTGCATCTGTTCGATATCTATTAACTTCTTCTATATAATTATTTCTTGGTATACGATAACCAAATTCATATGCCACAACTGCCAACCCAAAAAAAAGTATTGTAATTAATATCCACGAAAATGTCGAAACTCTAATTGCCATGATGCTCTACCTTTTTTAATTCCTTGATTGTCTTGTCAAGAATAATATCCAATCGTTCTATATCATCATTCATATCTTTGCGAACTTTATTCAAATCAACAGTCCATTTTTCAACCATCAGAATTTTTTCATCATCAGCATGAATAATTTCTGGTTGAGATAGTGCATCTCGGTATGAAATGAGTTCTATAATTTGATCTTGTAGAAATGCAATTTGATTTCGTAGTTCACCTACTAGTTCATATTGTTCCCAATCACCAGACAACCGAATTTGCACCTCTTCCTTTAATACACAATCTTCACATTTACCCCGAAGTCGCCAAAATTTAGTATTTATACGACCCGACATAGTTTTTTTACAAAAAGGGCAAAACATCGGCATGCGAGCAGATTCTAATTTACTAATAGATTGTTTAATACCATTTTTTATTGTCCATTGTTTACCATCATTATCATCCCACACATCACCTTCTTTATATGCCTCTTTTTGTTCGGGAGTCCAGCCCACAACAATCTTTTGGCCTTCTTTTTTAACTACTTCGGCAAGTTTCTTCCGAACATTATTCAATGCATCTTTTTCATAACCCATATTATGCTGCCCCTTTCATACGTTGTTGTATATATTGTACAGCAGTCTGATATAAGACAGGATCTCGGGTTTTATATCCCAACGCACTACCTACATAAATATCATTGCCGGTTTTCGGATTCCTAATTCGTTGGTGTAAAAACGGCTCTATAAGTTGTCGTTGTCTATCTGTTTCTGGAGACTGCGTTTTA
>Ga0315284_10005195_pt1 | contig 18502 bp, 18 predicted proteins | sample YL17G09_16_MG_FD_203696 | JGI IMG/M metagenome (GOLD analysis project Ga0315284, IMG submission 203696) | Sediment microbial communities from Yellowstone Lake, YNP, Wyoming, USA - YL17G09_16 | ecosystem: Environmental > Aquatic > Freshwater > Lake > Sediment | place: USA: Wyoming | collected...
CGTAAATCCAAGCTGCTGGAACCCTACGATTTGATGAATCGTGATTTGTGAATCAGGCGATTAATAGGCTGCCAATCGCCTCTATTCTTCGGATTCAACTATCATTCAGGCTCTATTAAAATCTTGTCATATATAAAAATGAAGGATAATTCAAACGTATCTGGCTATTTAAGGGCTCATCCGCCTGAGACGACCGAAAGGAGCCTGATCGAATCCCCCTCCTCCAGGGGGCTGTCGTCGGGGACAACCTTGTCATTGCGGGCTACTATCCAATTATCCGGCCGCATGTTCAGAGCTTTGAACAGGTCGAGCGCGGTTGATTCATCGGGAAGGTCGATCGACTTGTCAACTTCTCCCTTTGGGAACGATTTCACTCTGATTCTCAATGCGGACGCTCTCCCTGATAAGCGATGCCTGCAGTGATAAATGAAATCTCTGTCGAGCCCTATCGGAAAATTCGATAGTCCGATGCACTGAGAACGCAGATTCGTTCGGAAAAGCTTAATTTCTGATTAAGGAATGACTGGGCGAGGAAAATGGCTTTTAAGGATTGGAGGAAGAATTATCTCTGTCTGATTGGAGCGACCATTGGCCTGATCAGTATCTTCCTTCCCTGGCAAACAAGTTGGATCACTGGCGGTAGTCCTGTACTCGATTATTTATTCAGGGATCTCGGTTATCACGATTCTAGCCTCCTCGAGATTGTGACCTGGAGGAATAGCACGAATATGATGTTGGTTTTTGGCGTATGGATATTCACAATCAGCTCCATTGCCGTGTTTTTTTCACCGATAGCCAGCATATCGCAGATAATCGGCTTATCTATGGTCGGCTTTTATATCGTGACAGTTCCGCAGACACTCTTCTTGGGAATCACCATAGGCATTTCGCTTTCTACCGGATTCTTTATTGCATTGATAGGGGCAATGCTATCGATTGCATCCTTGATCAGACCGATTGGTCAGGGATATGCAAAGGGATTACTCTTTCTCGGAGATCGTATCCTTACCCTGAATCCGCTTCAAAGACTGTATGCTGACTTCAATCTAAGGATCAACCAGGTCGCACTCATCGGGATGTTTATTGGCATAATATCTCTGTTCGCCTCATGGTTCATTGCAGCTGCGGGATCCAACGGCCTCAATGCAATGGATGTAATCACGACGAGAAACATGGACGACACGCTTGTTTTCGCTACAATGCTATTCTTGATTGGTACGATCTTCTCGCTCATGACACCTGCCGCTCTTCTCCTGCAATTATCTGGATTGACAATATTCGTTGCCGACTCGACAGGCTTTTTCATCGGTCTCGGGGTCTACTTGGGGTTCGCTTCTGCAATTATCCTTCTAGTGAGTATGTTCCGTACATCATTGATGCGACCTTGGACCTCCAAAAGGCTCATCAGCAGATTATTGACTTTCGGCCTTCGGATTGAAATGAAATGTCCTGCATGCGGAAATAATATCAATCATGTGCGTGACGCATGCTCAAAATGTTCGCAATCAAGTGAATCGAGCATGACGCCCGGTTCATGAGCAATCGGAAAAAGCTTTGAAAGGGGTTTGAGGGGAAGACGGAGACGGTTTGAACGACTGGCTGATTGATTTCAAATTTTGAGGCTACGAAAAAGCTTAATTGCGATTCCCCAATCACAAGTGCAGTCATGCCGAGGTAGCCAAGCCCGGTTTATGCCCTTCCGAGGGCGGCCTAAGGCGCCAGCCTCGAGAGCTGGTGGTGCTCGTCACCACGGGAGTTCGAATCTCCCCCTCGGCGCTTCATACGAAGAATATGGGTTCTTTTCTACGATATCTTTTATCCAAGCACTACGATGTTCCAAATGTTGGTACAGGGATGAATCCGGAAGACAAAGATAAGGAAATGCATCTTCTGGCGATGCTGCCGATAATAGTCAAGTGGATCGAGGCGGACAGGGAGTTGACCGCTGAGGATGTCGACGTACTTCGAAGGAAGTACCCAGAGCAATTTCAGATCGGATTGAATACAACCGTCCAGGAAGTCATCGATATGAATTCCCGGTACAGGGACAGCAAGATCTATGGCAAGCATATCGAGATCCTCCTTTCTGAGCGTGGTGTCAGGTGGCTCTCGAAGAATTATTCGAGATTCATGGAGTTCAGCAAGAGTCGCCCAAAGTAGGGCTAAGAGATATACGGCTACTCTTTTCTTTTCGCCCATTTCCCACTGGTTAGGTCATTGAATATCGTGAGCGCGGCCGTCGCCCCTGTGCCCGTCGCGGTCACGATCTGCCTGACACCGCCGATGACATCTCCGGCAGCATAGACCCGCGGTATGCTCGTGCGCATCTCCTTGTCGACGATGATGAATCCTGCCTCATCGGTCTCAACTCCCACACTCGAGGCGATGCCGGAGATCGGCGTTTCCCCGATGGCGACGAAAGCCGCGTCGGTCTGAATAGCACCCTCCTTGCCAGTAAGGGCATCCTTGACAGCAACAGACTCGACATTCTTGTCCCCTTTGATCTCCGTCACTATGGAGTTCAGGAGGATCGGGATCTTCCGCTCCATCACGCTGTCGACGAGACGCTTCTCCGCTCTGAGCACATCGCGCCTGTGGATTACCGTGACCTTCGCACCGATGGAGTCGAGGTAGAGGGCGTCGGTCATCGCCGTATTGCCGCCGCCGATCACGACGACCTTGCGGTCCTTGTAGAAGAACGCGTCGCAGGTCGCGCAGTAGGAGACCCCTTTCCCGTACAGTCGGTCCTCTCCCGGCACGCCGACTTTCTTGTGCGTCGCGCCAGTTGCCAGCAGGAGCGCGTTCCCGAGATATCTCCCGTTGAGAGTGACGGCCTCGATCCTCTTGCCGACCTTGATCTCCAGGACCTCCTCGCCGTCGTGTATGTGCGCGTAGGTCTTCGCATGCGCCACCATCAGGTCGACGAGCTGCTTCCCCGGCACGCTGATCATCCCAGGCCAGTTCTCCACCAGCGGGGTGATTGCGACCTGTCCTCCTGGGACAGACTTCTCTAGTACGATCGCGCGCAGACCAGCTCTCGCCGCATATATTGCTGCGGTCAGTCCTGCAGGGCCAGCGCCGACGATGATCAGGTCGACATCCCCGAGGACGTCATCCTTCGCCGCCTCCTGCTTCGGGATCTCATGGGGGACGAGGGTGATCAGCCCCTCGATGAACATCTCCTCCTGCTGCATGCCGATGTTGATTATCTTCCCGTTGATGACGGTCTGCGGCACCGAGCCGACGTTGAACTGCTTAGCCAGGTCGAGGTTCTCCGCGGATTCCACGACCTCCGAGACGACCAGGTCAGGCCTCTCTATCGCAGCTGCGTTCGCGTTCTGCACCTCTCCGGGGCAGTATGGACAGGCTGCGGTGACGAAGACCTGGATGTGGCGTTTGTCCCTGAGCTCGGCGAGCCTCTTCCGCCCCTTGCTCGAGAGCATGCTGTCGTCGCGAGACGCCATCAGGATGGTCTGGATGAACGACCGCCCCTCCTCTCCGGCCGGGGCGCCCGTATAGATGATCCTGTAATGGTCCGGGTCTATCAGGATGGTCGGAGACCTCGTCACGCCCATCTGCTTCGAGCGCTCATCCCCGATCTTGAAAGTCTTGACGACGATCTTATCGCTGATCTCAGAAAGTTCGGTGGCGAACCTTTGGCTCAGCTGGTTGTACGGTTCATTCGTCCCGTCTTTGGTGAACACCTCGATGACGACCTTCCGCTTCAGGTCCTTGAAAGTCTTCTCCAGGGTCTTCCGAGCGTCATCCTTGAGCACCCTGGTGTCTTCGGTCTTGCTCTCCAATCCAATTCACCTTTTCGATTAGTAGAGGCGTCTCCTTTGTTATAATTTTGGTCGATGCCCTTGAGCTGGTCGTTCTCGAAGCATATTCCCATTCGCGATATCATTGTTCAGATTTTTCGTGAAGATGTTTTATACTGGCAAAGCAATCCAATCGTGGTAACGATGAAGTGCGAAAAGGTCCTGATGCTCATCTTCGACGGGATGCCGGACCGTCCGGTGGAGGAGCTTGATTTCAACACGCCTCTGCAGGTCGCGACAAAGCCAGCACTGGACAGCATCGCCGGGAAGGGAGCCAGCGGGACGATGGATGTCATCGCACCGGGGGTCGTGCCCGGGAGCGACACCGCTCATCTTGCCCTGTTCGGGTATAATCCCTTTGACTATTACTCTGGGAGAGGGCCGTTCGAGGCCGCGGGCGTCGGGATCGACTGCAGACCGGGCGATGTTGCGTTCAGATGCAACTTCTCCACGGTCGACGAGAAGATGAGGGTCGTCGACAGGCGCGCGGGACGGATCAAATCCGGCACCGCAGATCTCGCCAAATCGATCACTGGAATCAAGTTCGAAGGCATCGAGGCAATTTTCAAAGAGGCGACTGAGCACCGGGGCGTCCTCGTCCTCCGGGGCGAAGGGTTGGACCCTCATGTGGCCGACGTCGACCCGCACGAGCAGTACGCGTTGGTCCAGGAATGCAGGCCGCTGGTGCCTGAGGCGAGCCTCACGGCCAGGGTCGTGAACCATTTCGTCGAGGAGAGCTACAAGATCCTGATGTCGAACCCGGTAAATCTGGAGCGCGCTTCCAAGGGGCTGCCGGTCGCGAACATCGTCCTGCCGCGCGGCGCCGGCATACTGAGAAAGCTCGAGCCGTTCCAATCACGGTTCGGACTCAGGGCCAGCGGCATCGCAGGCGTCTCTCTCTTGAAAGGGGTCTTCAGGGTCATCGGATTCGAGTCCATCGAGGTCGCCGGCGCGACCGGAGGCCTGGACACCAACATGTCGGCCAAGGCGATGGGCGCATTGAAGGCTCTGGACAAGGCGGACCTCGTCGCGGTGAACGTCAAGGCTCCCGACATCGCCGGGCACGACGGCGACTTCGGCGGCAAGGTCGCGATCATCGAGAGGATCGACAAGATGGTGGCGGAGATCAAGAAGGACCTTCCTGAGAACGTCCTGCTCGTCGCCCTGAGCGATCATTCGACGCCGGTCTCTCTCAAGAACCATTCCGCCGATCCCGTATGCATCGCGATGCGGGGCGTAGGCGTAAGGATCGACGGCGTCAGCAAGTTCGATGAGATATCCTGCGCCTCTGGAATCCTCAACGGCATGAGGGGCATAGAGCTTATGCCTACGATCCTCGGCGTGATGGGCAGGGCCGAGAAATACGGTGCGTGAGGCGATAGAGCGGATTCGACAGATGGTCTTTATCCAATGGAAATCTGCCGCCTATCGACGAGGATGAGATAGGCGATTCTTGGTTGGAGGTATCTAGTAGGCAGTCACAGTGATCGGAATCGACTTATTCACATAGAACTCGGATGATGAAATCGGATCGAAGTAATGGAACGAGAAATCCAATGTCGATCTTCCCTGAGCTGCAGCCTTGAAGAAGAAATAACAGGTGCTGTTGCCCAAGTCCGCAGATGTCCTTCCTCTCTTAAGATCCCCCAGCTGATCCGAATTATTTGCCCATTTGCAGTTGACTGTGAAATAGATGCTGTAGCTGACATTGATCGCAGGGCTCAGAAGATTGCCTTTGAATGAGGCATATGCATAAATCTTGGCATAATGATCCTTGGCTGTCCATATCCACTTGGGCGATAGCCAAGCCGTCAAAACCGGTGGTGCAGGAAGGACCTCAATAATGGTCGATTCGGTTTCGCTGGGACTCCCTTCGTCGTCAATGACCGTGAGAGATATGTTAAATGACCCATTTGTCGAGAATATATGCGAGATAATCGGATTCGTAATATTCACCAATTGGCCGTCTCCGAAACTCCAACTGTAGGACGCAATGTTTCCATCGGAATCATTGGACAATGATGCATTGAAAGTCAGGTTTTCTCCCGCATAACCCGAGGTCGGACCCGTGAACGTTGCAGTCGGCGCATTATTCGGAGGACCTGTGTTCTTTGTGTTCATCAGAACGGAAGCGGAGACAGCGAGGATCGTCAGAATTGAAACAATTATTGCGAGAATTATCATCCTTTTGGATTTTATTAATTCGACCACTGCTTCATCTCCTCTCAGTGACTGATATGCGTTCGACTGAATAAATCATTCCCCGATTCCTTGCCGCAACCTCTCGGAGACAAATGAAAAGAGGCAAGGAGAGGACTACTTTCACCTCTCCTCGATAAGCCTTATAATGGACTTGCCATCAATATGGAGATGGATGGCAGGATCTTATAGGGGCCAGGTCGAGCTTTTCCATCAGCTTGAGCAGCAGTCCGCATTGTCCGGCCTGAGCGGCAGATGCGCGATCTGCAAAGGGTCGAAGATGCTCTGCGGAAAATCGAGCTGCCCCCTGATGCTCAGATACCACTCGAGGATGAAGACCAGGCCGCTCCTGGATAGGGAGGAGATTGACGGCTCATCCCCGCCCGCAGTGTTCATCGGGCGGTTCGGCTACCCCAAGGTCCTGGTCGGACCGATGGTCCCTCCCCAGTACGGCGACACGGAGATACTGGACACGCCAGAGCAATGGGTCGGCAAGAGCCTCGACGAGATCGTCGACTTCCGATACAGCCTCGTGAGAGGGACCTACCAGACCGACATCCATAATGTGGAATCGGCAGGGAGGCTCGTCGACCTCACAAGGGAGATGGCGATGGCCTCGAAGCCCGCCGACGTCGAAGTTCAGTTCACGAAGAAGCCCAGGGGCGGCGTCTCATTCCAGGAGGAGAGCTCGCCCTTCGGTCCTTCCGCCCCGCTCAGGAAGATTACCGCTTCGTCCATCAAGATTGACCAGCGGATCGACAAGGCCTATTCCGACACCGACCTCGACGCCAAGACCGCAGTGCTGGAGCTGTACCGATCGGGGACACTCATATCGCGCATACAGAAGGCGTTCAGCGTCGGCGCCTTCGGAGTGAAGAACCGCAGGAAGTTTGTGCCGACCAGGTGGTCGATCACGGCCGTCGACAGCACGATCTCGATGGACATGGTCGAGAAGACCAAGACGTATCCGCTGATAGATGAGTTCAGGATTTATTTCGGCAACTTCCTGGACAACAGGTGGGCGGTGATGTTCCTCCCTTCCTCCTGGCGGTACGAACTCATTGAAGCATGGTACCCGAAGACGATCTGGAATCCCTACGGGGACGAGATATCGATCGTCAATTCCTGGGAGTTCTTCGACGGCCGCAAGAAGTACGCGGAGATCGGCGGATGCTACTACGCCGCGAGGCTGGCTGTGAACGAGGTGCTGAACAGGGAGAGGAGGCAGGCGGGCGCGGTGATCCTGAGGGAGGCGCATCCTGGCTATGTCCTGCCAATAGGCGTCTGGAACGTGAGGGAGCACGTCAGGGAGACCCTGAAGGCGACGCCGAAGAAGTACGAGACCCTCAAGAGCGCGATGACGGACGTATCGAATTTCATGGACATCCCCGTGAAGAGGTGGATGAAGGTCAGCGCGGTGCTCAGCGATCTTGTCAATCAGAGGAGGATAGATGATTTCCCCGCTGGAGGGTGAGCCGGTCAAGCTCATCAGCTGCAGGACAGCTCTCTCGAAGAGCGGGCTCTACGACATCGACTATGCCCTGAACCCCTACAAGGGCTGCGCGCACGGCTGCCTCTACTGCTACGCGCCGGATGTGATCAAGGTGGGAGGGGACTGGGGCAGCTGGGTGGAGGCGAGGACGAACATCTCCAGGGCGCTGAAGAAGGAGATCGCCGGGATAGGCAAGGCGAAGATCGGCCTTGCCACAGTGACGGACCCTTACCAGCCGGCGGAGGAGAGGCTCGGGCTGACGAGGGCCTGCATCGAGGTCATCGCGCAGTCGAATGCCGCGCTGATGCTGATGACGAAGTCGCCGCTGGCGAAGAGGGACTTCGATGTCCTGCGCAAGGTCAAGCGGCTCGAGTTCTGCGTGACGATCACGACACTCGACGAGGAGCTGGCGAAGGTGATGGAGCCGGGAGCTCCGTCTCCGGCAAAGAGGCTTAATCTGCTTGCGGAAGCCTCAGCAGAAGGATTCACGACATGCGCCATGGTCTCCCCATTGCTCGCGTCCACGGAGCAGCCCGAGAAAGAGCTCTCGCAGATGATCGAGAAGCTGTCCAAGGCCGGATGCGCGAACATCACCGTCGACAGGCTCCGGCTGCGCCCCATCGGAGCGAGAAGGATTTCGGGCGCGCACACAGCCCCCCTTGTCAAGAGGAGCTGCGAATTATCCATTGAAAACATCCTCGAATCAATCTCAGCCAGGGAGCGCTTCCCCGGCATCGTCTTCGAGATCCCGCCGATGGACTGACCGCGAAGTATTATTGCAGTGGTCGGTATGATGCCCTCTGCTGCAGATCCTTTCCGGCATCTACATGGGATCTTCTTCTGAAAGGCAGGAGCCGAATGGCACTGGTTCGGCCGTCAAGGAATACATGGAGCGCTTCAAAAAAGACGAATGTGACCGAACTCACGAGAATCGCGGAGGAATACGGAGTATCGCATGATCTCTCCGGGATCGCCGAGGTTATTGCCGGAGGCCGCAAAACGATTGGAGGCCTAGAACCGCTTTAGCACCTCTTCCCTGGCCTTGTCGAATTCGACCAAAGCCCCAATCACCAGTCCTTGTAGATCTGTTTTCCAGGATGCCTTCTTCAAGTCCACTTTTTTAGCGAACTCCCTCTTAGAATAATTCTTCTCATACGGTTTCAGTTTTGCGTTTATCATCCCAATGTCGGGTGCGACCCCCCGCTTGAGCAGGAACCACAGGTCGTACAGGTCCCTCGGCTTTTCCCTGGTCATTATCGCCCTCACCTTCTCGGCCATGATCTCCCCCTCATCCATCACGAACACCTGGAACGAGGGGATCTCCCTTGAGGAAGGCACGAACAGTTCTGGCTTGGCGTCTTTGATGATTCTCTCGCGCTTGCTTATGTTCAATGCGATGCGGCAGAGGCTTCTCTTGCCCCCGTCGTAGAGCGGCCCCCTGATGTTGAACACGATGTTCGCCTCGTTCCCGGTCTCATCGATTTCGGCCGCGCCTGCATCTATTCCGATCGAAGCCAGCCTCCTCCGAAGCTTTCCAGCGAATCCTTCCGCGTCGAATCTCCGGCTGTTCAGCGTGAAGTCCAGGTCTTCGCTGAACCGATTTAGGCTGAAGAACTTGTACAGCGACGTCCCTCCTTTGAAAACCAGCTTGTCGCCGCTCTCGCCGCATATGTTGTACAGGAGCAGATCCAAGAGATAGTCCTTCTCGGCGCTCTCGATCGGCAGCCCCTTCGTTTCCGCCAACCTCTTCAGCTCATTCCTCGATATCATAGGACCACATTCTCCAATATCTTCCAGTCTCGATTCGATCTGCTTTCGGTGGCGGGGAGGTTGTATTCGAGCGGGAGATACGGGGCGTTCAGGTATCTCGCGACCCTCTTTCTGACCGGGATCCCCGCCTTTTCCAGAAGGAAACCGGTGCGCTTGATCACTGGCACGCTTCCCGTTCTGATGGCGTAATCGAGCAGCTTCGCCGTCCTCAGCGAACGCAGGTTGTTGGCGATCAGGGAAGAAACCTCCGAGACAGAGGCCTTCTTGAACAGCAGGCTGTCGATGATGCTCTTTTCCGGGTCGGCCACGAATATCTCAAATCCCCTCAGTTCCACCTTGTCGTAGCCGAATAAATGCCTTGGCAGTGCAGTTATGAAACGGATCTCGGTGCCGGCGAAAAGCACTAACGTGTTCCTCCTCTTTCTCGGAGTGACCACCCATATCGCCTGCGGCAACTGCTCGGTCAGGTTGTGATACCTGAGGGCGCTCCAGGCCGAGATGTACGATGGCCACGATATCCTCGAAGCTATCAGGAACGCGTCATTGTGAACTGTATACCTGTCCCTCTCGATTTCCATAATTTGGCCCGATTTCTTAAGCCTATGCAGTAATAGGCCAGCGTAAGAATCGTCCTTCGTTATGCTCGCCACGATCTTGCGGTCGAAGATAACGTGCTTCTTCAGCTCTTCGAGCAATTCTGCTTTCACAGTCATAACAAGGAAGCCATATTATTAAATCTTATCTGCACATATTATCATAATGATAATCAATGCATAGTAAATATAATAATACTAAGTCTGCTCAACTTCATTCCATGAACGATGATACGGTCCGTCAAATCAACCTCTCCAACCCACATTGGTGAAGGGGGGGATGAGTCTCCCGCCTCGGATCCGCGTCGAGGAAGACGGAGCGGCGCCGGCTAGAATTCCTCCGATCGATAGACCTCATTGCCACCGAGGATCGTCATCAGAACCTTGGCTTCGCTAATCTTATCCGGAGGCATCTCGAACAGGTCTTCCGACAGGATGACGATGTCCGCGAATTTGCCAGGCTCCAGCGAGCCCTTGACATCCTCTTCGAACGACGCATATGCGCCGTTCATCGTGTAGCCTTCAATCGCATCCGCCAGGGATATCTCCTGCTCCTGGCCGAACCCGCGCCCCCTCGACACCGCTCCCTGTATGCCGACGAGGGGATTGATGTCCGCAATGAACCAATCGCTCGATAATGCCAGGACGGCACCGGCAGACAGGAGGCTCTTCAAACGGTATGCCCTCTTCATCCTCTCGCTCCCGAAGGCGAGATAATAGGGGGCGTCCGGAGCGTACTCCCAATATTCCGGCTGCACGCAGGCGATGACTCCCAGCTGTTTGAACCTCGGGATGTCCTGATCCGACACGATCTCGATGTGCTCGATGCGGTGCCTGCTGTCCCTCCGGCCGTTCCTGTTCATCGCGTTCTCGTATGCATCGAGGGCGGTCCTGACGCCCCTGTCCCCGCAGGCATGTACGAGGCACTGGAAACCCATCCTGTCGAACCTTTCGACGATGTCATTGAATTCTTTCGGCTCGAATTTCGTCTCACCCTTCGTCGATGGTCTGTCGGAATAGGCATCGAGCATGGCCGCGGTATGGGACTCCGGGACGCCATCGATGAACAGCTTCACTGCCCCCGCCTTGATCCACTCGTCGGAGTACCGGGACCTCAGCTCCTTGAACCTGGCAAGGTCCTCCTCCTTGGTCTCCCTGTGGTGGTAGAGGGCATTGTGCACCCTGACGTTCAGGGCGCCTTCGCTCCTGAGCTGCTGGAAAGCCTCCAGGTCGCGGACGTCGGCCTGCGCCTCGTGGATGCTAGTGATGCCGACCCTGTTCGCCTGGCCGATCACCTCCCTCAACCCCTCCAGCTCGTTCTCCCTGATCAATTCCGAGACGCTGCCGCCCATGTAGGCCAGGTCGTAGGGGTCGTAGAAGACGCCGGTGGGCTCTCCTGTATCGGGATCCCTCTCCATGTCCCCAAGGGTCGATGACCTCTTCCTCAACGCCTCCACGGCAAGCTCGATGAACCTGCTGTTCGCCAGGCCGGTCCATGCGTCGTAGGAAATCAGCAAGACCGGCCTGTCCGAGACAATCCCGTCCAGATCCTCCTTGGTCGGCAGCTTGCCTTTCGACTGGGCGGCCTCGTATTCCCAGCCGAAGCCTCCGACCAGACGGTGGCCGGGATGCTTCCGGGCGTGCTCTGATGTCATCTCGAAAATGTCGTCGAGAGAGCTAGCCGAGCTCAGCTCCACCCATGAAGCTTCCATGTATCCCGAGGCGTAGTGCACGTGGCTGTCGATGAAGCCCGGAAGGACCATCCTCCCCTTCGCATCAACTATCCTCGTGTCCGGACCCGTGAAATCCTCGGCCTGTTCATTCGTGCCGACAAAGATGATCCGGCCGTCATGGACCGCCAAGGCCTCGGCTCGGCTCCTCCTCTTGTCGACCGTGTATATCCGCCCGTTCCTTATCAGAAGGCTTGCTTTCTTGACCAAGTTGTTCTCGCTCCGGAAACAAAGACCCTTCATTGGATATTTACAGCTTTTCATGAGGACGAACTGCGTCTTCCTGGCAGATCCTCAATTCACGCTAACGATCATTGGGGAGCTCACTTTCTGTCCCGCTCGATCATTCCCATAAGGATCATCCCGCCGAGAAGCAGCCGCCTGTCGACCTGCGGCGGAACCCTCGTGCAGTCGACCTCCCAGATGTCTCCGATGATCTTGAACTGCTGCTTTATCTCCGTCACCTGCTGACCGAAGAACTCCACGAGCACCTGCTCCGGTATCAGCCCTCCGAGCGGCACGTACTTCCTCATGAGCCCCCTTCCGGTGCGCTCCATGACCCTGCCGATCTGCCCTCCATAGGCGTCGAGGATGTACCATTCGTCCTCGAGCAGCGCCGAGGAGATGCTCCTCCTGATCATGCCGACGGTCTGGTTCGCCTTGCTGTCGATTATTTCGAAGGTCCCCCAGATGTCCAACACCTGCTTCTGCTTTATCCTGAACAGCTCGTCGGTCATGCTGTCGTCGGTGAAGACTCGGACGTCCTCCTTGAAGGCGAACATCTTCTGCTTCGTGTAGCCGACCATCTGGTCTTGCGCGTTCTCGATCCAATACTGATTGGTGAGCGCGAGCACCTTCTTCCTTATCCGGTAGAAGTTCTGCGTCCAAAGCGCCGGTATGTTCGCCTGCTGCCGCGCTGCAGCCGCGCCTATCGGTTTGCCGCAACGCGCGCAGAAGCTCGCATCGTTCGGGTTATCGGTTCCGCATATGCTGCACATCATGCCATTCCCTCTAAGGGCAGGAATGGCAATCACGGATAGATGAGGGTTAACCTCGATCAGAAGGTCGTAAGCACATCGTGATCAATGACGAGCTTCCTGAGATTATCTCTCGAGATGACCTTCACACCCTCCAAGAGGGCATCCTCCGCGACACCCCTCTCCTTAAGGTCCTCCCTTACGACATGCACCTGCGCTTCGAAGTCGAACAGCTCCTTCGTCGCATCCGCGTTCGACGGCATCTTGAGCACTTCCGCCTTCTGCCCCGCGACGGCGTTGTAGACCCCGTCCTCCATCATAACTACGGAGGTCTTCACCCCGTTTACGGCGAACGCCAAGGCCATCCTCAGCCCCGCGAAGGCCTCCTCGACCCCGTACGGCGCTCTTGTTATCAGAAACAGGATAGATTGCGCCATCTCCTCACCTCATTATTGTCACGAGCCTGTCGGATTCCATCACGAACTTGAAGAAGTCGTTGGTCATGCTGCCCACCTTGGCGCCGGGGATCTCCTCCCCCCGTTCAAACCCTCGGGCTGCCCAACAAGTCTCGCATATCGCGATCTTCACTCCTTTCTTAGCGAGCTCCTCCAGTTCGTTACCGATGTTCGGGAAACGCTTCGGCGCCTGCCTCTTCTTGACGGCCGTGACGCCCTCTCCGTATCCGAACATGTTGACGCCGTAGCCTTTCTCCAATGCCGCCCGGGCGAGCTTCGCGGCGACATTCGCGTCCATCGCCATCATCGACCCGGATCTCCAGAGTATCGTGAGAGTCTTTGCCAATATTCCACCTCAGACAGTTATCGTGCGCTCCGTACGCTCCATGATGCAGTCGACGATTTCAGGATAGCCTATCGCCTTCCCGATCTTCAGGTCGGATTGCGAGAACCCCTTCGCCTCGAGGTCTTCCTTCGAGGCCAGGACTTCGGACGCGCTCTTGGCCATCGCTTCGCTAGCTGTCGTGGAAAGCGCCTGGAGGACGCCGTCCTCGACCAATATGACGCTGGCGTCCTCCTTGCTGGAAAATGCCCTGATCATTTGCGTCGGGTCCTGCTCCTGCGGCGACTTGAGCACGATGAAAGCGATCTTCATGATATCCCGCTTCATCCGATGAACAGGTTGACCTTTGCATCCGCAGCTATGTTCAGGAAAGCCGCAGCTCCGAGGACCTTCACGCCCTTCGCCAGGTCTGCCTCTGTGACGCCCATTATCGTCATCGAAGTGCTGCACGCGTAGAAGTTCACACCGAGGTCCAGCGCCGTCTTCATCATCTCTTCCGGGAGCGGGATCTTGTTCTTCGCCATCTTCTTCCGGATCATCCCGGTGAAGAGCCTCATCATTCCCGGTAGCTTCGGCTTGTTTCCCTTCGTGAGGAGCTTCAGTCCGAAGAACGTGTAGAACACGTGCACTTCCATTCCCATGCTTGCCGCGGTGGTGCCCAGTATCAGCGGCATCATCGCCTTGTCGAAGCTTCCCTCGCTTACGACCATACACATTTTTTCTGCCATTTCAATCACTTTTTTCCATTCTCACTTTGCCTTCACGTAGAACTTGAAAATCTTTCCTTCCTGCTCGGTGCCGATCAGCTGGTTCCCGGTCCTGCTGCACCAAGCGGGCACGTCTTCCTTCGCACCGATGTCGTCCGAGAGGAGCTCGAGAACCTGTCCCGACTTCATCTCCTTCACTTTCTTCGCCATCATCACGATCGGCATCGGGCACGATTGCCCCAACGCATCCAAAGTCGTATCCTTGTTCATCAAATCCCTCTAAATCGATTTTGAAAGATTTCTGCAATAACGATTGCCGTTCCGAGTAGATATATGTTTGCGTGGAGCCCATTTTCAGCGATGCTGAATCGCCCAATTGATCATCGATTCCTCTCATTCTTGGTTCAGCTAAGAGCCCAGGAGCAACGCATATATAGAAGAACTAACATAGGCTTGAAAAGTCGTTACGTTTGGAGGCATAATTCATGCTTGGGAACCAACCCATAATCATTTTGAGAGAAGGAACTGAATCGACAAAAGGAAAATCTGCGCAGAACAATAACATCGCGGCTGCGAGAGCGATTGCAGACGCAGTACGAAGCACGCTCGGTCCGAAGGGAATGGATAAGATGCTCGTCGACGGAATGGGCGACATCGTCATCACGAACGACGGAGCGACTATCCTGAAAGAATTGGATGTCGAACACCCGGTGGCTAAGATGATCATCGAGGTCGCGAAGACGCAGGACGAGGAGTGCGGGGACGGAACGACCTCCGCGGTCGTGATCGCCGGCGAGCTTCTGAAGAAATCAGAGAGCTTGATCGAGCGGAACGTCCACCCAACAATTATCGCAAACGGCTTCAGGCTGGCCGCGGCCGAGGCAATCAAGATTCTGAAGGACACTGGCTTCGAGGTCAAGGCCAACGACGCGAAGATGCTCACGAGGATCGCTGAGACCGCTATCACCGGCAAGAGCATAGGTGGAGAGCGCGACAAGTTGTCTGAGATCGCCGTCAAGGCGGTAATGATGATCGCCGAGAAGACCGACGGCAAGATGACCGCCGATATCTCGAACGTCAAGGTCGAGAAGAAGCAGGGCGGGTCTGTGGGAGAATCCGAGCTCATACTCGGCATCATACTGGATAAGGAACGGACGTCGCCGAGGATGCCCAAGCTCGTGAAGGATGCGAAGATCGCTCTTATCGACCGAGCCCTCGAGATCAAGAAGACCGAGGTAGAGGCAAAGATACAGATCAGGGACCCATCGAAGCTGCAAGAGTTCCTCGACGAAGAGGAGAAGACGCTCCGCGGCCTGTACGAGAAGATCAAGGCGTCAGGCGCGAACGTTGTGATATGCGAGAAGGGAATCGATGACCTTGTCCAGCACTATCTTGCAAGCGCGGGCATCTATGCGGTACGAAGGGCGAAGAAGGACGACATGGAGAAACTCGCGAAGGCGACTGGAGCTACGATCGTAACGAACCTCGATGACATGTCTCCGAAGTTACTGGGGAACGCGGCAGCAGTCGAGGAAAGGAAGATCGCCGACTCTGAGATGACCTTCGTAACTGGGTGTAAGAACCCAAAGGCCGTATCGATCCTGATTAGGGGCGGTACCGAGCACGTCATCGCCGAGGTCGAGAGAGCTCTGCACGATGCTCTGAGGGTAGTCGCTGTCGCTATCGAGGATGGCACGGCTGTCGCCGGAGGAGGCGCTCCTGAGATCATCACCTCTCTTAGACTGAAGGCTTACGCCGCATCAGTCGGTGGCAGGGAACAGCTTGCAATCGAAGCATTCGCGGAAGCTCTTGAGATAATACCCTGGACACTCGCTGAGAACGCTGGCATGGACATGATTGATACGCTGATCGAGCTCCGCAGCAAATATGACGGTGGCAGGAAGACCGGAGCCTTCGGTGTCGATGTCGTTAACAACAAAGTAGGAGACATGTTCGCTCAGGGTGTAATCGAACCGTTGCGCGTCAAGATCCAGGCGATCCAGTCTGCAGCAGAAGTCGCGACCATGATACTCAGGATCGACGACGTCATTGCTTCAAAGAAGGGAGCAGGCGGACCTCCCGCGGGTGGTCCAGGCGGCATGGGCGGTATGCCTGGTGGCATGCCCGGCATGATGTAAACGTTCTACCTATATTGCATCCGGGGCCGATTCGGCCCCAAACATTTTCCTTTGAATGTTAATGTATTTTTCTTTCGATAACAATGTGCATTTCCATGCCCAGTTGTAATTCTCTCACACTGTTAAGAAACAGTGTTAATTATTGTCCTTCGTCAAGATCGTTGTATGAGAAAAAATGATAATCATATGAATTATATGTTTGACATATACATTTTGCTATAATATGGATATCCGCATTAAGAATAAATCATGGGGATACTTCATTTATGAACCAGAAATTGCCTGGCTACTATATTCAATATTATTCCTCCTGATTCCGTTCCATAAATCCCAATCCATATTGAAGATCCAATTAGATGTCCTTGTTAATGATGGATGATCGGCCAGTACGGACATATTGATTCTCCAGGGGGAGAACTTTCTCGATAAGAAATTCTATTTGAGCAAATCAAGTCTGCGACGGTGTGTGTCCGCCAGTCTTCACCTACGGGGAGATCCATTACATCGAAAAGAGCCTAAGAGGCCCCCCTCTCTCACTTCATCGGGTGTGTCAGCCAAAAAATGCACTTAAGCAGCCATTTTAGTATTATAGAATATGATTAAAGATGGAATCTATACAAGATATAATATTATTCATTGAACGCTTCTCGGTAGCCATCAACAATGTGCTGGCTAATTACTGGCTGCCCCCTATTTCCATTGGAAGCACGTTTTTTAACCTTACTGCATGGAGATTTGTCATCCTTTTTGTCTGCCGTGCTATTTTGTGACAAGGATGCCTATCAAAGCTAACCTCCGATCTTTTGGCTTCTGTCATAGTGTATCACGGAACGGCGACTAATTGGGTATTTGTTGCCGTTTAGTATATAAACCCCCAAATCCTTGATGTGAAAAAGGGCAACAATTTCGGCTCTTCCGACATTTTTATATAGTTTTTTTGGGCATACGAATCGTCGGACGAGGCAACTCGTTCTATCAGTCGGAAGGGAAGGGAGTCGGGATGCGCAAGTACCTCAAGCAAGATGAACTAAAGGCATTGCTCGCCGCCCCTCGGAGACCGAGGGATCGGCTCATCCTCCGTTTGCTCTATGAGACCGGGATGAGAGTCGGCGAGATTGCGGAACTGAAGATCGGAGACATTGACCTCGATAACAGTGAGATCACGATACAGCAGGCCAAGAGGCACAAGGAAGGCCGGAAGGTGCCACTTGTCAGCGATTATACGAAGATGATGGTCAAGGACTACACCGGGACGCGCAAGAACAAACGCGATTTCTTCCTGGTGTCCAACAAGAGGACAGCCCTGTCCAGGCGCCAGATCGAGCGACTGGTAGCGAAATACGGTGAGCAGGTCGGCATCGATGCCGATAAGTGCCACCCGCACGTGCTCAGGCACACCCACGCCGTGTATGCGCTGAAATCCGGAGTGGATCTTCGAACGCTCCAGCAGAATCTGGGGCATTCCAGCATCGAAGTCACAGCGATTTATCTGACGCTGGACATCGAGGACAGGAAGCAGGTCTACGAGGATCATCCGCTGCCCGAGCTGATGGAGCCAGACGATCCGTTCGAGATGCATAAGGTGCATCGGGCGAACGTGACCTACAGCTTCGAATCCCAATGATTCCTTAATGGCCAGTATTGTTCGAGAGGGGTTCTTTTCCCTTCTCGACATTAGTTTATTTTTCTCCTGGATGTGTGAATTATGCGGACTGGCGTCTCTGATATCAATTCTCCCGAATTGATTGATGGTATAATTGTCATTAAGTATTCGTTATAAGGTATATCATTTTAGTTCTGACATAAACTAACAGCCTCTGTGCGCAAGGGTGGTGCAAGAACCATTCGGAAGGACCGCACATAATTGAACACGATGTTTGAGATCTCTGTCGGAAGGATCGAACCCGCAGATTCACTGCATGCAGGAATCAGATATTATACTTGAAACAGGCTAGCGGAAAAGTACGCGGTGATTCATCCAGATGCCTGAACATCCGGTCGACTGGGCGGAGACTCACAGACCCCGGAGTCTCAACGAAATAATCGGTAACAGCGCGGCGGTGAGTCAGCTCAAATCGTGGGCGGATTCATGGGTGAAGGGGAAGCCCAAGAAGAAAGGGGCGATCCTGATCGGTGACCCAGGCATAGGGAAGACAAGTGCCGCTCATGCGCTGGCCAACGACTACGGCTGGGACGTCATCGAGCTGAACGCATCCGATTCGAGGAACGCTTCGGCTGTCGACAGGATAGTCGGCCACGGATCCAGAGCGGACTCGT
>Ga0315284_10005196_pt1 | contig 18500 bp, 21 predicted proteins | sample YL17G09_16_MG_FD_203696 | JGI IMG/M metagenome (GOLD analysis project Ga0315284, IMG submission 203696) | Sediment microbial communities from Yellowstone Lake, YNP, Wyoming, USA - YL17G09_16 | ecosystem: Environmental > Aquatic > Freshwater > Lake > Sediment | place: USA: Wyoming | collected...
GCGGCCGAGCTGGCCCGGGTTTCGCCCGCTCCGGGAGCCTCCGGGTCGCCGGCGCCGTCGGTGCCGTAAGCGCCGCAGGCGAGCCGCTCCCGGTCCCACCGCGCCCGGTCGCCCGGGTCCTCCCGGCGACCGGGACCATCGACCCCCTCCGCAGGCCGAGCCCCGCTGCCGACAATGGCGCAGGCGGCCGTCGGCCGCCTGCGAACGGCCGCCCGCTGCTCGGAGCGCTGCGCGACGATGACCTTGACGGGCCTGACCCGACGCTTCCGCGGCCCCGCCGGCCCCCGCGGCCGCGGGGGTCCGCGCGCGGCGGGTGACCCGCGCGCGGCGGGTGACGATGACCTGATCGGGGTGGCGGCGGACCAGACCTTCTCGTGTCCGGGCTGCGCGCGGCCGCTGGCGATCGGCCAGGGCCGCTGCCCCGGCTGCGGCAGCCTCCTGGTGGCGGGCGTGCTCGTCCGCACGGCGCTCTTCCTGCTCCTGGTGGGGAGTGTCGTGGGGATGATCGGTGGCGCGCTGGTCGCGGGGGCGGCCATGGCGCCCCGGCTCGCCGCGGCCGACGCCGCCCGCGCCGTCGCACTCGCTACGTCCGCTCCGGTCGCGGCGCCGCCCGTCGTGGCCGCCCCGTCGCTCGCCCCCGCCGCGGCCCTTCCCGACGGCGTCGCGGGCGGGCTCCTCCAGGTGGCCACCGTCAACGAGCGACTCGCGCGCGCCGCCGCGGACCTGGCCGCCGTGCTGGCGGTCCGAAACCCGCCTGCGGCGGAGGTCGCGCCGCTCCTGCGAAAGATCGCGGCCGAAGTCCGGTCCGGCGAGCAGGGCGCGCGGCGCATCGCGACGTGGCCCGCCGCCGGTGCGCTTTCGGCCGACGTGTCCGCCCTCTACGGAGCCGCCGCGGACGCCGCCGCGGACGGCCTGGGCGCCCCGCTTGCCGACGACGCCGCCTACGCGGCGGCCGGCCGCCGGATGCTCGCCGCGCTCGACTCCCTGCCGGTCATCGTCGCGGCGACGAGCGAGGTCGCCGGCCGCGCGGGGATCGCTTTGCCGGATGCGGTCACGACCCCCTAGGCGGGCGACCCTGGCCGCGCCGGCCGCCGGCCCGGTCCTGCTCCGCGTTCGGGCCACGGACGGGACAGGGGCGCTCCAGTCCGAGACGCCCGAACCGCCGCTGCCGCGCGGGGCGGCGGGCTGGCACCAGGTCCGGGTCGTCGTGGGCTGAGCAGCAACTCCTCGACCGGGCGCGCCGCCTGCAGGTCCCCGCCTGCAGGTCCCCGCCTGACAGGTCCCCCGCCTGACAGGCGATCCTTCGTGCATTCGGCCCGCCCCGGGCGGGGCACCGTCGGCGAGCAGGGTCGCCGAATGGCGCAGCGGCGGCGCCCAGGCGTTCTCGGCGCGGGGATTCGTGCTCGGGGCCTCTCGGGGCACCGGCGCCTACCGAGCCGGCCGCATTCGGGTCCGTCGCCGCGGAGGGTCGTGCCGGCTGAATGCACGGATCAACGCCCCACAGGCGGCGCCCCACAGGCGGCGCACCGGAGTGGCCGGACCGGCGCACCCGACCGGCGCACCACAGGCGGCGCTGCTCTCTCGGACACGATGGTCAGCGCGGGTGTGCCGCTGCTATCATCCGCGCGTTCATCCGCTGCGCGGCCGGAGGCGGCGTCGCGGGCCGACCCAGCTCCCCGGTGCGGAGGCCGACCCGGTGCAGATCTTCGTCACGGCCATCCAGCACCCGATCCAGTTCGGGATCGCGGGGATCATCGCGGGCGGCTTCGTCCTGATCTTCCTGCGCGCCGCGATGTCGCCGGAGCGTCGGTCCGGTTCGATCGGCTGGGTCCGCGCCCTGACCGGCCCGAGCGCCCGCTACCTCTTCGCGTTCCTCGCCGTGGCCTGGGTCGTCGGCTTCGGCTTCCTGATCCCGCAGTTCGCGAACACCGCCGCGTCGCCGTACGGCGCCGTTGCGCTCATCGCCCTCTTCAGCGGCTTCTTCATCATGATGGGGCTGCTCTGGAGCGTCATCGGCGAATAGCCGCCGGCCACCGGCGGGGCGCCTCGACCGTCGGCGCACCCAGCACGCCGGACGCCCCGCCAGCCGTCGGGCCGTCCCGCGAGCGCGACGCGCCGGCCGCGCGTCGCCGCGACGACGACGCCCGTCAGGCCGGGATGCCCGCGCCCCGCCGGCCGGCCGCGGCCAGCGCCTCGCCCAGCCCGATGGCGACGAGGCCGACGAGAAGGTGGGCGACCTCGACGACGAGGTGCAGGTAGCACGCCAGGAGCTGGGCCTGGGTCAAGCCGAAGGCGATCGTGAGGAGGCCCCACGCGACCGCGATGGCGGGCAGGACCGGCTTTGCTCCCACGCGCAGGGCGAGCGCCGCGGCGGCCGCGAGGGCCACGACGAGCACGATCCCGATGAGCATGTGGATCGGCGGCAGGGCGCCGCCGACGTCGGCCCAGACCAGCAGGCCCAGGACGATTATCACGATGCCGGTGACGCGGACGGTCCAGCCGGCGGCTGTCAGGGCGTTCATGGTCGGGGATCCCTCCGGGGGCGCGGCCGGTCGACGCGGAGGACGGGCACCGCGGCCGGCCACGGCGGCGCCTCTGCCGAGTGTCGCCGGTTCGGCCGGCCCGCGCCCGATCGGCCCGCGCCCCCCGGGCGCGCTTGCGGGCGATCCGGACCTCCTCGGACGGCAAGCCCAGCGGGTCCACGCAGCGCTATTGGCGAGGGTGTGGTCCGTCAGATCGCGGGGATCGCTCGTCGCGTCACGGTAGCGCACGCCGGACGTGGACAGGCCCGGCGTGCGGGCCGGGCCTGTCGATCGGGTTCGCGGAGGGCCCCAGGGCCCCGCGCGTCAGGGGAGCTGCTTGAAGATCCCCTCGGCAAGGGAGGGGTCGCCGCCCATGGAGAGGACGTAGAAGACGATGTCGTCCTTGACGTAGAAATAGGCGCCGAAGCCGCCCGTCGCCGCCCCGTAGACTTGCTTTCCGCCGACGCTCGTCTTCTCCATGTCCGTGGCGTCCTTCGTCACCCACGCGAGCAGCTTGTCGGACGGGGCGCCCTTGACCTGGATCGCCATCACGAGGCTTCCGGCGGCCTGGGGGTCGGTCGGGCTCGCGATCGCAATCCTGACGTCGCTCAGAGACTTGCCGTTATCGGCGAGGAACTTCGCGAAGTCCTCGTCGCCCTCGCCGATCGGAAGGCCGCCCGGGAAGCTCCGGCCGTCGAAGCTCGTCCGCTCGAACTTCACGCCGTTGACTTCGGTCGGCAGTTTCCCTTCGAGGTCGGGGGCGCCGCCCGGGGTCAGGCTCACGTCCGGGCCCTGTGTCTCGGTGGGCTGCTGTGTCTCGGTGGGCTGCTGTGTCTCGGTGGGCGCCTGCGTCGCCGCCGGCGCCTGGGTGGCGCCCGGAGCCGGGGTCGCCCCCGGCGCCTGGGTGGCGGAGCCGCCGCACGCGGCGACGAGGAGAAGAGCGGCGAGCGCGCCCGCGAGCGCTCTGCGATCAACGGTCATGTGGTTCTCCCAGGATGATTCCGCGCCGGGTGGCACGCGGATTGTAGACCCAGTCCCAAGCGCCGCCGACATCCCCCGATTGGGCCATGGTGGGTCTGGGGGTCGTGCCGGGGCGGCGGGGCCGAGGATAGACCTCCGCGGCCGGGACCAGTATCATGCCTGGACCATGCACTCTGCATAGGATCTATGCAGGCGCCGGAACCGCGGAAAGGGACCACGACGGGATGGACGCGACGGAGATCACGGCGGCGGTCGCCGCCCGGGGGGCTGACGAGGCGCCGTTCGTCAACCTGCGCGACCCGGCGAAGCGTGTCGGCCCGGACGGCAAGCCTGCGGTCAGTCGCAGGGCCCGGATCTGGGAGGACGTCCCGGATGAGAAGTGGAACGACTGGCGCTGGCAGCTCTCGAAGCGGCTCAACACGCTCGAGGACCTGGAGCAGGTCCTCAACCTGACCGACGACGAGCGCGAGGGGCTCTCGGCCCCCGACAAGTTCCGTGTCGACGTCACGCCGTACTTCGTCTCGCTCATCGACCCCGACGACCCGGACGACCCGATCCGCCGCCAGGTCATCCCCGTCGGATCCGAGCTGCGCGCCTTCACCGGGATGATGGAGGACTCGCTGGCCGAGGATCGCCACTCCCCGGTCCCGGGCCTCGTCCACCGCTACCCCGACCGGGTCCTGATGCTCATCACGACCCAGTGCGCCAGCTACTGCCGCTACTGCACCCGGAGCCGGATCGTGGGCGACGCGGGCCAGAACTTCAACCGCCGCGAGCACGAAGCCCAGCTCGACTACATCCGCCGCACGCCCCAGGTCCGCGACGTCCTCATCTCCGGCGGCGACGGCCTGACGCTGGCGCCCAAGCTCCTCGAGTCGGTCCTGCGCGGCCTCCGCGAGATCCCCCACGTCGAGATCGTCCGGATCGGCTCCCGGGTCCCCGTCTTCCTGCCTCAGCGGATCGACGAGGAGCTCGGCGAGATGCTGGCGAAGTACCACCCGATCTGGGTGAACATCCACGTCAACCACCCGAACGAGATCACGCCCGAGCTCGCCCGCGCCTGCGACTCGCTCGCCCGAGCCGGCGTGCCGCTGGGCAACCAGTCGGTCCTCCTCGCCGGGGTGAACGACTGCGTCCATATCCAGCGCGACCTGGTCCAGAAGCTCGTCGAGATTCGCGTCCGGCCCTACTACATCTACCAGTGCGACCTCGTCGAGGGCGCCGGCCATTTCCGGACGCCGATCGGCAAGGGCCTCGAGATCATCGAGGGTCTTCGCGGCCACACCTCCGGCTACGCCGTCCCGCAATATATCGTCGACGCGCCCGGTGGCGGCGGGAAGATCCCGGTCATGCCCAACTACCTGATCTCGTACTCGGACCACAAGGTCGTCCTCCGCAACTACGAGGGCTACATCACGACGTACGAGGAGCCGACGAGCTACACGCCCCACGACCGGGCGACCTGCCGCTGGTGCCAGAACCCGCGGCCCGAGCCGGGCCAGGAGGGGATCACAGCGCTCCTCGACGGCAAGAAGATGTGGATCGAGCCCGCCGGGTTCGTCGAGACGCACGCCCGCGGCAACGAGGAGGCGCACCGCCTCCAGGATCCCTCGAAGTGGGTGCCGTACGGGGTCGGGGCGCTCGAGGGGCAGGCCGGCCAGCCGCTGTCCGTCCTCCAGGCGGGCGCCGGGAGCAGCGACGCCCCGCCGGCGTACGGCCCGGGCGAGGAGCCGCGCCCGGCCGAGGGGAAGCCCACCGCCACGGCCAACCACGAGCTGCTGTAGGCCGTGGCGCGGTCAGCGTCGGAGCCGGTAGAAGCGCCAGCCGGGGTCCTCGATCGGGAGAATCTCGACGCCGGAGAAGCCGGCGGTCAGGGCGTACCCCTCCAGCGTCGCGGGTCGCATCACCGCTCCGGTCGCGGCCGAGCCCGGCGACCCGAGGGTGGCCGGCAGGCAGTCGACCACGCTCCAGCCATAGGCGAGACGTTCCAAGCGGCCGGCTGGGGCCATGAAGGCCGGTTCCGCGCGGATGTCGACGACCAGGCAGGTGCCATCCGGGGCCAGGAGGCGCCGCCATGTCGTGATCACGCGGACCGGGTCCACCATGTCATGGAGCGCTTCGAAACAGGTGACCAGGTCGTAGGGACCCTCGAGCCCCGGCTCAGCGGCATCGACTGCCCGGAACGCGACGCGGTCGCCCAGGTGGGCCTCGTCCGCGTGACGACGCGCGAGCGCGATGACGGCCTCGTCGAGGTCGATGGCGTCGACCCGGACATCAGGATACGCCGTGGCGATTGCGAGACTCGACCACCCGGCCCCACAGGCCACGTCGAGGACGCGGGCGGGCGGGGATTCCCCGAGGCGAGCGTGGACGGCGGGCAGAGAGGCCAGCCAGCCCGCGAGCAGGTACCGGAACAACGGCCGGTTCGCCTCCCCTCGCCCGTCCTGCGCCGCCGTCTCGGCAGGGTCGGTCGGTGCCGGTCCGGGGGTCACCCGCACCAGGTCCGGTAGATCACGCAGGGCGGCAAGGGCCGACACCAGCGCGGGCATGCCGCCGGCCGCGAAGGCGGGGCCGTCGCGATCCGCGAGAACGTCGCGGTGCCCGGCCGGCAGGAGGAACCGCCGCGCTCCGGGCCCGGCGGCCAGATCGTCGCAGCCCAAGATCCCGCCCGCGGCCTGCTGCTCGCACCATTCGCGGACGAAGCGCTCGCGGGTGCCGGTCGCGGCAGCAAGCTCGCCCGGGGTCATCGCAGCCGAAGATCCCAGGGCGCGATAGAAGCCGAGCCGCTCACCGACGTACATGGTCGCGATGTCGAACAACCCGAGCGTCGCGTCGAAGATCCGATCCGCGAGCTCCCGGGCAGTGGTGTCGTCGGACGTCATCGTTCTCCCTCGTGATCGTCGTGGCGGGAGTCTCAGGACCCGAAGTCCCAGGCATCGTCGGGGGAGCGCCATTGCCAGCCTGGAGCCGGCGTTCGATCGACATGGACGATCCGCGATGGCCTCTTGGCTAGAGTACGCCGCGACGGGCGGACCCCGCTCCGCCCGCGAACCCTGCGCCGCCTGTTCCGAGCGGGGCCGGCCGTGGTTCGACGAGGCGTGGCGCACGTGGGAGGACCAGGTCGGCCGGACGGGCCAGACCGAAGAGGAGCTCGTCGCGGCCTTCCGTGTCTTCCTCCCCTTCTACTTCGCCGAGCCCGAGGATCCGACCTCGCTCGCCCACATCGAGCGCATCCGCCGCGAGCTGCGCTGGCACTCGCCGATCGTTGACGCGTGGACGGGGGAGCGCGAGGACGCGGACTACCGGGACCTCCTCGGCAGGGCCCGCTGCCCGACGCTCGTCATCACGGGCGAGCACGACTGGATCTGCGGCCCGGCCTGGAATCGGGCGCTCGCCGACGCGATCCCGGGGTCCCGCTACGTCCTCATGCCCGGCGTCGGCCATCTCCCGCAGTACGAGGCTCCGGCGGCGTTCCGGGCCGCGATCGACGACTGCCTCGCCGGCTGAGGACCGTCGGACCGGCAGCGACTCAAGGTCGGCGTCCGGGCACCGGCGCGGGCTCCGGGCCGGGTTGGCGACCGCGCCGCTGAGGGGTCAGGCCGCGCGGTCGAACGGCCGCCAGGCCCCCGCCTGCTCGCGGTCGAGCGCCGCGAGGGCCGCCTTGAGCTGCGCGTCGCCGGTGGCCGCGAGGCCGCTGCTGCCCAGGGTCGCGAAGTCGTCCGGGACGACCTGGGCGGCCCCCTCCGGCAGCTCCACGACCTCGTCGGGCACGAGGCCCTCCCGCCAGATGGCCCGGCCCTTCGGCGTGAGCCAGCGCTCGGTGCCGATCGTGAGCGCGCCGCCGTCCTTGAGGCGATAGGTGCTCACGACCGTGCCCGTGCCGTACGTCTTCACCCCGACGACGCGGGCGCGGCCGGCGTCCTGGAGGGCGCCGGTCAGGATCTCCGCCGAGCTCGCGGTCTGGTCGTCGACGAGGACGACGAGCGGCATGTCGGGCGCGATCGCCGCCCCCTCGACCGGGTGGGGCGTCTCCTTCCCGCTGCGGTCGACCGAGCGGTAGACGTCCTCGTCCTCGAGGAAGAGCGCGGCCGTCTCCACGGGCTCGTTCACGTAGCCGCCGGGGTTGCCGCGCAGGTCGAGGACCACGCCCTCGGCGCCCTGGTCGAGCGCCTCGCGGAGCGCGGCTGCCGCCGCCTTCGCCGCGCCCGCCGAGAACGATTCCAGGCGGATCACCGCGTCCCGGGTGCCGGGGGCGAACGCCCACGAGACGACTGGCCGGTCCAGCTTGGCACGGGTGATCGTCACGGTGCGCGTCACGCCGGCGGGGCTCTTGAGCTCCAGGGTGACATCGCTTCCCTCGGGCCCGCGCACGCGGTTGCCCACTTCGTCGGCGGTCAGGCCGGCGACCCCGACGCCGTCGACCGAGACGATCTCGTATCCGGCCATCGCGCCGGCGCGCTCGGCCGGGCTGTCGTGCAGGACGCGCACGATGATGAGCGAGCCGCCCTGCTGGTCGATGATGACGCCGACCCCGACGAACGTCCCCGACAGGGACTCGTCGCGGGCCTTGACCTGGTCGGGGGTGAGGTACCGCGTGTGGCCGCGGTCGTCCAGGCCGTCGGTCATCCCGGCGATGGCGCCCCGCTCCAGGTCGAGGGGATCGAGCGCCGCCGGGTCGACGTAATGCTGGTCGAGGAGGTCGTACGCCTCGTCGAGGAGGCGCCAGTCCGGTCGCTCGGCGGACGGGGAGTAGGCCGGGGTCGGCTCGGGCCCGGGGCCGGCCAGCCCTCCCTGCCCGACGGAGACACCGAGCGAGAAGGTGACGAAGGCGGCGAGGACGAGGCCGGCGAGCAGCAGGGCCGGGCGCCCTCCGGCGGGCGGCGGCGGCGTCCAACCGGCCGGTGGCCAGGCGAGTGGGGCGGGGTCGGGCGCGCCGGGCGCGCGAAAGAGGTCGTCGTCCATGGTGCGGGAACGATGCACCATCCACCCGAAGAACGGGCGGAGAGACGATCAGGATTCCTTCACCGGGCCACGTCCGCGGCCGTCCGTGGCGGGCGTCTCCAGCTCCGTGGCGATCTGCCGGGCCCAGCGCTCCACCGCCGTCCAGTCGCGGTGCTCCGTGAAGCTCGATCGCGCGAGACGGGCGAGGATGCGCAGGCCGACCCCGATGTGGTGCGGCTGGAGCGATCCCGCGAAGAGGGCGACGTCCCGCGGTCCGATCCGCTCGATCACGCTGATCAGGGCGGCCGGCACCTCGACGGTCGTCCCGTCGGGCAGCGGCTCCGCCGGGCCCGACGCAAAGAGCCAGACCGGCATCGCCTCCAGCTGCCGCTCGCGGGCGGCGAGGAAGTGGTGCGCCCCAGGCATCCACTCCCCGGCGAAGACGGTGCAGCCGATAACCGCGGCGCGGAACGCCCGCAGGTCGCCGACCGCGTCGAGCGCTTCGAGGCGCACCGCGACGCCGGCCGCGCCCAGCACCTCCGCGATTGCCGCGGCGATCCCGCGCGTCGATTCGTGTCGCGTCGCGTACGCGACGAGGACCTCGTCCGACACCGCAGCACCTCCCGCTCCGGCTCCACCGGCCGTCTTCGCCGACCGCCCCGCCGGCCGTTCCGTCGCCCACACCGTCGCGCGACGGCGCACGACGGTGTGGTGCCCGTCCATTCTGTCGCCGCCGCCGTGCCGCCGGCGAGTGCCGGAGGGCCGCGACTCCGCGGGGACGACGGCCCTTCGCGGGTTCGACCGCCGCCGCCGTGGCCGCGGCCCTGTGCTACTGTCCGGTCCCCATTTCGGGCTCCTGACGGGGGACTCGACCGTGATCGACCGACGCGCCGCCGCTCCCGGCGACCTTCGGTTGCGGACCGCCCCCGACGGCCTCCCGGACCCGCGCCTCGCGCCGCCCGTCGTGGCGGAGGCCGGCGACCCGTTCACCGCCATCCGCGTGATCGACCTGGTCGCCCGCGTGGAGCGCAGCCAGCCGGTCCGGCTGGACGACCTGGTGGCCGCGCTCAACGCCCGCCACCTCGACTGGCTCTTCGACCGGGCGGCCGTCATCGACGTGCTCATCGCCCTCCAGGCGAACTGGATGGCCGACTACCGGAACGCGTCGGGAATCGTCCTCGAGGATGGCGCCTACGGCCCGACGCTCACCCTCGAGGATTCGCCGCGGGTGGATCCCTGGATCGTCCGCCAGGCGTTGCGCGAGGCCGCCGCCTGCCGCGAGCGGCTCGCCGAGTTCGCCCGTCGCGATGGCACGAACCACGTTGGCTGAGGCCGGCCCGGAGCGGATCGGCGGGCGGCCGTCCCACACGTGGTTCGTCCTCCACGAGCTCCTCGGGTTCCGGCGCGTCCGCAACTGCGACGGCTCATGGACGGCGTGGGGCAGCATGGTCGGGGTCCCGATCGAGCGGTAGGGCCGGCCGGGGCGTGCCGGGCCAGCCAGCCCACGTCCTGCCGCCGCGCTCAGGCAGGTCGCGCCTTCGGGCCGCGGCCGTACCTGGCCATGATCTCCACGACCCGCTCGCCGTCGAGGCCGTGCGCCGTGATGCCGTCCGCGCCCGTCATCGTCTCGGCCACCAGCAGGGCATTGACGATGGCCTCCTCCACCGCCTCCACCGCGGCCTGGAAGAGCGGCGTGATCCGGGCGTCATCGAGCATCCGGACGTCGAGGACGAGCCGGGACGCCGGCACGAGCGCCGGCCCGGGGAGCCCGCGGTTGCCCGTGGCGAAGGCGATGAAGATGTCGCCCGAGCCGGTAGAGGCGATCCCGCCCATGCGGGCGATCCCGAGGCCGGCGCGCTGGGCGAGCCGCTCGCACTGGTGGGGGAGCAGCGGGGCGTCGGTGGCGAGGACCACGATGATCGAGCCGGACCCGGGCTCCAGCGTGCCGCCGGCCCGCCCGGCCGCCCGGGCCAGCGCCTCGGCGGCGTCCCAGGGGCTCGGCACGTCGCTCGTGGGGATCGCCTCGCCGATCGGCACGCCGTCGATGCGCAGGAGCTCGCGAGACCCGTAGTTCGCCTGGACCAGCGCGCCGATGGTGAAGCCCCCGGCCTCGGCCGGGACGACGCGCGACGCCGTCCCGATCCCGCCCTTGAACTCGTGGCAGATCATGCCCGTCCCGCCGCCGACCGCCCCCTCCGCGACCGGGCCGCCCTTCGCTCCTTCGAGGGCCGCGTCGAGGTGCTCCGGGCGGACGTGGAAGCCGTTCATGTCGTTCAGCACGCCGTCGTAGGTCTCGCCCACCACCGGCAGCGACCAGAAGTCGGCGTGGGGCCCGTGGGCGCGCACGGCGTGGGCGAGGAGCGCGTCGTGGACGACCCCGACGGAGTGGGTGTTCGTGATCGCGATCGGGCTCGTCAGGAGGCCGGACTCGCGGACCCACTCGAGGCCGGTCAGCTCGCCGTTGCCGTTGAGGCGATGGCAGCCGGCGAAGATGGGCTCCATGAACGCGTCGCCGTCGTGGGGGACAACCACGGTGACGCCCGTCCGCACGGGTCCCTCGCCGACGATGCGCGGCCCTTCCCCGCGGATCAGCGTGGTGTGCCCAACCCGCACGCCGGCCACGTCCGTGATCGCATTGAGCAGGCCGGGCTGGAGCCGGCCCAGGACGATGCCGTGATCGCGTGCGCGCATCTGGTTCCCCCGTGGTTCGTGTCGGGGGAGAGTGTACGGGGCCGCGGCGCGCGGATCGCGATCCGCGGGCGCGGATAATCCACTCATGCCCGCGCCCGGCGCCGTCGCCCCGTTCGTCCTCGAGCGTCTCCCCGCGCTCGATGGGATTGCGCCGGCCGACGCCGCGGACGCGTTCCGGGACCTGCCGGGGCTGGCGCTGCTGGAGAGCGCGCGGCCGGGGCGGGCGGGGCGCTGGTCGTTCCTGGTCGCCGAGCCGGTGGCGGTCCTGGAAGGGTCGGCGCCGGGCGTGGATCCTTTCGCGGAGGCGCGCGCCGCCCTCGCCCGGCTCGACGCCACGCCCCTCCCACCGGGCGCGCCGCCCTTCGCCGGTGGGCTCGTCGGGCACCTGGGGTACGACCTGGGTCGCCGACTGGAGCGCCTCCCGGTTCGGGCGGTCGACGACCAGGGGCTGCCCGACCTGCGCCTTGGCCTCCACGCCTGGGCGATCTCCTGGGACGGGCGCGACGGGCGGGCGTGGCTGGCGGGTCGGGCGGTCGACGGCGACCTCGCCGGCCTGGAGCGGGCGCTGGCCGGCGTCCGGGCGCGCGCCGAGACGGCAGTGCGGGTGCCCCTGCGTGGGGAGCCGGCCTTCCCGCGGCTCGCCTTCCGCTCGGAGGTCGATCGGGCGACCTGGACGGCACGGGTCGAGGCGGTCCGGGCGGCGATCGCAGCCGGCGAGCTCTACCAGGCGAACCTGACGCGGCGACTCGTGGTCCCCTTCGACGGCGAGCCATGGTCGGTCTTTCGGCGTCTTCGGGCGGGGGAGCCGGCGGCCTTCACCGCCTTCCTCGACCTCGGGCGCGCGTCGCCCGGAGCACCGCGTCGCGCCGTCGTCTCGGCCTCGCCGGAGCCGTTCCTGGCCCTGGATGCCGGCGGCCGCGTCCGGACCGACCCGATCAAGGGCACCCGGCCGCGCGGCCGCACCCGCCCGGAGGACCGCGCCCTGGCGGCGGAGCTGCTCGCGTCGGGGAAGGACCGCGCCGAGAACACGATGATCGTCGACGTCCTGCGCAACGACCTCGGGCGGGTCTGCCGGCCGGGGAGCGTACGCGTCCCCCGGCTGTGGCGCCTGGAGCGCACCCCGTCGGTGCAGCACCTCGTGTCGACGGTGACCGGGCGGTTGGCGCCCGGGCGCGACGCGTTCGACCTGCTGGCGGCGACCTTCCCCGGCGGCTCGATCACCGGCGCTCCCAAGATCCGGGCGATGGAGCTCATCGAATCGCTCGAGCAGGTCCGCCGCGGTCCATACTGCGGCGCGGCGCTCTGGATCGACGCGGGCGGGGCGATGGGCTCGTCCATCCTCATCCGGACGTTCGTCGCCGACGGGCGGCGCCTGACGCTCCACGTCGGCGGCGGGATCACCTGGCGGAGCGACCCGGCGGCCGAGTGGGAGGAGACGCGGACGAAAGCGCGCGGCCCGCTCCGGGCGATCGGGGCGTCGGTCGAAGGTGAGGAGGAAGGGTGAGCGACACCAAAGCCGGCGGCCCGGGAGCCCGCCCGACCGCCTGGGTCGACGGGCGGCTGGTGGCGGCCGACTCGCCAGCGCTGCTTGTCGGCGACCGCGGCTTCCAGCTCGGCGATGGGCTCTTCGAGACGCTTCGCGTGCGGCGGGGCGTCGCCATCGAGATCGGGCTGCACCTCGCCCGGCTGCGCGAGGGCCTGGGCATCATGGCGGTCCCGATGCCGCTCTCCGACGGGGCGCTGGCGGCGGCGATCGCTGCCGTGGTCGCGGCGAACGCTCCCGCCGATGCGGCCGCGGCCGACGCGCCCAGCGACGCCGCCGTCCGGGTCACGGTAAGTCGTGGCGCACCGCTTGGCCGAGGGCTGCTGCCGACCGGGTGGCGGGAGCTCGCCCCGACGGTTGTCATCCAGGCCTGGCCGCACGTGCCGGTTGCCGCGGATGTCCTTGCCCGGGGAGTGCGGGCCGTGATAGCGACGGGCCGGCGCGACCCGGCGCACCCGCTCGCCACGGTGAAGACCACGTCGCGGGCCGACCACGTTCACGCGAAGCTCGAGGCGGAGCGGGCCGGCGCCGACGACGCGATCACGCTCACGACCGACGGGCACGTCGCGGAGGCGACGACCGCGAACGTGGCCCTGGTGGTCGGTAAGCGCGTGCTCACGCCGCCGCTCGCTGCCGGGATCCTTGCCGGCACCACGCGCGACTGGCTCCTCCGTCCGGAGGGCGCGGCCGCGCTCGGCCTGGCCGCTGCCGAGGCGTGGCTCATGCCCGCCGATCTCCTGGCGGCCGACGAGGTGCTCCTGTGCTCGTCCGTGGCGGGATTCCTGCCGCTCGTCGCGCTTGACGGCGTGCCCATTGGCGGTGGCGTGCCGGGCCCGTGGTCGGCGCGCCTCCGCGCGGCGCGGGAGGCATGGATCGTGGCCGCTTCGGGCGGGTAGAGCAGGAAGCTGTCCGGCCGGCGGCGCGTGCCCGCCCCGGGGCGACCCCGCCACGCCCGTGTCATGCACGGGATCGGGCGCCACCACGCTCCGTTCGACGCGCCGGGCGCGCGACTCACCCGTGGCCGAGCGGCAAGCCCAGCGTGGTCGACGGCGAAACGGTGCATGGGCCGGGCGGGGCGGGGGGCGGCTACACTCCGGACGTGACCCGCGACGAGCTTGTCGAGCTGACGAAGCGCCTGATCGCCGAGGGCGAGCGCCTGGCCGACGCCCCCTCGATGGGCGCCCTGCGCCCCTGGCTCCAGCTCTCCGACGACACCCTCGCCGACGCCTGGGGGAGCATGGATCGCTACCACCTCGCCTGGCTGTCGGTCGGCAAGCTGAAGAAGATCGTGCGGGGTCGCCCGATGACGCCGGACGAAGAGGCGGCCTACGTCCGCGAGGTGGCCCGCCAGAAGACGGCCGCGCTGCGAATGAGCCTCGACGCGGTGGAGCGGCAGGGGATGCCGTTCCGCGGCGAGTCCGGCCGGGCCCGCTTCGACGTCCCGGCCGAGGCCGACGAGCTCGCGGCCCGGGTCCGACAGGCCCGCGAGGATGCCGCCAGCCACGACGCCGCCGAGCACCGGCCGCGGGCGCCCCGGCCGGAGCGGATGCAGCGATGAGGGCGAACGAGCCTCCCGCCGTGGGCGCCCGCCGATGACGCGGCCCCGGACCCCGGCGGTCGGCGGCGAGCGGGAGGTCCCCGTTCCCGACCCCGTCGCCCGCGACTATCTCGTCCTCGCCCTCCGCCTCGACCAGCGGATCGCGGGCCTCGTCGACGGCTACTTCGGCCCGGCCGACCTCAAGGCGCTCGTCGACATGGAGCAGCTCCGGTCGCCGGCCCGCCTCATCGACGACGCCGCCGCGTTGCGGGCGCGCCTCCCCGCCGAGGTGGAGGAGCCCGATCGACGCCGCTGGCTCGATGTCCAGCTGATCGCGCTCGAGGCGCAGGCCCGGGCCCTCGCGGGCGACGGGCTGCCCTACCTGGAGCACGTGACGGCCTGCTTCGACTACCGGCCCACGCGCACCCCGGAGGCGGTCTTCGATGCCGCCGCCGCCGAGCTCGACGCGCTCCTCCCCGGGGTCGGACCCCTCGCTGGCCGGATCGCCGCGTGGGACGAGCGCTTCACGATCCCGGCCGATCGCGTCCGGCGCGTCGTCGACGCGCTGCTGCCGGGCTTCCGCCGCCGCGCCGATGCCCTCTTCGGCCTTCCCGACGACGAGGGCCTGGCCGTGTCGCTCGTCCGCGACCAGCCGTGGAGCGGCTACAACTGGTACGACGGCGGCCGCCGGAGCCGCGTGGACCTCAACACGGACCTCCCGATCCGGGCGGCCGACCTGCTCTCGGTCCTCCCCCACGAGACGTACCCCGGGCACCACCTCGAGCACGCCTGGCACGAGGCCCACCTCGTCGACGGCCTCGGCCGGATGGAGGCGAGCGTCCTCTGCATCAACGCGCCCGAGTGCCTCCTCTCGGAGGGCCTGGCCGACCTCGGGAAGCGTTTCGCGGTCCCCCCGGACGAGGAGGCGAACACCCTGGCCGAGGTCTACCGGCTGGCCGGCCTCCCGGACCTGGGCGCCGCCGCGCAGATCCGGGACATTGCCGAGCGCCAGGTGGCGATCTCGCGGGCGCTCGCTGCGGTCCGCGGGGTGGCCGGGAACGCCGCTCTCCTGCTCCACGCCGACGGCGCCCCCCGCGAGGAGGTCCTCGCCTACCTGGAGCGACGCCTCCTCTCGACGCCCGAGCGCGCTGCGAAGAGCCTCGAGTTCATCTCGCACCCCCTCTGGCGGACCTACGTCTTCGTCTACTTCGAGGGCGAGCGCCTGCTGCGCCGCTGGCTCGAGATGGTCCCGGCGGGGGAGCAGCCGGCGCGCTTCGGGCGACTCCTCGCGGAGCAGCTGACGCCGTCGGCGATCGTCGAGGAGATCGGCGCGGGATAGCCCGGGCGCGGGTGACCCGGCGAGGGGTCCGCAACCCGGCGGACCCGGTCGGCCCCCGCTCAGCCCCCGGCGGCCCGGACCAGGAGGACGCGGTCCTCGCCGGCTCCGTCCCAGTCGGCGAACGCCGGCACGCCGTAGATCCGGGAGCTCCCCGGGCCGGCCTGAGGGGCGAAGCCGAGCGCGGCGAAGAAGGCGAGCGCGATCCGGTCGTCGGGCCGGCAGGCGGCCTCCAGGGTGGTGACGCCCGCGGCGGCGAGCGGCGCGGCGAAGCGCTCCACCAGGTCGCGCCCGATCCCCCAGCGGCGGAACTCCGGGTCGACCGCGACGAGGTGCACGACCGCCTCCGCGGGCCGGTCGGCCGAGCGGAGCCCCAGGAGCAGCCCGAGGGGGCGGCGATCGCGCGACGCCTCGGCGAGCCACGCGGTGCCGCCGAGATGGCGGAACCATGTCCGCCCCGGTCCGCCGCGGCCAGGCCGGTCCTCCCGCCAGTCCCGGAGGCGCGCGTCAAGCCCCGCCATGTCGGCCTCGGTCGGATGGCGAATCTCGTACGGCGGCGCGGGCCGCCGGGGGGCCGGCGCGACCTGCGGGAGCCAGTGGTCGAGGTCGGGGAAGTCGGGCATCAGCGCGACCCCGCGACGGCGCCGGCCGCGGCCAGGACGGCCTGGAGCGGCACGAGGAGGCCGTAGACCTGGGCCGGGCGCCGCAGCGGCCGCTCTGCGGGGGTCTCGGCATTCGGCGGGGTCATGGGCGCGATCGTAGCCGCTCCGCGGCCGCGCGCATCCCACCCGGCGGAGCGGGTATCCTTCGACCCCGTGAGCCACTACGCCCTCGGCCTGCCCGATCCCGACATGCGCGCCGGCTTCCCGGCCGCCGCCGAGCGGGTGCGCGCCGCGCAGGCGCGCCTCGGCGCCCGGGCTCTCGAAGTCGCCCTCCAGCGCGACCCGACGCTCCGGGAGCGCGCCGGCGAGACCGGCCTCCGCCGTCTCCTGCGCGACACCGAGATCTTCGTCGAGCGGATCGCCCGCGCGCTCGCGTCCGGGGACCCCGGCCAGGCCCGCGAGTGGGCGGACTGGGTCGCGCCCGTCTACCGGCGCCGCAAGGTCCCGATGGACGACCTCGTCACGCTCAGCGAAGGGCTCCGGAGCGCCGTCTCCGCGGTGCTTGCCCCCGACGAGCAGGCCGCTGCCGACGTCGCGCTCGACGAGGCGATCGCGACGTTCCGCCGCTACCGGCGGATCGCGGGCGACGCCCGGAAGCGCAGTCGGATCCTGATGGCGCTCTACAAGGGCGGCTGAGCGAGGTCGGCGCGATGACGATCAAGTGGGTCCAGGCGGACCCCCTCGTGATGAATGGCGAGCCCTTCTGCTACGGCAGCCGGGTGACCGTCCGCCAGCTCCTGGAGATGCGCGCCGGCGGGTACGACCTGACGCGGATTCTCACCGACCACCCGGAGCTCCGCCGGCTCGGCGTCGCCGCTGCCTGGTGCTACGCGGCCGACCACCTCGACCGCTACGCGGAGTTCTTCGCCGCGGACGGCGCCCTGGCCGGCCCCGGCTACACCGACGAGGAGGCGGCAACCCTCCCCGAGCAGTACCGGCGGCCGGGCGTGGTCGTCGCGGGAGCGCCGGCGCCCGCCTGACGCGCCCCGGCGAGCGCCCCCCGAGCCGCGCCCGCTCGGGCGCAGGTCAATTCCGAGTAACGCGCTCGACATTCGATCGACGATGGTACGCTTCGTCCTGAACCAACCCGCACACGGACCCGCTCCGCATGACCGACCAGCCGACCACCGCCCCGACCACCGACACCGCGTCGGCCTTTGATCCCGTGCGCCGCGCCCGGGAGCTTGCGGTCCTCGACGCGCTCCGGAACGTCGTCGACCCCGAGATCGGAATGAACGTGGTGGAGCTGGCGCTCATCAAGCAGATCCTGCTCGGCGAGACGGAGTCCGAGGTCAAGATGATCCTCACGACCCCGTTCTGCCCCTACGCCGGATCGATGATCGCCCAGGTCAAGGAGCAGGCCGAGGCGGCGCTCGACCACCCGGTCACGGTGACCCTCCTCGCCGAGCGCTGGGACCCGCGCGAGGCGGGCCTCATGTGGTGAGCGAGGAGCCGACCGACCGCGCCCCGCGCGCCTCCGCGGTCGCCACGGGCCGCGGCGACGACGGCACGACGGGCCTCCTCTTCGGGGGCGACCGGATCCCCAAGGACGACGTGCGCGCCGAGGCCTACGGCACGCTCGACGAGGCAGTGGCCGCCCTGGGGCTGGCGCGGGCCGAGCTGGAGCTGAAGCGCCAGCTGGACGTCCTCCCGCCGGCCCTCGACGAGATCGCGACGCTCATCCTGCGGATCCAGCGGGAGCTCTTCGTGGCCGGCGCCGAGCTGGCCGCCAACCCGGCCGCCTGGGACCGCCTCCGCGACGGCGCCACGAAGGTCTCGGCCGCGATGGTCGCCGGGATCGACGCCGTCCTGGCCGACTACGAGGCGCGGATCGTGTTCCCCAACGAGTTCGTCGTGCCCGGCGAGACGCGGACCAGTGCCGCGCTCGAGCTGGCCCGCACGATCCTGCGCCGCGCCGAGCGGCGCGCCGTGACCCTGGAGCGCGCCGACCTCGTCCCGGGCGCGCACCTCCTGTCGTACCTCAACCGCCTGGCCGATCTCCTGTGGGTCCTCGCCCGGGCCGCCGAGCAGGCCGAGGCTCGCACGGCGACCGCCGTGCGAACGGGCGGCCCGCCATCGGGCGGAGCCGGCTGATCGAAAGGACCAGCTGGGGACTGCCGACGGCGCTCGTTGCTGATGTTCGGCATACTCTCGGGCACCGGGGGCCGAGCTCCCGACCTCACGATGGAGACGCACCAACGATGATGCAGAACCCCTCCGGGCAGTTCATCGCGCCGAGCCAGGTCGGGGTGCGCCCCGATGCCCGGCTCGCCCAGGCGTTCCTCAC
>Ga0315284_10005197_pt1 | contig 18500 bp, 13 predicted proteins | sample YL17G09_16_MG_FD_203696 | JGI IMG/M metagenome (GOLD analysis project Ga0315284, IMG submission 203696) | Sediment microbial communities from Yellowstone Lake, YNP, Wyoming, USA - YL17G09_16 | ecosystem: Environmental > Aquatic > Freshwater > Lake > Sediment | place: USA: Wyoming | collected...
TCGCCCCACTCATCGCCTCGAGGAACCGGTCGAGCCAGCCGCGCTGGTAGACCCACTCCAGGGTACCCGGCCAGCCGCCGAACTTCTCGCCGTCGTCGGCCAGCACCGCGAGCCGGTGGCCCTTGTCTCGGAGCCGCTCCAGGTAAGCGACGGTGTCCGCGGGCGGCTTGAAGGGAATCAGGTAGCGGAGATGCTCGTCGATCGGGAAGAGGGCGATGCTCCGGCCGCCGCTCTCCGTGCGGAACGGCGCGTGGAGCTGGTCCCGCTCGAAGCCGGTCACCAGGAAGTGGCGGTCGTCCACCAGCGCGAAGCGCACGCCGGCATCCGCGAGGTCGGCGGCGAGATCCGGCTCCCAGACGCGTTCGGTGAGCCAGAGGCCCGTGGCCTCGTAGCCGAACAGCCGCCGCAGCGCGTCCCGCATCCAACCGATCTGCTCCAACCGATCCTCCCGGGGGAGGACCGCCAGCACCGGTTCGTAGAACCCGGCCAACAGCAGCTCGAGCTTCCCGTCCGCGACCAGCTGGCCGACGAGGTCCAAGTACCCGCCGTCATCGTGCTGCTCGAGCCACTCGAGCAGCGGCCCCGAGACGTGGAGGGCGGCCGGCAGGAAGCCGTGCGCCGCGATGCGTTCGAGGAACGGCCGGTAGGCGTCGCGCACGTGGTCGGCGATGACGTGATCGAAGTTCCCCACCGGCTGGTGGATGTGCATTCCGAAGGCGAAGCGGATCGGATCCACGTCAGTTCTCGTCGGCCTCGGCGAGGCCGAGGCGCAGGGCAAGCGGCGCGAGCGCGCGGGCGTTCTCGGCGGGGAGCGACGACCGCAGGCGGTAGAACGCCGTCTGGACGTCGAACGGCACCGGCCAGCCGCGCAGCTCGAAGAGGTCGAGCAGGTCGAACGTCGCCGCCAGGATCTGCGGGCTCCGGTCGTGGACGAGCGCGCGCACGGCGCGCAGGAGCGACTGCTCGGCGACCTCGGCCAGTGTCGCGGCGCCGGACCCCAGCCGCTCCGCCGCGTCGGGCGCCAGCGTGCGGGCCACGACGTCCACCGTCAGCGCGGCGGCGATCGCCTCCCGCTCGCGCTCCAGTAGATCGCCGGCCCCGAGCGTCACGGAACCCGCACCGGCCACCGGAGCGACCGTCACCGACAGGCGCGCACCGCCCGAGCGCTGCACGCTCACGTCGAAAACCGCCGCGCGGCCCGTGCGCCGGTGCGTGAGCCCGATGCGGTCGCCGCCGTCGCTCACGTCGTAGCAGTAGGCGCGGTCCGAGACCCGGTCCGGCGCGACGCGGCGCACCGCGGCGTACGACCCCGCCACGCGCGCGGGGGCCGGCACGCGGGGCCGCGCCCTCTCCAGATACATCCGCCGCGCGTCGCCGACCGTCGGGTCGTTGCTCACCGCGCCGGCGAGCCGGCGCTCGAACCCCGTCTCGAGCCGCGGTGCGTCCGGACCCGTCAGCTCGATCGCCCGGGCCGCATAGCGCAGGATCTGCAGCTGCTCGAGCCCCCCCACGTCGTCGAAGAACCAGGCGCACGAGGTGAAGAGCCGCAGCGCATTGCGTTCCAGCTCGAGGAGCTCACCGGCCCGCACCGCTTCCACGTCGGAGAGCGCGCGGCCCGCATGCGCGCGGACAAACCCGGGGTCCGGCTCTCCCAGCGCGCCGAAGCTCTCGGCGTAGGCGTCCCGCGCCTCCCACGGATCCGCGAGGAGCCCGGCCGCTTCCCGCTCGAAGAACGCGTGCAGCTCGCCCGCGAGCCATTCGACCGCCGCGCGCAACGGCGCCCGCCAGCGCTGGTGCCAGCCGCGTTCCGGCGCGACCCGGCAGCCGCAGTCGGACCGCCAGCGCCCGACGCCGTGCACGCAGCTCCACGAACTGGGCGCCGCGATGCCGAGCCGTTGGGCCGCCCCGTGCCGGGCGAGCACCGCCGCGAAGTTCGTGAGCTCCGCCGCGGGCGCCCGCCGCACCTCCGCGAGCATCCGCGCCAGCGCCATCTCGCCGAACCGGTGGTGGTGACCGTAGGTCTCGCCGTCCGTCGCCACCGCCGCGACCGACGGCTCCGCTCCGGCCCCGGCCAGCATCCGGCGCGCCCACGCGACGCCGTCCTTGATAGCGAGGCCGAACGCCACGTCGTGCGACAGCGGCCCATTGTAGACGAAGAGCGCGATCTCGCGGCCGCCGCCCGTCCGATAGCGCCCCGGCAGGCCGTGCGCCGGCCGCCGGTCGACTTGGTGCGGGGCAAGGATGGTGAACAGAATGCCGTGCTCCGCGAGGACGTCGAGGGTCTCGTCGTCCACGGCCGTTTCCGGCAACCACATCCCCTCCGGCACTCGGCCGAAGCGCCGCCGGAAATCCGCGATGCCCCAGCGCACCTCCGCCACTTTCTCGCGCCGGGAGGTGAGCGGGAGGATCACGTGGTGGTAGGGTGCCCCGACGGCGTTCCCGTACCCGAGGCGGTCGCGGCTCGCGCGGTCGGCCGCGAGGACGTCGGCGTACGTCTCCGGCGCCTCCCGCTCCATCCAGTCGAGGAGCGTCGGGCCGAAGTCGAAGCTCGTCCACTCCAGCGCGTTCTCGATGCGCGCGATGAGCCCGCCGCGACCCGGCAGGCGCGCAGCCGTCACCGCACGGTAGCACTCCCGCTCAATGCGCTGGTTCCAGTCGTGGAAGGGGGCCGCGTTCGGCTCGACCTCGACGTACTCGAGCCAGGGATCCTCGCGCGGCGGCTGGTAGTAGTGTCCGTGAACGACGATCGAGCGCACGGTGGCTCAGGTCGTCGGAGAACGGGGGCTCGCCAGGACCACCTCCACGACCGACTCGAGCACGTGGGGGAAGCAGTCGTCACGGCGGCCGAGCTCCTCGGCGAGCCGCGTCGCGCCGCCGAGATCGGCGCCGGCCGCCACCGCCACCTCGAGCGCGGAGACCAGTTGCTCCGCACCGTCGCAATGGAGCGCGAAGCGGCGCTCGCCGTAGTCGGCCACGGCTCCCGTCGAGATGATGAACTGCCAATCCGACGCCTGCGCCAGAAGCAGTTCGCGCGCCGCCTGTGCCAGAACCGGCTGCGCGCCGGACAGCGACAGCGCCGCTCGCGCCACTTCCCAGAAGCGCTCTTCGAGCGGCCAGAGCCGGCGCCACGTCCACGCCGTCTGGTCGTTGAGCCACATGCCGTCGTCACCCCCGGCGCCCCAGGACCCCTCGGCGAGTTGGATCGTGGCCCGCGGCGGGCGTTCCGCGAGGTGCTGCGATGCCGTCACCGGGCGCACCACGGATTGGCCCGCGAGAACGCGGTATGCCTCCGAGATGAAGTCCACACCCTCGAACCACCAGTGCCCGAACAGCTCGGTGTCGAACGGCGCGGCGATCAGGCCGTCGGCCGGGTGCCCCGCCGTGTCGGCGAGATCCGAGAGGATGGAGACGAAGTGCGAGGCGTGCAGAGCGACACGCGCCAGCGCCGTGCCGGGGTCGTACGGCTGCTTGCCGCCGAGGTCCACGCCGGGCCAGCTCACGCGCCACAGCTTGAGGCCGCCGGGCCAGCGGATCTTGTGGAACTCGAGGTAGGACTCGTCGCCGGGAAAACCTTCGTGACGGCTCCACACCTGCATCGAGGAGCGCGGGTCGCGCACCAGCGCCGCGGCGGCGCCGCGGCCGCCCGCCGACGCCACGCGGTACGCCTGGTACGGCGTGCGCGTGGCTTCGGCGACGCGATGGCGCCCCGTGTCGTGCCGCTCCGCGTCGAAGCGCTCGGCGCCGAGCGGGACCTCGGGGTAGCCACCAAGCGCGCTCCCCGCCTGCGCCAGGTGCGCGTCGGTGAAGAAGAACTGGAGATCCTGCTCCGCGAGGAAGTCCTCAATTCCCGCGCGCACGCCCGGGCCCGGCGCCGCCGGTGAGGGCGCCCAGTAGCCGCGCGGGCGGTAGGCGCACTCCGGCAACCACACACCCGCGGGCTCGCGCCCGAAGAGCCGGCGGTGCTCCGACCGTCCCACGGCGAGCTGGAGGCGGATGCTCTCGTCGCGCGCCAGGAGCGGCAGGAAGCCGTGAGTCGCCGCGGACGTGATGATCTCGATGCGCCCGCAGTCCTCGAGCACGCTGAACGCCCCGAGGAGGTCGTGGTCCTCGGCGTCGAACAGCGCGCGGAGCCGCCGGAAGCGATCCTCCCAGAAGTCCACCAGCGGCAGAAGGTGCGCCTCGCCCGCCCCGGGAAGGGTGCGCCGCGCCTCGACACAGGCCTCGAGCCGCTGCGCGAGGAAGGCAGCGAACTCCGCCACGAAATCGGGATGCGCGAGCTGGTTCGCCAGGATGGGCGTGAAGCCGATCGTCACCGGCGCCGGAGTGCCGCGCGCCGCGAGACCGTGCAGGCTCTCGAGGAGCGGCAGGTAGGTGTCGAGGGTCGCTTCGCAGAGCCAGTCGGTCCCGTGCGGCCAGCGCCCGTGGTGCACGACCCACGGTAGATGGCTGTGCAGCGCGAGGACGAAGTCCATTGCCATCAGATCTCCTCCGTGCCGGCGAGCGCGCGGCGGTACACCGCCGAGTACGCCGCCGCCGACGGGCCCCACGAGAAATCGCGCACCATCGCCTCCCGCACCATCGCCTCCCAGCGCACCTGGTCCCGGTATGCCGCGACCGCCCGCCGCACCGCGAGCACGAGCGCGTGCGGGTCGAACCGGTTGAACAGGAACCCGGTGGCGCCGTCCTCGACCGTGTCGGCCAACCCACCGACGCGCCGCACGATCGGGATGGTGCCCATGCGCTGGGCTTCCATCTGCGTCAGGCCGCACGGCTCGTAGAGCGAGGGGACGAGGAAGAAGTCGGACCCGGCGATGAGGCGATGCGCGAGCCGCTCGGTGAACTGCAGCCTCACGCCGACCCGCTGGTGCGAATGCGCCGCGAGGGCCGTGAGCGCCGCCTCGAATCGTGCCTCCCCGCGCCCGGAGAAGACGAACTGCGCACCAGTCGCCACGAGTTCGGCGTTGCGGACTACGAGGTCGAGCCCCTTCTGGGTCACGAGCCGCGCGGCCATCCCGACGAGCGGCACGTCCCGGTGCTGCGGCAGGCCGAACGCGCGCTGGAGCGACGCCTTGCAGCGCCGCTTGCCGGAGAGGTCGGCGATCCAGTACGTGGCGGGCAGGTGCTCGTCGTGCTCCGGGTCCCACAGCGTCTGGTCGATGCCGTTGGTGATCCCCGTCAGCCGGTCGCCCAGCGACTGGAAAGCCCCGTGCAGGCCGAAGCCGCCCACCGGCGTGCGGAGCTCCGCCGCGTGGGTGGGGCTCACCGTCACCACCGCGTCCGCGAACGCCATCCCGCCCTTGAGGTAGTTGACGCGGCCGTACCACTCGAGGAACCGCCAGTCGTAGAGCGCCCCGGGCAGGCCGATGACGGGCAGTATCTCGACGGGGAAGTGGCCGTGGAAGGCGGCGTTGTGGATCGAGAGCACCGAGCGCACGCGGTCGTAGTACGGGTCGCCGCCGAAGCGGGTGCGAAGATAGACCGGCGCCAGTGCGGCGTGCCAGTCGTGCGCGTGGAGGACGAGCGGCCCGCGGCTCACCCGCGGCAGCGCGCTGAGCGCGGCGCAGGCGAAGAAGCCGAACCGCATCCCGTTGTCGGCGAAGTCCGCGCCACCCGCGCCGTAGAGCCCCCCCCGGTCGAAGTAGCCGTCGTGTTCGATGAAGAAGACGCGCGGTGCCCCGGCGACGATGGGGAGACGCAACAGGCGGAACTGCTCGGTGCGGGGGCCGAACTCGACGCTCATCGGGCGACCGACCGGCACCAGCGATGGCGCGACACGACGGACCGAGCGGTAGAGCGGGAGGATCACGGAGATGGGAACGCCGCCCTGGGCCTGCCACTTCGCCAGCGCGGCGACGGCCTCGGCCAGGCCGCCGGTCCGGGCAAAGGGCGCGTACTCGGCGACCAGGTGCACCACGCCGGCCGGCCCGTCGATGCCATGGCCGAACACAAGCCGCGACTCAGCGGCGACACGCCACTGGCCGAAACGCGATGGTGAGGTCATCAGAGGTCCGGTCATTCCCCCCGACTACGCCGTGGGCGCGCCGTCTCCCGACGTCTCGCCCCGCAGCGCCGGCACGTAGTACTGCCGGACGTACGCCTGCACCATCCCCCGCGACGTGAAGCGCGCGCCCGCCGCGTGCAGGGCGTGCTTCATCTTGGCCACCCAGCGCACGGGCACCCCGCGTTCGTCGCGGTCGAAATACGCGGGCACCACCTCCTCCTCGAGGAGACGGTAGAGCTGTTCGCCGTCGGCCGCGTCCGCGGCCGCGTCCTCGCCCACCGGGCCGATGGCCCAACCGTTCAGCCCGTCATAGCCCTCGTGCCACCAGCCGTCAAGGGTGCTGAGCTGCGGCACCGCGTTCAGCGCCGCCTTCATCCCGCTAGTCCCGCAGGCCTCGAGCGGCGGCCGCGGGAGGTTGAGCCAGATGTCCACACCCTGCACGAGCCGGTGCGCGAGGTGCAGATCGTAGTCCTCGATGAACGCGACGCGCCCTTCGAGCCGCGGGTCGCGCGAGAAGGCGTAGATCTCCTGGAGCACACGTTTGCCGGGATCGTCGGCCGGGTGCGCCTTGCCCGAGAAAACGATCTGCACCGGGCGCCACGCGTTGACGAGGATCTTCCGCAGCCGGTCGAAGTCAAGGAAGACGAGCGCCGAGCGCTTGTAGGTGGCGAACCGCCGCGCGAAGCCGATGGTGAGCGCCTCCGGGGCCAGCAGTGTCCCGGCCCCCACCATGTGCGCAGCCTCCTTCCACTCCTCCGCCCAGCGCCGGCGCGCCTCCTCCCGGATGAACGAAAGGAGGATCGCCTTCAGTTCGTTGTGGACGTACCAGAGCACCTGGTCGTCGAGCGTAAGCACGTTCTTCCAGAACTCCGGGTCGTCCATCCGCCAGTGCCACTCTGGGCCGAGGTGCACGTCGAGCAGAGCCTGGATGCGGTGCGACATCCACGTCGGCTGGTGCACCCCGTTCGTGATGTGGCCGATCGGGACCTTCTGGGTCGGCCGGTCAGGCCAGAGGTCGTGCCAGATGCGGCGCGACTCCTCGCCGTGCCGCTTCGCGACCCCGTTCACCTTTCCGGAGCAGCGGATGGCCAGGACCGCCATGTGGAACTGCCCGTGGTCCCTCACCGGGTGGTGGCCCAGATGCATCACCGTCTCCCGGCTCACGCCCATCTCCTCCCACAGGGGGCCGGTGCACTCCGCCACCATCTCCACCGGGAAGACGTCGTGGCCGGCGGGCACCGGCGTGTGGGTGGTGAAGACCGTGGTGCGGCGGACGTGTGCCACAGCCTCGTCGAACTTCATCCCCTCCGCCACGTGCTCGCGCACCCGCTCGAGCCCCATGAACGCGGCGTGGCCCTCGTTCGCATGCCAGGCACCGGGTTGGATCCCCACCGCGCGCAGCACGCGAACCCCGGCGACGCCCATCACCCACTCCTGCCGCAGCCGCAGTGCGGGGCCGCCGGCGTACAGCCGGCTCGACAGCTCGCGATCCTCGGGGTGGTTCTCTTCGAGGTTGGTGTCCAGCAGGTACACCGGCACCCGGCCGACCTTCATCAACCACGCCCCGACGTGGACCGGCCGGCCGAAGGTGCGCACGACGGCGAGATACGGCTCCCGCTTCGACCCGAATAGCGGCTCGAGAGGGGCGCTGGCCGGCTGGAAGGGCTGGTCGCCGTCCTCCTGCCAGCCGTCAAGGCGCACGCGCTGGTCGAAGTAGCCCTTCGTGTAGAGGATGCCGGCGCCCACGAGCGGAACGCCGAGGTCCGACGCCGCCTTGCAGTGATCGCCGGCCAGCACGCCGAGACCGCCGGAGTAGATCGGGACCGAATTGTGGAGACCGAACTCCGCACAGAAGTACGCTATCGGCTTCGTCTCGAGGCCGGGGTAATCGCGGGCGTACCAAGTGTCTGCGTTCGTGGAGTGGCGGTCGAGCGACGCGACGACCCCGTCGTAGAGCCTCAGGAAATGGGGATCGCGGGCGCAGGCCGTCAGCCGCTCGGGCGAGACCCGACGCAGTTGCTCGAGAGGGTTGTGGTGCGTGCGATGCCAGAGCGGGCGGTCGAGGGTCCGGAAGAGGGCGCGCGCCTCGCGGTCCCAACTCCAGAACAGATTCGTCGCGATGTCGTACAGCCGGGAAATCCGCTCGGGCAGGTACGGCACCGACACCGAGATGCGTGTTGGCATCCGAGAGAAATAGCTCTGGAAGGCGCGCTCCGCTACTGCGGACCGGACCGCCCCGAACAAGAGGTGGTTGCGAAGCGCCCAGCGGTGTACAGACGCGCGCGCGTCTGCGCGCCTCGGCACTACTTGGTACTGCCCTCCTGCTCCCTGACCGTTGAGCCGCGGAGCTTCTCGATCTCCTCCGCCGTCTTGCGCAGCAACTCCGCCATCTGCGCCACGGCCGGATCATCCGGACCGAGCCTCCACGCCTGCTTGTACGTCGCTGCGGCGATCCGAGCGAATGCCTGGTTCAACTCACCCATCTGCCCGCCCGCGAAGCCACGCACCGTGTCGCGCACTCGCTCGAGGATCTCGTCGATGAGGTCCCGGTGTTCCTCGAGGAAGGCCTGGCCCTCCGGGGTGATGTGGTAGACCCGCTTCCCCTCGGTCTCCACCGCCCGCACGTAGCCCTGGTCTTCGAGCAGCTGAAGCGTCGGATACACCGTGCCGGGGGAGGGCGTATAGCAGCCGCCCATCCGCTCCTCGAGGGCCTTGATGATCTCGTAGCCGTGCCGCGGCTTCTCCTTCAGCAGGCGGAGGATTACGTACTTCACCTCTCCGGACTCGAACACCTGATGGCGGCGGCGCCGTGGCCCCCGCCCGCCCTCCGGCCATCGGAAGGACCAGAACCGCGGCCCGAAACCGCCGGAGAAGAACTCCCCGAACGGCCAGTCGTCACGTTGACCCGTCACAGGACCCTCCCGTTAGATGTCGCACACGTAATTGCGTACGTAATAACGTACATCATTACGTGCGATATGTCAAGGTCTAACCGTATGCCCCAAAAAGAGAAAGGCGCCGTCGAGCAGCGCCTCTCTCTTACCGCGTGCCGAGACTGCTCAGGTTCTTAGAGCAGATTGCCGATCGAGACCGGCCAAGGCCAGTTCGGGTCTGCCGCGATGAAGAGCGCCGCTCCGGACAGCGCGATGTTCTTCCAGAACTGCGCCATCTCGCCGGCCTTCTGCATCGGGTCCGCGACCTTCCAGTACGGGTGCATCACGATCGCGGTCGGTACCAGGAAGATGACGAGCAGTAGGGCGCCGATACGGGGGTGGTAGCCGAGCAGGATGCTGAGGCCGCCGGCCAGGAGCAGCACCCCGGTCCCCAGAACCGCGAGCGAAGCGGCGGGCACGTTGCCGACGCCCTTGGCGTACTCCGCCGTCTGCTTCGTGCGTGTGAAGTGGTTGACGCCGGACATGACGAAAAAGGCGCTGAAAACGACTCGCGCAACGACGTGAGCGATCTGCCAGACGTCCATCCTGGGCCTCCGAGAGGTGGGCTGATTGCCTCTCAGATGCCGGATTCTCTCGCTCCTGTCAATAGCCGTGGCCCGCGGGCGTCGCAGTGGGAGGAGAAGAGATGGGTGACGGGGAGCCCTATCGGTCCCTCCCTATCACCCATCACCTATCACCCATCACCTACCCTCACCTCTACATCGAGATCCGCACCACCCCCGGGGCAATCGGCGACCGCGGGAGCATTTGCAGCTCCGGCATCTCGATCTTCGGCAGCAGCAGCGGCTCGAAGGAGTTCCGGAACACTCTCCACGTTGCCGGGTTGCGTGCGGGCAACCTGCCGTTCACCGTCGTCCGCCGCTTCGAGCGGAAGATCTCGAACGACACGTTCTCGCCGGCATCGTATGTCGAGAGGATCCGCAGCGCATGCGCGGGGCTCGTCGGCCGCCGGCCCCCGATGGCGAGGATCACGTCCCCCGCGCGGAGTCCCAGCGAGGAGTCGCTCGGCGCATCCACCACCAGCAACCCCTCCGACGTGCCGAAGTACTCGGCCAGCCCGGGGTTCACGCGGACCAGCTCGAGGTCGGCGAACGAACCGGAGACGTGGATCCTCACCTGGCTCTCGGCGCCGGGCGGGAACATCTCCCGCAGGCGCGGCATCACGCCGGCCACACCACCCTCGAACCGGCGGATCAGGATGTCCGTGTCCGACTCGTCGGCCGGGAAGGTGAAGGTCATCGCCTGGGTGCCGCGCCGCACGTCGAGACGGACGGTATCGCCCGCGTCGAGGCGCGAGGCCATCTCGATGAGGCGCAGGCCGGGGCCCGACTGGCCCTCGTTGTCGTCGCCGCGCACGGCGCCGCCCGACGCGAGCCGCGTGCCGTTGAGGCGCACGACGATGTCGTCCGTGCGGACCCCCGCACGCTCGGCAGGGCCGCCCGGCGTCACCCCCGCCACCCGCGCACCGATGGAATCGCGCGCCGCCTCCGGGGTAAGGTCCACCAACACTCCCAGGCGGCCCCGACGGCCCTGGAAGACGAAGCTGCCTTCCGGACCGACGGTCAGCGAGAACGCATCCCTGGCCCGCTCGAGGGTCCGCTCACGGATTCGCACGGCGGGCTCCTGTGCCGACGCGGCGACGGCCACCGCACTCAGCACGACCACGGCCAGTCCGACCTGCTTCAGATACAGCCGTCGCATGGTACCCACTCCTTCACGTTAGAGTCCGACGTACGCCACACGCGTGGTGTGCACGTCCACCAGCGCGGAGAGCAGCCCCGCGCGTTCGTTCCACATCTCCGTCTGCCTGTGCGGCGCGGCGCGCCACTCCGCCGGGTCGCCCAGCTTCGCATCCAGTGCCTCGAGGCGCCCCTGCAGGTCCGCGACCACACCGGCGGCCGCCCCGTCCAGCGCGCGGCCGTCGGGATCCAGGCCGCGCAGTACCTGCTCCATCGCTTCCGAGCGCGCCATCGCCGAGCGCAACTGCACCCGTGCCTGCAGCGGATCGGGCCGCGTGCCCCGCACCGCGACCAGGAGCAGGCCGGCCAGTGAAGCCGCGGCGGCGAGTCCGACCGCCCGCGACCACCGCCCGCTGCGCCGCTCGACCCGCGCCCGCTCGGCGACCACCGCCCACCGGTCCCGCGGCGGGAAGAACGTGGGCAGAGCCCGGAGCCGTGCCCTCACCTGCTCCAGCCGGTACAACTCCGCCGCGCACGCCCCGCAGCTTCCGACGTGGGCCTTCACCCACGCGCCGCCTTCCCCGTCGCGCAGCGCGAGCAACTCCTCCGTGGTACCGTGCCGGGTTCCGTTCATCGGTCCGCCCCTTCCTCGCCGAGCCAGCCCCGCAGCTTCTGGTGCGCGCGGGCGAGCTGAGACTTCGAGAAACTCGTCGTCATGCCCATCAACTCGGCGATCTCCTCGTGCGTCATCCCTTCCACGTCGTGCAGCCACACCACCGTCCTGGTCCGTTCCGGCAACCGCCGCAGCGCCGCCTCGAGGTCGAGCCGCAGCGGGACATCGTCTCCCGCGCGCTCCGCCGGATCGTCGTCCAGCACCTCGGTGGCCCGGAGTTTCTCGCGGCGGTAGCGCATCAGGGCCTTGCTGGCCGCGATCTGGCGAACCCACCCCCACAGACTCCCCTCGCCGCGCCACCTGGAGAGCGACCGGCAGATCTCGAGGAACGTCTCCTGGAGTACGTCCTCGGCGTCCTCCGGCGTCCTGGTCAGCCGGCGGGCCAGCGTGTACACGGAGCCCTCGTAGGCGCGGTAGAGATGCTCCAGCGCGCCGGAGTCCCCGGCCCGGGCCCGGGCGACGAGGCTGTGCGCCTCGGCCAGAGGGATCGTGTCCGCCATGACGGTCATACCATAAGGATGCGGGGCGCCCGCAAAGGGTTGCGGGGGGGGAGCCGGAAGCCTGGAGCCGGAAGCCGGAAGAGGGGCCGCTGCTATTGGCTCCCGGCTCCCGGCTTTTCAGACCACGATGTTCACCAGCCGGTCGGGCACGAAGATCACCTTCCGCGGAACCTCGCCCTCGGTGAACCTCGCGACGCCGGGCTCCGCCTGCGCCGCTGCGACCGCCGCGCCTTCCGGGGTACCGCGTGGCAGGAGCAACCGCGCGCGGAGCTTGCCGTTCACCTGCACCACGAACTCGACCTGCTCCTCCACCGCGAGCGCGGAGTCGAACGCCGGCCAGCGGGCGTCCATCACCGACGTGCTGTGGCCGAAGCGCTCCCAGCACTCCTCGGCGAAGTGCGGCGCGTAGGGCGCGAGCATCACCACCAGCGGCTCGATGAGCACCGCGCTCGGCTCGCCCTTCTGCAAGGCGTTCACATACTCCATCATCGCGGCGATGGCGGTGTTGTAGGCCAGCGCCTCGGTGTCCGCGGTGACGCGCTGGATGGTCCGGTGCAGATGCCGAACGAGGGCCTCCGCGTCCGCGCCCTGGTACGCCGGTACGCCGGTACGCTGGTGCGCCTGCGCACCCGCACCCACCCTGTCGAGCAGCCCCCAGATCTTGTCCAGGAACCGCCGGATCCCGACGATGCCGGCGTCGCGGAAGTCGCCGCCGTCCTGGTAGGGCCCGAGGAACATCAGGTACATCCGGAAGGTGTCGGCGCCCCACTGCTCGATGTACCGGTCCGGGATCACCACGTTGCCCCGGGACTTCGACATCTTCGCGCCGTCCTTCACGATCAGGCCGTGGGCCCTGAAGCGCGGGAACGGCTCCTCGAAGTCCAGGTGGCCCAGGTCCTTGAGGGCCATCGTGATGAAGCGGGCGTACATCAGGTGGAGGACCGCGTGCTCGTTCCCGCCGATGTACGACGTGACGGGCAGCCACCGCTTGGTCAGGGCCGCGTCGAAGGGGACATCGTTCCGGTCGGCCGACGGGTAGCGGAGGAAGTACCACGCCGAGTCCAGGAAGGTGTCCGAGACGTCGGTCTCGCGCCGCGCGGTCTTCCCGCACGCCGGGCAGGGCACGCGATACCAAGCTTCGTTCCGCGCCAGGGGGGAGATGCCGGTGTCGTCGGGACGGAAGTCCTCGAGCTGCGGCAGCACGACCGGGAGGTCCTTCTCCGGGACCGGCACCGTGCCGCACGCGTTGCAGTAGATGATCGGGATGGGCGGACCCCAGTAGCGCTGGCGGGAGATGCACCAGTCGTGCAGGCGGTAGTTCACCACGGCAGTGGCGAGGCCCTTCGACTCGAGGGCTGTCGTGATGACCCGTTTCGCTTCGGCCCACGGCATTCCTTCGTAGCCGGGGCTGTTGACGAGACGGCCATCGGGGATGTCGGGCTCAGCCTGCGCCATAGGCGCCGCGGGGTCCTGCCCGGGCGCGGCGATGACGCGGGCGATGGGCAGCGCGAACTTCGTCGCGAAGGCGAAGTCCCGCTCGTCGTGGCCCGGCACGGCCATGATCGCGCCCGTCCCGTATTCCATCAGAACGTAGCTGGCGATCCAGATGGGGATGGACTCGCCGGTGGCGGGGTTCCGGGCGTAGGCACCGGTGAAGACGCCGGTCTTCTCTTTCTCGCCGACGCGGCGCGTCACCATGTCCATGGCCGCGGCCTTCCGGCGGTAAGCGTTCACGTCGGCGCGGCACTCGGCGGTGGTGAGCGCGTCCACCAGCGGGTGCTCGGGAGCGAGCACGACGTAGGTGGCGCCGAACAGGGTGTCGGGCCGCGTCGTGAAGACCGTGATGCGGTGTCCGCCCGGCGTCTCGAAGACGAGGTCCGCCCCCTCGGAGCGGCCGATCCAGTTCGTCTGCAGCGTGCGGGTGGAGTGGGACCAGTCGGCCGTGGCCAGGTTGTCGAGCAGCTTCGCCGCATACTTGGTGATGGTGAAGAACCACTGGTCGAGGGTGCGCTGCTCGACCAGCGTGTCCGGGTGGCGCTCGCAGTAGCCGCCCACGACCTGCTCGTTGGCGAGCACGGTCTTGCACGCGGGGCACCAGTTCACCGCCGCGCGCTTCTTGACCGCGAGCCCGGCCTTGTGGAGCTGCAGGAAGATCCACTGCGTCCACTTGTAGTACGCGGGGTCGGTGGTCGAGACGGCGTACCGCCAGTCCACCATCAGCCCGGCGCGCCGCAGCTGGGTCCGGAAGTTCTCGATGTTGCGGGGGATGAGCTCGGCGGGGTGCACCCCCACCTTGAGCGCGTAGTTCTCGGAGTGGATGCCGAAGGCGTCGAAGCCCAGCGGCTGGAAGACGTCGAACCCGCCCAGACGACGGAAGCGCCCGAAGATATCCGCACCGGTGAAGGCGTAGAGGTTCCCGACGTGCAGCCCCTCCGCCGAGGGATAGGGGAACATCATCAGGTTGTAGAAGGGACGGCGGGCGCCCGCGAGGTCCACGCGGTGCGTGCCGCGTTCCTCCCAGCGGGCCTGCCATTTCCGTTCGACGGCCTGGGGGTCGTAGGCGGCGGGCAGCGCGTCGTGCATAGTCGGCAAACATAGCGACTTGCGGCGGCCCCAAGCCATCCCTAGCTTGCCGCGGGATGTCGCGCATCGGCCGGTTCCTCAGTCATCGCAGCCTCCAGACCACGATTGTCTGGTTCGGCATCGCCGGGCTCGTGCTCGTCGTGGCGTTGGGCGCCGTCTTCTCCTGGCGCGGGGCGGCCACATACCTCACGCGCGACGCCGACCGGCGGCTGGGCGATATCGCCCAGCGCGCGGCGGCCCTCTACTCCCTGTACATCGGGGAACGGCGCGCGGAGCTCGAGAACCTCGCGGGCTCGCCGACCATCGTCGCGGCCACCGAGGCGAGCAACCGCGAGAGCGCCCGCCGCGACCTCGCCGGGATGGACGGCGCCGCGCTGGAGCGGATGTTCGGGTCGAGCCGCTCGATGCAGATCGACGCGGCGGCCGAGCGGTACCTGCGCTCCGTCGAGGACCGGTCGGACTTCGTAGCGCTGTACCTCACCGACGCCAACGGCTTCACCGGCATCGCCACCGAGCGGCGGGCCGACTTCGCCCACGGCGACGACGCTTGGTGGCAGAACGCGATGCTCAACGGCTCCTTCATGTCGGAGCCGCGGCTCGACAGCGTGTCGGGCGCACTCGCCATCGAGATCGCGGTCGCAGTGGTCGCGCCGGCGACCGAACGGCGCATCGGCGTGCTGAGCGCGATCTTCGACCTCCAGCGGCTCGCCCGCCTCGTGGCAGCATCCGACGCGCACACCGGGGCCGCGGTCGAGGTCGTGGACGTGCAGGGCCGCCTCATCATCGGCCAGGACTCCTCTCACGTCCTCATGGTACTGCCCGTCGCTGATCGGATCCCGCGTACCGACACCGTGAGCTTCGCCACCGTGCAGGGCGCCCGGGGACTCGAGCGCCTAGCCACCGCGCGGATCAGCCCGGGCCGCTATTGGGTGATGGTGCGGCAACCGGTCTCGGCGGCGTACGCCTCCGTGCGCGGAGCGGGGCGCATCATCCTGTTCGGGGCGATCCTGCTGGCCGTCATCTTCACTGGCTCGCTGCTCGGCTTCGGGAGTTGGCTGCACCGGCAGGTGACGGAGCCGGTCCAGGAGATGGCCGGCGCCGCCGAGCGGGTGGCTCAGGGCGACATCTCCGACGCCGTCACCTTCCACGAAGGCGCCGGCGAGGTCGCGCATTTGTCCACGGCCTTGCACGGGATGCTCGACGCCCTGCGCGGGCTGGTCGGCGCCATCCGCGCCGCGGCGGACGAGGCCGCCGCGATGGCCGCGGAGATCGGCGCCTCGACCCAGGAGATGTCGGCGAGCGGCGAGGAGATGGCGGCCACGACGCAGGACCTCTCGCGCCACGCGCACCAGCAGGCGGAAACGGTCCGCACGGCGTCCGCCGACGCCAACCGCATCCTGGACATCGCCAAGCGGCTCGCCGAGGGGGCCCGCGACGCCGCGCAGCGCAACACGGCGCTCCGCACGACGGCCGAGGGCTACCGGGCGAAGCTCGAGGAGTCCGTGACCTCCCTCGAGACCCTGGCCACGGAGGTCGACCGGGCCGAGGCCGAGGCGACGGCGCTGGCGACCGCCTCGGAGCAGATCTCGAAGTTCGTGGCGCAGATGAAGGCCATCGCCACCCAAACGAATATGTTGGCGCTCAACGCCGCCATCGAGGCGGCGCGGGCGGGCGAGCACGGCCGCGGCTTCGGCGTCGTAGCCGACGAGGTGCGCAAGCTGGCGATGCAGGCGCGACAGGCGGCCGTGACGACCGAGGGGACGGTGGAGACGGTGCTGCAGCGGGTGCGCGTCACGCACGACACGATGCAGCGCCTCGCGATCGCCGGCGCTCTCGCCCGCCAGGCGGGCAAGACGGTGAGCGAGGGGCTTGGCGAGGTGGTGCAGGCGGCGCGCGACAACGACAGCTGGACTCGGGAGATCGACGGCGCAGCGACCGAGTCGGCGGCCCTCGTCAACGAGGTCGCGGGCGCGCTGCGCGAGCTGGCCCTGGGCACGGACGGCTTCGCCTCGTCGGCCGAGGAGATCGCCGCATCATCCCAGGAGCTCGGCGCCGCCACGCAGGAGATCGCCGCTTCGGCGCACGCGCTCGCGCAGGCCGCGGACCGCCTGATGGGCGCGGTGCGGAGTTTCCGGCTGGGCACGGAGGCGTGAGAACGTAGGGACGTGAGGAGGGGCGGTCAGGCCGCCCAGCAGCCCCCCACCACGACATCGTTCGTCTCTACGATGCGGACTCCTTCGTCGCTCCACTGGCGCAGCAGGCGTTCGCCCGCCGCAGGGTCGATCGGGCGCATCGCGTCCCGCACCACGGAGAGCCGGATGGCCGGATGGCGGGTGCGGAGACCGTCGACGGCGTAGCGGTCGCAGACATCCTGCGCGACGCCGTAGAGCACGATGTTCTGGGGGGTCAAGACCGTGAGCACCGGCTCGACGTTCGAGTTGGTGAAGACGTCGAACCAGTGCTTGTTGAAGAGGATGTCGCCGGGATGGGCCCGCACGCGGTCGGCGAGCATCGCCGGGTCTTCCGGGTCGGGCTGGACGAGCAGCGGCTCCCGGAGGCGCGTCTCGGGGATCTTCGCCTGGCCGGGCGTCCCCCGCATGCAGTGCTCGGGGAACGTCTCACGGAAGTCGGGTCCGGGCGAAAGTTCCCGGTGGCCGCTCACGTGGTCGTCGGCGCTCGCGACGATCCGGATGCCGTGGGCGTGGGCGTAGTCGGTCAGCCGCTTCAGGTTGGGGATGATGGCTTCCGCATCCGGCACGTAGAGCTTGCCGTCCGCGTGCATGAAGTCCACCTGCGTGTCCACGTCCCAGAACAGCACCGCAGTCTGCATTCGGCCTCCCGCCGGCGGGAGCGGAAGTCTCGCCCGCTCGCGCACTTGAGGTTAGCGTATGCCAAGGGAGCGTGAGGGAGGTGAGAAGTCTCACCTCTTACCCTCTCACCTATCTTAGGAAACCCTCTCCAACCGCGGATTGGGCCGAAAAACCCTCCCCTCCTTCGCGCACGGCTTCCCATCCACCAGCACGACGTCGGCGGTGAAGTCGTAGCGCCCCTGATAGAGAGAGGAGCCCACCCCGTAGGCGTCCACAGGGACCTTCGCCTCCTCGAAGCGGCGGATCTTCTCCACATCGAAGCCGCCGGAGACGATGATCCGCACGAGGGGAAACCCCTCGCGGTCCAGCGCGTTCCGCACGTTCCAGACAAGTTCCGGCGTGACGCCGGTCGGTTTGAAGGAGCCCATCTGGGGGATGACGGACTTGTCCACCAGCGTCTCGGAGGTGTCGAGCCGCACGCCGTAGAGCCGGGAGCCCAGGGCGCGCGCGACGGCGAGGCTGGTGCCCACGCTGTCGTTCTCGAAGTCCACGAGGCTGATGACGCGCACCTGCTCCGGGATGAGCTCGGCGAACTTCCGCGTGGCGAGCACCGTATCCCCGCCGTAGGCGGCGATGAGGGCGTGCGGCACGGTGCCGACGCCTTCGCTCCCCCACCACGACGCCTGCGCATCGGTGGAGACGCCGATGGCGCCGGCCACGTGCGCCGCGTAGCCGTCGCCCGTCTGCACCAGCCAGTGGTCGTGCCGCGCCGGGAAGAACATCACTTCCCTGGGCCGCGCCGCCTCGACGACGCGCCGCGTGTTGGTGCCGACCTTGGTGCGCCGCGCGATGACGCCGAGGTAGAGGGTCTCGAGGTGGGCGAAGGAGTCGTAGGGCCCTTCGATGAGCATCACGCTCTCCCACGGCTCCACCTCGTCGCCGTCGTAGAGGGAGTGGACCACGAGGTCTTCCCACTCGATCGCGCACAGCTTCAGGATGGCGACGGCCTCGTCCATCCCGCCGAGGAAGGCGTGGCTCTTGCCGAACACCTGCATCGTGACACGCGGGCGGTGGCGGTCGGCGAGGAGTATCTCCCGCGCCCGCACGAAGTACTTGTCGCTGTAGTAGCCGGCCCGCATCCGCTCGACGGGAAGGTGGAAGACCGCTGGGTCGAGCCGCTTCTTGCGCGTCATTCGATGATGTCCCGGACTTCGTAGTGGAGGGCGCGCTTCTGCATCCAGCGCACGGCGAGGGCGTCCGCTAGGGCGCGGAAGACCCGGTTCCACATCCCGTACTTCGT
>Ga0315284_10005200_pt1 | contig 18491 bp, 16 predicted proteins | sample YL17G09_16_MG_FD_203696 | JGI IMG/M metagenome (GOLD analysis project Ga0315284, IMG submission 203696) | Sediment microbial communities from Yellowstone Lake, YNP, Wyoming, USA - YL17G09_16 | ecosystem: Environmental > Aquatic > Freshwater > Lake > Sediment | place: USA: Wyoming | collected...
AATGGCAGGATTTGGCCGATTTCATGGGCTGTATAGATATTCCTATCCTTTTTTTGCCATATCAAATCGCTCTCGTCAAACCACATATTAAGACACAATCGATCCCTTTGGTGCCAATCATTTGGTTTGCGAACAATAAAACCAAATGCATGGATGACCATGTAAGCAAATAACCTGGTAGTCCAAAGACTTCCGACCTTTGTAACAATCATCAAATCTATGTCGCTATCGTCTGTCGAATTGCCCATCGTAAGAGATCCGGTTACTCCAACCATTTTTATCCCGGGAAGAAAGAAAAGTATTTTGGATGCACTTTTCGCAATTTCTAACTTCTTGACGGAGATCCTTTTTCTTAGAATTCGTTTGTAGATAAGGCCCTCACGTCCCTTCAGATAATAAAAACTCTTTTTATGTACAACCTGGGCTACTTCTCCCCCTTGGTCGCGAGATGGTCTGTGTGGTAACCACCTAATGACTTCCGAAAAACTTAAAGGGAAATCAAAAAGATCGTGGTAGAAAACCGAAAATTTTTCTCCAGCAGTCAAACCTGCTCCGCGAACCCCGTCTCTTGTAGAGATTGTATATAGATTTTGCATCTACTTGGCAACCAACCCATATTGTTTGAGTACCTGAGTTACTCCGTCTGCTGCGGTTGGTAATGCCTTTCCCGCCGTAATTTTTCCGTCAGCAACAGAGTTAACTGCGTCAGCAAAATAGTTGGCAAGAAGTGTATTGATACCGGTAGGACCATCAAATGTACGCGAGGCGAGGTACCAAGTCACGGCACCCGGGGCTTGGGTGACTATTGATCCTACCAAGGGATGACTGGTCAAAAGATTTGCCATATCGGGCCTTGGGTACGGCTCACCAAAGCTTCTCACTTGCACCTCGGCGGCGTAAAGCTTTTGCAAACTATCCTGCGTACTTAAAAACCTTAAAAAATCCCAAGCAGCAGCCTTTTTAGAACTCCCCGACCAAACCCCCTGCGCCCAATAAGTTGCGTAAGTTGTATCCGGTTGCTTCGGATTGTCCTTGGGTAGCTGCGGTAGTAGAACAGTTTTGAACTTCAAGTCAGGGTTCTGCTGTTCAATTTCAAAAGTGCGCCAACTGGGACCGATATACATCGCCAATTTCCCGGCCGCGAAAGCCTGAGTCGAGCTTGGAAGCGTGGCGTCCCAAACGCCGTCAACCATCGAGAACTGAACGAAAAAATTCAACGCATCCTCGGCCAGTTTCCCAGTAGGACTATTCAAATCCGCCCCGTTTTGAAGCATCAAAAGCGCCAAAATTTCAGGCCAATGATCTACGTTTTCGGTTCTTCCTAAAGAAACGCCCGCTTGGGTAATTACTCCCTGGTCATTTTTAATCGTCAAGCTCAGGGCTGTTTTTCTCAGATCATCCCAAGTAACGGGCGGGCTAACGCCACCCTTATTAAAAATATCTTCATTTACATAGAGTGTAAGCGCGTCATATTCAAGCGGTATTCCGACGATGCTGCTTCCGGAAGTTAAATCAGAAGAAGCAATTGGGTAAAAAGTTTTTGCATAATCAGACGCACTCATAACTAAGGCCGGAAGACTATCTAGATCATTCCTAAACATGGGGACCCAAGTATTATGAAATGTAAAAATATCCGGGCCTGTTTTTTTTGCTATGGCGCTTGTCAGGCGCTCCCTATAGTCCTGCTGAGACTGCCTGACATAAGTAATCTTCACCTTTGGGTGGGACTGTTGGTAGACACTTATCAGAGGTGCTACGGTTGATTCGTCTTCCCAAAGCCCCCACCAAACGATGCTCGATGCCCCCGGTGCTGACCTATTAAAAAATCTAAGAGCTAGAAAAACCAAAATGGTTGCGATAACTACAATCCCCACAAAAATAAATAGCTTTGCTGGTACTTTCTTAACGGGTGGAGGAGCCACCGGAACAGTCGACGGATGCGGTTGCGGTTGAACTTGATTTGTATTAACAAAAATATCTTTGGGTGGCATGAACAACTTGGCCTTAGGGTCCTGCTAAATGGTATCATATCGTCATGAGAAGTTTAAGACGCTCGTTCAAAAAACTCAGGCTAAAGTTAATATTTAATGTAATTCTGTTTATTTTTTCCCTTGCTGTCCTGTTTTTTTCCATCTACAATTTGACCTTTTTGCGAAAAATTTTTCTTAATATAAGCGTTGCGGGGGTGCCGGTTTCTGGTTTGGACACAAATATGGCTTCGGGTCTTCTATCCAAAGAGATCCAAGCGCCGAAAAGTATCAATCTTGTCTATCAGGATCAAACTTTTGAATTAGCAACAAAAGACATCGGCCTGTCTTATAATTTCCCTGTTACAACCAGTAGGGCTTTCAATCTGGTCAGAACCGAAAACCTTGCCAATGATCTAATTGGCAGAGCCAGACTTTTGTTTTATCCGGTTAATTTGACCCTCGAAATAAAATTTGACGAAACCAAACTTGAAAAGTTTATTTCGGTTGTTTCCGGACAGATTTCTCAGGAGCCGATAAATTTTTCCATTAAGGTCGTTAAAGGCGCTGTCGTTGTTAATAAAGGAGTTGCAGGATCGGAGGTCGATCAGAACGTTCTTAAGGTAAAAATAATAGAGCGACTTTCTTCCGCCTCAAGTACTGGTATCTCTATTCCAATTAAAACGATTGATAACACTTTGAACGACATCGAAGCAAATTCCGTTAAAGTACGGGCAGAAAAATACCTGGGGAAAAAACTGATTGCCAATTTTGAATTTAATAGTTATACGGTTTCCGACAAGGACATTCTAAGTTTTTTGGATCCTAGGGGCGGATTTGACGATGAAAAAATAAACACATATTTAGAAAAAATTGCCAAGGAAATCGACCGCAGTCCCCAAAATCCTAAATTTATATTTGACGGAGGGAAGGTTACCGAGTTCCAGCCGGCGATGGACGGGATCAGTCTGGATCGGGAAAATTCAAGGCTCAAACTTACCGAACTTTTGAATCTATTGGAAAACAGTGGCGACAAAAACGAATCCTTTGACATCCCTGTTACCAGGATTCCCTCTGACCTAACTACTGACAAAGTAAACAATTTGGGAATCAAGGAATTAATAGGGCGGGGTACCTCTACTTTTTTTCATTCGATTCCGGGTAGGGTCTACAACGTGGGACTCGCGGCAAACAGAATTAACGGAACACTTGTTAAACCCGGCGACACGTTTTCTTTTAACAACGCCCTGGGCGATGTGTCAGCTTTTACCGGATACCAACAGGCCTACATAATTTCCGGTGGAAAAACGATTTTGGGCGACGGCGGAGGAGTTTGCCAAGTGTCTACAACACTTTTTCGGGCAATTCTTAACGCCGGATTACCTATCATCGAACGGACCGCACACGCCTATCGGGTAAGCTATTATGAACAAGCCTCCCCGCCCGGCTTGGACGCAACGGTGTACGGCCTTTCTCCCGATCTAAAATTCACAAATGACACGCCGGGACATATTCTAATTCAGGCAACCGCAAATCCCAAAAATTACTCATTGGTTTTTGAACTATACGGAACAAGCGACGGAAGGATTGCAGCAATTTCCAAGCCTGTCGTAAGCGATATTACCCCACCTCTGCCAACGGTCTATCAAGACGACCCTTCTCTACCTGTAGGAACTGTTAAACAGACAGATTTTTCTGCAGCGGGCGCCAAAGTTGTTTTCAACTACACCGTTTCAAGAGCCGGCGAGCAGATTTATAAAAAAACATTTATTAGTAACTACCGCCCCTGGGCCGCAGTTTACCTTCGTGGCACGGGTCCTGTACAATAACAGCTTCAATGAAAGTAATCAAAGACAATCTCAGAGCAATTAATGAGGCAGTTTTAATCCTAAAAAAGGGGGGGCTTGTTGTTTTCCCCTGCGAAACAGTCTATGGAATAGCTTGCGACTGTTTGAACCCGAAAGCGGTCGAGAAGTTAAACCAATATAAGGAAAGACCATTTGGAAAACCATACGCTATCATGTGTTCAAGTCGAAAAATGGCTAAGGAATATGTTAATTTGAATGAAACTGCAAAAAATCTTTATAAAACTTTTCTTCCCGGTCCGGTGACAGTTGTTTCGACTGGATTACATAAAGTTGCCATGGGAATTGAATCGGAAACTGGAACCCTGGGGGTAAGGATCCCCGATTATAAATTTATGCGCGACCTGATCAAAAAATTCGGGCACTCAATTGTGGCTACAAGTGCCAACGCTTCCTACCAAAAGCGTCCATATAAAATTAACGATATACTCGATAACCTAAGCGAAAAACAAAAGTTGTTAATCGATTTGGCAATTGACGCAGGAGAACTCCCCCACAACGAGCCCTCTACCGTTATTGATACCACCCTTGACGAACCAACAATTCTAAGACAGGGAGAAATTAAACTCAAAGGCAAAAATGAAGTTACAAGTCGCAGTGAAGAAAATACACAAAACATCGGCAAAGAGCTCTGGCAAAAATACGAAAGGTATAAAGACAAACGCGCGATAGTTTTTGCGCTTCAGGGAGAAATGGGAGCGGGTAAAACTATTTTTACAAAAGGGCTAGCGCGTGCCATGGGAATAACGGAACTTGTCACCTCCCCTACTTTTGCTCTCGAGAACGAATACCGAACCGGCAAAGAAAAGTTGTTTCATATCGATGTTTGGCGTTTAGAAAAATCTGATGGATTAAAAGCGTTGGGTTTTGAAGACCTGATTAAAAATAAATCAGTCGTGGCAATCGAATGGGCCGAAAGGGTTGCCGACGAAATCCGTAAATTCGACGATGAGGTGGTAGTTGTTTGGGTAAAAATAGTGTTTGGAAAAAGACCTGCCCGCAATGCTTCCAGCATAGCTGATGCAGGCGGGGATAACGAAAGATTAATCTCCTGGGGAGTTGAAAAATGAAAATTTTGTCAATAGATACGTCTTGTGACGAAACTGCATGTGCCGTTACCAACGGTACAAAAATTCTCTCTAATATTATCTGGTCGCAGGTTAGCGCTCACGCCAAATTCGGCGGAGTTCTGCCGTCTTTAGCCCAAAGAATGCATAGCGAACATATAGACCGGGTCGTCAAGCAAGCTATTAACAATTCACAATTGACAATCAACAAAATCGACGCTATTGCTGTAACAGTCGGGCCAGGCCTATCGATCGCCCTTGGGGTCGGGGTAAATAAAGCGAAAGAGCTTGCTAAAAAACACCATAAGAAATTAATTGCCGTTAATCACCTTGAAGGACATATCTTAAGTCCTCTGGCGAGTCCTGCCAATGCACAATTAACAATGAATAACCCTCTACGAGGAAACAATTTACAATTTCCTGCCCTCGGACTCGTCGCCTCTGGGGGGAATACAATCCTGGTTAAGATAAATAAAGTTGGATCGCATGAAACCCTTGCCCAAACAACCGATGATGCACTCGGAGAGGCTTTAGACAAGGCTGCAAGAATGCTGGGGTTGGGATACCCGGGAGGGGCAATCTTAGAGAAAATGGCCCGTTCGACTCGTCTGACTCGCTCAGGGCAAGCTCGACGGAACCCATATATCTTGCCTATTCCAATAGTGGGACAAGAAGAGAGAAAAATTTTTACTTATTCAGGGTTAAAAACTGCAATGAATCGATTGATCGAAACCAAAAAACCCTTGACTAAAGAGAAGGTTTACAATCTTGCCGCATGTTTCCAGGATGTCGCCTTTACACATTTAATCCGAGTTTTGCGTTACTGCATAATTCATAAGCAAAGCTTGGCCAGTCAGAGCACTGGTAAGCAAAGCTTGGCCAGTCAAGGCCCTGGTAATTCATCATTCGTAATTCATAACCTTTTGGTTGGTGGCGGAGTTGCTGCAAACGTTGAACTTCGAAGGCGCCTACGAAAACTGGGAAGAGAATTTAGAATTTCTGTCCACTTTCCATACTCAAACAAACTTACTGGAGACAATGCTGCAATGATTGGAATCGCTGCTTACTTCAAAGCCCAAAGGGGAGAATTTGTTGACCCCGATAAAATCGACCGCGACCCAAGAGCGAAGCTTAGCCATTCCGAGGCGAAATGGTAAGCACAGCTTGGCCATTCCGAGGTGAAATGGTAAACTACAAACATGGAACCCCCTCTTTCGCGTAAAGCAGACAGCATCGCTCACGCGTCGAAAGGGCAAGTCAATACTCAAATGGATACCGTATATAATCATCGACTCTACGAGGAGGATATTTATAAAAAATGGGAAAACTCCGGAGCTTTTTCCCCAAAACTCACTAATCTCAAACCACCGTTCACAATAATCATGCCCCCGCCCAATGCTAGCGATTGCCTTCATGTCGGTCATGCCAGAGAGGTTGCTACTCAAGACGCTCTAATCAGATATCACAGAATGAAAGGTGAACCGACCCTCTGGCTTCCCGGGGCGGATCACGCGGGGATAGAAACCCAGTTTGTTTTTGAAAAAAAGTTAAAAGAAAAGGGTAAAAGCCGTTTTGATTTTGACAGGGATACTCTTTACAAAATGATTTGGGATGACGTTCAGAATAACAAAAAAACAATGGAGGCCCAACTCAGAAGACTTGGGGCTTCCTGTGACTGGACCCGTTTCAAATTCACTCTTGACCCAAAAATAGTTAGGATTGTATATAAAACTTTTAAAAACCTTTACGATGATGGTTTTATTTACAGAGGAGAACGAATAGTAAACTATTGTCCTCGCTGCGGAACCTCCTACTCCCAACTCGAAGTTGAGTCAGTCGAGCGGGAAGACAATCTTTATTACATAAACTACGGCCCGGTCACCATTGCCACAACCCGCCCGGAGACAATTTTTGCGGATGTGGCCGTAGCAGTTAACCCAAAGGACAAAAGATACGAAAAGGTCTTGGGGTCAAACGTAAAAATACCGCTGATTAACCGTGACATTCCGATAATTTCCGATAATCTTGTAGATAAAGATTTTGGCACAGGTGCTCTTAAAATTACACCCGGTCACGACCAAACCGATTTTGAGATTGGGACCACACATAAGTTACAGATTATTTCCGTCATCGATGAAAAGGGGGAAATGATTAACACTCCCCAAAAGTATATTGGTATGAAAGCAGAAGTCGCCCGTGAGGAGGTTATTAAGGATTTGGCGGCAGAGGGTAAGTTAATCAAAATCGAAAAAATTCACCATGTTGTCGGAACCTGTTATCGGGACCGGGGGGTGCTCGAACCCACCGTTTCAAAGCAGTGGTTTATCAAAGTTGAAACTCTTGCCAAAAAAGCATCGGAGTCAATAAAAAGGAAGGAGGTAAGATTCGTTGCCAAACAATACGAAAAAATTGCTCTCCATTGGCTAAGCAATTTGAGAGATTGGAACATAAGCCGGCAAATTGTTTGGGGAATCAGAATTCCGGCCTGGCGATGTGAGAAGTGTCTAGAATGGACCGTATCCGATGGGACTGAACCTTCCGAATGTTATGGTTGCAAACACAATAAACTAGTTCAAGACGAAGATACTTTTGACACATGGTTCTCCTCAGGTCAATGGCCGTTTGCAACTCTTAAAACTTCAAAGCCCGGAGATTTTGAACATTTTTATCCCACTTCAGTCATGGCTCCTTCTTACGATATTCTGCCATTCTGGGTAATAAGAATGATAATGCTCGGACTTTACCAAACGGCTAAAGTTCCTTTTACCGACGTACTTCTCCACGGACTAGTTAGGGATAAAAACGGTATAAAAATCAGCAAATCCAAGGGTAACGTAATCGAACCGATAGAAATGTCTAACAAATACGGAGCAGATGCTTTAAGGGTTGCTTTAATTTGGGGGGTTTTAATTGAAAATGACAACTCTCTTTCGGAAGAAAATATAAACTCCCAAAGAAAGTTTTCAAATAAAATCTGGAACGCAGCCAGGTTTGTAACGCAATTTACTGGAGAAACAAAGAAGAATTCTGAATTTGATGCGCACATAAAAAATGTTATCCACGAAGTTACCAAACATCTTGATAAATACAGACTAAGCCAGGCTGTCGAACTTCTTTACGCAGAGTTTTGGCACTGGTACTGCGATGGGGCTATTGAGAGCGCTAAAAATGGCGTAATTGGGACAACTCAACTTAAATCCGGCTTCGAAACATTTTTAAAACTGCTCCACCCTTTCATGCCTTTTGTCACCGAACAAATCTGGCTGGAAATGGGCCATAAAGAACTTCTAATCACGGCCGCGTGGCCAAAGGGTTAAAAGACGGCAGGAGATCCCGACGGAGAACTGGTGGGGATTGTGCTACCTCCCTCGGCACTGCCGGAAGCATTCGGAATTGAGGTGTCAATTGGTGTTTCCACCGGCTGCTCTGTTGGAATTACTTCAAGACTTGGTGTTGGAGCTGGCGTAGTAGTAGGCCCGGGAGTAAAAAACCTCATGCCAACTACGTAGGCAATAACAGTCAGAATTGCCAGAACCATAAGAACTAGAGCAACAACCAAAACAGGCGAATTCTTCTTCTCGGCGGGAGGTGTTGGCATCACTGCGGGTCCGTCAGTACCTGCCGTTGGCGGCGTTTCTTGAACGAGTGGAGTTTCAATAACAGGCGCCGCTGGTGCGGGCGTGCTCACCGGGGTAGGAACGGGAACGGAAGTTGGGGAGACCTGTGCGGAAGCCTCCTTGGTTAACCTTTGTATATCTTCTTCCAATTTGCTTAGATTAGAATTACCTTCTTGTGGTTGTGTGTTGTTTGGATCCATAATTCAATATAGCATCTTTTTTACGTTGTCAACAACTATATGAAATCTGTGCTGACTTACTCTGCAATCATACTTATACTTCTACTTACATCGATCAATCTCAAGAAATATCTAAGTCCCGAAAGGGTTCTGGGCACTCAAATCCAATACGATGGTCTAGAAATGTTTTGGAAAGTGTTTGTCGATAAATACCCGAATTATATTCCTGGCTGGATTGAAATCGGGAGAATAGACAAAGTAAGGGCAATTGATCCGAATTATCTTATTCCTTAACTGCCGGTCCGGAGGACTCCCGACCTGAAGGTGTTGCTTCTTCGTTGGGTTGTTCTCCATCAACTTCCACTCCCGTGGTCGGAGTCTCGCCTTCAACCGGAACTTCACCCGGTAGCGGGGTAGGAGTGGTAACAACTTCCTCTTTTTGGGGAGGCTCAACCTTAACAACAATTTCCTCGGCGTCGTTCTTAACCTCAACCTTGCCTCTATCCATCTTGAGGTCCTTTACAAACACCGCTTGATCAACCTCTGAAAGATCCGAAATGTCAATAATAAACTTTTCAGGAAGATCTGTAGGAAGAGCCTCAACTTTAATCTCGTTAACATATTGAACAACGGTGCCAAGAGACTGTTTTTCGGCCGGCGATTCACCGGCTAATTCAACCGGCACTTCCGCTTCAATCTTCTCTTTAAGATCAACTTGATGAAAATCAATATGTAAAACTTCGTCAGTTTTGGGATTGAGTTGTACGTCATGAACCAAAACAGGCCGCTTTTCGGCTCCAAAGGCAAGGTTTATCACACCCGTCTCCCCTACTTCCTTATATACTTTCTCAAAATCTTTTAGGGAGACCTGAACCGACTCTGATTTAATTTTTTTACCAAAAATATTGGCCGGAATAACTTCCTGCCTACGAAGGGTCTTAACTTTCCTACCCTCAATTTTTCTTGCCTCGGCCTTTAGTATTTTGATGTCCATTTATTTTCCTATTCGCAAAAAGAAATCTCTCGTCAAAACAGTATTATACGTGTAAACGCCCGGCTTGGTCAATGCGGGATTCCCCGAGTCTATTGTTATGTGCCAGGGGTCATCACCCACCCCCGCCTGCTTTCTAATATAAAGCCCGTAAGATGACAAAATTGGCGCACTCTGTGGTTTGGTTGTCCAGGTAAATTCGATCTTTTTGCTTTGACCACCAAGAACCTGTGTAAATACACCCGCCTCTTGCCTTCCGCGAGACTCCACCACCTCGGCCGATAAGCTTTCTATGCTTTCTCCGGTAATGGCCTTTGCGCTTATCAAAGATGAGTCGCTGGGTAAAAACGTTCGAATATACGCTTTGTACGTTCCGGGTGGTCCTAGGGCCAAATTTGCGGAATTATTTATAGTCAACGTTAATTTGCGAATAACAACTGCTTGATCCACCCCAATCGTAAGATCTACGTTTCTAGATATAAAATAGTTGGCTTTATTAACCCCCAGGTTGGCCTCTACCAAACCAACTAAATCGGCATAACAACCGTCTCCGCAAGTTGGCGCTACCACCTCCCCTCCCCACCCGAGCGAGGATATTGCATTCTGGGAAACATTCTCATGTAAAAACGCCTGCATATGACGTTCGTCAAAACCTTTTAAGAATACCCCGAGCACTAAAAGCTTTTGCTTTTCTCCCAACCCTTCAACCTCGCCTATTAAGTTTCGAGAAAGGGCTGTTAAAAAACTAGCTTTTTTGCGGGACCCGGGGAAAAACTCACCCTGCGCCTCAGCCTGTGTTTTTTGATACAGATTGTCACTTGTTATATCTAGGTTGTAGTCGGCTAGAAAGATAGGGCCCGTAACTTTAAGCATCTCGGATACTGTCTTAAGATCTACCGCAAATACACCGTCGACCTGTGTATTAACCTCCTTGTCCAAAAACCACTCCGCCCTTTTGGCTGAAATTTGAAAGTCAGGGTCCCAATTGCTATCTCTCAACCACCAATTCGCTTCATTTAGGTAATACCTGATCGGTATTGGAGGTTCAACGTGACCTCTAAGCTGACCGTCGGCTGAGTAGACATCGTTTACGGTCAAGTCTGTCATTCTTCCCCCATCGAAAGTCAAAAGGCCAAAAGATCCTATAAAACCACCTGTCGGCCTTAATTCCATATTGTTTTGGAAGAGAATTAAATAAGTTCTTCTTTTGTCTTTGCCCAGAATGCTCGGTAAATTTGTCGCCAAAACTTTTCCTTGTCTAAAATAATTTTTAACTCTATCAAAGCTCACCTTGCTTAATAAATATTTTGCAGACCAAACATTTGATTTTTGGGCATCAATCACTTGGGCTTGCATTGACGAGATGTTCTGATAAAGCCGATCCATTTCGACAGAAATTTCTTGAGACGCAACCGAGGGGTCATAGACAGAGTCGCCTAAAATATTATTAAACGTCTCGTTTGTAATCCTGATTAAAGGAACGGCCTCACGTGCAGCGTCCATCGATTTCTTACCCACGTAAGATATGAAACCCGTTTCCCTATACACACCGCCGGGGCCCGGTATATAGGTAAGTATGTCGCTGGCTCGTTGTCCCACTGCAAACAGTGTTCTGGCGACAAATATTTTATTTGTTCCCGCCTCGACACCCCCGCCCATAAAATCTTTATAAGAAAAATATAATACACCGAAAGATAAACCTATCGCCAATAACGGGAAGGTGAAAATTAACAAGGAAACTAAAATAAGCGGTAGAAGATATTTTGGATACTTACGTTTTTCTTTCTGCTTTTCAACCCCTCGTTGTTGGGGCGGTGTTCTGATTAACCATTTATAAGTCTCAAGGAGAGCAAATTTCAAGTTTACTGACAATATTTGCTTTTCTATGTTTCTCGGCAAAGACCGCAGTCTTCCTCTGGGGTGGTACTTTATCTTTACATTGTTAATTATTTTTTGATTCGCCGCTCCAAAAATCGTGCCCGACATGGGAGGGCCCGTTAATAAAATTTTCTTACCGTACGGACCAAATGAAAAAAGCCACTTTGTAACGGCCCTTGCAACATCGCCTACAAACACCGGATAAAAAACTTCTCCTGTACTAAACGACACTTCCTTTTTTACAAATATTTGGTTGATTGTTCGATTCATTAGTAGATCACTGTCTGAATCTATTCTTGGTCCCAAAAGGTCACCCACATAAATAACACTTAAATCGTCAGAAGCGTTTATAAAACGGTCCTCTCCCGGTGAAAAAATCTCAAACGGGAATATGGCAAGGCGCTTTGAGCCTTCAATATTTTTTACAGTAATAAATTCTCTAAAAACCCCGTAACCTTCATTCTTAAAAACAAACCCGCCACAAAAAATAGAGTAGTTAAAATTCGGCAGATTTGCGACATTGTCCAGACTTGCTACTGAAAAGTGGGGGTTCCTTTTTAGATGGACTGTTGTTTCTCCCCACCTGTCAACCTCTCGTGTTACTACGACAACGTAAGTATTTTTAGAAAGCAAACTTTCTAAAATAGACAACGCTAAAAAGTTTGCGTCAGAGTAAAGACAAACTAATATTCGTTGACTATTCATGTAAGGTGTTGTTTTTCCGCAGATAAGAAAAAATAAATCGTCCCGCTGTCAGGAAATTTTCGGCGGTAGGCCCTACCGGACGTGAAACTTTCACACAAAATTTCCCGAAGCTTTTAGATCCAGTGTCTCGTTCACTAAAAAATCTGCGAGTTTATTTTCTTCTCTGGAAATATTCTTAAAAGATAAATTTGGAGAAATTTTGGTGGTAAGCTTTTTTACTTCGACAGAAAGCGCTAAAAGTTTTTTGTCTTTGACCTTGTATAAACCCATTAACTGTCGCGCCACCAATTCTGAGTCCATAAGAAAAGTGATTGTTGAAACGTCACCTATAACCGAAAGGTTTCTTATTAACCAATTAAGAGCTAGGAGAACACCAGAGTATTCCGCAATATTGTTGGTGACGTTGCCTAAGTATTTAGACGCCTTGGCTAAAATGCGGCCGTTCTTCTCGACAACAAATGCGCAAGCGCCGGGACCCGGATTCCCCCGAGCCCCTCCATCGGAATGAACAACTAGTGTATTTTCCACTCCTTGATTCTAAACGAAAGTCCCAAAATAATCGAGACTAGAAGTAAATTTTGCTGAAGTGTAAACCAATAGTGGTCTAGGGTCCATGTGATTACAATAAACAATATAACAAGAGTAAAACGTGTTCTGCCCGATTCCAAAGTGTTTTTTATTGATTTATAGAATAGGATAAACAAGATCAGCAAGCCAAAAATACCAGTTTCGCTAAGAACCAAAAGCGGAACGTTGTGCACTGGTTGTAGTATCCACGAATAAGAGAGAATTCCTTTAAACCTTGGGGTGTTGACAATAAAAGAATTAAGTCCTTCGCCTACCAAGAACCTCTCGCTAATCATTTTTCCTGCCAAGAAAGAGAAATCGAGTCTTTGGGTTACACTCTGACCAATCTCAGTGCTTAGTAATAGCAACTTCCTTGAAAATACGGGTAGGAGTAAGCTTACAAAAACAGACGAGTAAAAAAGTGTAAACGACAATTTTCTGAACAAATTCTTCTTTCTAAATAGGTATTTTATTGACAGAGCCAAAAAAAGTGCAAGAAAGGCGGTGAGAGAAAAACTAAGGAGAAAACACAACAAAACTATAGAAAATCCAAACACGGTAAAGGCGTTCCTCTTTCGAAACCCCAAAAAGAAAATAAGCAATACCCCAAGATAACCGGCCAATGAATTTGGGTGGGGAAAAGTTGAGTACGCTCTCAGGAAAACTCTGTCAAAAATACTTACCAGAGCAATGCCGGGCGTCTGCGACGTAAAACTTCGTTCTCCAATAAAATACAACAGTCCTCCAAGACTGCGACTAAACACAAATTGTAATATTCCTATTAGAGAGAAGAAGATTGCTGAGTAAAATAGGGTTTTTATTGTTTTATCGATTGGTATTTTACTTTTAGCAAAAACTAATCCCAAACAAACCATCTCAAAAATTTTCAACCACTTATAACCACTTACAAAGGGGCTGGTGGAAAAAAAAGTATTTATAACGGCAAACACAAAAATGGCCAACAAGAATTTCAAATACTTTCTATAAACTCCAATGTTCGTAAAAATGAGAATTAGAGCCAGAACGTCTGTCAGGTAGATCGCGGGTGCGAGATAATCCACCCTGATTCCAAATACAAACGCCCAAGATGGCCAGAAATGGAAAGCGAGTTGTGTTGGAAGTAAAATAAGAAGTAAATATACCGTTGATTCTCGAGCGCTTTGTAGCCACTTTTTACTCATCAGGATGAGTATATCTCAAAACGCGTGAACTATTTAGTTTTTACCACTAAATATCTTTCTTCCCCCTCTCCCATTGATTCGGTTGTAAGGTCTTTATCCTCTGAAAGGGTCATGTGAATGATTCTTCGCTGCCAAGGCTTAAGGTTGTAAAGGTTCTGTGGCTGTCCCGTTTCCTTTGCCCTATCAGCAGTTGAGGTTGCTAAATTTCGCAAGTACTCTTCCTCTTTTTCCCGATAGTCACCAACATTAACTATTACCCTGTTCCACTCACCTACTTTACTTTTTAACAAAACTCCTAAAACTGTTTGTAAACTCGATAGCGTTTCGCCCTTTTTGCCAATTAAGAGTCCTGTCTCGTCAGGGGCCTCGACATTAACAATGTAAACCTCTTGACCTTTGTCATAATCTACACCTATCTTAGCGCTCGGAATCGACATCAAAGAGAAAAGTTCCTCCGATACTTTTTTAAGTGTTTCGACGTTTTTCTTCATGTTAATTTTGAGGACTAGATTTTAACAAACCCAATCGGTTTACATAGGGTGTAAGAGATCCCCAGCCGGACATTGAAACTTGCTGCCACACGTTAACAACCGAAAAAACCAACCAGTAAAGCGCCAGGCCCGAAGGGAATTTCAACCCAAAATATAACGTCATCAAAGGCAGTGTGTATACCATTGAAGATTGCATAGCAACCGCCATGTCGTCTGTCCCGGACTTGGTTTTCCTCGCGAGCTTGTCTTCAGCTGATATGTAAGGTGCTGTTGTTTTTACGGATAAAAATTGAGCGATGGTCGCCAAAATTATGAATATTCCCGGAACCATGTCCGGCACTCCCGGAATTAGTCTGTTAAGTTTGTCCGGTTGAGCAATGTCCATATATAAAAACTTCGTATTTACCATTTCGTTTTGGGTAAACTTTAAGGCGGGGTATAGTTGTTCGTTTATTTTTTGAACGGAATTAATGTTTGAAAATACTGTCGTAAAAACTCCAAAAAGTGCAATCAAGACTGCAAACTGCAGCAGGTAGGGGAGACAGCCGGCAGCCGGGTTTATTTTCTTTTCTTTATACAGATCCGCTTGAGCTTTGGAAAATGCCATTTTGTCATTTCCGTATTTTTTCTTTAATTTAGAAATCTGAGGTTCAAGTTCTTTAATTTTTTTCATTGACGCCATATATGGCTTGGTTAAAGGACGCATTACAATAATTAGAAGTACACTAAAAACAAGTATTGCTATGCCCAAATTTCCGCCCAATATCTTGTAGAAAAGAATGAGACCGTTAATTAACAAAGGTGTTATGATGGGAATATTCATTTAAGTTATCAACCAATTCGGTTGGGGGCCGGATCAAAACCGCTTCCACCTAACGCATGGCACCGGGAAAAACGCTTAATGCCAAGGGGCAATCCCCTTAGCACTCCGAATTTTTCCAGAGCTTCAATTGTATACTCACTACACGTTGGTGTAAACCTGCAAGCTTTGCCGAACAATGACACCAATACGGTAGAGATAAATTTCCTATAAAATCCGATTATATTAATAAGCAGGTACTTCATTTTATAATTCCACTTGCTCTAACTGCGGTCCTTACTTCACGGGCTATCTCATCGGCCGGACATTTAATAATTGAGGGCTTCGCCAAAAAGACGACGTCATACCCTTCTTTTACTTCGTTAACCATAAGCCGGACCGTCTCGCTTATGTGCCTTTTTATTGTATTCCTATCAACCGCATCCTTCGAAATTTTTGTAGAAACTACAAAAGCAAATCGCGGAGGACCGCCATCCCTTCTATCTAAATAGGCAATTCCGAAATTTGCAGACTGAAAAGTCCTCCCATCTACTTCCACTTTCTTAAAATTCTTCCCTCCGGTAAGTCTAAATTTTCTAGCCAACATGGAGTTTTTTCCTACCTTTCACCCTTCTTGCTTTTAAAACCCTTCTTCCGTTTTTTGTTGACATTCTCTTCCTAAAACCGTGTACCCTCACTCTTTTGGTCTTGCTTGGTTGATATGTCCGCTTTGTACTCATTGCGCCATTATAGATTGAAAATCGTAAATTGACAATCTATTGTTTAATCCTGTCCAGTTGAAATTGGCCTAATTGCCCCTTGACGGTTTGTGGATAACTCGATAAACAGTACAGAGTACAGAGTACGTAGTAAAAAACCCAAACTGCTCCACTTTTCTTCTAAGCACTCCGTACTAAGGACTACCGCGGTGAGCGGCAAAAAAGCTTATGAACCTGGACACAAAATCTACATGGCGCGACATCTTGGGGATGGTAAAAGTTTCCGTCTCTCCTGCGATTTTTTCCACATGGTTTTCTCAAACACACATCACCAAAGCGGACGATTTGGGAGAGAGGGTTCTGGTCGAAATCGGCTGTCCAACTTCCTTTGCAAAAAATACAATTGAATCAAGATATTTCGGGCTCATACAGAATTCCATTAGCAAGACTCTTGGTAAACCTGCCGACTTAACTTTTATTGTCCATCAAAATCCCGACACCCCACATCCGATCAAGGGGGTTCCCACCCCTCTTTTTGACGAGCAAGGGAATGTCCAAGAGTTTGTAGATTCGTTACGAACGGCAAGAATCAAACCGAGTTTCACTTTTGAAAATTTTGCAGTTTCCGGCAGTAATCAAATGGCACACGCGGCCGCCCTTGCAGTTTCGGAAAGTTTAGGCTCAGCATATAACCCACTTTTTATTTGGGGTGGGGTAGGGGTTGGCAAAACCCATTTAATGCAGGCCGTAGGACGCTCGATTCTTCTTAAAAAACCGGAGAGCCTAGTCCTTTCCTGTACTGCAGAGGATTTTACAAACGACATCATTGACGGAATCCGTAACAAAACCACCCAGGAAGTGAGAAAAAAATATAGAAAATTAAACCTCCTAATGGTCGATGATATCCAGTTTATTGCAGGAAAGGAGACCGCCCAGGAAGAATTTTTCCACACTTTTAATGCCGTCACATCTGCTGGCGGACAGGTAATCTTGACCTCCGACAGACACCCAATTGAAATTTCGCGCCTCGAAGAACGTCTTAGAAGCCGGTTCGAGGCGGGACTGATAGTCGATATTGCCCCACCGGACTTTGAGCTCAAGTGTGCCATTGTCCAAATCAAGTCCCTTGAGCGTAATATCCCACTTGAAATGGACCAGATCCAAATGATTGCAGCGAACGCAGAAAGCGCGAGAAAAATCGAGGGAATACTTATCAAAATAATGAACGAGGTTCATCTTAAAAAGTCTTCGATTACAACAGAACTCGTTGAATCAGCCCTAAGTCACGGGGAAGAAATAAACGAAAAGCTGGCAAGAAGCACGCCAGAGCAAACCATTGACGCTGTTTGCAAGTACTACCAAATCGGCAAAAGGTTAATTTTGGGAGACACCCGCGCTAGGCAAATTGCCAGGCCCAGACAAATGTTGATGTACCTGCTCCGAACCCGGCTCGGAATTGCCTATGAAGAAGTGGGGAGGCTTGTGGGAAATCGTGATCACAGTACAGTCATGCACGCAGTGAATAAAATTACACAACTAGCCACAACCAATGTGCAGATTCGTGAGGATATGTTGAAGATAAAAAACGTTCTATGAGGACAAAAAACTCACTTTATCCACTTATCAACAATGAGTGTAATTCTATACACAAAGTTATGAACATTAAGTTGAGGCTAATATCAACACTAATATTATCCGAAGGTCAAATCTAATTAAAAAGAAAGATCAACTTATCAACCGTCCCTACTACTAGAACTACTAGTATTAATATGATAAACAGAGTAAATGGTAAAAGGTTAAAGTTAAAAGAACTGTTGATATGAAATTACAAATACTGCAGGAGAATTTAGAAAAGGCTGTTGGTATCGCGTCCCGCTTTGCTAGTGCGAGGGCTCAACTCCCGATTTTAGGAAATATCCTAATCTCAACTCAAAGAACAAAAGTTTACGTTAATTCCACCAACCTGGAAGTTTCTGTTTCGGTTCAAGTCGGAGCCAAGATTGAAACAGAAGGGGAAATAAGTATTCCTTCAAGGGTGATCTCCGAACTTATCTCAAACTTGCCAAAAGAAACAATTTCAATAGAGGCCGAAAAGGAGCAACTGAAAATTTCAACTTCAGGCTTTTCCTCCAAAATTCTAGGAATGAATTCTTCGGATTTCCCCAAAGTTCCCACCTCAATAAGTAAAGAAAAATCAGTTAGCCTTCCCCTGAAAGAATTCCTAGAGGCCCTTTCTCTCGTCACCTTTACAACCTCTGTTGACGAAACCAGACCTGTACTTACCGGGGTTCTCTTCCTTTGGGACAAAGCGGGTTTGACGCTGGTAGCCACAGACGGCTTTAGGCTTTCTCGAAAAAGGATGGCGCTTGACACCCAAAAAACACAGAAGGGGGAGGGTGGGGTAATAATTCCCAAGCTTGTCCTATCTGAGCTCTCGAGACTAGGAGCCGAAGGCGACGAAATTC
>Ga0315284_10005201_pt1 | contig 18487 bp, 14 predicted proteins | sample YL17G09_16_MG_FD_203696 | JGI IMG/M metagenome (GOLD analysis project Ga0315284, IMG submission 203696) | Sediment microbial communities from Yellowstone Lake, YNP, Wyoming, USA - YL17G09_16 | ecosystem: Environmental > Aquatic > Freshwater > Lake > Sediment | place: USA: Wyoming | collected...
ATAGTCCTGAGGACAGCCCCTGGCCGTCGAACGTCTCCTGATAAACGCCCGGGGTTAGACTGCGATCCAGCAGCGTCGCCACCTTCTGGCCGGCGATGCTGTACACTTCCAGGCTCACGTGTTCGGCCGCCGCCAAGCTGAACCGAATGGTCGCCTGCGGGTTGAAAGGCTCAGGAAAATGCCCCAGCAACTCCGTACTCTGAGGCAACGAGCTTTTCAAGGCTACGGTCTCCGCTTCGCCCCAGCCCGAGAGCATAGCCGTTCCACCCTGGCCGGTTTCCGCATCGCCGGAGGCCGACTTGACAAAGGTGAAACTGTCGAAATCTTCAATCGTGGTGGGATGATCCCCGACATATCCCGTGACCGTATAGGTGCCCGGCATGGCCGTGGCATTCAAGGTCAGGCTGAGGGTCCGCACCAGGCTGCCGCCGGCCGGCAGGTAGAGATTGCTGCGCAGGATCAGCGGGATGATCTGTCCGTCTGGCTGCTGCAAGTTGATCCAACCATCAAAAAGGTTGTAATAGTTGGGAGAATTCTGCACCGATACGCCGTACCAGACGGTTCCGCCCTGGGGCGGTAGGATGATCGGCGCGCCGAAGGGTGTCAGGGTGATGGTGCAGGCGCCCTGCGGCTGATTTTGATCGAAGTAGTGAGCTCCCTGATCTGCAATGGTGCCGTCTGGATCCAGCGGCGCCAGAGGACTGCCGGTGTCAATGCACGGGCTGTAGGGCAGCAGGTGGAAATCATCCGCATAGACATTGACGAAAAACGGCTGCAGATCGAAGTTGCCCACACCTGTCCAGTAGCCCTGAATGTCGCTGTAGGTCATGTAGATGGAGCAGCCCGACGAGACATAGAAGGCATACAGATTGCCGGCCACGATGTTGTTGCGCCCGAAGGGATTAGAACTCAGATACGTGCGGATCGCGTAGCTATTGTTGCCGAAAATCGTGTTGTTGTTAATCTGCGGCGAGCTGTTGTCCCCGCAATAGATGCCCGCGTAGTTATTCCAGCAGATCTCATTGTAGAGAATCGTCGGGCTGGAGAAGTGATGGAGGTAGAGGCCCGTGCCGCTACTCCCGCTGGAAGTATTATGATTGATGACGTTCCCCTGAATGAGGGGCGAGGCGTGATCGCACATGATCCCGCCGCCGTTCGATGACGTGGCGTTATTGTGGTGAATGCTGTTCTCCGCAATCGTCCCGTCGGTGTACACGAAGTAGATGCCCGCGCCATTGTCCGCCACATTGTACTTGATGAGGTTGTGTTGAACGTTGGGATTCACCGCATTGTCGGTGAAAATCCCGCCGCCATCCCCGTAGCAGGTGTTGTTTGTGATGATATTATCGTAGATCTGAGTATTGGTCGCGCCGTTGACGTAGATGGCGGCGCCTTTGATGTCGGCCTTATTGTTCGAGAAGCGGCTGCTGTGAATGGTCGCCAGTGAATTGAGCACGTGCACCGCTCCGCCCTTGCTTCCCGGCTGGCCCACGGTTCCCTGAGCGTAGCCCCATTCCAGAATGCAGTACGCCAATTCCGACGTGCCCTGAGCTCCTTCGAAGTAGATTCCTGCCCAGGTGTAATTCTCATAGGGGAGATGATGCGTAAACAGGATGGAATCACCCGGAGCGCCCACGGCCGTCAACGTCCCATGGGCGATAAGCTTGAAATGGCCTGTGAACTTTACCTGCACTCCGGCCTGAATGGTGAGAGACAATCCGTAGGGAATTTCCAGATCGGCCACCGCCATATAGGGGGATCCCGCAGTGGTCCAGGTTCCGGCTACCTGGCCGGCAACATAGGTGTCGCTGTGGGCCGGATTTGAAGCGATCGCCATCAAGACGATCAGAACGATAAGCGAACTGAAATGTTTCATGGCACCTCCTGCTGATGTCTGCCTGCCACATGCGTGTGGCGCCCAAGAGTTGTGAATAGTTGATGGGTGAAGTGGATTTCGGTATCGCATACTGTTAATATAAGGAAAAAATCTCGATTTGTCAATACTCAACTGTAAAAAATGTGATTTATTTTAAATGTCCAAAAAGATGGCATCGCGGAACTTCGCTGATGGCCAATGTTAAAATACACACAATTAGCGGCTTTTGGGTGAGCCGGCATATTGAATTCTGAGCTTGACTATGATCCATAATTTTCGTATATTACTGAAGCTATGGCTATCGTAAGGGTGCAAGATGCGCAAAAGGCGTGCAATTTCGGTAATCTTGATTCTGACGCTAACGCTGGGGCTGGTATTGGGGCTGGCGCCCCGTTCCGCGCCGGGCAAGGCGTCGTCGCAGATCAACTGGCAAGCAGGGCAAGGCGTAGATAGCGCCGCCATTGCACTGGATGGGAAAAACCTCCGCATCACCTGGCCCCAGTTGCAAATTCAAGGCCAGGGATTGTGCTTGATTTTCTACAGCCCCAGCCCGCAGTTCAACCCGAGCCGCGCCACCCTCTTGGGCGCCACTCAGCGCTGTTTTTACGTGGATCCCCTTTCCTTCGCTCGCTCGCCCAAGACCTTCTATCAAGTGTTGGCTTTCCCACAGGGTTTGGGAGTCATTTGCGATGAAGTCATGATCGAAGATTTCGAGGATGGCCTGGTGACGCTAACCAGTTATCCCGGTGAAGATCACGAACCGAACGCCTGGGAGGTAACCGCGCTCTCCACCTACGATTCCAGCCTCTTCTCCCTAATGCTTTATGGCAATACCTGGAAGGTCGAGACCATCTCCCCTCAGGTCATCTCCGCGGGAACCGTTTGGCGAGCCGCTGCGGCGGCGGCGCAAACCGGTGAAATTCAGGCTTTCGGCGTGGGCAATGGCACGCAGGAGTATTTCTACGTCTTTGAAGGCAACACGCTGCCGACCGGCAGCAATTGGAACTCCACTTATCACAGCGTGGCGAATATCGGATCCTGGGCGCTCATCCAACTCCCCATCGGCCGCGATTGGATGAATGAGTACGGTTCGCTGCCCACCATCAATCGCCTCTTCTACGTCAACGATATTGATGCTCCCGCCGGCAACTCCATCAGTTTCTTCGACGAGATCCACGACATCACAGAAGATCTGCCCAATATCCCGCAGGTGTTCATCACCGCGCAGGGCGACTCATCCCTCTTGCAGCCCCCCTATCAATTTACCAGCCTGGTGCTGGATCCGGACAGCCCTACCCACGACTACTTTTGGGATTTCGGTGATTCGACCTTTTCGGATCAACCCAATCCCACCCATACCTACGCCACACGCGCTTATCGCACCGTTGGGCTGACGGTCCAGGATCCCGACAGCCTGTTCGGGTACGCCGCGAAGCATCTGCTGCCTCCGCCCGGCACGCCCGATCCGGAATTCACCCTGAATGCCGCCGGCGACGTCATGATGGCGCGGCGCTACGCCGAACCGGGAGGCATCATCCCCACCTACGGCGTCAATTATATCTTCCAGCGCATTATCCCCATCTTCAGCCAGGCGGCAGATCTCAACATGATCAATCTTGAGACTTCCTTGACGGATGAGGGCTATCCGCACCCCACCAAAGAGGTGGTCTATCGTTCGGCTCCCAACACCGTCAACGGCCTGACGTTCGCCGGTGTTGACTACGCGGCTTTGGGCAACAATCACACCATGGATTACATGCAACCCGGGATGGAGGAGACGTTTCGCGTGCTCGACACAACACGCATTCAAATCTCGGGATCCGGGTTGGACGACTATTGGGCCACCCGTCCCGCCTTTCTCACCGTGCATGGCATCCGGGTCGGAGTGCTTTCCTATTGCAACCGCGATGGCCGCCAGGATTTTCTGCCGCCGTTCCTCGAGGCGGGCTATAACAAATTCGGCTTCGCCATGTTCGACGAAGCCACGCTGGATGCCACCATCCCCGCCCTGGATTCTCTCTGCGACTTGACCGTCGTTCAGGTGCACGCGGGAACGGAATATGATATTTCACCCATGCTGGCCTCACTGCCGCCGCAGGCGCGCTCCATGCCGGAGGACGAGTTCATTCGCTATGATGAGGTTGACTCGGACTCCACTGACCGCATCCTGAAGCAGCACGCCATTGATTTGGGCGCCGATCTGGTGCTCTGCCACCATCCCCACGTCATCCAGGCCTTCGAGGTCTATCAGGGCAAGCTGATCGTTCACAGCTTCGGCAATTTCGCCTTCGATCAGACTTATTGGGAGACCTACCTTTCGCTGATTCTCTACAGCCGGGCGCGGCTTTCCGGATTCGACAATTTCACCTTCCGCCCGGTCTACATAGACGACTACGTCCCCACGCCCGCTACCGGTGAGTTGGCCGAAGCCATCATGCGCAAGATGGCGGCCTATTCCGAGATCATGAATACCGACGTGTCCTTCGATTCCGCCACCGGCATCGGCAAGATTGCCCTCTCGCCTTCGCAGGTATCGGAATCCAACCGCGATATTATCCAGACGGTGAATTTCTCGCAGGAGGGCAGTTACTGGATTTCAGCGCCTCTGCGCATCGAGGATCCCGGTTTCCCGAGCGCCATCGTGTCCGTCTCCGGCATCCCCGGAGGCTCGCAGCTTCGGCTGGCGCGTGGCCGCGAAATCCTCTTCATGGGCGGTTTCGAATATGAAGGCGGCTGGCTCTGGGCGGACACCTCGCCCGACGTCTATCTCGAATCCATGTATCCGCATGGCGGGACGTTCTGTCTCGGCGTGCGCCGCCTGCCCGGCCAGTATGCCCTCTGGGGCGAGCTGGAAGACCGCGTCCCCACCAATGAGAACATCCGCTACTCCGTGGACGGCTTCATCTCCGGCACGAACGCCAACAACGCCGCCCTGAGCGTCGCCTTCTATTGGGCGCGCACGGCGGCCGGTTACATCAATGAACAGATGACGACCCCCGCCGACGGCAGTTTCGGCTGGACGCGCGTTTATAAAAATCTCACCACGCCCGCCGACGGCATTTTCGCCAACGTCCGCTGCCGCAACGAGGCTCCCACCTCCGGCACCGGCACCGCCCGCTTCGACGATCTGAAGCTGATCGAATGGACCAACGACTGGACCACGATCGGCACCGGCTTCACGTCGCTCACTTACCCCACCGAGCACACCTTCATTCAACTCCGTTGCAACCAGGCCGTCAGCTCCGCCACCGTCACCTACCGAATGACGACGAGGACGATACAGTAGGGAAAAGATTCAGATGGATTGGATTCAAACCCTAAGAAAGTGCCTTGCGCGGGATGCCATCCTCTATACAGGTCATGCTCGCCGTGAGATGAAATTGGAGCCATTTGGGGAAATCAAGGAAGAGGAAGTAAGTGAAGCCGTCTCGACTTGCGAAGTGCTCACGGCGTACCCCGAGGATAAGCCATATCCAAGCGCCCTGATGCTGGGTAGGACCAAGAATAAGCGACCCCTTCATTTAGTTTATGCCTACGATTCGGAGAATCAGCAGGCAATTATCATAACGGTTTATCAGCCTGATCCGCGACTTTGGGAAGATTCTAAGAAGAGGAAGAAATGAAATGCGTCATTTGTCACGGTGAGGACGTCCAACTGAAGGATGTAGCCGAAGAGTTGAAAATCAACAGCGACGTTGTGCTGATCCCGGTAAGGGTTCTCGTCTGCCAGAGCTGCGGCGAACGCTATTATAGCAGACAGGCCATGCAGATTCTGGAAAAGGCGGAAATCGAGCTAAAAGGGGGTACAGCCAAGCTGCGGGAAATCGGCAAGGTGCTGACTTACCAGTAGGTTTCTACCGGATGACGACCAGGACGATACAGTAGGGGCTTAGGGGCTTGTAGGGGCGCAGCGTGCTGCGCTCGCGCCCAAGCCGGCGGATTGAGGGCTTTTGGGGGGGGAGGTTGCGGTGGGGAAGGCGGTTATCACAAAATAATTGCAAATTGCAAAATGCAAATTGCAAAATGCAAATTGAAAGGCGGCCGGAGGCCGCCTGATTTGTCTGAACCACTGATTGACGCTGATCCGCCAGCGGGCGGATGGCCTTCGGCTCATTTCTCTGATGACGCTGATTGAATAAAAGACAAAATAATCAGTGAAATCAGCGTAATCAGTTTAATCAGTGGTTCAGAAAATTCACTTCACCAACATCATCCTCGCCACCTGCTCCTGATCGCCAACCTGGATTCTCGCCAAATAGACGCCCGTTGACAGATTCGATCCATCGAAGGTTAAGCGATGAACGCCCGCCTCCTGCTGGCCATTGGCCAGCTCCGCGACCTTTCGTCCCGCGATATCATAAACCGTGAGGTTCACAAAGCTGTCGGCTGAAAGCTGAAAGCTGATGGCGGTTGTGGGATTGAAAGGATTCGGTGATACTGAAGTGATGATGGAGGAGTTAAATCCGGCTTCGAGCTGCGAGCTGAGAGATGCGAGGCCGACCGAGCCTGAAGCGGCTTTTTCGAAGGTGAAGCTGCTGAGCGACCAGGCGTCATTGGGATAGACTCCTGTTTGCGCCCTCATGACGTAGGTACCCGCCGGAAAGGAGGCGGGAATGGCCTGGCTTAGATCGTTGCGGATAATTGTTCCGTTGGCCGCAAGCTGCAATCCCGTCCGCAGAATCACCGGCCCGAAGACGCTGCTGTCGGGAAAGACGAGGTCAATCCAGCCATCGAAGGTCTGTGCGGTGGTTTCGTGGTTTTTCACGCTCACGTCATAAGTGAAAGTTCCGCCGCTCGGAGGGATGGTGATCGGCGCATTGTCCGGCGTCAAGTTGATTTCGACTGAGGCGACGATCTTGAAAACTTCCCCGCCGTAAAGATCGCAGATGTACATTTCCCCCGCTGCGTCCTCGCCGAAAGAGGAGATACTGCCGATGGAAAGCCCTCCGCCCGGAGCTAATTCCGCCGTGCGATTCGTGTACTGCGTCACGCTCCCGCCGACGTATTTGAACGACCAGATCTGATTATTGCAGAAATCGGCGAAGAAGTAGGTGCCCTGAAGCTGCGGTATCGCACTGCCGCGATAAACGTATCCCCCGGTGACGGAACAGGCTCCGCCGGTGTGAGCGTATTCGTATATGGGCGGCGTCACACTGGGCACGATGGTCGAAAGTCCGGTGTAGCCGGTCAAATGATTGCCCTCCCAGACGCGCCAGCCGTAATTCTGTCCGCCCTGGCCCGCTGGTTGAAAGTCAATCTCCTCCCACTGGTTCTGTCCCACGTCGGCGATGTAGAGATCTCCCGTCAATCGGTCGAAGGCATAGCGCCAGGGATTGCGCATGCCGATCGCCCAGATTTCGGGCCGCATCCCCGGAGTGCTCACAAACGGATTGCTCGGCGGAATGCCGTAAGGGCTGCCGCTGTTGACGTCAAGGCGCAGCATTTTGCCCAACAGTTCCATGCCGTTCTGAGCGCGATTCCCCGGATCGTAGGCCGATCCGCCGTCACCCGTGCCGATCCAGAGGTATCCGTCCGGCCCGAATTGCAGGTTGCCGCCGTTGTGGTTGGAATAAGGCTGCGCGAGCTGCAGGATGATGAATTCGCTGTTATAGTCGGCGCTATCGGGATTGGAGGTGACGCTGTAGCGCGCGATGACCGTGTTGCCGCTGTTGTTCGTGTAGTTGACGTAGAAGTAGCCGTTCTGAGCGTAGTTGGGATGAAAGGCCATCCCCAACAAACCCTGTTCGCCGCCGCCGTTGCCTACGCGCGGATCGAGGTTAAGAAACGGAGTGGGGAGGACAACTCCATTTTCAAGAATCTTGATCTTTGCGCTCACCTGCTCAACGATGAAGAGGCGCTGATTGTCCCCCGATGGCGCGGTCACGTAGACGGGCTGCGACAGACCCGAGGCCGCGCGAGTGGTGGCTAATTGCAGAGCATTTGCCGAGGGTGCAAGCAGAGCGGTCACTCCGGCGCACGCGGCTGTCATAAAAAGGCGCGATATATGTTTCATTGCTGTTGACCTGTTTTGAAGGTATTCGTGATTTCTATGAGTTACGCGGAATTTTCGCCGAGGTTTATCCAATTCCGATCTAATTTCAGAGCATTCCGGGATAATGCCGCCCCGTTCCACTGGAACAAACAAAGGTCCAAAAAGGTTTAATTTGCAATAATTTCATCTGAAATAATTTCCCTCACAAATATATTGACATCGGCTCGTTTTCGATTTATATTATGGCCACGATGCAAGGGATCATCCCATGAAAAAAATCGCCGTCATCCCGGGCGACGGGATCGGAATTGACGTAACCGCCGAAGCCTTAAAGGTCATGGCAGCCGCCCAAGCCTCCGGTTTGCCCATCACTTGGGATGTCTTCGACTACGGCGCGGAGAAATTTCTGGCGACGGGCATCACTCTTCCCGACAGCGAAGTCGAGAATTTCCGCCGGAACTACGACGCCATTTACGTCGGCGCCGTCGGAGATCCTCGTGTGCCGGACATGCGTCACGCCAAGGATATTCTGCTGGGATTGCGCTTCAAGCTGGATCTCTATGTCAATTACCGCCCCGTGAAACTCTACGACGAATCCCTCTGCCCCCTGAAAGGTAAATCCATAAAAGATATAGATTTCGTCGTCTTCCGCGAGAACACCGAAGGAATGTACGCCGGAATCGGTGGCCATTTGAAGCAAGGCACACCCGACGAGGTCGCCCTCCAGGTTTCCGCTAATACCCGTAAGGGCGTCGAGCGGATCATCCGTTACGCCTTCGAATTTGCCAAAAAGTCCGGTCGCAAGCGCGTCACGATGTCGGACAAATCCAACGCCATGCGTTTCGAAGGCGACCTCTGGCAACGGACGTTTTACGAAGTCGGCGAAGAATATCCTGATATTGAGAAACAGCATTGGTATATTGACGCTCTACTCATGCAGATGGTCAAAAAGCCCGAACAGTTTGACGTGATCGTCACCTGCAACATGTTCGGCGACATTGCCACCGATCTGGGGGGGCAGCTTGCCGGAGGCTTGGGATTGGCCGCTTCGGGCAATTTGAATCCCGGCCACACCTCACTTTTCGAGCCGGTGCACGGCAGCGCACCCAAATATCACGGTCAGGACGTGGCTAATCCTCTGGCGGCCATTCTCACTGTCGGCGTGATGCTGGAATATCTCGGCTGGCCGCAGTGGAATAAGAAAATCGAGAAGGCGGTCATCCAGGCGATCAAAACCGGCAATGTGCCGCGGGATTTGGGGGGGAAACTGGGGACGAAGGCTTCGGGGGATTATATTGTGTCTCGGCTTGTAACACCCGAATAAATTCGGGTGCTCCTTAAAGCGCTGAAGTCGCTGAAGCGACTGCTTTCATGATTAGGGCATTGGCTTCAGCCAATTCATAATGCAAAACGAGAGCACCAGATTTTAATCTGGTGCCAGAGGCGTGATTTGTCACAGACTATTGCCCAAAAAATTCTGGCTCGCCACGCCGGGAAGGATAGCGTCCAGGTCGGCGAACTGGTCTTCGCCAAGGTGGACATGGTGCTGGGCACGGACGTCACCGTGCCGCTGTCGGTCGAGGTCTTCCGCCGCATGGGCGGAAAGAAGATCTTCGATCCCGCCAAGATCGCGCTAGTGAATGACCACTTCGTTCCCGCCAAAGATATTCAGGCGGCCAAGCTCTCCAAAATCATGCGCGAATTCGCCCGCGAAATGGGGGCGGAGCATTATTTCGAGGTGGGTCGCTCGGGGATTTGCCATGTCCTGCTGCCGGACGAAGGTCTGGTCAAACCCGGCGATCTCGTCGTCGGAGCCGACAGCCACACTTGCTCTTACGGCGCTCTGGGCGCCTTCTCCACCGGCATTGGTTCCAGCGATATGGCCTGCGCCTGGGCGCTGGGGGAACTCTGGTTTAAGGTTCCGCCGACCATCAAAATCATCGTCAAGGGCAAGCTTCCGAAATGGGTGGGCGGCAAGGATATCGCTTTACATGTGATTGGCAAGCTGGGCGTGGAAGGGGCGCTCTACGCCGCGCTCGAATTTATGGGTCCTACCATCAAGTCGCTCTCCATGGATGGCCGCTTTACCCTCTGCAATCTCGCCATCGAAGCCGGCGCGAAGACGGGCTTGATTGCGCCGGACGAAATCACCGCCAAGTTCATGACCAATTTCCCGCATCTGTCTTTCGACCGCGTGGTCTCTGACCGGGACGCAGAATATATTGCAGAGCATACCTTCGACGTATCTGCTCTTCCGCTTCAAGTCGCCAAACCTCATTTGCCGTCCAATGCGGTTCCGGTGCATGAAGTTCGAGGCGTCAAAGTGGATCAGGTGGTGATCGGATCCTGCACCAACGGACGCATGAGCGATTTCTGGCTGGCCGCCGAAGCCATGAAAGGCCGCAAAGCGCACCCCAGCACCCGGCTGCTGATCATCCCCTCGACGCAGAGGGTGGTGATGGAATTGATTGACAGCGGGCTCGCCCGGAAATTCACCGAAGCGGGCGCGGTCATCAGCCCCCCCACCTGCGGCCCCTGCATCGGCGGCCACATGGGCATTCTGGCGGAAAACGAGGTGGGATTATATACGACGAATCGAAATTTCATCGGGCGCAACGGCCATCCCACCAGCAAGGTCTATCTAGCCGGGCCGGCCGTGGCGGCGGCCTCCGCGGTGGCCGGCGAGATCGTTCATCCCGATGATATCAGAGAATAGCCATCGGGGATGGGGATCCATGAAGCCGGAGAGAACAGAGAGCATGAATATCGAGAGGTTTCCAGATAGTCTCGGAACGCAACTGAATATCGCGGCGCGCTCCATGCGCGTGGCGCTGGAGAAGGAACTCGCTTTGGCCGGTATCTCGCCGACGCAATGGATGCTGCTCATGGCGCTGGGCGAGAAGGATCATCAAGGGCAGACCGAACTGGGCAAGATGGTCAACCTGGATAATGCCACGATCACGCGCAGTCTGGACAAATTGCAGGAGATGGGTCTGATCGTCCGCAATCAGGATCGCGACGACCGCCGCGCGCAAATCGTATCGCTCACGCCCGAAGGCCAGAGCGCTTACCGAGATTGGAATGCCCTCGGCAGAAAGGTCAACGACCGCGCAGCTACGAACCTATCCAACGCGGAAAAGAAAAAACTGCTGGAGTTGCTCATTGCTATCGGCGGAAATTTGAATGGGATGAACCATGATTAATTCAGGCAGCTAATACAGAAGCTTGCCGCGTTGGGGCAACGCGGCCTCCAGAAATAATTCATCAGAATCTCGGAACTCGCCACTCGCAACTCGGAACTACTATGGAAGGCACCGTTTTCAAATACGACGACAATGTGGACACCGATGTGATCATCCCGGCGCGTTACTGTACCTCCTACCACAAGGAAGATCTGGCTCCGCACTGCCTGGAAGATCTGGACGCCACCTTCGCCAAGCGCGTAAAGCCGGGCGACATCATCGTCGCCGGGCGCAATTTCGGCTGCGGCTCATCGCGCGAAAATGCGCCGCTGGCGATACTGGGGGTCGGCGTGGGCGCCGTCGTGGCCGAATCCTTCGCCCGCATTTTCTACCGGAACTCGATCAACGTCGGACTCCCGATCCTTGAGTGTCCCGAGGCCGCAAAAGCCGCCCAGGATGGTGATCGGCTTCGCATTGACCTGGAAAAGGGCGAAATCCGCAACCTGACGCGCAAGGGCACCTACCAGGCTGCGCCATTTCCGGAGAGCATTCGACAGATCATACAGTTGGGCGGGATCGAAGAATATGTCAAAAAACGCCTCTCACATCCGTGAACCGCGCACTATTCCTAATGAGGTGAAAACCTTGACGCGCTGGCAACTCCCCGCCGTGGCCAGCCATTGAAGATGGCATCGGGCGCGGGGACTCGATGCGACCAAGAGTAGAGGTTGGACCATGGACTTTCGCGAACCCTTGGACAGGCTAATTCATTTCCCGACAGAATTCACTCGGGGAAGCAACTTCCCGGCGCCGGAGAGGATTCGGATCTACGATTCCACTCTGCGCGACGGCGAACAGATGCCGGGCGTGGCTTTTTCGCCGGGGCAGAAGTATGACCTGGCGGTAGCACTATCCGACATCGGCGTGGATATCATGGATCTGGGTTTTCCCATGGCGGCCTTGTCCGACCGTCGCGCCCTGCAGCTCATCGTGCAGGGCAAGCGCAAGGGCGAAATCCGCGAGGATCTCGAGCTCCTGGTCATGTGCCGCACCAACCCCAAAGACATTGACGTTACCATCGAGGCCCTGCAGGAAATTGACGTTGACATCAACGACATCACCTTCTTCATCTTCACGTCCGGTTCAGATCTGCATTTGAAGTACAAGATCGGCAAGATGCTTTTGAAATACATGAAGCGACCGGAATCGGATTGGCTGAACCTGCCGGTGGAATTCTACCGTGAAGCCAATCTCAAACTCATGTGCGACGCCATCCGCTACGCCTGCGATAAGGGCGTAAAATCCATCGAATTCGGAGGCGAAGACGGCTCGCGCGCAGATCTCGATTACACCATCGCATTGGCTAAAGCCGGATACGCCGCCGGCGGCACCCGCTACAGCTTCCCCGATACCGTCGGCTGCTTCACCCCCGAGGGCGTGGATCATTACATCCCCCGCATCGTCAAGGAGTTTCCGGGCAAAGACATCGTAGTTCACTTCCACAACGATTTCGGCCTGGCCGGTATCAATACCATCCGCGCCATGAGTCACGGCATCAACGTCCCCACCTGCACGGTCAACGGCATGGGCGAACGGGCGGGCAATGCGCCGCTGCATGAAGTCGTCGTCGGGCTTAAAGTCCTGTATGGAGTGACGCTGCCGCATTTCAAATATCATAAGCTGCGCGAATTGCGCACTCTGGTTGAAGAACATTCCGGCATCCCGGTCGCGGCCAATGCCCCCATTATCGGCGAAGGCGTTTTCATGCACGAATCGGGTATTCACACCGCCGGCTTATTGATTGACAAATCAATTTACCAGGTCATAGATCCCGAATTGGTCGGCGCCGAAATCAAATACGTCTTCGGCAAGCACAGCGGCGCCGGCGCCGTCAAAGCCGTGTTGGAAAAACCCGCCTTCCGCGAAGGTCTGACGCGCGACGGCGTCGAACTGACCGACGAATTGATCGAAGCCGTCACCATCTTCGTCAAGGATGCTCGGCAAAAGCGTACCCAGTCGGACAGCTTTACCAACATCACCGAGGCCTATTACCGCGAATATGACCGCCTCGGCATTTCCGAATTGCGCTTAGTCGAGCTGGCCTCCACCCTCGGCCGAATGATGAAAGAGGGCGTCTTCAAACCGAAACCAAATGGAAATAAGACATAGCTGCGAGCGGCGTGCAATTCGAGTGTCATTCCGGCGAAAGCCCCGAAGGGGGGCTACGCTCCGGGAATCCAGAGATCTGGATGCCAGTCCGCCGCGGCGGACTGGCATGACAATTGACTTTACTCATATAGTCGGGGTCGCCCCTGACCCCGACAGTCATCTGTCTGAACCGCAGATTCCCACAGATTAAGCAGATTTCGCAGATTAAAACAAACTCGGGGAGAACATTATGTCACTTACCTGGCTTCCGCGTGAAAGCGGCCTAAAAAATCACGATCTCTGGGGCGATGAGTTCTTCGGCGCTCAAGCGCCGTCGGTCATCTATGAACTGCGGCCGGTGGAAGATCCGTCCGGCAAGAAGGTGGATGGTCTTTATACCGCCTGGATCATCCTGAACAATCCCGACCAGTACAACTCCTATACGACCAAAATGGTCAAAGGAGTGATCGCCGGATTTCACAAGGCTTCCATGGATCGGCGGGTGGTGGCTGTGGTCTTCACGGCGGCGGGAGATAGGGCCTTCTGCACCGGCGGCAACACCAAGGAATACGCCGAATACTACAGCAGCCGCAATGCCGAATACGGCCTTTACATGGATCTCTTCAACGGCATGGTGGACGCCATCCTGAACTGCAAGAAGCCGACCCTCTGTCGAGTGAACGGCATGCGCGTGGCCGGCGGTCAGGAGATCGGCATGGCCTGCGATCTGACCGTTTCGGCGGACACGGCGGTCTTCGGTCAGGCGGGGCCGCGCCATGGCAGCGCCCCCGACGGCGGCTCGACGGATTTTCTCCCCTGGTATCTGACCATCGAAGACGCCATGTGGAACTGCATCTCCTGCGAACTCTGGTCAGCTTACAAGATGAAGCGCGTGGGATTGATCAGCAAGGTGGCGCGGGTCATCAAGGATGGGGACAAATTCTTGGCAAATCCCACAGTCATCAGCGATAAATATGTGGAAGACGGCGAAATCGTCTACGGCGAATTCAAGAGCGGTGACGAAGCCAAGAAGGCGCGCGAATTTCTGAAGACGGCCAAGATTGATTTCTCGCTGCTGGACAAAGAGGTCGGCAAGATCGTCTGGACGCTGACCAACCTCTTCCCCGGCTGTCTGATCAAATCCGTGGACGGCATAAGGCAGAAGAAGAAATTCTTCTGGGATCAGACCAAGCTCGCCAACCGTCACTGGCTGGCGGCCAACATGCAGGGCGAGGCGTTACTCGGCTTCCATGCCTTCAATACCAAGAAGCTCACCGGCAAGGACACGATAGACTTCGTCAAATACCGTCAGCTTCTGGCCGAGGGACACCCGATGGATGAGGAATTGTTCGAAGCGGTGCTGGGTAAACCCTAAGAGAGGGGCTAGGGGCTGGGTGCTAGGTGCTAGACGTGCTTGGCAACAGAGGCGAGGATTTTCTGATGGGCGAAATCAAGAGCTATAAAGACTTGCGGATTTGGCGGCTTGGGATAGACATCGTCAAGGCAGTTTACTTGGTAACGCGGAATTTTCCGAAAAGTGAAACCTACGGATTGGCCAGCCAGATGCGGCGAGCGGCCATATCAATCCCATCAAATATCGCCGAAGGTCACAATCGCTATCATCGAAAGGAATTCTCACAATTTCTCAATATCGCATTGGGGTCATGCGGTGAACTTGAAACGCAGACACTCATAGCCAAAGAACTCGGATTCATCAATGAAAATGACTTCGATTCATTGGAAAATCTCCTGGATAATGAAGGAAAACAAATTCGCGCATTGATCGCCAAAATGACTAGCACCTAATCCCCAGCCCCTAGCACCTTGTCGGTCTTTGAATCAAATTGGGATAAGAAGGAAATCTAATTATGAGCAAAATTCTGGAGGGAAAGAGCGCCATCGTCACCGGAGCATCATTGGGCATCGGCTCGGCCTGCGCGCTCGACCTGGCGAAGAACGGCGCCAACGTCGCCATCAACTACCGCAAACACAAGGACGAAGCCGAAGGCTTGGTCGCCGAGATGAAAAAGTTCGGCGTCAAAGCGATGGCCGTGCAGGCGGACGTCTCCGTCTTCGTGGACGCTCAGAAGATGGTGGACTCCGTCAAGGCCGAATTCGGCCGCATTGACATCCTGATCAACAACGCCGGAGTCAACTGGGACGGCGTCATCTGGAAGATGACCGAAGAGCAGTGGGACACCGTCCTGGACATCAATCTCAAGGGCTATTTCAACTACACTCGCGCCGTGTCGCCCCTCATGCGCGACCAGAACTGGGGCCGTATCATCAACGTCACCTCGATCAACGGCCTGCGCGGCAAGTTCGGCCAGACCAATTACTCGGCGGCCAAGGCGGGGATTATCGGCTTCACCAAGGCGCTCGCCAAAGAGCTGGGCAAGAACCTGATCACCGTCAATGCCGTCGCTCCGGGGATGATCTTGACGGCGATGATGAAAGATCTGCCCGATAACATCATCGAAGCGGCGAAAGAAGAAACGGTCGTCAAGCGGCTCGGCCTACCGGAAGATGTCGCCTATCTGATTACTTTCCTCTGTTCCGAGCAGGCGAAGCATATCACCGGTGAAGTGATCAAGGTTGACGGCGGTCAATACATTTAGGGGTTAGGGATTAGGGATTAGGGGTTAGTATGCCGAGCAGCGGAAATATTCGAAGCTTTAGGGATTTGAGGATATGGTCTTCGGGCATTAGGCTGGCCAAACAAACCTACAATCTCACAGAAAGATTTCCTAAGAAGGAAACTTATGGCTTAGCCAGTCAAATGCAGCGAGCGGCCGTCTCAATTCCGTCAAACATCGCAGAAGGCCATATCCGAGCTCATACAAAGGAATTCGCACATTTTCTGCACATTTCTTTGGGATCATGCGCAGAATTAGAGACTCAAGCGATTATCGCAAAAGAGCTCGGTTACATCACCGAAGACGAGCATACCCAATTTGTAAAATCCATTGAAGATGAATCCAAACAGATTCGATCGCTGATATTGCGGCTTTCTAATCCCTAACCCCTAATCCCTTTTGATGCTGGAGGAACAATGGAACTTAATGACATCGTCGCCATATCCGCCTGCCGCACACCGATGGGCAATTTCGGCGGGACGCTGAAGAGCATGGATTCCTACGACATCGGCGCCGCGGCGATTCGAGCCGCCGTCGAACGCGCTGGGATTAAACCCGATCAGGTGCAGGATGTCATCCTCGGATCCTGCCGCCAGGCCGGCAACGGCGTCAATCCGTCGCGCACCGCGTCCGTCAAGGGCGGCATCCCCAAGAGCGTTCCCGCGATCACTCTGAATATGGCCTGTCCGTCGGGGATGCGCGCCATCGCCATGGCTTCGCAGCAGATCCGGCTGGGCGATCACGACGTCGTTCTGGTCGGCGGATTCGATTCCATGTCCACCATCCCCTTTTTGTTGAAAGGCGCGCGCTGGGCGGGTTTCAAGATGGGCGATAAAAAGCTTGAAGACGGCTGGTCGGATTCGGTGGATCGCGTCATCGGTCAGGGGATGGGGCATACGGCTGAAAATCTGGTCGAGAAATACAAACTCGACCGCCGCGAAATGGATGAATTCGCCGCCAATTCGCACCTCAAAGCTCACACCGCCTGGGAGAAAGGCCTCTTCAACGACGAGGTGATTCCCATCATGGTGCCGCCGGAATCGGGCAAAGGCGATCCGGTCAAATTCGCGAAGGATGAGACCATCCGCTACCCGGTGGACGCCGAAAAAATGGGCAAGCTGCCGCCGGTCTTCAAGAAGGACGGCTGCGTCACGGCAGGCAATTCCTGCGGCATGTCCGACGGCGCCTGCGCCTTGATTTTCACGTCGCGAGATAAGGCGAAGGCACTGGGCGCAAAGCCGCTGTTTTCGCTGGTGTCCTACAGCCAGGTCGCCGTGGACAACGAAACTATGGGCGAAGGGCCGGGCATATCCATCCCCGCGGCTTTGAAAAAGTCGGGCATGACGCTGAATGACATGGACTTGCTGGAAGTCAACGAAGCTTTCGCGGCTCAGATGCTGGCCAACCAGCGCATGCTGAATTGGGATCCGGCTAAAGTCAACGTCAACGGGGGAGCCATTGCTCTAGGGCACCCCACCGGAATTTCAGGCGCGCGCATCGTCATCACGCTCTATTACGCCTTGAAGAATCACAACAAAGAATTCGGCGTGGCCGGTATCTGCGGCGGGGGCGGAGTCTCCATGGCGACGGTGATTCGACGGGAATTATAAAAACCTTAACCGCAAACCACTTAAGGGCCCTTGCGGGGACGCCAAGGAAACGCAAAGAGCGCAAAGAAAATCAACTTGTCATTCCGGCGAAAGTCCCAAAGGGAGGCTCTGCTCCCGGAATCCAGAGAAGGGTATAGTAGATGAGCGTCCGCTTCAGCGGACTGCCCCAAAGGGGTCCCTTCGGGACAGGATAATAGCCCAGGACTTTAGTCCTGGGGCGAGAGATGCCATGAGCACCTACAAGTTAATCAAAATCGAGCGTACCCCCGGCCGCTTTGACATCATCCTGAACAGCCCGCCGGTGAACATCCTGACCATCGCCATGATGGAGGAGATCACGGCGGCGTCGGATGAGGCGGCGCGAGACCACCGCCTGAAAGCGCTGGTCTTTCGGTCCGAAAGCAAGCACTTTTCCGCCGGAGCTGATGTCTCCGAGCACACCGCCGACAAAGTCGAAGCCATGATCGGCGCATTCGGCAACATGTTCAGATCTCTGGCGGCCGTGCCTGCGGTCACCATCGCCGTAGTGGATGGATCGGCTCTGGGCGGAGGCTGCGAACTGGCCACCTTCTGCGATATCGTGCTGGCCTCCGAGCGCGCCAAATTCGGCCAGCCGGAAATCCAGTTGGGCGTCTTCCCACCGGTGGCGGCGGCCGTATTCCCCCGTCTGGTCGGTCGAAACAGGGCTATTGAGCTTCTCATTACAGGAAAGATCATCGCGGCATCCGAGGCTCTGGAGATGGGTTTGATTAACCACGTCTGGTCGGCGGATGAATTCTCCGCTAAGGTGAATGAGTTTATCAATTCAATCACATCCCTGAGCGCCGCGTCCATCGCTGTAACGAAGAAAGCCATCGTCCAGGGCCTCGATCAGCCGCTGCCCGGAGCCCTGCGTCTCGTTGATGAAATTTACCTGCGCGAGCTCATGGCCACGCAGGATGCGCAGGAAGGTTTGAAGGCGTTCTTGGAAAAACGCAAGCCGGTGTGGAAGGACAAATAGGATTTAGGGATTAGAGGTCTGTTTGTGCTGTCGGACGCCCTCG
>Ga0315284_10005202_pt1 | contig 18485 bp, 15 predicted proteins | sample YL17G09_16_MG_FD_203696 | JGI IMG/M metagenome (GOLD analysis project Ga0315284, IMG submission 203696) | Sediment microbial communities from Yellowstone Lake, YNP, Wyoming, USA - YL17G09_16 | ecosystem: Environmental > Aquatic > Freshwater > Lake > Sediment | place: USA: Wyoming | collected...
GCGCGCCTTGAGCGACAGCAGGTAGCGCCCGATGCGCGTTTCCGCGATCATGCCCGTCGTGATCATCTCGAGAAGCTGCGAATCCGAATCGAACCCGACTCCGAGCCACTCCTGCAGCCCCCGCTCGCTCTGCTGGAAAACCAGCATCATGACGAGCGGCAGCGCGACGACGACGCACAGCGCGGAGAGGACCGGATTGAGAAAGCCGTAGTTGTAAAGAGAATGGATCGTGGTCGCCGCGACGAAGCCCGGGACGAGCGCGGCGACGCCCCGCGCCCGTTCGCGTTCGATGAACCCGAGCGCGATGATTCCGGCCAGGGCGGTCGTTCCGCCGTGCATCACGGCGGTGCCGAAGCCCCGGACGATCCAGAGGAGCACGTTCGGCGTCGCAAGCGCGCGGAGATAGTAGACATTCTCGAGAATGGCGAAACCTGCGCCGATCGCGAATCCATAGATGGCCGCATCGACCATGAACCCGATCCGTTTGCCCCGGATGAGCCAGGCGACGTAGCAGAGCTTCAACGATTCCTCGAGCGGGGGAGCGACGTGGCGGGCGTACGACTCGAAGGTGATGCCGCTTCGGGCGAGAACGATATTGCCGATCGCAAAGCTCACGACCGCCGCGCCGAAGCCGACGAGAACGGCGGCGCCCACCGAGCGGAACCGGATGAGCTTGTAGCTGTCGAGAAAGATGAGGGAAATGAGGAACACGACGACGGGAAGCATGCTCACGCCGTATCGGATGGCGATTTCAACGATGGCGCCCGTTCTGCCTTCCTCTCCTAACGCAGTATCTTGAGCGAAATCATGAACTCTTCCGACGGTTTCATTCCCTTCTCCGCCGCGCGAGCGTAGCCGAGCGAGAAGGTCGATTCAAGGGAAGAGAAGATGACGACCTTGAGATTGAGCTGCGCGCCCGCGTTCATGAGCTCGCGGCGCCATCCGGCGTCGTCGACGTTCGTCGCGATCCCGGAGGTGAAAAACGCGAGGCGGGCCCAGTTCGCGTAGAGGGACGCGAAACCGATCCGTTTGAAACGCACGGGAGGCAGCGTCCATTCGACGAGGGCCTTTCCGAAGTTGGTTCCGCCGATCGCGTTGATCTCGGCGCCGGGAAAGGTGTAGTACTCGCGGTAGCGGTTGTACGTCGCCGCGTGGTCGATCCAGTTGTTGCCGAATCCTCCGAAGTAGAAATTGGCGAAAGACTCATCGCGGTCTCCGAAGGAATACCCGGCGGACGTCCTCAGCCAGAGGGAGGAATGATCGACGGGGAGCAGGAATCCCCAATCGAAGGTCGCGTAGAGCTGAGGATAGAACTTCGAGAGCACGAGGCTGTTGTCCGAGTTGAGGCTCCAGGCGAGGCCCTTCTCGGCCTCGATCGCTCCGATCGTGCTGCGCATGCTGCGGTATCTGAGCGACGCGCCGGCGGTGTAGAAATTGTCGTAGGACGTCGCGATGTTCTGGTAGAGCGGCATCCGCTCGAGCCCGCCGTAGTGCGCCGCCTGGAGAGAATACTCGAGGGACCGCGGTCCGTCGGAGAAGGGATGTCCCTTGAACTGCCCGGTCAGAAAGTAGCCTTTCCGGCTCGTCATGGTCGGGCCGAAGAAATCGTAGAAATCCGCCGGGTTGTACGCGCCGCGCATCGTCCAGCGCCAGTTCTCGTACTTGAGCTTGAAATGCAGCCGCTCATCCGCGGCGATATCCTCGACGGGGGAGTAGGAGAGGGATACGTCGACGGTGTTCTGCCACAGGGGATCCATGAAATTGGCCTTCATGCCGAACGCGGCGGAGGTCTTGTAGCATTCCGCGATCGGGTAGGCCGCCGTGAATCGCATGCTCCGGGCGCTGCGGTAGTCCGGCGTGCCCGTGATGAGCGAGTCGAGATTGACCCCGAGGGGAGAGCCGAGCGTCCATCCCGCGAGCCCGGAGTGCTTCTCGACGACCGCCTGCCCGAGATACGTGATCGCGGCGACGTCATTGATCGGCCGGTCGGGGATCATCACGGGAACGAAACCGTTCCCGCTGAACGAGAACACGATCACGGAGTCGCCCGGCACCGGGAGGGGCCGGAAATATCCCGTTTCTGTGTTCGTGAGCGTCTCCATCTTCCGCTCGGCGAGATCGTACCGGAAGACGTTCGACACGCCGGTCAGGTACGAGGTCCCGTAGAGGTATCTCCCGTCGTTCGAATACACGAAGTTCTGGGCCGGGTTCTTTTCGAATTCCCAGAGAATCTCGTATTCGTAGTCCGAGGCGAGGAGACTGTCGATCGGCATGCGGATGAGCTGCTGCGCGCCGTTGATACTGGCGAGCGTGCCGCTGAGGTATGCGCCGTCGGGCGAAATGTCGATATCGAAGAGGTCCTTGCCGTACGGGAGGAGGGGAATCACCCGTCCGTCCCGGTACGGCGGCGGAATGCGGACGAGGGAGGAGTAGCCGTTGTGGTGCTGGACCCCCCAGAGCGTTTTGTCGGCGCGATTGAAGGCGAGATCCCCGGTGCGGCCGTACCTGATGAGGCGCCGCGTCTCCCCCGTTGCGATGCGGTATGAGTTGAGATTGCGGTAGCCCCTGCTGTTGTTCGTCGTGAAGAAGAGGGTTTTGCTCGAATCGTCGTAGGCCAGCGAGCACACGTAGTAGAGGGCGGGGGTGGAGAGCTCGCACAGCTTGCGGATGTGCCCCGTCGTTATGTCGATCGCGGCGATGTGGGAAAACTCTCCGGGATAGTTGACCGCGGCGTAGAGCGTCTTCGTCGAGGGATCGTAGTACTGCCGCGAAACCGATCCCAAAGCTCGCTCCGACAGGGGCCGGGCGCTCGTGAGCGGATACTGGCGGATCGAGTCGAGATTCGCCCGCTCCCACGCGTGCTCGAACCGGATCCAGTTCGTCCATTCCTCGTTGAGCGGGACACCGTAGACCTTCCGGAACTGGGAGGCGTAGTAGGCGCTGCTCCCGTCTTCCCTGCGCACCCAGTCAATGAGCTTGTCCGGCCCGTATTTGTAGGCGAGGTAGAGGTCGAATCTCGTCCCGTACAGGTAGGCCACCTGGCCCACCTGGAAGTCGATCGCCGTTCCCTCGGACTGGAGGCCGACGGCCTCGTAGAAGTAGCTCGAGTCGCGCACCATCGTGCGGAACACCATTTCGTCGAAGCCGGTGAGGCACCGGCCGATGCCACCCGCCATCCACGTTTCCATGAAGACGGCGATCCCCTCGTGGTACCACCGGGGGGCGTAACGCCGGGGGTTCGTGAGGTAGCTGTAAAATATGGATACGGGATCCTCGTCGGTCGGCGAGACCTTGCCCATAAAGAGCGTCCGGTAGCGCCGGTCGCCCCTCGTCGCCTGGTCGGAGGCGACGACATGAACGAGCTCGTGGTTCGTGACCCAGTTCATGCGCTCGTTCGTCGGACAGGTGTCGTACACGTATTCGAAAGGCTCGATGCCGAGCGTTATGTAGTTGAAGGGAATCGTCGTCGTGCCCGCATAGCCGTAATCGTCGAAATCCTGAAAATGGATCGTGACCGGGCCGCTCGGCTCGTATCTGAACATACGCCGGTGAAAGGCCATGGAGTTCTCGTAACACCTCGCCAGATGGCGCACGACGTATTCGTGCCGCTCATCGTAGTAGGCGAGGCGGAGGTATTTCGTCTGGATTGTGCGGTAGCGAATGTTCAGCTCTGCGGCGCTCAGGCGGGCGGCGAACGCGAGCAGCACGGGTATGAGAATAAGGACCGGATACATCCCGAGAATGCGCTTTTTTCTCATGTTCATGCGGTCACGCTTTCGTCTGGATGCCGCGGCAGAAAGCGCACGCGAGAGGGATTCCGCTTTCGGAATCCCCCTCGCGCACGTGGTTGCCGCTTCAGTTCCCTATGCCGGCTTCACCTATTCCTGCGCTTGAGAAGTTCTCCCCATCTCCTTGTATGAGCGCTCCATTTCCTCTTGAATCTTGACCGGGGCGCGTTCCATAATGTCGGCCTTTTCAGTGCGGTCGAGGAGCTTCATGAGATCGTTTCTGCACGCGGCTTCCGTCCTCGCGACGAAGTCCATCCGTTCCTGGATCGGAGCCTGCTTCGCGATCGCGGCCAGATCGACGTCCGGGGCCTTCCGGAGCTTCTCGGCCTTCTGGTCCAAGGTGAACTGCGAGTACCGCTCGGCCGTCACACCGATGCTCTTGCAAACGGCTGCCTGAACGCTCTGCGGCGAGCGCTCGAAGGCATCGACGCGCGCCTTTGCGTCCATACCCTGGAAGAGCCTCGCCAGCAACTTGTCGTCGGCGCGAGCGATGAGGGCCGCCGTCACCTCGGGAGACTTCGCGAGCATCTCGATCCGCTGCTCGGGAGCCAGATTCTCGAAGAAACGGGCCGTGAAGTTGACCCTTTCCATCTCGGCGACCACCGCAACCGGTGCCTTTTCCATGACGGCTACCGTCTCGCTGCGGTCGAGGAGCTTCATGAGATCGTTTCTGCACGCGGCTTCCGTCCTCGCGACGAAGTCCATCCGTTCCTGGATCGGAGCCTGCTTCGCGATCGCGGCCAGATCGACGTCCGGGGCCTTCCGGAGCTTCTCGGCCTTCTGGTCCAAGGTGAACTGCGAGTACCGCTCGGCCGTCACACCGATGCTCTTGCAAACGGCTGCCTGAACGCTCTGCGGCGAGCGCTCGAAGGCATCGACGCGCGCCTTTGCGTCCATACCCTGGAAGAGCCTCGCCAGCAACTTGTCGTCGGCGCGAGCGATGAGGGCCGCCGTCACCTCGGGAGACTGGGCGAGCGTTCTCGCCTGGAGATCCCCCGTCGTCCTCTCGAACATTGCGGCCTTTTCGTCTGGAGACATCATCGCGAAGGCTGCGGCCGCGGCGGCCTCTTCGTCCTTCAGCATGACGTCCTTGTCGGTGATCTGCTCACTGCGGTACTTCTTCGCGACGCCGATCGCGCCCGACGTATCCTCCTTGGAAACGGGAGGATACATGAAGGCGAAATAGGCGATCACGATCGCGGCGACGATCACCAATCCGCCCACCAGCAGTCTGTTCCTGCTCATCTCCTACCTCCTCTGGTTGAGAGTCCCGATACCTGCGTTCCGATTTACATTCTAACTACAAAACGAGAGGCGAAAAGTTGGTGTCGATTTTCGGGTTACCCTATTCTCGTCCCTTTACAATCGTATGCTCGAATATCCTGCTGCCATCGGCGCTGACGGTGACGTTCACGGACGGGTGCGCGCCCGCTTCGTCCCTGAATATGACGGTGAAGCCGCAGCCAGAAGCTGTCTTGAACGCGACGCCCCCGGCGTCCGTCCGGATATCATAGCTGCCGCACGAGGGAGCGGCGAAGCTTTCGACCGGCAGCCGCCCGGCGGGCGACAGCACGACCTCGATTTCCCGCGGCGCGTTGAGATCAAGCGCGACGGTCAGCGAGTTATCCCGGTACTGGGCGGCGACCCGGCCCGATATGCCGCCTGCCTCGATGGAAACGGATTCCGAGGCGATGACATCGCCTGCGCCGCGTCTCCCGGCGAGCGTGCCGTACAGATCTTTCCGGTCCAGCTCGCTCACCTGCGGCATCGCGCGGAGCAGGATGATGAGGGCGACAAGGCCGAACGCGATCCCCGCCACGAATGAGCACGCGACCTTCATGCGCGGCGTGAGTATATCGAGAAAGCGCCAGCGTTCGGCGCGGCGCGCCCCGCGGAGCGCTTCCCGCTCGGCGACTGCCGCCATGATCGTGCGTTTCATATCGGGCGGGGGCATGACGTCCCCCGCGGCCGCGAATATGCCGGCAATGCCGCGGAGTTCGTCGTAGGCGCGCCGGGCCTCCTCGCTCGCGGCAAGGAAGGAACGGAGCGCGGCGCTCCCATCAGGCGTGTTCACCCCGTCCAGCTCCTTGTTCATGAGCTCGATGTAGCGCTCTTCGATCATGGCGCATACCCCATTTGGAGGAGCGAGTCCCTCAGCAGCCTCCGGCCCGTAAAAAGTCTCGATTTGACCGTTTTCTCGGGGATACCGAGAATGTCGCTTATCGCCTCGTAGGAAAGCCCGTGGAAATGCCTGAGGATGAGAACGGTGCGGTAATCGAGGGAGAGCTCCATGAGCGCCCGCTGGAGGTGGGCGCTCGTCTCGTTCTGCACGTATTCGGTTTCGGGATTCCGGAATTGAATGCACGTCTCGTCGTCGAGCTCGACGGTGCGGCTCCTGCGCCGCGCGACGGTGATCGCCTCGTTGACGGCGATCTTGTAAAGCCAGCTGAAGATATCGTGAGATGGATCGTACCGGTCGAGCCTTTCGTACACCTTGATAAACGTGTTCTGCGTGATGTCCATGGCGTCCTCGTAATCGTTCACGATCCTGAATGCCGCGTTGAAAATCGCCTTTCCGTACTCCTCCACGATCGAGTCGAAAGCCTTGTTGTCGATCTTCACTTCTTTCATCGACGATCCTGGCTTTGTCTGATGGTACTACAAACGGGGCGTTGAAAAGTTGGTGCGGAATATGCCGTGGATTGAGAAATTGTCCTGGACGTAAGAGTGCATTCTATGCATGACCTCCCCGGTCACCGGGGAAGGCTCCCCATTCATTCGATCGTGAAGACGAGATCGAATCCCGCAATGTGAAAAATTTCCCTGATGTGCCGGTTCATGCCCGTGATCGCGATAGCATGCCCCGATTCGCTCAGGCGTTTCTGCGTTGCGAGGAGAATCCCGAGTCCCGCGCTCGAGATGTAATTGAGTCCGCTGAAATCGATTATGCATGATTCGACGACGGCGTCAAGGGCTTTTCGCGCCCTGTCCGCCTGGGAGGCGTCGAGTCTACCCTGGAATACGATGCGGCCGGCCTCGGTGCGGGTCACGTCAAACATGCGTATCCTCCAGATTCTTGACCGCGGTGACGTGGAGCGTTCGGTCGCGGTATTCATAGGTGAGCGAATCGAACATGCTTCTCACGAGATGGATGCCAAGGCCCCCGACCGGTCGCTCTGCGAGGGGAAGGAGCACGGTGGGGGATGTTTCGGCGGCAGGATCGGCCGGGTCGACGTCGAAATCGGTGAGGGCGATGAGCAGGCGGCCGCCGTCGAGCTCGAGGCGCACCGCGATCTGCTCCGCACCGCCCGTATTGTGGCGCACGAGATTCGTGAAGAGCTCCTCGACGGCAAGCTGCACCGCGAAGGCCGTCGCCTCGTCGAGGGGACGTGAACGGGCGAAGCGCTCAACGAACGAAAAGAGCGCTTCGAGGGCGTCGAGGTTTCGTGCAAACTCTGCTTCCATAGCGTTTCGGCGCGGCGAGCCGGACGCCGGGAATGGGAGCTCTTCCGTTTCCTTCAGCGCGCGACTCGCTCGAGTATCAAGCTTGAATGCGGGGCCTATTTTATGGCATTGAGAGAAGAAAATCAAATGGTTATGTGATATGCGGGGTTTCCGGCGGGGAGCCGGGTCATTCAATCGAACCCTGGCGGAAATGCCTTTTGCGGTGGCTCTTCTCGAGACCGAAGAGGCTCCGACACGCCGCCCACGCGCCCGATCGGCCGCTACGGGTGCGTCAGCGCATCGAGCCGCTTCCGCGCATCGGCGATTTCGGGCACTCCCCGGGCGGCGTACGCGGCGAAGGAGAGGTAGCGTTCATACTGCTCGATCGCCTTCTCACGCATGCCGCGTGCCTCGAAGAGCCTGGCGAGCCGGTAATTGTACCTCGGATTGTAAATGCGTCTGAGGGGACCCGAGCGGTCGAACGTGACGAGACGCTCATACTCGGCCGCGGCCTTATCGACATCCCCCTTACGAACGTAGGCGCGCGCCAGGACGTCGATGTCGAACGGGAAATTATGCAGGGCACATTGGTCGGGGAGCATTCTCGGCGGTGAAGCAGCGGGAGGTGACTCGAGGAACCGAATGGCACCCTCGATGTCCCCCTCGGCGAGCATGAGCTCGCCCCGCAGTATGAATCTCCCGAAGCTCAGCTGCACGGCGCCCGGCGGATCCTGTGCCGCGAGCGTATCGCATGCCGCCTCGAATGCGCGGAGCTCGGCCGCGGCGGGCTCGAGCGCGCCCCTCTTGATATCGATGAGACACCGGGTCCCCGAATAGCCGAAAGCGACATACGCGGGATAGCCTGGAGACACCCTCTCCATGCTCGCGCGCCATTCCTCCACTTTGCTCGCGGCGGTCGCGTAGTCCCCTGTCTGATAGGCGGACAAGGCAAACCGAAGGTCCTCTCCGAAGGCGGCTGCCAGGTTCCCGCCGGATTCGTAAAGAGCACGGGCTTTCCGATGGGCTGCCACGGCCCCCGGATAGTTCTCGAGCATCGACAGATAAGATGCCCGCCAGCTTTCGGCCATTCCTTTCATGACGACCGTGGGAGCTCCCCCGATATACATATCGAGCCATGCGAAGGCGCTGTCCATCTTCCCTTCGACTCCATATATGTAGAATATCCCCACCATCGAGGCGACGAAATCCGGCCGTGCGCGCAGCGCACGCTGATACTGCTCGATCGCCTCATCGAGCCTCCCCATCCTGAAGAGGAGCTCGCCCATGGAGTCGAACGGATTGGCGTCGCCGGGAGCGAGCGCCGCGTAGCGCTCGAGGCTTTCCATCGCCTTCGAATAATCTCCCGACGCCATGTATACGTAGGCCAGTCCGTTCGCCGCGAGGGCGTAGGTCGGATCCAATGCCAGTGCCCTCTCGAGGCACCGCACGGCCTCGGCGGACCTTCCTTCGCGGCCATAGAGTTCGCTCACGTACACGCACACCCTCTTTTCCTTCGGGTACTTGCGCATGAGCTCCTCCGCAACTGAAATGCTCTTTCCCTTGTTGTTCTCGATCTTGTCGGCCGTGAACATCTCGCCGTACAGCCGCTCACGCTCCGTCGCCCGCCAAGCGAACCGTCCGGCCCGCCGAAACGCCTCCATCTCGGCGGCGACGTCTTCCTGCCGGTCGCGGACGAGACCCAGGTACTGGTATGCGGAGAAGAACGTCGAGTCGAGCGCCACGGCCCGTTCGAAGAGCTCGCGGGCCTGCTGATCGTAGATTTTTTCGTAGGCGTCGCGGCCTCGGAGAAAGAGCTCGTATGCCTCCATCGACGAGGTGGTCACCTCGGTGACCGGCTCAATCGTTCTCTGGATCGTGCTCTGGGAGAGCCCCGCGCCCTTCGAGAGCTGCCTGGTGAGCGCGTCGATCTGGCGCTGGAGGATGCTCGCCACGCCCTCTCCCGTGGCACTCGCCGAACAGAGCAGCTCCTTGGTGTGGACGTCGAGAAGCTTCGCTTCGGTGCTGAAGGTGTTGCCGCCCTTCGTGAAGGTGCCGATGACCATGGCGTCTATGCCGTCGAGACTGCAGAGCTCGAATCCGAGATCCCGGTCGATCGTCTCCGCCTTACCCCGGCCGAGCTGCTTGAGGAGATCGTGCATCCTCTCCCACGTCGTCACCTGGAGGAGCCGCGATTGCTCGAGGCTCGTGATGAGGAGGTTCGGAATGGCCTTCGACAGGTAATCGTACGAGGGATCGCCGGTGAGATTTTCGAAGCTGATGACGGCGATGGGTTTCGGCGCCGCCGCGAGCTTTCGCTCGGAGAGAAACGGACGAAGGACGATCACCCCGACGACGATCGCCGCGACGATTGCGACGGAAGCGAGCGGCACGGCGAGGCGGCGCGTCGCGCTCTTCGGCGCGAGGGAGCGGGCCGGGGCTTCGGACGCCGGCCGGGGGGCGGGAGTGCCTGCGGAACCGCTCGCCGCGAGACCGCGCGAGAGCCGCGTGAAATCGCTCAGCATCTCGTCCGCGTGCTGGTAGCGCTCGGCCGGATCCTTCGCGAGCGCCTTCATGATGATCCGCTCGAGCTCCATCGGCACGCCGCTGCGAAGCGCGGTCGGCGGCTCGGGCTCGTCGTGCAGGATCGAGTAGATCACCGCATGTTCGTGCTCTCCCCTGAAGGGCAACCGACCAGTCACCATCTCGTACAGAACCGCGCCGAACGACCAGATGTCGCTGCGATGGTCGGTCTGCTCTCCTCGAGCCTGCTCGGGGGACATGTACTGAACGGTGCCGAGGGTCGTCCCTTCCCTGGTGAGCCTCGTAGCATCGGGAAGCTTCGCCAGTCCGAAATCGAGCAGCTTCACCTCGCCGCGCGCGGTGATCATGATATTGGCCGGCTTGACATCCCTGTGCGTGATTCCCGCTTCATGGGCCTGCTTGAGGCCCTCGGCGATCTGGAGTGCGATGTCGATCAGATCTGCGATCCCGAGAGGGCCCCGCTCGAGGCGTTCCTTGAGCGTTTCGCCCTCGTAGTAGGCCATGGCGATGAACACCTGGCCGTCCCCGGTCTCGGCTATCTCGTGAATGGCGCAAATATTGCGGTGATCGAGCTTGGAGGCGGCCCGCGCCTCGTGCAGGAAACGCTCCCTCGCGGCGGGATCTTTCGCCAGAGCGGGGGGCAGGAACTTGAGAGCCACCATCCGGCCGAGACTCATGTCCTCGGCCCTGTAAACGACACCCATTCCGCCTTCGCCGAGCGCCTCGAGTATCTTGTAGTGCGAAAGGATTTTGCCGATCATGCTCAACTTCCGTTGAATCCTGCCATTCCATGCAGACGCAAGTGCCCGCGCGACTCAACTGATGCTACACCTTTGCACTGGGCTCGGCAAGCGGCATTACCACGCCACCAACGCGCTATTATGCACCGCCACAGCTCTGCCGGTCGCCTCTCGGGTGAGCCTGGAACTCCGCGCACATGACCTCATTATCCGCCCGCGCCATCGGCCCGATGATTCCTCCGCAGAACCTCCCGGCAGCTCGATGACGCCGGATCGCTGGCGGCCCGGCTTGACACGGATTCGAACTTCCTATGTAACTCCTTCCTGTTGCGCGGGCGGAAAAGGAGCTGTATATTGCGATGGTCAGTTTGGCAAGGGGCTTTCAAATGGAAATCGTCTCTTGCCAGATGCGGATCGCGAAAGCCGGTTCTGTTGTCCCTGTCAACCACATCCGACCACCTGTCCCGGTCGCAGCATCTCCTACACCGCGGCAAGAAGCGCTCGTCGCGTAGCGGCGTCCGCCATTCGGTCGATAGAATACCGAGGAGCTCCCATGAATATCCTGCTCGTTAGCCCGCCGGCCGGCATTTCGTATGCCAGCATCGGCATAAGCCGTCCCCCGCTCGGTCTCGCCTATATTGCGGCGGTCGCAAGGACCGACCACGAGGTGCGAATCGTCGATTTCAACGTGGAGCGGAAAAACTGGAAGAAGTTCCCCTACGGTGCATTCGACGTCGTCGGCATCTCGGTCGATACGTCGCGATACCACGTTTCTCTCAAGATCGCCGAGCGCGCAAAGCTCCAGGGCGCTACGGTCGTGATGGGCGGGCCGCACGTGAGTTTCATGGACGAGGAGGCGCTCAAGAGCGGCGCCGCGGACTACGTCGTGCGCAACGAGGGAGAATACTCCTTCCTCTCGCTCATCGACTATCTCTCCGGCAGGAAGCCGTTCGGTGAAGTGCGTGGAGTCTCCTGTTTCGTAAACGGCGTCTGCACGAGAACCCCCGACGCTCCCTTTATTCAGGATCTCGACGCCATGCCGTTTCCGGCGCGGGATCTCCTGCCCCTCGACCGATACCGGGAAAAGATGAACGGGCGAGCGACGACCACGCTGGCGACCTCGCGCGGATGCCCGTTCAACTGCCATTTCTGCTCATCGTCGCAGTTCTTCGGCGTCCGGTGGAGGGCCCGCTCGACCGAGAACGTCCTCGAGGAGATGGAGCTCCTGTACCGCACGCACGGGTACCGGGCGCTCTCGTTCGTCGAGGACAACTTCACCTTCAGCCCCGAGCGCGCGGTCGCGATCGCCGAAAAGATCATCGCGAAAGGCTGGGATTTGAAATGGGGCGCGTGGTCGCGTGTCGACACGATCGTGAAACACCCCGAGATGGTGCGGACGATGGCGAAAGCCGGCTTCACATGGACCTTCGTCGGATTCGAGAGCGGCAGCCAGGAGGTGCTGGACGAATACGGCAAGAGGGCGGTCGTTGAGGACTCCCTGCGCGCCATGAGGATTCTCAAGCAAAACGGCGTCGGCGTGACGGGCAGCTTCATCCTCGGCGCTCCCGCCGAGACGAAAGGCATGATGAAGGAGACCGTGCGCTTCGCGAAGGCGCTCAATCCCCACCGCGTTCAATTCACGATTCTGACGCCCTTCCCCGGAACGAAGCTGTACGAAGGGGTGCGCAACCGGCTTCTCACGAAAGACTGGCGGCACTACACGGGAACCTGCCCGACCATTCGGCTCGATCACCTGTCGTCGAGCGAAATGAAAAGACAGCTTGTCAAGGCGTACTTCTCGTTCTACGGGCGCGTGAAACAGGCCTTCGCCAATATGCCCTATTTCGCGAAGATCCTATCGAGCTCCTTCAACCTGCTTACATACCGGCTGGCCGCCGTGTGCAGGCTCATGTTTGTGACAGCCACGGTCAATCTATTCAAGAGACTCATTGGCGGTTGACGGCAAAGGTCCGCCTTCGAGCCTCTACCGAATGAGCACCATCTTCCGCGAGGTCGTTTCCTTCCCCGCCGTGAGGCGATAGAAATAGACTCCGGTGCCGACCCCGCGCTTGTGATCGTCGAGCCCGGCCCACACCGCCGCGTGCGATCCCGCGGGTTGGCTCTCGTCGACGAGCCGCGCGATCCTTCTCCCCGATGAATCGAATATCTCCAGCACGACTCCGCATCTCTCGGGCAAATAGTACCGGATCGTCGTCGACGGGTTGAAGGGGTTCGGATGATTCTGATACAGGGTCAGCGGCAGAGTCGGAGTCGAAATCGCCTCCGTCTCGAAGAGAACGTTCCGGCCCGTGCCCTCGCACACCTCGACGCGGTAGCGATATTCGGTCCCCGGCTCCACGCGGGCATCCTTGAAGGTGAAGGAGAGCGCATCCCTCTCGATCGCGGCGTCGGGAATCTCGGCGAATACTCCACTGGGGCCTTCCGCCCTGGAGACGATGAAGCGCTTGTCGTCCCCGGCTTCCGAGAGCCGCCACGCAATCTCGATCTCGCCGAGCGAGTACGAAGCGGCGAAGCTCTGGAGCAAGGTGCCGACCTTGACGTCTTCCGGCCTGAGCAGCGCCGCCGCCGACGTGTTCCCGTGCCGGTCGACCGCGACGAGCTTGTAGAAGTAGCTGTACGCATGCACCCAGCTTCCATCAAAGAGCGCCGTCTCGCCCGTCGTCCCGATCCTGTTCGACTCATCGGGCGTAAACAGTGCGTCGTTTCCGCGGTGGACGTCGTATTTCCAGAGATCCCCGGCGCCGTTCGGCGTCCACGCGAGACTCAGCCCGTGCGGAGAAGCGGTCTCGGCTCCCGCGAACCCCGTTGTCACGGGGGGCGCCAGATTGTCCACCGAATATGCGCTGTCGCAGTTCGAGACGATCACGATGCTCGCGGTCGGCGTATGCGCCGTGACAACGTAGGTTTCCCAGGGAGCGCCGCCCTCGGTCGAATCATTCGCCGTCGGCACGGCGAAGTAGTAAACGGTATCCTGCTTCGCCGCATGAAGACCGAGAGATTCCCAATCGCCGGGGGGGAATCCGAGGGCCGCGGCCTGGGCTCGAGAGATTCGTGCGCCGGGAGTCTTCGCGGCCTCCTCGAAGAAGCTGAAGAGCGACACCCCCGCCGTCGGCGATGCGCCTTCCGTGTCGAGCAAGCCGCCTCCGGGGGAGCGTATCTCTCTCCACACATTGTAGCCGGTTATCGTATAGTCCTTCTCCTGCTTGATATCGTGCGACGATGCCTTCATCGTGATCCTGACATAACCGCCCTGGTCGTTCGGCGCGTCGTGACACGATACGATTGACGGCTCGGGATTCCCCCACAGTCCCTCCGCGCTGATGCGCTGGGCATAGGTATCGAACTTGTTCCCGCTGCGCGCGTCCCGCCATCCCATGATTCCTCCCCCCTGCCCGTCTCCGACGAGACAAATGCCCTCCTGGTTATTGAGAGCCCGGCAGATAGCAACGCCGTTCCCTGTCCAAAGAGCGTCACCGTTTGCGTCGATTCTCTGAGCATAGAGATCGGTCTGCCCGCTGCGCCAATCCTGCCAGGCGATAACTGCTCCGCCGCTGCCGTCGGGAATGGTCTGGGGATTCTCCGGGCCGTTCACACCGGTGCATATGGGAACCCCGCTCCAAAGCCACATTGAGTACCCGTATTGATTGAGCTTCTGCGCGTACATTCCAGGAGCACCCTCCCGTTGATCTCCGAACAGAAGGATGGCCCCTCCAGCGCCGTCAGGAACGATATCAATAGCCACTTCATGGTACGATTCCGTGGCTATGTCCACGCCGTCCGCTAACCAATCAGCATATCCATACTGATCGATCCGTTGCGCGTAGACATCATAGTCGGTGCCGTTGCGAAGATCGATCCATGTAACGTAGGCTCCGAAGTCGCCGTCGCTCGCCAGTCGCGGGCGCCACTGATAGTTGCGCTCGGCACAGGCCAGGTTACCATCGTCGTCCCAGAGCGCGGCTCCGGTGCCGTCGATTCTCTGAATGTAGATGTCCGCATCCGTGCCGCGATTGTCCTCCCATGCGAGAATCGCTCCGGAGGCCCCGTCCGGGATGATCGCGACACTCCACTGGTTGCCGGCGGCCGTGCAGACGGGAAGGCCATCCGCCGTCCAAAGCGCATTGCCATCCCCGTCGAACGCCTGAGCATAGATGTCGTCGTTACTGGTTCCCGCACGGCCGTCGATCCACGCAATAATGGCCCCGCCGGAGACGCCGCTCGGGACTATCTGGGGGTCGGACCGTTCACCGGAGACCCCACTGACGGGAATGCCGTCCGGCGCCCAGAGAGCATTCCCCTCCGCGTCGATCCTCTGGGCGTAGACGTCCCACGTGCCGCTCCGTCTATCCCTCCATACGAGAATGGCCCCCCCGGCGCCATCCGAGATCATTCGGATGTTGTCCTGGTCGTCCGCGGCGGTACAGATCGCCACTCCGTCCGCTGTCCAGAGCGGGAGTGCCGTTGAATCTACTTTCTGAACGAATATGTCGCAGTTCCCATTTCGATTGTCGGCCCATGCAACGATCGTCGTGGCATCGGCCCCCATTACGAGTGTGGGACCACTGTACCGATCTCCCACGTTGCAGATCACCGCTCCATCCTTCACGTATTCCGCATGAGCGGGCGAAGCGCCCATGACGAAAACGAGGAGCATGAAAACGGCGAGTGAACTCGCGAGCCTTCCCATGATCGAACCTCCCTTATAAAGGTTACGAGAGCCCCACGATGCCGAGATGCTTTTCAACGAGTTGAGGCGGCACGGATGAACTGCCCTCCATTGTGTATGACAAGGGAGCAAAGAACAATGACATAGATTCTTGGAGAGAAATGGTTGACGCTGTCGCAAAGAATTCGAACCTTCGCGAAGGTCCCGATTGATGCGGCATTTCTGGACACAGGGGCTGCCCCGATCTACCAGCAAATCGCGCCTAAAGCGGTTCAGCTTCAACGGCTTGGCATGAGTAACTCGGCGATTGCTAGGAGGCTCGGAGTCACCGACAAGACGGTGGCGAAGGGTGTTGCTTGGCTTCTATGCGGTCAATATCTTCGCGATGACTAGGAAAATGTAGCGCTTCTGAGGGTGCGTGGAATCACTCTATCTGCCATTACGCTCAGTCGTTTCGTCGTTTGTGCCATGTCCAACCTCCGACCCGGAATGCCCGAGTTTGCCCGAGTGATTCTTGGGTGCCGGCCGTGTATGTCAGTTAAACGCGCAGACGTGGGATTCTGTTCCTATGCTCTGAAATGGAGGACGCCGTCGCATATTTCCGCCGCCCTTCATTGTTACCTCATCCGATTGTCTGTAACTTTTGAGCCCCAAATATCTACTATCACTATAGGAGGACGATGAGATGCGTTTCCAGGAACTCTACAAATCTTACGCACCGGAAATTTGCCGCTTCGCTTATTGGCTCGCGGGTAAACGATATAGACGCGAGGCAATTGATGGGATCGGCCCCGGCCTCTATACTCTAATTGAGGGGGTGGTTCCATGAACAACATCGCGAGAAGATTCCTGACGCCGCTCCTTGTCATATTCCTCGCCGGATCGTTCGCGGGATGCTACACACTCCTGAAACACTCGGGAGTGGCCGACGATTCGGAGGATTCGGAGGATACCCGGATCATTTACTATGAGTCGTTTCCACCGATCATCGTCGAGCCGTGGCCGATAATAGATCCGCCGCCGCCGCCGCCACCCCCGCCGCCGCCACCACCGCCGCCCCCTGATCGGCACGAACCACCGCCGCCGCCGCCACCGACGCGGCCGATCGATCCCAAGCAGCCCGAGAAGCCAGCGACGGAAGTGAAGGAGAAGGAGCCTCCGGGAAGGAAGACCCTCGAGATGGAATCGACCAAAACCCCGTGACAGAAAGAGAAGAAGGGCTCGTTATGAAGAAACACATTCGATGCGCCATCCTCGCCGCGGCGGCGGCTCTGATGCTCGCCGCCCCGTTCGCGGCCCACTCCCAGATACTGGCCGGCCTATCCCTCGAGAGGCTCGGGGTCCTCTCCACGATGGGGACCGGCGCGCGCCCCTTCGCGATGGGAGGCGCCTACACCGCGGCGGGCAACGACGTTTTCTCCCTGCTCTACAATCCGGCAGGACTGGCGGAGATGCGGCGGGGAGAGGTTTCGATCGGTTTCCATCAGCGGTCGGACGAGATCACGAACACGTATCTGGATCTGAGCGCGACTCAGTCGAGCTCGCATACGTCCCTCGGGCACATCGCCGCCGCCTATCCGCTGCCCACGTACCGGGGGAGCCTCGTTCTCGCTTTCGGCGTCTTCGAGGCGGGGACGTCGAATCTCGAGTCGGTCAAGAACGCCTACCTTTCCGACATTCCCGCGACGGCCGAGAACCGGTTCATCCAGTCGGGCACCATCTACCAGTACCAGTTCGGCCTCGGGGTCGATCTTTCCCCGAGGATCTCCCTCGGAGCGAGCCTCGTGCTCTGGGACGAGGAGATCGATACGGAGGAGGGCATTGACTACGCGGACGCGGACTCGTCGGCCTTCTGGACCGACGACGTGACGATGGACCTCGACGGGGTGAGCTTCAACGTGGGGCTGCTCATGAGGGTCAGCGACAACGTCAGGGCGGGATTCTCGTTCACGAGCCCCGCGTGGCTCACCTATACCGGGGAGGGCGTGACGAGGTACGTCGGGGATTACGCGGGAGGTGGGGGCTGGACGACCGATCCCTACAGTGCGCTCATCGATGAGGAGTACACCCTTCCTATGGGATTCAGCGGCGGCCTCGCGATCACGGCGGGCCCGCTGACGCTCGCCGCCGACCTCTCCTACTGCGATTACTCGCAGACGGAGTACAACGGCCTCGCGATCACGAGCGAGCTCGACCCGGGCATGGAGCACGTGCTGGGTGCGACCCTGGACTTCCGCGTCGGCGCCGAGGCGACCCTGCCTCAGGCGCCGGTCAGGTTCCGCGCGGGCTTCGCGTACGTGCCGCTCGAGGTCTCGACTATCGAGGAGGTCGCCTACATCGCCGACGATACGCCGAGGGCGATCGTCGCCGATTTCAAGGCTGAGCGTGAGCGGAAGTTCTTCACCTTCGGTGTCGGGGGTACGATCGACCGCGTGCTCACCCTCGATCTCGGCGTCGCCATTGGCGGCTGGGAAAAGGTGACGGCAAGAGACGCGGGAAAGGTCCTGACGCAGGAACGCTCGACGACGGATGTCGTTCTCTCCGGGGCGTACCGCTTCTAGGCGGCGCCCGTCAATCCGGTTTTCGCCTGATCCCCTGAGGAGCATCGCGATGACCGTGAGCAGGATCGCGATGATCCGCCGCGCAAAAGGTTCGCCTTCTGTTTTGAAATGGTGGACACGTACGCAAAGAATTCGAACCTTTGCGGCGATTCCGATTGAGGCGGCGATTCTGGACACGGACGCCCCGCCTGTCTACCAGCAGATCGCGCCTAAGGCGGTTCAACTTCAACAGCTTGGGATGAGTGACTCGGCGATCGCCAAGAGGCTCGGAATCACAGACAAGACAGCGGCCAAAGCTATAGAGTGGCTCTGGCGCGTCCGGCATCGGCCCGACGGTTAGCAAAGACGTCCTGCAATCGACCCTTTGCGTAGAGGAATTTGGCGGGGGAAGGTCATTGATCGGTTACCCCATTTTCACCTTCTCGATATTTGGCAATTTCGTCTCGGACCTGTTATCATCCGTCTCGTATCCGGCTCCCAAGGATATCTGCCTATGACTCATACTGTCTCTGTATTCTGGAGTGTTCCTGCGGCCGACCTCCTCGATCGGTTGCGGACGACGCCGGCCGGTCTCGTCGCCATCGAGGCCGCGGAGCACCTTGCGCGTTACGGCGCCAACCTTTGTGATCATAGCTATTGGAGTGATCGTCGGCGTCGTGGCGCGCACGAAGTGGATATCCGGCGAGGGATCTTCGGGAGAGGGATGGAAAAAAAGATTGCGCTA
>Ga0315284_10005203_pt1 | contig 18483 bp, 11 predicted proteins | sample YL17G09_16_MG_FD_203696 | JGI IMG/M metagenome (GOLD analysis project Ga0315284, IMG submission 203696) | Sediment microbial communities from Yellowstone Lake, YNP, Wyoming, USA - YL17G09_16 | ecosystem: Environmental > Aquatic > Freshwater > Lake > Sediment | place: USA: Wyoming | collected...
TACACAAAAGCCAGCCAGGGCTTTAGCCCTTGTATTTATCGATATCGTTAACAATCTTAATTCTGCTTATATTTGATACGATATTTTTTCCGGATCAAAATATGAAGCTGATCAATCCTCTGGTTATTCTGCGTATTTTAAGTACAATTCTTCTCATAGAGGCTTTATCATTCCTGCTTTGTTTACCTGTAGCGCATATCTATAAGGAATCGCCATTTCCGTTTCTATGGTCATCTTTGATTACATCAGCAATTTCTGCTTTGCTTTTCTTAATATCACGAAATGCTGATACCAGTAAATTCAGTAACAGGGATGGTTATCTGTCTGTAACATTGTCATGGATTGTTTTTTCGATGTTGGGTTCTATGCCTTATTTATTCAGTGGAGCCATCAAATCATTTATTGATGCTGTTTTTGAATCCACATCAGGATTTTCAACAACTGGCTCATCGATATTGACAGATGTTGAAATACTTCCATTTTCAATTCTATTCTGGAGAAGTCTGACACATTGGATTGGAGGATTAGGGATTATAGTCCTGGTAGTTATTGTACTGCCATCTCTTAAAGTCAGTGGCTATCAGTTATTCAGTCTCGAATCATCACTTAAGGAAAAGATTCATCCAAAGACCAAAGCTATTGGATTCAGGATTATGTTTATTTATATGACTTTAACACTTATGGAAGTCATTTTACTGGCTATCGGCGACATGGATTTATTTGATAGTATTTGTCACGCTTTCGGAACTATTGCCACAGGAGGTTTCTCAACCAAGAACACAAGCCTGATGTACTATTCATCTTACAGCCAATACATTGTAATGATCTTTATGTTACTCGCCGGAACCAGTCAGGTCGTTTATTATTTTATGGTCAAATTGAACTTCAGAAAGGTAAAGCAGAACGAAGAACTTTGGTTCTATATTGCAGTTGTAATAGTGGCAGGGACGATAGCAACAAGCATTCTTCTTACTGATACTAACAAACCTCTTGAAGTAGCTTTCAGGGAGGGCTTTTTTCAGGTTATATCGATAATGACATGCACAGGTTTTGCTTCAGCTGATTTCATTTTCTGGCCGATGACAGGTACTGTGCTTTTATTTTTACTGATGTTTTCAGGAGGCTGTACCGGTTCAACTAGCGGTGGAATAAAAATGGCCCGTCATCTTGTAGTATTAAAAAACATTAAGAGCGTTTTTGGGAAATTGACTCACCCTAATATGGTGACTTCATTAAAATTAAATGGGAAATCAATAAACGATGCAACAAATATTACTATAATTTCATTTATCATTCTCTACCTTTTTATATTCATTATAGGAACAGTTATCATTGTTGCTACCGGATTGGATCTGGTATCTGCTTCTTCCTCGGTTGCAACATGTATGGCCGGAATCGGGCCAGGACTAGGTATTGTCGGCCCAATGAGCAATTTTTCGGGTTTGCCAGAGATAAGTAAAGTAGTTTTAAGTCTACTAATGATAATCGGAAGGCTGGAAATAATTACGGTATTTGTACTCTTTGGCAGATCGTTCTGGCGTATATAGCCGGAAGCTTTAACAATTTGAAAGAAACCTTATTACACTTTCCAGATTTTCAGGCGTCCCGACATTGAACCAGTAACCATCATCACACCTGTAAGTATAAATATTGTGGGTGGATGCTAATTGAAGATAAAGGGATACAACAGTGTAAATGTCAACCTTCATATATTTGAAAATCTCCGGATCGATAATCTGAATTGACGAAAAACCAATTTCTGACAGTTCCTCATTCCCATTAACAGCAAGGATCTTTTCTCCGGTTGCCTTGTTGCACCAACCTTTTACAATTCCATCCGAATTTACCATCAGGAACCTGTTCCCTTCACGATTTCTTACAGCAAGTGTTGCCAGGCCATTTTTCTTTAAATGGTAACGATAAAGGGATGAGAGATCAAGGTCTGTAACTATGTCAGCATTAAAAACAAGAAAGGGTTCATTGTTAAAAAAACCTCTTGCTTTATACAAACCTCCTCCATTTTCGAGCAGCAATTCCCGTTCATCTGAAACTGTTATTCTGAATCCCAGCCCGTTAAGACGGCTGATCTCTTTTTCCACCATATCGGCCATGTAGTGGACATTGACAATAATATCATCAAATCCGTATCGCGTACAGGTTTCAACAGCCATCTGAAGAAGGCTTTTTCCGTTAATGTCAACAAGAACCTTGGGAATAGTTTCCGTAATTTTGCCGAGTCTTGCACCCTTCCCGGCTGCCATGATCATCGCTTTCATAGACGGGATCTTAAAGATGTTTGCTTTCTGACAATCTCAAAAAGATCTGTGTATCAGGAATGGCTCTTATAGTACTGTACAATTCAGGAAGGCTGATATGGTTTTGAGCCTGATCGATGATCTGATTCAGCAGTCTTATTCCGGGAACAATGCTGTCGGTAAAGGTGGGCTTCTGCTCATACAATCCTCTGAATCCAAATGCTCCAAGAGCCTGCATCACTCTTATCATGCTGAAACCGGAATAATATCCCCTGAATTTATGACGATCCTCTTTCGTGTCACTGCAGAAATTTTCAATATAATAGCTGAGCAGTGATTCCCTGTCTGTTTCACTCATTGGAATTTTAGCGTCATAAAGCATCGAAGCGACATCATACTGGGGTGCGCCTTTTCTTCCCCCCTGATAATCAATGAACCATGGCTCCTCTCCCACAACCATTACATTGGCTGTCTGAAAGTCCCTGTAAAGAAAATAATCCTGACCTGTTTCAAGAAGATAATCGGCCAGAATATTGAAATCCTGCTCCAGCCTGCGTTCATTGAACGGCGCGGCAAGAAGTTTCAATAACATGTATTTGAAGTAATTCATGTCCCACATCATCGACTGTCTGTCGAAGCTTCTGTGGGGATAACACAGGTCAAGGTCAAGACCGTCAATCCCTTTGGTCTGGAAAAGGATAAGTTCATCAAGTATTTTCTTATAAAGGACCATGGTCCCTTGATCAAAGGGCTCTATCACAGGTTTTTTATGGAGCCAGGTATAGAGATTGTCGTCTCCAAGATCCTGAAGATAATAAACCGATTTTTCGGGTATGTATCCGTATATTTCCGGTACCGGCAGGTATTTTTTTCTGAAATGTTTCGTGAAACCAATGAAAGCTTCGTTTTCTTCGGGATTGGGGTTAAATGCCCCAATAATTGTTTTATTTCTGTCATGGATCCTGTAGTATCTCCTGTCGGAGCCGGATCGCGGCAATGGAATCACATCTGTCTCAGCGCGTCCGAACAGCTCTTTATAACCTTCTGAGATTGTTTTAATTATGTCGAGATCCTCCATGATGAATTTATTGCTTTTATTACTAGTTATACCCACCCCCTACCCACCACAAATCACCCCTGCAATCTGGCTCCTTCACTAAATTTGCCCACTGGGTAAATTTTTAACGCTCGACCCCCTCCAGGGAGGGGAGCTTTAAGTATTCTCCGGTCTATGGTCTCCGGTCTCCCTACAACCTTATCATTACTTTCTTTCTGTACAAAATTAAGGCAATGAACCAGATCAACAGCATCTGGATAATGGCAAACAGAAGACTGCCATTAAGATTACCGGCAACAGGTACGCAAACTTTCTCGTAAAACCATGTGTACATACTCATCTTAACTTCTCCCGAGGATATCTTAATTAGCAGCATAAGCCTGGTCCAGATACCTGCCATAAAATAAGAAAACAATGCATTGGTGCCAAAAACTATAAAAAAGAGTCCCCATTTTTGAAACTTAATGACATCAGCAAGCCAGTAAATTATGGCCAGAACTGCCATTGCTATTCCTGCAGTATAAAGGACGTAGGAACTTGTCCATAATGGTTTATTTATGGGGAAAACCATGTTCCATAAAAGCCCGAGTCCGGCTGATGCTGCACCGAATAGCAAAAGTTTCAACACTGTTTTATTGCTGGCAGAACCTTTTCCAATAATCTTCCCTGTGTAATAACCTATTATGACCGTACAAACGGCCGGCAATGTGCTTAATAAACCCTCCGGATCGAAAGGGATTCCGAATCCCTTATAAAGATGATTTGTGCCGAGTACTGCCGCATCAACTTTAGAAGCTAAATTCCCATCAAGACTGTAGGGATCTGCTCCCCCGAAAAATGTCAGCAATGCCCAGTAAAGCATCAAAATACCTGCTATTACGATCCATAAATAATCATGCTTTATTGTGAGGCAAATTAAGGCACTGATTCCGTATGCAAGAGCAATTCGCTGAAGGACACTCATTATCCTCAGTGTTGAATAATCCCTGTCAAAGTAAGGGAATATTGCCAGGAAGAGGCCAAGAGCAAAGATTGTTACTACGCGTCTGAAGATCCTGAAGATTGATCCTTTATTAATCTCCTGACCATATTTCTTCATTGAGTACCACATTGAGACACCTACAATAAAAAGGAAGAATGGGAACACAAGGTCAGTTGGGGTGCATCCGTGCCATGAGGCATGGCGCAAAGGAGGATAAACATAACTCCAACTCCCGGGAGTGTTGACGATGATCATGAACGCAATAGTCAAGCCTCTGAATATATCAAGAGAAACCAGCCGGCCGGTATTTCTTTTCATATCACGAGTACATAAAAAAGCATAAAAATAAGAATATAGGACATAACCCATGATTATATTTACAGTAATTTCAGCTTATTTTATCGAATTTTAATACAAACCAGCCTTTTATAAACATAAACCTATGAGAAACAGGATTTCAGCATTCGCCAAGATGTTTGTGGTCATGCACATCATAAATATACAATCCGGTTTGCTGGGTCAGCCCGTCGAAACGGGGCTGGAAATACTGGTTAAAAGCAGATTTGAAATACTGAAGGACAAAAAAGTCGGCCTGATCACTAATCCTACCGGGGTAGACAAAAACCTGCGAACGTGTATTGATCTTATTTTCAAAGCACCAGGTGTCAAGCTCACTTCCCTGTACGGGCCAGAGCATGGAGTGAGGGGCGAATATACTGCCGGCGAGATAATCGGCTCCACTACCGATCCATTGACGAATCTGAAAGTATACAGCTTATATGGAAATACACGAAAGCCTACCAAAGAAATGCTTGAGGGGATAGATGTTCTTGTATATGACATACAGGACATAGGTTCACGTTCATATACTTTCATAAGCACACTCGGACTTGCTATGGAGGCCGCAGCTGAAAATAATATCCCTTTTATTGTGCTCGACAGACCAAATCCATTAGGCGGAATCAGGATAGAAGGACCACTGGTTCAACCTGGATTCACCTCTTTTGTAAGTCAGTACCCGATACCTTATATTCATGGCATGACAGTCGGGGAGCTTGCAATGTTCCTCAATGGTGAAGGGTTGCTTAAAAATGGTGTGCGATGCAATCTTAAAGTGATTAAAATGAGCGGCTGGAAGAGAGAAATGTGTTTTGAGGAGACAGGATTGCCATGGGTCCCTTCTTCACCACATATTCCTCAGGCTTCGACATGCGACTTTTACCCTGCGACAGGGATCATTGGAGAACTCTATGTAGCAAGCATCGGGGTTGGCTACACATTACCATTTCAGACGTTTGCTGCGGAATGGATCAATGCTGATTCGCTGGCACAAAACCTTAATTCACTGGGTCTTCCGGGTCTGATTTTCAGACCTGTCCATTATAAGCCGTATTACAGTGTCTCACAAGGTAAAATGGTTAATGGAGTCCAAATACATATAATGGATAAAAAAACAGCTCAGTTATCGCTTATCCAGTTCTATATCCTGCAGGAAGCCCACAAACTGTGGCCGGGAAAAGATGTTTTTGCTTTATGTGATAAAGCACGGCTAGAAATGTTCGATAAAGTCTGCGGTACAGATATGGTAAGAAAAGAGTTCTCAAAAAGTTATAGTGTGGACTCTATACTTGACTTATGGACAGGTGCTATTCCAGCTTTCAGGAAGAGGATTCAGCACTATCTGTTATATTGAGAATTAATCAGAATTGACCTGACTGGTTCTTATCTACCCTCCCCTTCCATACTTTTTTCAAGTTCACGGGCGTGTATCAGAAACTCATCAAGGGCCATTTCTTTATGAAATATCATTCCATGAGTTGCACGGATCTTGGGACTGTTATTTTCATAGAAGTAATCTTTGCCAAGGATTAGCTGAACTCTTTTGAACTGTTCAACCCAGATGTGCTGTGAAAGGTCGCTGAAAGGTCCGTCAAGGTCATAGCTGGGGAATGAAGCATCTACCTGGCTGATATAGCAGTTCTTAAATGACATCTCCAGCACAGCCATTGAATTCAGCGATACAGGAGTGAATACATTAGCTTCCGACGGGTGGAATCTAAACCATACATTTCTGTAGCCTGTTATTCTCAGGGTTGACAGATCTTCTTCCTGTTTCCAGATTCTCAGAGCTGCAGCCAGTGCCTGGAGTACTTTATAATGTGTATCAGGTCCGGAGCCTTCAGGGTCAAATGCAAGACTTATCACTGTCGGCCGGACACGCCTGAGCATTTCCAGGATTGGCCCGACATCACGTACGCTGTTGGGTTGGGGTGTAAAGATATCGCCGGTATAAAAACCAAGCCGGAGATGTTCTATATCCTGGACTTTAACCCCGTAATAAGCCCATACCAGCTCCTCCTCATATTCGCGGATCATTCCCTTAAGCTTCTGAATATCAGGAGGATTCTTTTGTCCGCTATAGCTTGACTTCAGCAATTCAATATTTTTCTCAATCTGATCTGTCAGTTCTTGCCTGGATTTCAGCTTATAGACATCGACCATCACCCTAACCAGCCTGTGGCATGCTCCTCTTAATTTGCCTGGATCATCCTTCGCTGCAATTTTATCAAGATAATGGCTGACATCCTTATCAAATTTATATTTGTATCCCTGTTCAAAGAAATCGGGATATTCAATCATTTTGACACTACCCTGTTCAATATGACTAAGGGTCTCCTGCAGAAGGTTCTGCAACATAATGTTGGTAACAGCAGTAAATCCTGATGTAAAAACAGAGAAATGAAATCTGTTTGATGCCTCTCTCAGCTGGGGGATAATGCAGGGAAGAATTCCAAGCATGATATCATCATGGTGTGGACCAGTATGTAGAAAGACCTTGTTATGTTCTTTCGTGTTACCCCTGATAATTTTCTTTTTTGTGGAATCAATTACTTCTTTTACCCTTTCCATGCTAACGTTTGGAATAAGACGGCAGTATTTGTCATTTTCCAAGTCGTCAATGACAAGTTTATGGGCATATTTGTCTATATTCTGACAAAGATCAAAAATTGCCTTTTCCGTTTTTTCAAATGTCCATTCTCCTTCCTTGTAGTATTTTTCAATGCTGTCATGAAGAAGAACCGCAGCCCCCTCGGTAAGGTAAAAACGTGCATTTTTTTGCCTCTGCAAAACAGTTGCCGGGTACAGGTTATCAGGTGGATTTTCAAGTGCATTTCTTACCACCGGGGCTTTTGCCTCTCCGGCAGCAAAAATTATAGTAACACCATCGCGATTGTAAGTTATAGAACCAAGTCCGATTGTGATTACCAGTCTGTTCCTTGAAACTTCGATTCCGCCGAGATCCCCCGCTGATGCAGCCTGAGATTCAAAGTTGGTTGCAGTAAGCCGGGTTGTTGAATTATGATCACTGCCGCGGGTATTGAAAGCAATATGACCGTCGGGACCCATTCCCCCCAGGAAGAATCCTATTCCTCCCAGCTCCCTTATCCTGTTCTCATAATTTGTGCACCAGTTGTCGATGCTGAAAATGGATGCCTGCTGTAATTTTTCCGAATGTGAACCGGCTTCCCTGTTCCGTAGTGTCAGGTCAACACGGTTATCCGGAAAAACTTCAGTAAAATGCTTCCCCTGAGGAAGGCTTATTTCATCAGCATTAATAAGCAATGCCCTTGCCGGATCGAGGTTAAATCCTTCAATGTAATAGTTTTTAACATAGTCATAGAAGCTGTTATGCTGCTTTGGATCAATTGGATAGAATTCATCGATCTGCACGAAGTTTAATCCTGTGAGTGATGGTTTCTTACTAATTGAAAGCCCGTTCTTTTCCATCAGGATGCGATTCTCCTTTACATCCCAGCCATTCAGCAGTTTATTTGTCCATTTAATAAAGTATTCGGGGGTTTTGCCAGTGGGAAGACTGATTACACCCTCAGGATTTTCAGCCACCCATTCGATGAACCTGAGTGAGGTCAGAAATCCAAGGTCAGGGAAATTCTGTACAACTATGTACGGAATCTTTGTTGAATATTCATCTCTTCCTGATCTGCTAAAAAATGATTGCTCAACCTTTGATAATTCTTTTATTCTCATTTCATTACATTTTTTATTTCTTTTTTATTCCGAACGATGGATCGATCTTCAGGAATTTAATGGCAATCAGTCCCGGAATTGAACAAAGTATCACATAAATAAAGAAATGCTGGTAGCCAAGGGTTTCCTTCATGGTTCCTGAGACCATTCCCGGGAGCATCATACCCAGTGCCATAAGTGAAGTACCTATAGCATATTCAGCAGTTTTGTATTTGCTTTCTCCTACATAAGAAAGCATATAGAGCATATATGCCGTAAAACCAAAGCCATAGCCAAATTGTTCGAGAGCAATTGAAAGATAGATGGCGGGATCACCAGGCATTGGCTGAGCAAAAGAAAGATAGATATAGACACTTATAGGGATATTCATGCAAAATGCCATTAACAAAATCAGCCGTTTCAGACCATATTTTGCCGCAGTTATTCCGCCGAATATTCCTCCAAGGGTAAGACATAGCATACCTATTGTGCCATAAGCGATACCATATTGTGCAGATGTGAGCCCAATTCCGCCTGCACTCCTTGAATCGACAAGAAAAGGCGTTGCAACCTTGACAAGCTGGGATTCACCAAGCCTGTACATAAGAAAGAATATCAGGGCAGGAATTACACCCGGTTTGGTAAAAAATGAAACAAAAACCTCCTTGTAAACACTCCATCCTATTATTTCCCTGGTGTTTTTTTCATCAGGGTGCGGCATCATAATCCGGTTGTAAATGGCCAGAAGCAATAGCATAACTCCAAGGATAGAAAGTGAAACCATCCAGCTGAATGCAATATTGCCGGCAGTAACCAGAAATTCTGAAGAGGTTTCACCGGTAAGATTATGATTTACCTTTATTGAGGCGGCTACAGGTTTATTCCAGTTGCTGCCTGTAAATTCAAACCTGCCTGTCTGTTTTTTGGAAAGATCAATATCCTTGCTACCCGATTTACGTACGACATTCACCACTACAGTTTCACCTTCTTCAGGTGGAGCTGAGAGGGCAATATAAATTACCGCTGAATCAAGTGCTGATTTTCCTTCCTGATAGACAGGAACTTTCAGGTCGCGTGGAAAAAGAAGCAATGCCGGTTCGCCTTCCGCCTTTACAATCTGTATTTCAGAAGGATTGAGTGGCGTGTAATCTTCCGGAGGCACCGACCTGGTTTTGAAAGTAACAGGTTCCAGTCCGGTATTCTTCTGGATCGTCCCGGCAAGCACCGGTATAAGCCCAAGTGCTGTGAGCATTGCAAACCTGTAGAAAGTTGATCTTATCCCGACAAAGAATGCCTGTTTGTGCTGGTCAAGCGCATACATATAAAAACCGTCCGCAGCAATATCATGGCTCGCCGAAGAAACTGCAATAATTGCAAAGACTCCGAGGCTTACAGGGTAAAAGAAAGACAATGGCATTACCATACCCGTTGCGATAAAGGCTGCCCCCAGCAAAAGCTGGGTCCAGATGACCCAGTTTCTTTTTGTGGATACGACATCAATATAAGGACTCCACAGAGGCTTGATCGCCCATGGAAGGTAAAGCAAACTGGTCCAGAACGCAAATGAGGCAATGGAAATGCCCATGGTTTTATAAATCAGACCAGATGTTATCATTACAATGCTGTAAGGAATACCCTGGAAAAAGTACAGAGTAGGGATCCATGCCCAAGGCGAGCGTTCTTTGTATTGATTCATATATGTTATTTATAACTTATTAAAATCATGATTCCCGGCCTGATAGAGCTTTTCAAAACTGGCGCCCCTGAAGTAGTGCATTAATATCTGGTGATACGAATATCCTTTGGCTCCCATCATGGCTGCTCCTATCTGGCATAATCCTACACCATGTCCCCACCCGGCGCCGTGAAGGATAAATCTTGTACCGTCATCGTTTACGAGCTTTTCAACAAAGAAGCATGAACTGTACAGGTGTGACTTTGACAGTGATTTCCTTATCTCGAGCTCCTTGCCTATTATCATTGTTTTCAAAGTGCCCTCAATTTTTAATCTTGTTATCCTGCCAGAAACACCTCTTTCAAGAGGTACAAGTTCATTTATGATTCCGAAATCTGTCTGTGTGCGTAACTTAACCAGCTCGCTTAACTCATCCTGAGAATAAGTCACCTTCCACCTGAAAAAATCATTTGTTTCCTGGTCATAATCAGTGAGGACCTGGGAAAGCACTTTCCAGTCAGATGTGTTGCAAAAAGCCTCGGGACTTCCAAGTATCCATTTTTCAGCTATATCTTCCTTCGTTAAGTCAGTGCTATAACCTGCCGGCGGGACCGGATTATCAATAATCCTCTGCAGGTAAGGCTGGCTGACCGGTTCCCATGCATTCTCAAAGAGTTCTGTAATTCCCCCGCAGCATTTGTAATAACGGGTGTCACAGATTGTACCTTCATAAGTCAGCACCTCACCATATGTTTCTTTGATAACCTTTTCGACCGTCGGTGAACAAGCGCGGGTAATTCCCTGATATCTCTGGCAATGATCATCTGCACAAACATCATAACTCTGATGATCTTCCCTGTCGTACCAGCGTACTATTTCATTTCCAATTATCGTACAGGCACTGTAATTTTTTCCTTCAGCCTTTATTCTTTTGCCTTTTTCGATCTGGGCCAGCAGCCAGCTGCGCGAGATGACGGCATGGGCTTTCAGAAATTCCTCTGATGATGTGGCACGCATTTCTGATGATATCACACTGGTGAGGTAATCCTCTACCGACAGAACATTGACTGCGGTGATCATGTCATTCCAGATGATGAATTTAAGGCTTCCCTTAAAAACCTGGTCTTCATTGCGTTGCCAATGAAAATCAACTCCTATGGTCACTGCGTGAAGGGTAAAAGAGGAGTCCTGAATATCAAACGGAACAAGGAAAACCGGCGCTTCTGACTCAAGCCTATCATATTCATTTCTTAATACTATTTTTCCATTGGAAAGTACTACGATCCATTTTCCTGTCAAAGAATTATTACCAGTGTGATCCTTGAAGAGGGAATTAAGGGTAAAGATGATCTCTTTGCCGGAAAAGATCCCTATCTGTATTTCCGGCGCATTGCCTTTTTCCATCATAATACTTCATTTAATAAGGCGGTTAATTCAGATTCTCCAAAGCATACCTGCCGGAATATATCTTCAATGTCGCTTTTATTGATACTGTTAAAATCTTCCTCCCTTGGGGTTATAATAACACCTCCAAGGTCCACGGCAGCAGGACTTATCAGGATCTGATCGCTGCCATTGTTAAAAAACTGAGCCGGCCTGTGCTGTTTCCTGGGGATTATATGAATGATCCATTTGCCGGAAGAATGTTCAGCAAGTATATTGAGCATCGGCTCGGGCCTGTCGGGCTGAGTTTCCGATAACCTGTCAAACAAACGATCAAAGACCTGGACAAGCTTTTTCCTGTCACTGCCTTTAAGAGTAATTATACCGCGCAGATAACCTTTCCATTCCCATATTTCTAACCCTGGTCCCGATGAACACAAAGTCAAAAACTTACCATTGTGAAAATCATTTTCGATCGGCATAAATCCACTGTTACCAGCCTGAAAATGAAAATGATCCGGAGCTGAAGCTCCGCATTGCGGTCCATTATAGAAGACTGTATATGAAGGCATTGCTTCGGCCAGAGAAAGCATTGCATCAAAGTTATTTCTTATCCTTTGATCAGTATGAAGCTCAGAAGGAACTGTAAGATGTTTTTTAAATATTGGAAACGGGTTGACAAGGATTGTAAGCCTGTTTTCAAAAACGAGACCCTGCTGTTCCGTCGGCCTGTTTTTACCGCAAAGGAAACATGGCCTCTCCCCTATGGATTTAGCATCAACTTTTGCAGCCGATGATCTAATCCTTTCCGGATTGAACTGCACAAAAACCTCAAATGTGCCGAAATCGAGCTTTCTGGTCCGCACTTTTTCAAGCTGGCTGTAATTGAGTTTTGCGAGGGGCCAATCATTTAACTGGGAGGAAAAAAGTTCGTTAATTCTATCAGAGTACACAGAAAAGACTTTTTAATTATTACCTGTTCCTTTAATAATTTGCTTCCTTGCAAGGAGCTCAATAGTTCTCAACCGGTCCTTGTACAGGTTATGGGCATTGGCTCTGTTTATGTCAAGAGCTGCATCGGTATTACCTTCCCATCTGCGGCACAGGTACAATGGTTCATAGATCCTTCCTATCTGGTAATGACGGCTGATTGCAAGCCCCACAGCATAATCCTCTCCATAGCTCACATTAGGAACCCTTATACTCCTGATAACCGGAGTGTAAAATGCTCTTGGTGCACCTAACCCGTTAATCCTTAGTGCATTATTCCTGCCATTTCCGGGTGTCCACTCTTTATGATCAATCAATCCGGGAGGCAGTTCTTCAAGATTGAAATTCACCATTTTATAAGATCCCACAACCATGGCACACTGCTGGCTGTAAAATGCTTCCACGACCCTGTTGATTACATTATTGTCAATGTACAGATCATCGCTGTCGAGCTGGATGGCGAACTTACCGCATTTCTTATGAAAAATGCCTTCATTCCAGCAGCCTCCGATGCCCAGATCAAACCGTTCAGGAATAATGTGAACAACTCTCCTGTCCGTTTGGGTAAATGTGCTGACAATTTCTGTGGTTCCATCAGTGGAATGATTATCGATCACAATGAGGTTGAATTTAAAACTTGCTTTCTGACTTAATACAGAACCCATTGCATCGTTTATTGTCTTCACTCTGTTCTTTACCGGAATGATCACCGAGGCTTCAAATTCAAATTTATCCAGGTCAAATCTTATCTCCCTGAACTCCGGTTTCAGCCATCCGTTAATTTTCTTGAGGTGGCCGGTGCAGGCTTTTTCCATCTCGATCTGGACCTCCCTGTTCCTGGGATCGACATAGTCGAACTGCTTTTCACCTGATTTACGAGTATCGGGTTCTATTTCAGTGTACAGCATTTCGGGCAGATGGGTTACTGGATGGGTCTTTGATATTTTCAGCCTGAGGTCATATAACCCTGCGAATCTGAATTCTTCATCCATAGTTTTGCAGGCATCCCTGAATGCTGATGTCTTATAAAGAATAACTGATCCGAAATTGAAATCATCCCTAAGGCTGCCTTCCTGGTAATCAATAACAGGATGAGGAGAAAGCTGGTTATTTTTATTTTCAAAATAATCTGAATATACCATTCCTGCGTACACATTTTCGCAGACCTGCATCATTCTGCTGAGGGCAAATTTTCCCAGGTCAAGAGGAAACGTTTTTGTGTAGATAAGAATATATTCAGTGTCAGCGGCATCAGCCATCTTTTTCACTGAAGCAGTGGAAGCAAATACTGCTGACTTCATATATGTGACTTCAGGATATGTGGAATCCGGCACAGAATCAATACCTGTTACAATAACTATGCTTGATACAACTCCGGAGTCTTTCAGCGATTTTACAGTGCAATCCAGTGACTCCTTATCGGAAAATGGTATAAATGATGTGATTTTCTTATCCATGGATAATTATTATTTTATTAAAAAATTCAGAATCTGGCTCATAAGCAGTTCTCTCTGCTTTTCGTTTTGTATTGTCTCAAATGGAAATCCCAGGATAACAGTTTTATACGTTCCTTTAAATGCCACTCCTGCCGAGGTATTGTTTTCGGAATACCTGAATGAGCAGACAGCACCTTTTCCGGCAGGTTCAATTGCATCAGGCGCCTCAACTGAATAAATTGAAGGCGAATATTCAGTATTGAAATTGAAAGTACCTGTAAATGCAGGTCTTGCATAATCGGTTGCATAGATCTTACCAACCCTCACGGCATGACCTGTACGAGGAAGAAAATGCAGTGTTTTTCCGGCAAACTTAATGGCCGTCGAATCGTGCGGAATTAAAAGATCGGAGCCAATATATGCCCCTGACATAAAAATATCTGTCCCTGCCTGAGTGACCTGTTCAATTTTTCCCATGAATTCCGGAGTATAGATCCGGAAATCGAACCGTGATGTGTCATTGAAGAATTGAGAGGATTTCTCTTCTCCAAAGATAAGGTCAATGATTTTATATTCTGAGGCATCCATTGCACTTGAAGTGAAGTATTCATCCGATACCGAAAAAAACGACTGTCTGGCAGCCATTATCGCTTTACCATGAATATACGGGTAATTGAAATTGTTTCCGGGATTAACCTTTCCTGCCTGATCAGTATATGATGCTCCCCATCCAGGTGAATCATCATCAAGCCAGGGATCCTTCCTGTTAAAGTCATACTGGTCACCAATGGTAATCATGTCGCTATGATATGGAACCCCCCGGTCATTCCACCAGTCAATACCGGCTACATTTCCGGTATCGATCCATGATGGGCCGGAGATGCGGTCAAATCCGTTAACAACAAGGACCCTGACTGGATTGCGGGCATTTATCCCGACTGATAACTCCTCGGAATCGAAGCTTTCTCCTCCATCATTGAGGGCGGTGACTTTAAAAGTGTATATAGAATCATAAGATGCCAGTTCTACCTCGGCAGACGTTTTATTAACGATAAATCCATTATCGAAGCCATTGTCGCCACTCCTTGCGTATATTTTGTACTTATCGGGTTTTGAAGTCGGTTCATCAGCATCAATTACCGGTTCCCATGATAATCTGACCAGTTTGCCTGACAATGGCGTGATTGCAAATCCGGTTACAGGTAAAGGCTGAACTGTGTATTCCCGGTTTTCGACATGCGCGAGATATTTCAGAATACCTTTATAAACCGACCTGGACACGCTGAATCTGAATCGCGGGTCTAGGTTGTACCGCATATCGGCCAGGTTCTGGTGCGAAAGAAGCTCGAGTAACATTCCCGGTACATTTGGTCTTCTGACCTCTGAATATGGTCTGTCCCACAACCCTCTCATGGTCCATTGTGGTTCAAATTGTTTCCTTATGTCTTCCACGATCTGAGTCTGAATAATATCAGAAAGGTCCCTGCTGGCCATCCTTGAGGATCCGGAAGGGAATTTTCCTTTGTCAGCTGCAGTATAAAATATTGCCAGGGTCCCGATAATTGAATCACCTGGAGTTATGCCTGCATCACTATGAAATGCGAGCGACAGGTCGACAGGTAATCTGAGTCCCTCCGTCAGATAATTCACCCACAGACCTCTCGACTGATAATCGTCATTGTAATCGTTTTTGTAGTTAGTCGGTGTATAAACAAGTGTATCAGGCATGCCTGCATACTGGAGCCAGTACCTTGAAGCCTCAAGGAATCGTGGCATGCCGCTCAGTTTCCAGGTAAACTCCGAAGCATTGGGTTTTCCCTTTTCAATACCTTCAGAAATATTCTCATTCAGCGACTGCTGGTTCTTAATAATCTCAGCAGAGGGCCGTCTTGCAACATTCCCCATGCCTCCTCCGAATCTTACTGCATCAAGGGCTATAATGCCACTGTTTTTATCAGCTCCTTTGGCTATTACAGAACCGTTTCTGACATTCCTCCCGGAATTGAAGTTAAATGTCCCCAGGTAAATCCAGGTTTCTCCACCCATTGTCTGATCAACGATGAATTCTGTTTTGCCTCCGGTATGGGATACAATGTACCTGACCTCTTTACTGTTATCCTGTAGCAGAGGATATGAAATATAAACCGCATAATCGCCCTTTTGAGGAATTTCAGGAATAAAGGTTGCAGAATCATTTATCATCCGCAAAGATGTTCCGTTCTTAAAAGGATTAAAACCAGGAAAAAGGGTATCGGTTAGCAGGAATCCTTTTTGTATTTTCTGAATGTTCTTTTCAGAGTGCAAAACAAATTCAGAACCTTGTGTTGACCTGTCATTATCGACAATTACTTCGTAAGTCTGAATATCTCTTTCCCTGGGCAGAAAAACAGTCGCCCCGGCGTTCTCCAGCATCCTTGTGAGATAAGGAACCACATATCCCATAATTGAAATATCCTCAACGGTACCGAATAGTTTTGCCCGCTGCCATTCCCACCGGTCGAGTGCCATTTCAAAATAATATCCATGACTGTGCCAGAGAGCTATGGAATTTCCAAAAAGTCCTGTGGAAGGATCATTTCCGTCAGTTTTCCTGACCGGTATCATGTTTTTTTCACGTACTACAGGAAACCGCGATGAATCAACGGGAAGTTCTTTCCGGTAGTAATTCGGAATAAGCTGATCAAGTGTATAATTGTTTGTAATGACATTAATCCTGTATTTCCGGAATTTTTTCCCGAGCGGCTTGCTTACAGATTGCATAAAAAGTTTGTAACTATCCTCCCTGAAAGGATAATATGATAAACCAGGGGCAAAATAAAGTGTGATTTTATTACTTTCCTTACTTACCAGAACTGAATCCAGTTTAGGTTTCGCTATGTGCTGCCACTGCAATAGCGGGTTTTTCCAGTTTTTAAGCTTATCCATTAAAGTCTGACTAATCCTTCCTGTTTCTTGTGAATAAATAGCCAGAGAATTGATCAGGGTAAAGGAAACCAGGGATAGCAGACATTTAAATGGACTTCTTTTCATTCACAAATTTATTTGGATTGAAATTTACACATAATAGTTCAAAAATAGAAGTTTCAAAAATTAGTCCTTCATTGCATAAAAAATTATTTGCCGCAATTCTCCTGAACTAATAAATTTGACTGGTACGTTACATAAACTAAGCTGATCGAAGTATTCTGCGGGTGAAAAAATCGTATTTTTGAATATATTTAAAAGATTTTTTATGTCAGGCCGATCCCAATCTGTTATGCAATCAAGAAAGATTTTACTGATTTTAGCCTTAGAAATATTTATCTCTCCCTTTATTAATGCTCAAAAATCAGATCCCCCTTTTTTAAAGTATTTGAACCATCCCTGGGTGGATTCGGTACTTAATTCGCTAACTACCGAAGAGAGGGTTGCGCAGCTTATATGGATCGCAGCTTTCTCAAACCGGGATTTAGGGTATGATGTCGATCTGAGTAACCAGATAGAAAAAACTGGCATTGGAGGGGTAATATTTTTTCAGGGGCAGGCCGAAAAACAAGCAGAAATGATTAACTACTTCCGCCAGATATCAAACGTGCCTCCAATTATCGTTACCGACGGAGAATGGGGCCTTGGCATGAGGTTGGATGGTGTTGAGAAATTTCCTTATCAGATGACTCTGGGAGCTATTCAGAATGACTCTTTGATATATAAGATGGGAAAAGCCGTGGCAGCTCAGTTTAGAAGAGCAGGAGTGCAGATCAATCTTGCACCTGTTGCTGATGTTAATAACAATCCCGGAAATCCTGTCATAAATTTCAGATCGTTTGGAGAAGACCCTGAAAACGCAGGAAAGAAAGCACTGATGTATATGAAAGGATTACAGGATAATGGAATTATATCTGTTGCCAAACATTTTCCCGGACACGGCGATTCAGAAATTGATTCGCATTTAGACCTTCCTGTCATAAGGCATTCCAGAACCAGACTGGACACAGTAGAACTCTATCCCTTCAGGTCGCTCATAAATGCAGGAGTGACAGGTATTATGCCAGGTCACCTGAGCGTTCCCTCCATTGACTCAACACTTAACCTTCCCGCTACCCTATCTTACCATGTACTTACCCAGCTGTTAAAGAATGAATTATCCTTTAAAGGACTGGTTATTTCTGATGCCATGAATATGGGCGGGGTAACAAAATATTCTGTTCAGGGAGAATCAGAGGTAATGGCTCTTAAAGCCGGGATGGATGTTCTTGAGTATGTCACAAATCCTGAAAAGACGATAAAAACCATTATTGAAAAGATTAATAAAGGAGAGATCTTACCTGCCACAATTAATGAAAAATGCAGAAAAGTACTGGCTGCAAAATACTGGGCCGGTTTAAATAATTGTGTTCCGGTAGCTGAGGATAATTTACTGGATGAATTATCGCCGGCTAAAGTAAAAGCACAGATAAGAGAATTATATGCAAATGCCCTGACAGTGCTGAATAACGACCTTGATATAATTCCTGTCAGAAATCTTGAGAAAAATAAAATAGCAACTATTGCTATAAATGGGAAAGAGATTTCATTATTTCAGCAAAGAATTTCAAATTACCAGCCAGCTGACAATTACTTTATTGATCCCGCAAATTCAGAAGCTGCCACTGAATTAATGAGTAAACTTCATGATTATGACCTTGTTATTGCGGGGA
>Ga0315284_10005204_pt1 | contig 18482 bp, 16 predicted proteins | sample YL17G09_16_MG_FD_203696 | JGI IMG/M metagenome (GOLD analysis project Ga0315284, IMG submission 203696) | Sediment microbial communities from Yellowstone Lake, YNP, Wyoming, USA - YL17G09_16 | ecosystem: Environmental > Aquatic > Freshwater > Lake > Sediment | place: USA: Wyoming | collected...
GGCACAAATGGCCAACGCCGCGCCGGTGTTCTCCGTGATCATGCCGGGAGCGATGTTGCCCGCCCCGACGGCGGCGCAGATCTGGTCCATCGGCGCCGCCGCGACGGCAGTGCCCGCGGCAAGACCGGTCTGCTCGGCCGCCTCGGCGGTGACCTTCCCAACGAGCTCCCCGGAAGCCCGGATCTCCGGCAACTGGTCGGGGCTGATGCCCAGGAATTCCAGCATTTTGTCCCACCAGCGGTTGGCGATGATGTCGAAGTAAAGCGTGGAGTCCGCCAAGCCTTGGTCGGAGCAGAAGGAACCCGTCAGCTTGTAGAGGATGTAGTCGCCCACCATGAGGAACTTGTGCGTCTTGCGGAACACCTCCGGTTGATGCTCCCGCAGCCACAGCACCCGCGTGGCCGTCCAGGTGGGAAAGACGTCCTGCTGGCCGGTGGTGTGGTAGATTTCCTGCATGTCGAACGCCGCCGCGATGCGGTCGGCCTGGGCCTGGCTGCGATTGTCCAGCCAGACAATCGCCGGTCGCAGAGGCCGGCCGGCGGCGTCCAGCGTAATCAGCGTCTCTCCCTGGCTGGTCACCCCGACGGCGGCGATGTCGCCCGGCGGCCTTCCGCTCTGCTCCAACAGCCGGCGGACCACCGCGCAGGCCGCCTGCCAGTACCTTTGGCAGTCCAGCTCGACGATGTCCGGGGCGGGTTTGTCCAGCGTATACTCCTCGATCTCCGTCACCAGAGGCCGGCCCGTGCGATCAAAGAGCACGCCCTTGACCGCCGTGGTGCCGATGTCGAGGCTCAGGAGCAGTTCCATAATTCCTCTCGCTTGGGTCGCTAAAGCAGGGCTTTTTCCGCTGCGGCAACCACCTGGTCAATCGCCAGCGCGCGGTCGTCGTCGATGCGGTAGAGGTTGTCCCGCCACCAGACGTCGCGGACCTTCACCCGCGCGGCGGCCAGCACGCGTAGGGTGGCGTCGTGGATCTCCTCCATTTGCGGACGGTTCAGCGGCCCGCCTTGCGGCCATTGCCAGGACATAGTCTCTCCGTTTCCAGGTCGAAACCGCCGGCACAGGTCGCCGACGCAGGATCCGCCCCGCCTCACAATTTCCCGGCCGGACGGAGGTAAAGGGAATGAATACCGCCTGGGAGAGTCTTATTCAATCCCCCCGATATTCGTAGTCCTGGTTGTCGTAATCCACAAACGGCTTTAGAATTGAGTCTTGAGCCTGCCGTAGCCGGTGTTGTTTCACGGAGGCATCGTCGAAGCCCAAACCGTGCGGCGGGCCTCTCCGTCGCGGGAGCGGCGCATGGAAGACGTCAAGGACATGGCCTGCGTGATCCTGGCCGGGGGACGCGGCAAGCGCATGGCCACCACTGATCGCCACAAAGTGTGTTTCCCCATCGCCGGTCGACCGGCCATCATCCGCGCGGTGGACACCTACAAGGCCGCCGGGCTGCGGCGGTTTCTGGTGGTCGTGGGGCAACTGGCCGAGCAGGTCATCGCCACGCTGACCGCCGAGCACCCGGAGGTGTCCTTCGTCTTTCAGAACGAACCTCGCGGGACCGGGCACGCCGCGGCGGTGGCCGTCGAGGCGCTGGCGACCCAGGGCTTCCACGGACCCGTCGTGCTGGTCATGGGCGACAAGGTCACCCGCCCGCCGGTGGTGCGGCGCCTGCTGGAGGAATACCAGCGATGCCGGCCCGACGTCCTGCTGACCACGCTTCCCAAGGCGGCGGATTCCTCCGCCGGACGCGTCGTCTCCGACGGCGGGGGCAGGGTCCTGGGCATCGTCGAGACGGCCGACATCCTCAAGGCCCGCTCCGCCGGACGGAAGCTCCGCATGGGGGCCAGGACATTCTCGCCCGAGCGGCTGGAGCGGCGGTGCGACCGCGTCAACGCCTCGATGTACGTCTTCCGGTTCGACCCGCTTCGCAACGCCCTGGCGCGGCTGGGCAGCGAAAACGCCCAGGGGGAAATCTACCTCACCGACACGGTGGAACTCATCGGTCGGACCGGCTCGGTGCAGGCCATGCACGTGCCCGACGCGACCGACCTGATGGCCTTCAACACTCCGGCGGAACTGATGGCCATCGAGGAGGTCTTGCGGCGGCGTGCCAAGCCGCCGCGGATCAGCGTCCCGGCCGGACCGAACGTCCGCCAGGCGCCGCTGAAGACGGCGGCCAAGTGGATGGAATTGCTGGACGATCCCCCGCCGAAGCTGCTGGCGTACCTGCGGAGGACCTATGGCCGGGATGAATCGGTCCTGCGACATCGCCGCATGGCGATGCTCCGCGTGACGAGGGCATTCGCGCGGACCTACGGTCTCACGCGGCGGATGATCCTCTGCCGCGCCCCGGGGCGGATCAACCTCATGGGCCGACACGTGGACCACCGCGGCGGATTCGTCAACGTGATGGCCATCGGAAACGAGGTGCTCCTGGCGGCAGGCCCCCGCGACGACGACGCGGTGATCCTGCGCAACCGCGACGGGCGCAACTTTCCGCCGCGCCAGTTCCGCGTCAGCGAACTGCTTCGCCAGGCATCCTGGTCGGACTGGATCGACTTCGTCAATTCCCACACGGTCCGCGAAATCCTGGACTCCGCCCGCGGCGACTGGAGCCACTACGCCCGCGCCCCGCTGCTGCGGCTCCAGCACGAGTGTCGCCAGGCGCTGCTGAAGGGCATGGACTGCATGATCGACGGGGACATCCCCACCGGGGCGGGACTGTCCAGCAGTTCGGCGATGGTGGTGGCCTTCGCCCTGGCCGCCGTGGCGCTGAACGGACTGGACGTTGCGACCAGCGACCTGGTGGACCTCTGCGGGGAGGGCGAGTGGTTCGTCGGCTCCCGCGGCGGCAGCGCCGATCACGCCGCCATCCGCGCCGCGCGTCGGGGTCGCGTGTCGCGCATCGGGTTCTTCCCATTCAAAATGTCCGGCGACGTGGCCTTCCCCGACGACCTGCGCCTGCTCATCGCCCACAGCGGCGCCGTCGCCGTCAAGAGCGGTGGTGCCCGCGACACCTTCAACCATCGCGTCGCCTGCTACGACCTGGCGGAGCTGTTCCTTCGTCGCCATTGGCCGCCGGCGGCGGGCATCGAACATCTGCGGGACATGACCCCCTCTCGCCTGGGCCTCCGGGCCGCCGACATCTACCGCGCCCTGATGCGCCTGCCGCAGGTCTGCTCCCGAGGCCAACTCCTGCGCGCCTTGGGAGGGGCGGATCGCGACCAATTGGAGACGATCTTTTCCACCCATGCCGATCCAGGACGATACGACCTGCGCGGCGTGTCGCTGTACGGTGTCAGCGAAATCCTCCGTAGCGAGCAGTTCGCCGCGGTGATGGAGGCCAACGACCTTCCCCGCATCGGTCAGCTTATCCGTACCAGCCATGACGGCGACCGCGTCGTTCGGTTTGACGAGGCAGGCCGGCCTCGCCCCCACCGCCCGCGCCTCGGCGATGCGGTCCTGGAACGCCTGGCCGCGCGGGACGCCGACCTGGCCGACCAGACCGGCCAATATGCATGCAGCACCGAGGCCATCGACCGCATGGTGGATATCGCCCAATCCACCGAGGGCGTGGTGGGCGCGCAGTTGGCCGGGGCGGGCCTGGGCGGATGCATGATGATCCTCGCCCGCCCACAGGCCGTGGCGCCCCTCGGCCAGCGCCTTCGCGCGATGTTCTACGAGCCTCGAAAACTGCCCTACAACGCCCACGTCGTCGTCCCCGTCGATGGGGCCGGACTGGTGGAGGCGTAGCCGCTATTCCGTGTCGTACATCGCGTTGTCGCCGGAGAGGAAGCCCGTGCCCTCGGCGACGTCGGAAAGATTGGCGGTGTGGCGCTGGCCCCAGGCCGTCGCGTGACCGTCACAGAAGGCGACGTTGGTCCGGTTCAGGTGGCGGTATCCCTGCGTCCCGGAGTAGCGGAAGCTGTCGCTGAACTGCGCGTCGCCGGGGTTGGACCGCGGGGCGCGCATGAACTTGTTGGCCCCGGCGGAGTATTGCCCGTCGCCGAACAGCGCGCATTGCCCGGGGGCCTTGACATCCTCGACGCGCGCGGGGGAGGGGATGCTCTCATACTGCCCATGGCCGATGTAACTGGTGTTGTAGTTGTACCCGGTGTAGGGATCGCCGGCGGAATTGGAGGCCCCGCGAAACGATGGGCACTGATGGATCCGCATGTCAGGACCCTCGCCTTGCCACAACAGGCCCGGTTCCACGGTCACGCCCGCCACGCTGCCGGCATCCTTACGGACCACGTAGTCCCAGGCATACGAGACCTTCCAGTCCGGTGAGTAGAAATAAGCAGGAGGATAGTAGTCCCGATTGCAGGCCGCATACGTCTGCGCGGCGACGGCCATCTGGCGGAGATTGGTCAGGCACAGCGCCCCTCGGCCGTACTCCTTGGCCGCCCCCAACGACGGCGCGAGCATCCCCACCAGCAGCGCGATGATCGCGATGACCACCAGCAGCTCCACCAGCGTGAACGCCGCCGCGCCCGCACGCGGCGATGCATCATGGCAACCGCCTTGTCGCGAAATTTTTTTCATCGGGCAGTACCGATTTCGTCAGGTTCGGATCAGTCCCCTCCGCCTCAACGCCAGCATCGCCCCAGCCGCCAGGATCAGGCAGGAGGCCGGTTCGGGAACCGCCGCCGGCGGACCGGTCGGGGCGGACCAGCCCCAGTTGATCGCCAGCAAGCCCAGGTCCAGAAGAGTGACGGCGCCGTCACCGGTAAAGTCTCCGTCGGTCCATTCTTTTCCGGACTGTGCATGCCAGTTGGCCTTCAGGATGTCCAGGTCGATCAAGCCGACCAGGTCGTCCAGGTTGGCGTCGCCGGGCTGCGGCGGCGCGGCCACGTCGGCCAGGGCGTCGATCTCCGGCACCACGCCGCTACCGGATGGATTCTCGATGCGGACGTACTGAATCCAGCCCAGTCCGAATACACCGATATCGAAGCCCGTCCCCCCGGCAGATCGACCGTACGCCGAGGCCATCGCCGCGACGGTGTATCCCGCGAAACTCCCCGCCGTCAGGTTGGGGTCCAGAGGCTTGGTCGGGTCCGTGGCCTGGCCCCACCAGAGGTTCCACGCGCCCAGCGACTCATCCGGGTCGTTGGGGTCATAGACTCTCCCCAGCGTCGGGGCGAACATGTCGGCGTAGGGACCGTTGGCGAACGTGTGCCAGGTCTGCCCGTCCTGGCTGACCGAGACGATGCCCGGCTCCCCGGCGGCCGAGCCGGAAACCGTGGTGTTGTTGGGATTACCATTGAGCCAGGCGTTGCCGCCGCCGATCTGCTGTTGGGCGTTGCCGAAGAGGATCAGGTCCAGCCCGTAGGGGTTCCGGGGATCGTTGACGACGTGATGGTCGAAGGCCACCGTCAGGCTGCCGCCCTGGCCGATGCTGACCAGTTCGTCGGCGATCCAAGGCTGGTACACGGGGACCACCGGCGCGGGGTAATCGGGCATCCACCACGGGTCCGGGTCGGTATCCACCGTGGGCCGGCCCAGGGCGGTGTTGGGGTCGCAGTACGCCCCTGCCCCGACACCAGGAGTATAGGAGACGACCTCCGCTGCATACGGCGCCGCGCGGCGCGGTGCGGGCACTTCGGGCGGATTTGCGCTGCCGTAGACCAGGGCGTCCCAGCAACCGTCGGTCAACGTGTCAGCGGAGATGCCCATGCCGCTGACCCAGTTATTCTCGGCGCTGCCGCGCTGCCACTGGTGCCACCAGTCCTCCCCACCCTGGTAGCCGCTATGGGAATGGCCGTCGTAGGCGATGCTGTTGATGAAGACGCCGAAATCGTACCTGTCGTAGGCAAGCTCCAGCGAACTCAGCTCATCGGCCCGCAGCCAGGCGTTTTCGGCTGTCTCACCGGGGCTGAAGGGCACAGAGAACCAGTAGTTCGCCCCGTCCTTGAAGTTGACCACCAGATTGGCCAGATGCTCGCCCGTCCCCAGTTCTATCGGACCCGCCAACGCCGCCGCCGCCAGGACAAAAACCACCGCGCACATCGCAACGAAAGACCTCATGGCCATCCCTTCCTTTGCCGCCGTCAAGGGCGGCTCGCGCACCCGCAGGCTCTGGCGGCGCGTCCCGGGCGCAAGGACGCTCCGCAAACAACCGGACGGGGGGACCGCGCGGATCGGCGCGCGAAATGCGGAGGCAAGGAGGACGACCGCTTTGTGCGCGAGCGGGCCATGCAATAACCCCGGTCCTCGCGAGGAGGCGCCCGGGGTCGGCAAGCTCACGCATGCATTCCGGTCCGCCGATGTCTCGCGAAGGCAAAATCCGGTTGGTCGCAGGCAGGTCTTCTGGCTTCCGGGTCATCCTCCCGCCGCGCCTTCCCATCCCGATGACGCATCAGGACAGTGGCATCTTGCGGCGGTCGTCGCCGGTTACAGCGGCGCGTCCGCGGCCGATTCGCACGGCCTTCCCTTTTCGCCCGGCTCAGGCCGGGCATCCTGCAACGGAGGTCACTGTACGCAAGGCCCCCGAAGGTGTCAATGGCGAAATACCGCAGGCTGTATGATTCGTTGTCCACTTGCACGCTTGCAGGATAGAATCCACCAAGCATGTTCCTGTGAGGGTATCGGCTTGTCCTTCTGGTTATGGCGACAGGGAGAGGATGGCAAGGGGTGGTGGACTACCGTGGGTATCGCATGGCAGGTGTTGACTATGATTCTGGTTCCCATTGCGATATCGATGGTGTCAATCGCGAGCTTTGAGACATCCGTAACGTTCTTCCTGACTCCGCTTGGGCTTGGGTTCCTTCTGTTCTTGATCGCCAGATTGAGCGTTGCGGGGAAAAGAGGGCTGCTGGCCTTCGGACCATCGGGCATGAGTGGGGCAATGAAGGCCTGCTACTGGATTGGCTATGCGCTGATGTCTATGGCCGCGTTGCTTATCATCGCCCGTTGGCTGAACAAAGGCATTCCCCCCTACCTTCTCCGGTAGGATTTCAATTGGGTCATTGCCGCGACTCGGCAGTTCCGCCGCCCGATAGTTCCCGCTCAACCGCCGCCACCACGCGCGTCCTGGCGGCCTCCAGCGAGTCCGTGAGCCTCACGCCGGCGGCGCGGGCGTGTCCGCCGCCACCGAGGCGCTGGGCGAGCCGGGCCACGTCGACAGCGTCGCGGCTGCGAAGGCTGGCGCGGATGAATCCCGGATTCTCCACCACCAGCACGGCCACCTCCACCCCGCCGATTCGCAGGGCCTCGTTGACAAGATTCTCCGTCTCGTCAAGTCGCGCGCCACAGACGGCGAAGTCGCCGGCGGCCAGACTCATCACCGCCAACCTGCCACCGCATCGCAACTCCAGCGACGCCAGCATCCGCGCCGCAAGGCGCAGCCGCTCCGGCCGATCGGACTGAAAAAGCCGCCGATAGAGATGATCCGCGCGCAGGCCGCAGTCCAGCATCCTGGCCGCGGCGCGGAGGCAGCGCGCGTCGGTATTGGCGAACTGGAACCAGCCCGTGTCGGAGGTGATGGCCGTCAGGAGGGCCTCTGCGGTTGGAGGCGACAGCGTCCAGCCGAGGGCGTCGATGAGTTCCGCCACCATCACCCCCACGGCCGAAGCGGTTGGGTCGATCCACTGCACGTCGGCGATCCGCCCGCCCGTGGCGTGATGATCCACCACGACGAGCTTGCCTCGCCGCGCGGAAAGTTGCCCCGCCAAGCCGTCGAGTTGCTGCGCGACGCTGGTGTCCAGGATGACGACGACCTCGCAACAGTCGGCCAGTTCGGCGAATCGCTCCTTGCCGGCAGGCTGGCGGTCGGCGAAAAGGAACTGGTATCGCTGGGGAATCGCGTCGCCCAGGAGCATCGCGGCGGTCTTGCCCGCCGTCTCGGCCGCCAGCGTAAGAGCCAGCATCGAGCCAAGCCCGTCGCCATCGGGGCGGGAGTGGGTGACGACCAGCAATGACTTGGCCGAGGCGATTCGCTCGACGACCCGCCCCATGCCGTTATCGCGACAGTTCGCGCACACGTTGGATGTCCTTTGCGATTTGTGCCCGCAGGGCGGCCACGTCGTCAAATCGTCGCTGGTCGCGCAGGCGCGCGGTAAAGTTCAGCGTCATCTCCCGGCCGTAGAAGTCGCCCCCCGCGTCTAGCAGGAACGCCTCCACCACGGAGGCGCCCACTGGACCGAGCGTGGGCTTGTTGCCCACGCTGATGGCGGCCGGATAGACTCGCCCTTGGATTTCCGCTTTTCCTGCGTAGACTCCATCGGCGGGGCAAACCTGCTGGCCGGGGTTGATATTGGCGGTGGGAAACTCCAGCAGCCTTCCCTGGCCCTGCCCGGTGGCCACCACGCCGCACATCGCGAACTCTCGGCCCAGGCAGCGGTTGGCGTCCTGGATATTGCCCCGCGACACCAACTGGCGGATCAGCGAGCTGGAAATCCGCCGCGGACCGTCGGGAAAATCCAGCACCACCGGCTCGACCACATGGACAGTGAAGCCCGCCGACCGGCCCGCCTCGGTGAGGCTCTCAACGTCGCCGCTGCGACGGTTACCAAAGCGGAAGTCCCTACCCTCCACCATCGCCGATGGAGCGATTCGTTCCGTAATAATGTGGTCGATGAAACTACCGGGTGTCATCTCCAGCAGCCATTGCTCCGGCGGAAGGGCGATGACCAGGTCGGCGCCGGCCTCGCGCAGCAGGCGGCACTTGAGGGCAAAAGGCGTGACGCGCTGCGGGGCGTCCAGGGGGCGCAGGATCTGGTCGGGCGGAGGCTCGAACGTCATGGCCATCACGGCCCGGCTGGCGGAATCGGCAAGCCGCCGCGCCTGGTCCAGTATCCGCCGGTGGCCCAGATGCACGCCGTCGAAATTGCCGATGGTCAGCACGCAACCTCGCGCCGCACCGGGGATATTGTCCAAGCCCTGGATCAGGCCCTGTTCCATACTGCTTTCGACTCCAATCTGGATGTTCGTCTCACCCGGAGAGCCTTCAGGTCGCGCGGATCACCGGAGGCCCTTGGGCAGCGCGAATCAGCTCAACCTGCACATCATAGGTCTGCTGAAGGATGTCTTCCCGCAGGACATCCAGCGGCTGCCCGGCCGCCAGGACGCGCCCGTCGCGCATCAGCACCAGTTGGTCGGCGAAGCGCGCCGCCAGGTTGACGTCGTGGCTGATGCACACCACGGCCATGCCCCAATCGTGGGCCAGGCGCTGCATCATGCGGTGGATCATCAACTGGTTGCGGATGTCCAGCTCGCTGGTCGGTTCGTCCAGCAACATCACGGAAGGCTGCTGGGCCAGCCCCCGCGCGATCATCGCGCACTGGGCCTCGCCGCCGGAGAGTTCCTCCAACATGCGGGAGGCAAAGGGCAGCGTTTGCGTCATGATCATGGCCTGCCTGGCCACGGCCAGGTCCTGCGCGCCGGCCAGGCCCAGCAGGCCCGTGTGCGCCAAGCGGCCCATCAGCACCAGCTCCTGGACGGTGAAGGCAAAGGCCGATCGCGGCGTCTGCGGAACGTAGGCCATCAACCGCGCCAAATTGCGCGGGGTATGCCTGTCGATCGGTTTACCGTCCAGCAGGATTGTCCCCCTGCTGGGGCGAAGCTGTCCCAACAGGCATCGCAGCAGCGTGGTCTTTCCTGACCCATTGGGGCCAAGCACGCAGACCAGCCTGCCCGCCCCGGCCGTCAGGCTCACCCCGCGAAGCACCGGCCGGTCGGGGCGGTACTGGAACTCCACGTCAATGGCTTGGAGGACGTGCTGGTCGGTCACGCGGAGGTCTCCTTCAGCCGCGCGCGGAGCAGATGGATGAAGAACGGTCCGCCCGACAGCGCCGTGATGATCCCCACCGGAACGCTTCCGACGTTGACCCACTCCCCCACGGTGCGGCAGAGCGTGTCCGCCAACATCAGGAACATCGCGCCGATGAACCCGCTGAACAGCGCCAGCCTCCGGTGGTCCGGCCCGATGATCATGCGACAGAGATGAGGGACGATGAGGCCCACGAAGCCCACCGGACCCGCCAACGCCACGGCCGAGGCGGTCATCAGCGCCGCGATGGCGAAGGTCTCCGCCCGCAGGCGCCGCACCGGCACGCCCACCGATCCGGCGACATCATCGCCCAGGCCCAGGACGTTGAACCAGCCGCCGCGCAGGAACAACACGACCCACCCGCACAGGATGCAGGCCGCGCAGACCGTCAGCAGCGACCCTTCCGTCAGGTCGCTGATCTGGCCCATTCCCCAGCCGACGAAGTTGATGATGTCGCTGGATCGCGACAGCTTGAGTATCGCCAGCATCAACGCCCCGTTGAAGACGTTGATGACCACGCCCGACAGCAGCAGCACGTAGGGGTCCAACCGGCCGCGGCGCTGTGCTATGCCATAGACCACCAGGCAACTGCCCACCGCCCCCACCAGCGCCAAGACCGGCGTGCTTGCCCAACCGGCCTGGAGCAATCCCCTGGCCGCAAGAATGGAACCCACCAGCACGCCCACGCCCGCCCCGCTGGACACGCCCAGGATATACGGTTCGGCCAGCGGGTTGCGCAGCAGGGCCTGGAGCGCCATGCCAGCCACCGACAGGGCCACCCCCACCGCCGCCGCCGTCGCCAGTCGCGTCAGCCGCATCCGCCAGACGTTGCCCGTCCACTCGGCCACGCCGAACATGCTGCACGCGCCCGCGACAACGATCGTCGCCATCAGCAGGATCAGACCGTCGCGGACCAGCTTGCCCGCGCTGAGGCAGGGAGGGGATTCCAAGGGGGGTTCGGTCACTTGCCTGTCCCCTGGGCTATCTCGGGATGGATCATCTGGGCAAGGGTGGCGGCTAGGTCCGCCATCGCCGCCGTGGGGATCGTCCATTGGCGGTCCGTCACGACGTGGATTGCCCCGGTCCTGGCGGCGGGGGTGTCCTTGAGGCCTCGCCAGTAGTCCAGCGCCTTGGCCTCCCCCCCCGCATCGACCTGGCAGATGAGCACCTCCGGCGAGGCCAGCAGGATGCTCTCGGCGGTCAGGGTGACCCAGCCGGAGTACTTGGCGGCAACGTTGGTCCCTCCGGCGGCGTCGATCATCTGGTCGATGAACGTGCCCCGCCCGGCCGAACCGAAGGTCTTGAAGTCCGTGACAAACAGCACCCGGCGCCGCGGAAGATCGCGCACCCTGGCCCGCACGGCCTCCAGCTTGGCGCGGAATTCCGCAGCCGCGGAAAGCCCCACCGGGGCGTTTCCGGCGATGCGCCCGATCCGTTCCATCGCGGCCGCCAGATCGTCCAGCGTCTCGATGGTAAAATGCTCGATCCGGATGTTGGGGTCGAGCTTGCGCACGGCGTCGAAATGCTCAGGGGTCATCTGGATCAACACCACGTCGGGATGCACGGCCAGTATCGCCTCGGCGTTGACCGAGAAGGCGTCGCCCACGACCGGCCGGGTGACGCCCGCCGGAAGCGCGTCCTGACTGGTCACGCCCACGACGTGTCCGCCCAGGCCCATGTCAAAGAGCATCTGCGTGATGGCCGGGGAGAAGCTGACGATCCGTGGGCGAGGAACCTCCCGACCAACAGGCGGTTTGCGACAACCGCCGATGAGAGCGGACAGGACAAGAACGATCGCGACGAAGTACCTCATGGGTGGCCCTTGGCCCTGCGTCAGTCAGCCGCGCGATGGTAAAGGTCGCCCCGGTGACTGTCAAGGCGACGACAGGCAAGCGGCGGTCAACCGACGATCTCTCGGGTGGCCGCGGGCAGGTATTCCAGCAGGTCGGTGGCGATCAGCGACACATGGCCGAGTTTCTCAGCCGCCAGGTCTCCCGAGCGACCGTGGCAATGAACGCCCAGGCAAGTCGCCTCGAAGGGGGCAAGGCCCTGGCCCAGCATCGCCGCGACAAGACCCGTCAGCACGTCCCCGCTACCCCCGGTGGCCATTCCGGGATTGCCTGTGGTGTTGATGTAGATCAGCCTGCCGTCTGTGACCACCGTGGCGGCGCCCTTCAGCGCGACAACCAGCGGGTGGCGATCGCCGGTTCCCTGGCGCCACTGGCCGACGGAGGCCAGGACGGCGCCTTGACGATCGGCCTGGATGTCCTGGACGTTTCGGCCGCCCAGGCGAGCGAATTCCCCCGGATGCGGCGTGAGGATCAGTGGGCAGCGAACCCGGCTCGGCCAATCGGCGATGGCTGCGAGGTTGTTCAGCCCGTCGGCGTCGACGACCAGGGGCTTGTCCTGGCCCAGCAGGGCGCCGAGGAGCCTCTGCTGGCCCGGCCCGACGCCCAGGCCCGGCCCGACGGCCAGGACGTCGCAAGCCCCCACCGCCTGCAACACCTGCTGGACGGAACGTTCAGCCAGTTCCCCGTCCGTCTGGCAGGCCAGCGGGATGGACGTCGCGCAGGGACAGAGTACGGCGGCGTGGAGTTGAACGGTCTCCGGGGCGGCGAAGGTCACCAGCCCCGCCCCGCCGCGCAAGGCGGCGTTGCTGGCCAGCGCCACGGCGCCCACCATCCCGCGCGATCCACCGACGATCAGCACGCGGCCGAAGTCGCCCTTGTGCGAATCATGCCTGCGCGGGGCCAACCGGTATATCAAGTTGATCCGCTCGATGGGTTGGTCCATGTTCCCGCCACCGTTCTTGGTTCGCGGCGTCAGGGCGCCTTCTTAGCGCTGGCTTGGCGGTTGATCATCGCGGCGATGTACCCGCCGGAAAAACCGTTGTCGATGTTGACCACGCTGACGCCCGAGGCGCAACTGTTGAGCATGCTCAGCAACGCCGCCAGGCCGCCGAAACTGGCGCCGTAGCCCACCGAGGTCGGCACGGCGATGACCGGAACGGCCACCAGACCGCCCACCACGCTGGCCAGCGCCCCTTCCATGCCCGCCACCACGACGATCACGTTGGCCGACTGGAGCGCGCGGCTCTCGGCCAGCAGGCGATGCAGCCCGGCGACGCCCACGTCGTAGTGCGTGGTGACGCGCTGGTCCATGATCTCGGCTGTGACGCGGGCCTCCTCGGCGACGGACAGGTCGCTGGTCCCCGCCGCGACGATGGCGATGTGCCCGACGGGTTCCACCGCGTCGGTCTGTCGCAGGGTGATCGCCCTGGCCAACTCGTGGTAGCCTGCGGCTGGGAAATCCGCCGCCACAGCGTCGTAAACGGACCGCTCCGCGCGGGTCGCCAGAATGTTCCCCCCGCGACCGGCCAGGCCGCGGAAGATCGCGCGGACCTGCTCGGCGGTCTTTCCGGGACAGTAGATCACTTCCGGGAAACCGCAGCGGATCGCGCGATGGTGGTCCACCTTGGCGAAGCCCATGTCCTCGAACGGCAGGCCTCGGAGCTGCTGGAGGGCCTCTTCCACCGAGACCCCACCACCGGCAACGGACTTCAGTAGAGATTCGATCTGCTGGGTGTTCATGTCCGCATTATAGGGCAACGACTGTCCAAGTTCATCGCCTCACGGTGGCGTGGGCCTCCAAGTCCAGCCCGGCCGTCCGACCGGCGAGGAGGTAGTGATATCCCAGGCCCGCGACCATGGCGGCATTGTCCACGCAGAAACGCAGTTCCGGCAGGCGCAGCGCGCAGCCGAGCTTTCCAGCCAGCGTCGTAACGGCGGCCCGCAGCGCCGAGTTGGCCGAGACGCCCCCGCCCAGGACCAGGCTCCTGGCGCCAATGAGTTTGGCGGCGCGACGAAGCTTGATGCCAAGCACGTCCACCACGGCCGCCTGGAACGATGCCGCCACGTCGGCGACCTGGCGCGGGGACAGCGCCTCCACGCCCCTGGCCGGCTGTCTGTCTCGCAGCGCGCCGGGAACGCCCCGGACGTGGTACAGCACGGAGGTCTTGAGGCCGCTGAAGGAGAAATCCAGCGACTGGCCCGCCAGAAGCGAGCGGGGAAAGCGGACGGCGGCGGGATTGCCCTCCCGCGCGACGCGGTCGATGACCGGCCCGCCGGGGTAACCGAGGTTCAGGATACAGGCCACCTTGTCGAAGGCCTCCCCCGCGGCATCGTCGATGGTGCTTCCCAGGAGTTCCATTCGCGTGGGCGCCAGGCAGCGGTACAGCGCCGTGTGCCCGCCCGAGCAGATTAGCGCCGCGGCGGGGTATTCGATGGGTTCGGCCTCCAGCGCCGCGGAGTAGGCGTGGGCATAGACGTGGTTGACGGCCAGCAGCGGCACGTCCCAGGCCCAGGCCAGCGTTTTGGCGGCCATCAGGCCCACCAGCAGCGAACCGATCAGCCCCGGTTCGTGCGTGACGGCCACGGCGGCAATGTCAGCGGACCTCAGCCCCGAATCGCGCAGCGCCGCCTCGATGACGCCGTTGACGGCCTCAATGTGCGCCCGCGATGCGATCTCCGGAACCACCCCGCCGTAACGGGCGTGCAAGTCCACCTGGCTGGCGACGACGTTGGACAAGACCCGCCGTCCGTCGGTAACAATGGCGCAGGAGGTCTCGTCGCAACTGGTCTCGATGCCCAGGATATGCGCCGGTTGGGTCATTTCTCTCCCAGCGCCGGTTGGGTTGCAGCCGATGGCGCGGCGCCCCGTTGGACGGCCTGTCGCGTCTGGCTGGTCGCTTCATCGGCAGCATCCAGCAACTCTCGGATGTCCTGGGGCGACCGAAGCAGTTCCACCGCGCGGGCCAGCGGCGCGTCGATCTCCAGCAGGCTGACCCCGATGGGCGGCTCGTTCGGGCCAGTCGAGGCGGTCACCGGCATGACGGTCGGCGTGGGCCGGGAGGGGGATAGGTTCCCCTTGTCGACGGCTGGCAACTCACACCTGGCCCGCAGCAGGGCCAGGCGTTCCCGCTTGGCCGGGGGGACGGAAATTTCCACGTGGGGGTCGATGCCCCACGTCTCGCTGCCCGCCCGTCGCGAGATGCGCCGGTCCTCCCCCAACAGCCACTCGGAGGTCGTCAGGTTGATCTGCCCCAGGTCGCCGGGCAGTTGGATCATGCTCTGGACGTAGCCCTTGCCTCGCGTTCGCGTGCCCACCAGCACCGCCCGCCGGCCCAGCCGCAGGGCGCCGGCGACGATCTCAGCCGCAGAGGCGGTCCGCCCGTCGATGAGCACAACGATGGGCAGGTCCGCCGGATAGGTCCCCTCGGGCCTGGCCACGTAATGCCGCGACTCCCCGCCGCGGTCGGTCACCGTGACGATCGTGCCCTGCGCCAGGAACAGGTCGGCCACAGCGACGGCAGCGGGCAGGCGCCCGCCGGGATTGTCGCGAAGGTCCAGGACCAGACCGGACATCCCGTCCACCTGGCGGTAGGCCGTCTGGAACTCCTCCATCGTCGAGGGGTCAAACTCCCGAATGCGGAAATACGCCACCCGGTTGTTGGGGTCCACCACGTGAACCCACTTGCCCGTGGTGTCGCGATACAGGCCGACGACGGTCTCGACGGGGGCGTCCTGACAGACCAGGGCCACCACCCGGGGCGTCTCGTCGGCCCGTTGGACCTCCAGCCTCACCGTCCGACCCATCGGTCCGTCGCGCAGAAGGCCTTCCACCTGGGCGGGCAGGAGCTGCTCGACGGGACTGCCATTGACACTCAGCAGCACATCACCAGCGCGAAGACCGGCACGATAGGCAGGCGAACCGAACAGCACGCCCCGGACGGTCGCCCCGCCGTCGAGAAAGTCCATCCGTAAACCGACGCCGCGTTCCCTGCCTTCCATCCGCCGCTGAAAGGCCTCGACCTTGTCGGTGGGGATATAGGTGGAAAACTCATCCACTGCCCCGGCCAGCCCTCCGGCTGCCCCGCGCAGCAGGTCCTCGTCCTTGACGGGCAGGAGGTTGTTATCCTGGATCAAACGATAGGCCTCCGCCAAGGGGCGGAGTTGCTCCATTACCGGGTCGCTGACCGGAGGGGGCGGACGGCTGACCTGGAAGGTCACCAACGCCGTGACAACAAGGGCAATGACCCAGATAAGGTTGCGCTTCGGCATGGTTTCTGGCCCCACGGCGCGTTGTCAAGAGGCCCGGAATCGGCCGGCGGTCCCGGGGTCACAGGCCCCCGAAGGCATCGGCGCAGCCGACGGAAATGGGCAGGGGCGGAATTGAACCGCCGACACCGTGATTTTCAGTCACGTGCTCTACCAACTGAGCTACCTACCCGCGACAGCCCGGAGGATACGCCGGTACCGGGCACATTCAATCTAACCGAACCGCCCAGGATGTCAAGCCGGACAGCGAAGCATTTCGACCCCGCGACAATACGATGAGAAAACGGCCGAGACGACTCCGTGGAAACGCACTCGCTCATCTGCTATCCTTCAAACAAAGGGAAGGCGCAAGAATTTCCCGGAGCACCCAACAAATGGCCGAATCGCAACCCGACAAGATCGGTTGGTTTATCCGGCTCAAGGCCGCCTTCTGCCGCATCTGCCCGCTGTGCTGCCTGGCGCGTCGCCGGCCCGACAGCGCCCTGGCCCGGCGGATACGCGTGGTTCAGGCTCATTGCCCCTTCTGCCATGCCCACGTCAAGGTTCAACGAGCCAGGGCCTCGGCCGGGAAAACGTAGCCGTCTTGGGCTGGAGCAGTTTAGCATTGAATGTTTACACCTGGCTGGCGGGGCTCTGTCCCGCCAGCCTGACAGATGCTTGAATGCGCGGCGGGACGGAGCCCCGCCGCGCTATCACCCAAACTTAAAATGGTCTAGACGCATCCCCTCCCCGACCGATCCAATGCGCAAAGAAGAACCGGGCGAGCCTCCCCGCCCCGAGTGAGTCGGGGGGTGAGGCCCGCCCGGTCTTGTTGTGTCGATAACTTTCGCGAAACTACCGAGTTACCGCGATACTACGAAACTACCGCCTGCGACGGAGCAGGGCCAACCCGCCCAGGACCAGCACCGACAGCGTCGCCGGTTCCGGAACGTATTCCAGGCGGACATCGTTGTTGACCGTGTCTTTGTACAGCGCCCAGCCGGCGCCCTGTCCATCCCTGTAGGTGTAGAAGTCAAACCGCGACAGGTCGGGGTGCCAACCGTCCGAGGGCAGGGTGATCGTGCCCGCACCAGCGTCCACCAGCTTCCACGTCTGGCCGACCGTCGGGGTGTAGCCATCCGTCAGCACACCGTTAAACTTGGTGCCGCTGAACCAACTGACCGTACTGGACTTCAACTGGAAGTCGTTGGTGGAATTGACGAGCAATTCAATGGTGTCGTTGGCACTTTGGGTCCACCATTGCCAGCCGAGCTCCATCGCTCCGGCCTGGTTGACCACGAACTTCGAGGTGCCGGCGGAGGACATCTGACCCCTGAGGTCCATCTTTCCGCCCAGCAGCCGGAACTCCGTCACGGACACCGCGGAGGTGCCCAGGTAGAGGCAGGTGCCGGAGATGGTCTGGCTGCTGATGGAACCACCGGTCATGTTGAACAAGCTCATGCTGCCTTTGTAGCCCATCTTGATCTGGGCGCCAGTGCCGCCGTTGAGGTCAATGAAACCCGTGCCGCTGAGGTTGTATTCGCACCGGCCGGCGATTGCAACGTCATTGCCACTGCCCAGCCAGAATCTCGGGCTGGCCTGATTGATGTACTGCATCGTGCCACCGCTGTGGTTGACGATCCCAATGCCGTTGTTCCAGCCGGCAGTGAACGAACCGAACTGCACCAAGCCGGACTGGACGTTCAGCGTTCCGACCACGGCGGTGTCCTTACCGCCCAGGGTGATATAGCTTCCGCCCGTGCCGGCGACGTCCATCGCCTTCACCGTGCCGCCGTTGACGGTCAACGTGGCGTCTTTGTTGTTGCCGATCACCAGGTTGATGGTGGTGGCGTTGCTCGGTAGCCCGTGGGTCTCGATGGTCCCACCGGCACCGACGACAACCTCGGTTCCCACCCCGGAGGGGGAGGCGCTGCCGATGCTCACTAAATTGGCGTTGATCGTCGCTCCGGCGAGGGTCAACCCCGTGACGCCGGTCCGAATGAACGTCAAATCGGCGAAGCCCGGCAACCGCGTCGCCCCGGTGATGGAGTTGGGGTCGGCGGAGTTGGTGATCACCCACCAGTCGCCGGCAACCGACAGGTCGTGGGTCCCGCCAGTGTCCTTGTACTCGATCAGCGCTGCATAACTCGGTACTGCCACAACTAGGAGCAACATCGAAATGACTAATGCGCAAGTCTTGGCCATAATTCTTCCCTTCCTTTCCGGGTAGCCGTTACCACTTGCTCCGAACAACTGACTCCGAAAAACACTCGCCTCTCTTACATCCGACACACGCTGGCCATGGCGGCCGAGGCAGGTTTCGCTGAGCGGGAACGTCCCCTGCCTTTGGGGAATTGCAGGCCCTGCCGCTCCGGTGGCAAGACCTTAATCAGTAGTATATCACAGGCTCGCAGAACGTCAAGGAGTATTTCCCGCTCAAACTGAGGGCTTTTTTTCAAGGTGATTTTCCAAGGGGTGAATGGTTCCGGCGCAGACCCCGTGCGTGACGATGTATGGGATAGGTCCAGTATTCCATAACTCGTTATCGCACAGGGAGGTGCGCTATGACGCGACCGCAAGCCTTGATGGAAGCCGTATCGGCTAACCTGAACTGGTTCCTC
>Ga0315284_10005205_pt1 | contig 18481 bp, 21 predicted proteins | sample YL17G09_16_MG_FD_203696 | JGI IMG/M metagenome (GOLD analysis project Ga0315284, IMG submission 203696) | Sediment microbial communities from Yellowstone Lake, YNP, Wyoming, USA - YL17G09_16 | ecosystem: Environmental > Aquatic > Freshwater > Lake > Sediment | place: USA: Wyoming | collected...
CAGTATCGAACTGACTGAGTAACTCACGAGTCCCAACTACTCCAGCGCCGTTAAGGCCGCGCTGCAAACCTTCTTCGGCGTCTAGCATGGCCCGGCTGTAAGGAATTTCTAACTCGATCTTGAAGGATTTTTCTGACCTTGATACAATGGTGGCAAGCATCGATGTACTCCTATTAGATTGAACTAACAGGAGTTTATGTTATGAGTTTCAAATATTCCACATTATATTGAGAGAGAACCCAAATGAATTTCGATGAAGCAATAGTAGCCCATGCCGAATGGAAACTAAAGCTAACTCTTTACCTTCAAGGCGAAGGGAAATTCGATCATGCGATTGTGTGCCAAGACAATCAGTGCAAACTCGGAAAATGGATCTATTCCGACGGAAAAAAAATATGCAAATGAACCTGCATATGAGCACCTCCGCCAAGTCCACGCCAAATTTCACGCCTGTGCCGGCTCTGTCATTCAAGCTGTAGACAGTAAAAATATCGACGACGCGAAAAAGATGATTGCCTCAGGAAGCAGTTATGAAGAGATCTCTGCAACTGTCATCAACGCTATTTCAGCCGTAAAAAGGCGTGTCGAAGAAAAGACAAATCTAATCATGCAAAACGTCAACGTCGGCGTTATGGTCATCGACAAAAATACGGAAATTCAGTCTGGCTATTCTGCCTACTGTCATCAGCTATTCGAAACAGATTCCATCGCCGGCAACAAACTCTGCTCAGTCCTAACTGTCGACATCCGTCAAGCCGTTCACATTGCTGCGACTATCTCGCAGATCTTTGATGATGTTATGCCAGTTGATGTTTCACTTTCGATGCTACCTGAGCGAGTGAAGTTCAGATCAAAAACGATTCAGATCGTGGCAACCGTCGTTCGTGGCATGGCAAATGAAATCGAATACATTCTGCTTACTCTTTCCGACGCCACCAGACTTGAGACACTAGAGGCGGAAAACGCCGAAAACGCTTCACTTATGAAGGTCCTTAAAAATCGCGAGTCGTTTGTTGCATTTTTGAAAGATGCAATGACTAGCCTTGATCACCTAATAACGGCGAGGCCATCTCAGTCTGAGATTAGGCGTGATTTGCATACCATCAAAGGCAATTCCGGGATGTTTGACATGAACAATATCATGGCATTTGTCGGAAAGATTGAAGATCTCGAAAAGATTGAGGTCGAAAGCATAAAATCTGTGCGTTCTCAATTAACCCAGTTTATTGAGAAGTACGGTGAGATTTTAGGCGTGTCGCTAAGCGATACAGCAGACGACAAACACATCATACTCGAAAGCTCTCTGGCCGACATTGAAGCCGAGCTCGATAAGGCAAAAACGGTCGATCAGGCCGTAGCTATCGTTCACAACTTGACCACGAAAATTCGCATGCGCCCTATTCGCTCCCTTTTAGGGCCTATCGAAGAGAGAGTTCAAGCTTTAGGAAGCCGTCTTGCAAAAGAAGTCTCCTGCAAAGTAAATGGCGACGACATACTCGTCGACCCAAAACGCTTTACCCCAGTTTCTCAAGTATTGTCGCATGTTCTTCGCAACGCAGTTGATCACGGCATCGAGGAGCAGATCGACCGCGAAATGGCTGGAAAAGTCGGTGCTGGGCAAATCACTTTAAACTGTTCGACGTCATCCGACGGCACGCTTCTCTTTAGCGTCTCCGATGACGGACGTGGAATCAATCTCGAAAAACTCATTTCAAAGGCAGCCAAAAATAGTGTAGACACGCACGAAAATCTTTTAAAGCGCCAACGACCGGATCAACTTCGCCTCATCTTCCTCGACGGCGTTTCAACATCAAATGAAGTAAGTGACATCTCTGGCCGAGGTGTGGGCATGGGCGCACTCCTATCTGCCGTAGAATCGCTGGGCGGAATGATCCACATCGAATCGACCGAAGGTGTTGGAACGACATTATCTATTACCATTCCAAATGCTACTGCAAATGAGGTGCGTAAAGCCGCCGCTTAGGCTGGCGCGTCTTCTGCATAAATATGAAATAGACGATAAAGTTTAAGCTTCAAAAGATCATTTGCTCCTAGCGAAAGAAGAGCTGAACCAACAAATGCAATAGCGATCAGACTTGCACTTAGTGCTGGCAAATCGCCTATACCGAAGTAGCCTATTGCAAGACCAATGATGCCGTCTGCAATAAGCGCAATCGCGAGGTATTTACTCGGACGAGATTTCCAAAATGGTCCTCGTTCGCGAATACAAAGAATCGAAAAAAGCGCCATAAAGAGAAGTATTAGAAATGAGAATGTGTGAATCTCGTGGGACGACAAAGAAATCCCTACCACTCGCGAGCCAATCAGCAGCATAGCTAGTGCTTCAACCACCATGCACATGCCAATCAAGACCGCAACATTCGTCAAAGGTCGAATTTGCCAGGAATCAGGAGATTTGGATGCACGAACATTGTCTGTCGCCAGAGTGATTTTTACGAAATCAGTCATAAACGTCAGCACCAGCATGCCAAGGGCAGAAATTAAAAGGTGACCCGTAAAAATATAAGCTAGACCAACAAACCCAGTTTTAAGGGTCGTTCGGCTAACTTTATTGATGACCCACGTCAAGATTCTCTGATAGACCGAGCGACCGTTCTCCACTAAATCAACAATTCCCGTCAAACCGCTTTCGGTCAACACAACACTTGCCGCCGCCCTAGCCGCATCCGTCGACCCTTTTACAGCAATCCCAACTTCGGCGACCTGTAAAGCAGGTGAATCATTCACCCCGTCGCCAGTCATGCCGGCAATAATCTTTGCCTCTTGGAGCGCTTTGATCACATTGTATTTGTCTTCAGGAAAGACGGCGCCAATGCCATCGATTTCATCAAGCCACTTCAGGTGACTGACTTGAATGTCTTCCATTCTTGCAATAGTCCCTAAACCAACCTCCTTCGCGATCTGCAAGCAGACTTTCTTTGATTCGCAGATCTTCTTGGTACTCTTTAGCAACCGCACACCAGCCGAGAAACAGTAGGAACAACGGAATAAAAAACGACATGTAGTGAGCGTTTGCGATCGTCAAAATCATAAATCCAATATGGACTGCGACAACCCATGCCGGCGCTCCTTTTGCTTCGCTTACACCGGATTCAAATCCGAGGTTTATGGGTTGTTAAGTATAGGGCATGCCTTGAATGTAACGGCAATCTTGCGGCGACAAAGCCAATCAACCGCTCCGCAAAATAAAGAACAGGCTTCGTCGCAGCCATGACGCAACTTTCGTCAACCCCACCAGTGTCCGCGTCAGCAGTGACGGCCGCTACCTGATCATCAGCCTCCCCGGCAACCAAATCCTACGCAACCCCCTAAATTAGTACAGAGCGATTCTCAATAACGTCGCCGTCACCCTGGAAAACAGCGCCGTCGGCTAAAGCAATAGGGCCTAACCAGCCCTTTTTTTCACATCAATTTTGAGGACCACAAAATGGACGAAATCACCAAAGTTCTGGCGCAAATCGCCTTCAGCAAATCGATACCATTCTGCAACAGCTGCTATACCAGAGCGCCTTCGGGAACATGCGCAACCTGTTTATCCGACGACCTCATGTTGGAGTACCCAAATTGCGGCGTCGAGTATGGCGTCGAGTGGATCATTCGCGAAATCCTGCGCGAACACTTGACCCCGGCAAACACGCTCGAAGCGTTCGAGGAATCTGTCGCAGAATGCTACCCGGAAACTGTCAAAATCGGCTGGATTGAATATGACTGCGTCAGCGCTCTAAAAGACCTAGATCCCGTATCTTGGGACATAGCTCACGGCGAATGGCTCGACTCCCAGGTTTCGGATGAAACTCTAATCACATTCGATAACGGATCATGCCATTACTGGGTTTCTGAAATCGAACAGCTGATCGAAGAATTCGCTCCCGAGTCGGTCTCGGCGCCGAGCTAGGAGCCGATAGGTTCTGAGCCGGATTTTCTTCCGGCTCAGAGCCTTACTGATTCGTTAATCTGTCACTTTTCCATCCAGCAACATGCCCAAAAAATCCTCGCGTGTTGCGCCGCGTCGCTCCTTAGAGAACCTCTGAAATAGAAGCTCCATGCGGTCCTTATTGGACAGCGCGCTGTCGCAAATACCGGCGATGTGATTGTCATTTATCAAATTGAGCCCGCACCAAATTAGGTCGTCGGCCTTTATCTTTCGCCCCATCCGGTCTTTGTTAGCCTGCTTGAGCAACTGCTCCAGTTTGACCTTCGATTTTTGTCGCACTCGAATGGGCGCGGATGTCGCAGTTCCCATTCGCTTTTGCGTCACTTGAGATTCGCCGCCGTTCACACTTTGCAGCTTCGTTGTAGCCATGATTCTTCGCTCCTTCAAAAAAAATCGTTTGGTTTCAACGACTGCTTTTGCAGCGCCGAGCTTGGGCTCAAAATGACAACAAAATAGCAACTGGGACGAAACTGGGACGATTTCTATGCCCCAGGATACTTATCAATACCTATCGCGTGCCGATCCGAGGTGAAAATTAGCGTTCTAAATACCCGTAAATACTAGACCATACTTCTCAGTACCGATCCCGCCCATGCCACCTCTTGCATGGGCGGCATGGGCGGGATGATGTACCGGCTGGGTCTGGCTGGCTATCCGCTGTTTTGCCCTCACCCCTTTCAACTTCTTGCGAGAAAGATAGTAGGCCGGGTAGGTCACCCATCCGGCCCCCAGTTCCCACCCGGCGTGCTCAATTCGGGCACCGGGCGGATGATCACACCTTTCGCAACTTGTTAAAACAAACGATGAGGAATCGATTCTTTTACGGTCGGGTAGCGCGCCACAAATATCTGAAACTTTTCCCAAGTCAAAGACCGTTTCTGGCTGCGTCTGTTCATCCATTTAAAGAAGAGTTTGGTCGCTCGGACGATAAATCGACTGAGGAAAGCGGTATTATGGGACACCCCATAATACTGAACATGTCCGCGAAGCTTATCCTGTAGTGCTTTCCACAGGTCTAACATGCGAACCTGATGCCTTTGCCTCTTAATCCATTGATTGATCAATTTGAGTTTCTTACTGAATCTCTTACGACTTGTTTGCAACATCGGGATGTATGTCCCGCGCCGAGTCGTCCCAAGATAAAATGTGAAGCCCAATAGATCAAACGACCCTTGTCGATCTCCACGAGAGGCTGATGCTTTATCCATGACCACTAATTTGCTCTTACTCTCATTGATCCTGAGGCCAAAGCGTTCCAACCTTTTCGGCAGTACCGCCATGACTCGTTCCGCTTCGGACTTATTGGCACAACATATGACAAAGTCGTCGCAATAACGAAATAAACGAGCACTTGGGCAGTGTTTTCTGACCGTGTGCTCAACCCAAACATCAATGGCATAATGCGCAAATATGTTTGCCAGGATAGGCGAACATACTGACCCTTGCGGCGTACCTTCATCGCTTGGACGAAAGCCTTCACCGCTGAGGATGCCAGATTTGAGCATTCGCGTAACGTAACGCAGAAATGTTTCGTCTGTTATCTTCAGGCGCAGTATGCTTATCAACTTCGCATGGTCAATCGTACCGAAGAAGTTCTCCAAATCCACATCGAGAACCACCGGCCGCCATTGGCTATAGAGATAGCTATGAACGCCCGCGATCATCTGATGGCAATTCCGCTTGGGTCTGAACCCGAATGAGCAGCCCATAAAGATCGGCTCATAAATCGCCTCTAAAACTCTTGCAAACATCGACTGGACAATTTTGTCTTCAATGCATGCAATGCCTAGTGGGCGCATTTTGCCATCATCTTTTGGTATGAGAACTTCCCTTGCAGGCCTTGGCCGATAAGACATCGACTTCATCCGAACAATTAACGCTTCGATATTGGTTTCCAGATTCCGTCCGTACTCCTCCTTCGTTGTTTTATCAATGCCCACGGCCTTCCTCCCATCCAGCTCGTGAAAGCATCGGATAAGATTCTCCTTGCTGAAGTGCGGCATTAACCACTTAAACTTCATTCCTGGATCACTTATCGACAATTTGTTTATTCTTTGCAGTTTTGTTCCCATTGAAAATTCGGATTTTGTTTTATCCATCAATGTTTCCCCACATAAATTAGTGCAACCCCAGGCTCTTCCCCATGTGCGTGGCTTTCCCACGCTCCGAGTACTAACGCCCGCTGACTTCCTGCAAACCATCCCGCCCTCCTCGCTGTTACACTTGTCGGACAGTACTCAATCATTGAGGATCTGCAGGAGCTCCCACGTTCACCACTTAGTCTTCTCAACATGCCGTGCTCTTTGACCCCGGAGTGTCACCCAGACTGAGTCCATTACTGACCTGAGTGATATAGCCTTCCATTACCCCTAACCTGTCGGCCCGCGGGCGCTTATGCGAGCAGTGTTACCCACCCTTTCAGACATCCCGCTTACTCCACGCTCCGATTACGGGGCTCAATCGCGTTCAACCTTTCGGCTTACGGCCTGCTGATCTCTCTGCATACGCTTAAATCATTTCGTTACCTCCATGACTTCAATGCTCGATCCGGCTGCGGCGGACCACCGCTTATCCGGGCGGGACTTTCACCCGCGACTTAAGTGGCGCCTCGTGGCGCACAGGGGCTTCGGCTCAAAATCACTAACGAACAAGGAAATTTTCAAAATGGAAAACAAGACCAGCGTCCGCGTAGGCAAAGATGGCCGCTACCTGATCATCTCCCTGCCGGGCAACCAGGTGCTTCACAAATCTCTCAACTACTTCAGGGCGATTTTAAACAATATCGCCGGCGCACTTGAAAACAGCGCAGTCGGCTAACTCAAACGGGGCCTCTGCGGCCCCTCGTTTCGGCCTTGTTCTAAACTCAGTGTAACTGCCTAAGCATGATATAGCTCCCCATCAGCAGCACAAACCAGCCAAACGCCGGTTTGAGTTTCGATGCTGGAACAAAGCGCGCAGCATATGAACCAAGAAAAATTCCAACTAGAGCAATACCAGTCGTGATTGCCAAAAAGGACCACGCCATCTCATTGGCTGCGAGTATGTCGCCACCAAATCCAAACAGCGAATTTGCGGAAATAATCAACAGTGATGTCCCGACAGCCTTTGCAATTGGCATGCCAGCCAAAACGACCAACGCAGGGATAATAAGAAACCCGCCTCCCGCACCAACAAATCCGGCCACAAATCCGACACCGAGTCCTAAAATACCGAGCAGCCAGCGACTTGGAGTCATGTCCGCAGATCCAGCAGAATCTTTGCCCCTGCGAATCATCGAGACTGATGCCCCAACCATCACCAACGCAAAAACCGTCATCACAAGCTGGTCTTTGCTAAATGAGTAATCCCCAACCTGGAAAATTACGGCCGGAAGTCTCGGCATCAATACGCGTCGCGCAAGATAGGTTCCAATAAACGATGGCAATGCAAAGTTTATGGCTGTCGGGTAGGCCACCAATTTCTCTTGGTGATAACGCCATACACCAAAAAGGCTCGAAATGCCGACGACAAACAAAGAGTAGCTAGTTGCTAGTACCGCCGGGGTCTTAAAGAGATATACCATGATAGGCACAGTTAGGATCGCCCCACCGCCGCCAATAAGGCCAAGCGTCCCTCCAACAAATAGCATCGCGATGTAGCCGATTATTTCCACTCTTGCCTCAATTCATTCTTGCCTTCACAGCGCCGGACTATTTCAAATCGTACTCTCGAATTTTTCTCCATAGCGTCGCTCGACTCATCCCCAGTTTTTCGGCTGCCTCAGCCTTTTTGTTTTTAGATAATCGAAGAGCTTCTCGGATCGAATGAATCTCGTCCTGCCTCAAACTAGGTTGACCTGTACCTTGCGCTGGAACCGGTTCTCCGCGAACCTCTGGAGTAAGATCTTCTAAGCGCAGGACGTCCCCCATCCCCATAACAAATGCATATTCGATATTGTTGCGAAGCTCTCGAATGTTTCCGGGCCAGGAATAGGCGTACAGCGCATTGACCGCTGCGTCGTCAATCGCAGCAATCACGCGCTGCTTCTGCTTGTTAAATTCTTCGATAAATCGCCAAGCGAGAACCTCGATATCTTTCCCTCGCTCAGAGAGCCGTGGCAAGAAAAGTGGCACCACTCGAATGCGATACATGAGGTCTGCTCGAAATTGGCCTTCTTCTACTTGATGTCTCAGCGATTGATGCGTGGCTGAAACAAGGCGGATATTTGCCTTGATTTGTTTGAATGAACCGACAGGGCTAAATTGTCGATCTTGCAGAACACGTAGGAGCCTAGGCTGCAAGTCCATAGGCATTTCGGCAATCTCGTCCAAAAATAAAGTCCCGTTATGAGCAGCTTCAAAAAGTCCCTTGCGGTCTGCTATTGCACCGGTAAATGATCCTTTGACGTGACCAAATAATTCAGACTGCATCATCTCCGAAGTAAGCGTCGCGCAGTTTAGTGCATGAAATGGCCCCTTCGCACGATCACTCAAAGCATGAATGGCACGAGCGACGAGTTCCTTGCCGGTGCCTGATTCACCGCGAACCAAAACATTCGCTTCACTCTTTGCAACGCGCTCAATCGTTGCAAAAAAATCCAACATTCTCGGAGCGACCGTCACCATTCCATGGAAAACAGTTGGCTTCTGGCTCTCATTCTTGCGCGCCTTGGCCATCAGAGGTAGCCCTTCAGCATTCCGTGCCAATACATGGGTGGTAGAAAATCCTTTTTAAGGATCCAATAGATTCGCCTTTCCTTTGTCGGGTCCAACGGAAAGGAGGGCAGCAGCTTACCGTCGTAGCCAAACTCAGCAAGGATTACCTTGCCGATGCCAGTGACTAGGGGGCAGGACGAATACCCGTCATAGGCCGGATCCATCGGCTCGCCTTTCAGGAATCGCACAACATTTCCAGCCACAATGGGGGCTTGCTTACGAATCGCTGCCCCCGTCTTGCTGTTGGGAATGCCCGTTACATCTCCGATACCAAAGACGTTGGGGTATTTTTTGTGCTGGAGTGAATACTTGTCAACGCTTAGCCAACCCTTTTGACCTTCCTCCTCCGATGCCAAGGGCGATTCTCGAATAACGCGGTGCGCGCTCATCGGCGGCACAACGTGAAGAAGGTCGTAGTGCAGCTCTTCGCGCGTCCCCGCTGGCCGACTGTGATCTCCGATCGTCGATTCGAATACGGCTATACGTTCAGCAGCTCGCACGGCAACAAGTTTTCGATTGAAGTTTGTTTCAATCCCTTTTCGACGGACAACTTCATTCAGTGGCGAAGCGAATTCCTTGATCCCAAAGATCAATGCTCCTGCGCTGGCAAAAATGATTTTTGATTTCTCTCGAACACCAGACTGCCGCCAAACGTCATCAGCCAAATACATAACCTTTTGCGGCGCTCCGGCACACTTGATCGGAACCGGAGGCATAGTAAATATCGCGACGCCACCATTGAACTCGCGAATCGCCTTAGTTGCGCTATCGAGCTGATCGTATTGATAAACGCTAATCAGGCCATTATTTCCAAGATTGCCTTCTACACCTTCAATTTTGTCAAAGTTGAGTTCGAGCCCGGTGGCGACAATCATGACTTGGTATTCGATGATTCCTGACTCGGCAGTTTGCACTTGATTCGCGTCAGGGCGAAATTCTTTGACACGATCTTTGACCCACACGACGCCGGATGGAATCACTGCGGACTCTGATCGCTGTGATGATTCCTTAGATACAATTCCAGCACCTACCAGAGTCCAGAGAGGCTGATAGTAGTGATGTTCACTCGGCTCAAGCAGCCCGATTTGACCCTTAAAACCCGCATGAGCAAGTCGCGCGGCTAAGGAGATTCCTCCAGAACCCCCTCCCACGATGAGAATCTTAAACGTCCTGTTAGCCATGTCGTTACCTACTTTGCTGATTTTTTCGCTGTGATTGGCAGTTTTAGATAGATTCGTCCGTTTGATTCTGGCTCAGGAAGCTCGCCCGCCGCGATATTTACCTGCACACTTGGAAACAAGAGTTTCGGTGCTGCAAGTGTAGCGTCACGAGTGTTGCGAAACGCTACAAATTCACTTTCAGTCGTGCCGGCTTTTAGCTGAATATTTTTCTTCTTCGAGTCACCGATGGTAGTTTGAAACTCCAATTTCCTACCGCCCGGTTGGTAATCATGCCCAACAAATACTCGCGTGGAGTCCGGCAATTCATAGAGTCTCTTCGTGACAGAATGGTAGAGCGCGTGAGCGTCACCTTTCGGAAAATCGCAGCGTCCCGTACCGTAATCAGGCATAAAGAGCGCGTCTCCAGTAAATACAGCGTCACCAAACAAATAACTGCCGCAGGCCGGTGTATGACCAGGAGTGAAGAGGACTTTAAATGCCAGACTGCCGGCTTTTACTTCTTCGTTTTCCTTGAAAAGGTGATGAAATTGACTTCCGTCGGTTCTGAACGATTTTGGGAAGTTAAAAACCTGCTTGAAGGTTTCCTGAACAAGCGTGATCCGTTCTCCGATAGCAATTTTTGCGTCGGGAAGATACTGCGTTACAAGTTCATGTGCGCCCGACAAGTGATCTGCATGCGCATGCGTTTCCAGTATGAAGTGCGCCTTGAGTTGTTGTTCCTTCAAAAAGGCTAACAACGATTCGATCGACAGGGTGCTCGTTGTAGCGCTTGCGGCGTCGTAATCCAAAACAGGATCAATCACGACGGCATCTTTTGTGGCTCTATCGTAGACCACGTAAGTCAATGTGTAGGTAGCAGTGTCAAAAAAGTGTTTTATTTCCATAGTGATTAGTTCCCCTTCGAAAGAAATGATTTGTTTATAAATTGGTGTAGATAGACGCCTGCAATCATACTCACTAAAAAGACTAGAACAGATGGAACACCAGATACCGCCGCAACAATCGCAGGCCCAGGGCAAAATCCACCAAGACCCCATCCAGCACCGAATAGCAGCGAACCGAAAATCAATTTGGGGTCAATCTGTCGCTTTGTTGGAATTTGAAAATTCGCCGTGAGGATCGGACTCGCGCGCTTAGTGATCAGTCGGTAAGACACGCTATGAACGGCTATCGCTCCGATCATCACAAACGCGAGACTTGGATCCCAGTTTCCGGTCACATCTAAAAACCCAATCACTTTGGACGGAAGAGTCATGCCTGCAACGCCAAGCCCAAGGCCAAACATCAAAGCCGAAAAGAAGGCCGCAAGTAGAAGGCTCATGACAAAACTCCGATCGCGCGCATAAGGGCCACCATCATTATGCCGGCAGCTATAAACGTAAACGTTGCGGCAATTGACCTTGGCGAAAGTCGGCTGATGCCGCAAACCCCGTGTCCGCTGGTGCAGCCGCTCCCAAGCTGAGTGCCAAAGCCTACAAGCAGGCCTGCTGCAATGTAGCGCCAATGTGAACCAACACTGACCACGGCCATCGACTCGGGACGAACCATCAGGAGCAAAATCCCGGCAGTTACTAAGCCTCCAAGTGCGGCCACGCGCCAGGCAGTATCGCCCGCCTTCGGAATGAGCACTCCCGCTAGTATTCCACTAACGCCAAATATCCTTCCCTTCAGGAGCAGCAGAAGCGATGCGGACAATCCGATTAAAACACCGCCAACAAGCGGCATGAAAAATTGATCGATATTCATTTCCCCTCCAGCAAGCCAACCTCTAACTTCAGTTGCTTTCACGATGCGTGCCAAGAAACTAGGAATGGCTAAGTCATCGAAAATCCAATCAGAAACAATTGCGTGATCGGTCACGACGCGCATTTAAGTTTCAAATTGATGCAATGTCGTTTAATCATAATGTGACATAAATGTATCAGCATATCGAGCAACAAGTCCAACAGATTGGAACGACTGCAAAAACTTGACGGGTTGCCTGGCACGCTACTTGAAGTGAATAAGGCAGAGAGTCACGTCCGAGTTAAAATGGGAGGGATCAATGAGTATAAAAACAATCACACCAGAAGACGTGTTCCGCCTCAATCAGGAGTCGGGCGGAATCACAATCATCGACGTGCGAGAAAAAGACGAGTTTGCAGAAGTCTCGTCTCCGTTGGCAGAGAACCACCCACTGAGTACGTTCGATGCCGGGTCCTTTGCAAAAAAGCGCGATAAAAAAACCCAACTTTTCATGTTGTGCCGATCGGGCAAAAGATCGCTAAAAGCCGCTCAGCTCTTAGAGTCTGCCGGATTTGAGTCCATTTACAACGTCGAGGGCGGCATGATGACTTGGGAGACTTCAGGATTGCCGGTGGTGCGCAGCAAATAAGCACCTCTGCAATGTGGCCCGTATATTGCTTTCTCATCAAGAGTTGAAAACATTTTCCCAGGAGAACCACGTCATGATTCAAAACTTCGCCGCCCGCGCAGCTCGCTTCACTCTGTCGATGCTTTTAGCAGCAGGCATCACATCAACGAGCTTTGGCCAGGGTGTGAATGCCCAACCGACAACTGCTCAGCGACAAGCGATGACCGAGCGGCACAAGAAGATGGCGGATATGCACACAAAAATGGCTGCATGTCTCGAATCCGAGAAAGCACCCGCAGTCTGTAAACAAGAAATGATCGACTCTTGTTCAAGCGATTTTGGTGGTAGCTGCCCAATGATGGGCATGGGCAAGCGGGGCGGTAGAGGCAAAGGCATGATGAACGGAAGTTGTATGGACTGGATGATGAGTCCCGAATCAGACACAACCACCGCGCCGGTGAAGGCTCAACCGACAAAGTAGACGCAGTTCGAGTTACGAAGATCGCATTCGACCTTGTGATTTATGGAGGGACGGCAGTGCAAATAGCTTGTCGATGGCAAGAAGGAATGAAGTTTACTGGGACTGACTCAAAGCATCCCGTATCAATGGACGCAAAAAAGCCATTTGGTGCGGAATCGGCATTGTCTCCCAAAGACCTCGTCATCTGCGGCCTCTGTGGTTGCACCGCAATGGATGTGGTCGGGCTGATGAAGAAGCATAAGCAGACCATCGAAGAGTTTGAAGTTACTGCAGACGTGACTATGACTGAAAAAGTGCATCCACTTGTTTTTGAACGAATTGAGCTTCTTTTCATGCTCAAGGGCGCAATAGAACCGGCAATCCTGTTGGAGTCGATCCATCTGTCACAGACCAAGTTTTGCGGTGTAAGCGCCATGCTTTCGAAAGCAGTACCGATTCACTACAGCGTGTCTCTAAATGGAGAAACAATTGGTTCTGGCAAGGCGGACTTCGGTGGCTAGCTATCCTCTTGAGATAGCGCCAGATAGCCCGTATTGGCGGTTTTTTGAGTGATTTGCCACATGATTGGCACTTAGTTTTTGAAAGACTGTCGATTGGGGGGATAAACATGAAAAGAAATATCGGTAACGTAGAACGAGGCGTGCGAGTTGTGGCTGGTCTTGGATTAACCTCTTTAGCATTTGTAGGACCACAGAATCTTTGGTTCCTGCTTGGGCTGATTCCCCTGGCAACAGGACTTATCGGATGGTGCCCGCCCTACGCTTTGCTTGGCATCAATACCAACAAAGGCTGCGGTGCGTGCTCGGGTCCAAAAGCTGTTTCGTAGGGATTGGAGCACTCTTTATGTCCACGAGTTATTCCGTCTGCAACGAATGCGTTGTATTGAATAAATTTGATACCGCCCGTTCTGGCAGTCCCATTTGCGGACGCTGCAAGAAACCGCTGCCCATTACAAGCGCCGTTACGGAAGCCACTGACAAAGGACTTCAACGTCTTATCGAATCCAGCCCAATTCCAGTCGTCGTTGATTTTTGGGCTCCTTGGTGTGGACCGTGCAAGTCGTTTGCTCCCACTTTCGCATCTACCGCCGCTCGCCGACTCGGTACATCAGTATTCGCAAAAATCAATACACAGACAGAAGCCGGTGCAGCGCAAGCGCACGGCATCAGAGGCATCCCAACTCTGATTGTTTTTCACAAAGGCAAAGAAGTCGCCCGAACGTCCGGCGCGCTCGATCAGAATTCACTTGATCGATGGCTCAATGATGGCGGACGAGCAATGGCACAGGAAGCAAAATGACAAATCAAATCAATTTTAAAACAGAACTTTCCGGCGATTTCGATGGCCTCATCGACAGAGTCACGAGCGCTCTAAAAGGAGAAGGTTTTGGCATTCTGACTAGAATAGACATGCACACCAAGATCGAAGAAAAGATCGGCAAGAAACTGCCCAAAGTTGTGATCCTCGGCGCCTGTAATCCAACCATGGCATACGAAGCGTATACGGCAAATTCTGACGTGGCGAGCCTGCTCCCGTGCAATGTCGTCGTGCGTGACATTGGGGCTGGCAAGGTATCCATTGAAATCATAAAGCCTACAATTTGCGCGGGGAACTCCGCCAAAACCCGCATGAATACTAGGGGTGCCTATCGTCCTATATTGCACCAAAATCAAAGGAACCCCAAGCAGCAAGTAAACAGCCCGCCTGGGTGCACTGAAAATCGTCAGCCGTATTGCCACATGCAGGCTGCATACGGCAATACGCAGCGCGGCTACTTCAGGTCAAAGCGATCTGCGTTCATCACCTTGGTCCAGGCCGCGACGAAGTCTTTGACGAACTTTTCACGATTGTCATCCTGCGCATAGACCTCAGCATAGGCCCGCAAAATTGCGTTGGAGCCAAACACCAGATCCACCCGCGTGGCCGTCCATTTGACTGCACCCGTCTTGCGGTCAACGATGTTGTAACTGTTGCTGCCGGTGGGCTTCCAGCCGTAAGCCATGTCGGTCAGGGTCACGAAGAAGTCATTGGTCAACACACCTTCGCGGTCGGTAAGCACGCCATGTTTGCTGCCACCGTGGTTAGTGCCCAACACGCGCATGCCGCCAACGAGCGCCGTCATTTCATAAGCGGTCAGGCCCATGAGCTGCGCGCGGTCAAGCAACAACTCTTCAGCGGTGACGACGTAGTCCTTCTTCAACCAATTGCGAAAGCCGTCGGCCAGCGGCTCCAGCACGGCGAAGGAGTCGACATCGGTCATGGCTGGTGTGGCATCACCCCGGCCAGGTGCGAATGGCACCATCACGTCAAAACCCGCCGCTTTGGCGGCTTGCTCAATGCCGGTGTTACCGGCCAGCACGATGACATCGGCCAGGCTGGCACCGGTGTCAAGCGCAATCTTTTCAAGGACCGCCAGCACTTTGCCCAGACGCGCAGGCTCATTGCCTTCCCAGTTTTTTTGGGGCTCAAGACGAATGCGTGCGCCATTGGCACCACCGCGCTTGTCCGACCCCCGGAAGGTGCGGGCGCTGTCCCAGGCGGTGGACACCCTGTCGCTGATGGAGAGGCCGCTGGCGGCAATTTTTGCCTTGACCGCTGCCACGTCATAGTCGGCACGGCCTGCGGGCACCGGGTCTTGCCAGATCAGGTCTTCTTTTGGCACGTCTGGGCCGATGTAACGCGCTTTCGGACCCAAGTCGCGGTGGGTCAGCTTGAACCAGGCGCGAGCAAAGGTTTCCGAGAAATACGCTTGGTCTTCGGCGAAGCGCTCCGAGATCTTGCGGTACTCAGGGTCCATCTTCATGGCCATGTCGGCGTCGGTCATGATCGGGTTGAGGCGAATGCTGGGGTCTTCCACATCAACGGGCTTGTCTTCTTCTTTGATGTTGTTGGGCTCCCACTGCCAGGCACCGGCCGGGCTCTTCTTGAGTTCCCAGCCGTACTTAAGCAGCAGGGTGAAGTAGCCGTTGTCCCACTTGGTCGGGTGGGTGGTCCAGGCGCCTTCGATGCCACTGGTCACGGTGTCGCGGCCAATACCGCGCTTGGTTTTGTTGATCCAACCCAGGCCTTGGTCTTGCACATCAGCAGCTTCAGGGGCCGGGCCCAGCAGTTTGGCATCGCCATTGCCGTGGGATTTGCCAACCGTGTGGCCGCCAGCGGTAAGGGCCACGGTTTCCTCGTCGTTCATGGCCATGCGCTCAAAGGTGATGCGCACGTCGTGGGCGGTCTTGAGCGGGTCGGGCTTGCCGTCCACGCCTTCGGGATTCACATAGATAAGCCCCATCATCACAGCCGCCAGCGGGTTGTCCAGGTCGCGTTCACCGGAGTAGCGGCTGCCTTCGCTGCCGCTGGGGGCCAGCCATTCTTTCTCGGCCCCCCAGTAGGTGTCTTGCTCCGGGTGCCAGATGTCTTCGCGGCCAAAGGCAAAGCCGTAGGTCTTCAGGCCCATCGACTCATAGGCCACGGTGCCCGCCAGCAAAATCAGGTCGGCCCAGCTGAGCTTGTTGCCGTATTTCTTTTTGATTGGCCACAACAGGCGGCGCGCCTTGTCCAGGTTCACGTTGTCGGGCCAGGAGTTCAGCGGTGCAAAGCGCTGGTTGCCGCGTCCGCCGCCGCCGCGGCCATCCGCAATGCGGTAAGTGCCCGCCGAGTGCCAGGCCATGCGGATCATCAGGCCACCGTAATGGCCCCAGTCGGCTGGCCACCAGTCCTGGCTGTCGGTCATCAGCGCATGAAGGTCTTTTTTGAGGGTATCGACATCGAGTTTTTTGACTTCCTCGCGGTAGTTGAAGCCCTGTCCCATCGGGTTGGTCTTGCTGTCGTGCTGGTGTAGGATGTCCAGATTCAGCGCGTTAGGCCACCAGGCCATGTTGGATTTGCCGGCAGATGTGTTGCCACCATGCATGACAGGGCATTTCCCAGAAGTGCCATTTGTGTTTTGGTTCATGATCATTTCCCGTTCGTTTGGTTGTAAAAAATATCTCAAAAATCCAGCAGACTGCACATCTCTCACTCTTCCAGCAGCGAGCGCAGCATCCAGGCGGTTTGCTCGTGTACCGTCAGGCGCTGGGTCAGCAGGTCGGCGGTGGGCTGGTCGTCTGCCTTGTTGGCCAGCGAGAAAAGGTTTCGCGCTGTGCGTGCCACTGCTTCATGGCCTTGCACCAGAATGCGCACCATCTCCAGCGCCTTGGGTGGCGTGCTGGGCGCATCAGGCACCGAAGCCAGCTTGCCGAACTGGGCGTAAGAGCCAGGTGCGGCATGCCCCAGAGCGCGGATGCGCTCGGCCACCGGGTCCACCGCGTTCCACAGCTCGGTGTACTGCAGCATGAACATGTTGTGCAGGGTGTTGAACATCTGGCCAGTCACGTTCCAGTGAAAGTTGTGTGTGGTCAGGTACAGCGTGTAGGTGTCGGCCAGCAAGTGGCTCAGGCCCTTGGCGATGGCGGCGCGGTCTTTTTCATCAATGCCGATGTTGATGGCGGGTGCGGTTGATTTGGCAGTGTTTTTGGACATGATGACTCTTTAACAAAGGTGAACGAGGGAAGCCATGGCACAAAAATAGCCGAACCGTAGCCAACATACAACTTGGCAGCCTTTTAACATACCGAAGTCTAATGCGAATAGCTGGTTGAGATTTTAGCAGGTTGTCCCATGCGAAATCCTGTTCATAGCACAGGACGGGCCTTTGCGGCAGAATGGCGTAGCGATCATTTTTCAGTATAATCGCCTGCCATGACAATATTTATACGCCAAACGATCTTCTTTCTTGCCGCCCTCATCCAACACCTCGGCCGAGGCGGAGCGAGGTCGGCGGCCAGCGAAATCGCGATCCTAAAGCACCAGCTGATTGTGGTGGCTAGGCAGCATAAACGGGCACCTCGACTGACGCCAGGGGATCGCTTCGCGCTCGCATTTGCCAGTTTGTTTGTGAGCCCGAGACGACTAGAACGCGCTGCCATTATTCTCAAGCCCTCAACGCTGCTGGCATTCCATAAAGCTCTGATACGTAGAAAGTACTCGATTTTGTCTGGGAAAAAACAAACCAGTCGACCCGGACCAAAGGGACCTTCGCAGGAGTTGGTCGCTTTTGCCATTGCCATGAAGAAGCAGAACCCGAGATTTGGTTGCGGAAAGATTGCGCTCGCCGCCGTTCGCGCCTTTGGATATGCGGTGGATGCCGACACTGTTAGACGAATTCTGCAAAAGCACTACAAACCTGACCCTGGCGGCGGACCCTCGTGGCTAACGTTCCTCGGGCACTCCAAAGACAGTCTTTGGTCGCTCGATTTGTTTCGGTGCGAATCCCTTTTGTTGCAATCCTATTGGGTCATGCTTGTAATGGATCAATTCTCGCGCAAAATCATTGGCTTCGCAGTTTGCCAAGGTGCGCCAGATGGGCCGACCATTTGTTGGATGTTGGGACGAGCAACGGCGGGGTCAGCTGCGCCAAAGTACCTGAGCACCGATCACGACCCCCTGTTCACTTATCATCAATGGGAAGCCAACCTTCGAGTCCTTGGCGTCGAAGCGGTCAAGAGCGTGCCCTACACTCCGACGTCGCACCCGTTCGTTGAGCGACTCATCGGCACGGTTCGTCGCGAGTACTTAGACCACACTCTATTTTGGGGACAAGCCGACCTTGAGCGCAAGCTCCAAGAATATGCCGTCTATTACAACGAGCATCGCGTGCATTACGCACATTCCGACGGTCGCACACCCTGCGAGACCATAACGAACGGTGTGGCCCCAACTCCAATCAAGCAAATTGCGTGGAAACCACATTGTCGCGGTCTGTTCGTTACGCCGATTGCGGCTTGA
>Ga0315284_10005206_pt1 | contig 18480 bp, 19 predicted proteins | sample YL17G09_16_MG_FD_203696 | JGI IMG/M metagenome (GOLD analysis project Ga0315284, IMG submission 203696) | Sediment microbial communities from Yellowstone Lake, YNP, Wyoming, USA - YL17G09_16 | ecosystem: Environmental > Aquatic > Freshwater > Lake > Sediment | place: USA: Wyoming | collected...
GGGTCGCCGGTTGAGAACAGGACGGTCTCGGTCGCGTCTGCTCTTGCCCGATCTACTTCCTTTGCCGACGCCTGCTCGGCACGCCGGAGACGTTCCTCGTCCCGGAGAAACCCCTTGCGCTCTTCCCAGGCCACGATGATCTGACGGGTCTTGACGTACTCCTCAAGTCCAGGCGTCTCGCCCCCTTGGTGTTGGACCTTGATGTGTCCCTTGCGGCCGACCTTCTCGGTCACCTTCACTTCGACAAGGGGCTCGCCGACGCCGACCTTCATCCGCATCCCATACCTGTGACCGACCAAGATCTCGGAGCCTTGCATCCGAGCCTCTCCTATAAGAGCGAGACCGCGAGGCGAAGCGTGGGTTCCACGACCTCCAGTAGATAGGGGGCGTCGCGATAGCCCCAACTGGGCTTGCCTCGCGCAGAAGGATGGGAGAAGCGACAGACGAGCGGGTCAGCCCCTTGAAGATTGGCTCTGGCAAGATGCGGCGTGATCTCCTCCATCAGGCCGAGCACCGGTGCGATCCAATCCTGGACACCTTCACCTTGGAGCACCAGCAGGGTCGGCACGAGGATCGCAAGCGTTGCCGCGAAGTGCTTCAGGCAGTTGCGCTTCATCAGCTTGGTGGCGCGGCCTTCTGCACGACCCGGGCGATGGGCGCCGCACAAGAGCACGTTCACGAGTGCGAATGCATCGAAGATGTGGAAACGATCGTCCTCGTTGGTCTCGACGAATTCGTCTTCCCAGTCGGTGCCAAGGCCCTTGTCGAAGATCAGGCGAAGGGCCGAGGTGGTACCGCGCATGTGGAGGCTGCGCCGCGTGTGCTCGGGCGAGCGGTAGTAGCGGCGCTCAAAGCCAGCCACGCCATGGATCCGCTCATATCGTGCCTGCAGGGAGACGTGATCCACTAATCCGCCGTCTTCCTGGCCGACCACCACGACTCGAAGCGGTCTGCCATTCCGTGTGAGATCGAAGTGATGTCCCAGGTGGGACAGCTGGCCTTCGGCCATTTCCACCCCCGGGCGCAGGGATTCCCGGCAGGCGGCCTCTGAGGCACAACAGAAGCCCGCGGGGGACAGCACGTTGGCCTCCATGTAGGCCTCAAGGGTCGCCAGCCGGCGGGCCGTTGCCGCGGTATCTGCGTGCAAAGCGGCCGGGGCCGGGCTCTTGGGCTTGGCTCGCGTCATGAAAACCCCCGGACCATTGACCCTCTATAGACGTGACAGTCTATAGAGGGTCGTGTTGTAAGCAAGCCGGCCTGACTATCCGGGGTTGTGGCTACCCCCAAGGCGATTCAGCGCAACTTCGGTCGGGTCCTTCGGGATTTCCGCGACGATGCCGGCATCAGTCAGGAGCGCCTAGCTAACGACTCCGGGTTGCACAAGAACTACGTTGGGGAGATTGAACGGGGTTTGAAATCCCCATCGCTGAAGACGATCACCGCACTCGCCTCAACGTTGGGAGTGCTGCCCTCGGAGCTTCTTCGCGAAGCGGAAAAGCGCGCGAGTTCCTGAGCATTCTCGGCCTATCCGGCAGTCTCCGGGTGCGTTGGCTGGCGGCGAAGGCTCGAGAGCCTGGATCTAACGGGCGTCTGCCGCATCTTGTCGAGATTGAGAGACGGATCCAAAGTCGCCAGCACTTTGGTTTCAAGATCGTCGAGAGAGTCACGATCTTCGACGGGGAAGACGGCGACTGCAAGATGCACCGCCATCCAGTGGCTCGGGACTGCTCTTTAGTCAGGAACGGGTAGGTGTCTCAGGCTGCATAGGCAGAGAGGGGATTGCCCCTTCTGCTCGGTAGGCTCAGCCCGTCGGGAAGAGAGCGTCGAAGGCCTGTGCGGCTTCGGCCTGCATCCCCGGGAGCACGTGGGAGTAGGTATCGAGCGTGATCCCGATGCTCGAGTGCCCGAGGCGCTCTGAGACCACCTTGGGGTGCACGCCTTGTATGAGCATCAGGGTCGCGTGCCCATGGCGAAGATCGTGGAACCGCACATGGGGGAGTCCCGAGCGGCGAAGGAACCTCGGCCAGGCGGAGGAGAAGTTCACGGGGCTGACGGCTCCCCCATCGCCGGAATCGACGACGAGGTCGGTCTCCTTCCACCTCTCGCCGAGCTCGGCCCGTCTTCGCGCCTGATCCTCGCGCTGGTGCGTCAGGTAGGGGGTGATCCCGATCGAGGCGTGACCGAGCCGCTCGGAGACGATCTTCGGGTGCACGCCTTGAAGCAGCATCAAGGTGGCGTGGGCGTGGGGTAGATCGTGGAAGCGAACGTTGGGGAAGGCCGGCCCTGTGGGGGGAATCTGAGTTTTCGCGCCCCACAGGTTAGGCGCGCACCGTGCCCTTCGGTCTTGCGCGGCAGGACCGTGGGAACTCCCGGCACGGTCCGAGGCCACCGATGCAGTTGCCCCCGGCTCGGGCCGACGACCGGCGGGGGGGTCCGTATCCTTGGGGGGTGAACGCGACCCCCTCCTCCGACCGGTTCCTCCGCGCCCTTCGGCGCGAGCGGGTCGACCGGACCCCCGTGTGGTTCATGCGGCAGGCGGGCCGGTACCTGCCCGAGTACCGGGAGGTGCGGGGAGACAAGGATATCCTCGCGACCTGCCGCGAGCCAGAGATCGCCGTCGAGATCACCCTGCAGCCGCTCCGGCGTATGGACCTGGACGCGGCCGTGCTGTTCTCGGACATCATGGTGCCGCTCGCAGCGATCGGGATCGAGATCGCAATCGGGTCGGGCGTCGGGCCGGTCGTCGCCGACCCGATCCGCTCCGCGGCGGACGTGAGCCGGCTGCGGCCGATCGAGCCCGAGGCCGACGTGCCCCACGTGCTCGAGGCGATCCGTCTGCTGCGCCGCGAGCTGCAGGTGCCGCTGATCGGGTTCGCCGGCGGACCGTTCACGCTCGCGAGCTACCTCGTGGAGGGGGCGCCGTCTCGCAACCACGACCGGACCAAGGCGTTGATGCACGACGACCCGGGCACGTGGGACCGGCTGGTGGGCGCGCTCGGAGACATTGTGCTCGGGCACCTGCAGGCGCAGGTGGAGGCCGGCGCGCAGGCGGTGCAGGTGTTCGACAGCTGGGCCGGCGCGCTCGACCCAGAGGACTACGAGCGATTCGTGCTGCCGGCGACGGCGAGGATCTTCGAGGGTCTCGCGCCGCTCGGCGTGCCAGCGATCCACTTCGGCGTCGGGACCGGCGAGCTGCTCGGCCTGATGCGCCGCGCCGGCGGCGACGCCCTCGGCATCGACTGGCGCACGCCGCTCGACGCCGCATGGGAACGGATCGGGCACGACCGCGCGATCCAGGGCAACCTCGACCCGGCGATCTGCCTGGCCTCGTGGGAGGCTCTGCGGCGCAAGGCGCTCGGCGTGCTCGAGCGGGCCGGTGGATGGCCTGGGCACGTGTTCAACCTCGGACACGGGGTGCTGCCGGGAACGCCGGTTGCGAACCTGCAGCGGTTGGTGGACCTCGTGCACGAGACGACGGAAACGGAGAGCCGATGACGACACCGATCGGCGTGCTCGTGATGGCGTACGGGACCGCGAGTGGCCCCGATGACATCGAGCGCTACTACACCGACATCCGCGGCGGGCGCCCGCCTGCGCCCGAGCACCTCGCCGAGCTGAAGGAGCGCTACGCCGCGATCGGGAACCGTTTCCCGCTGCTCGACATCACGAAGGAGCAGGTGGCCGGCCTCGAGCGCGAGTTGAACGCGAACGACCCGGGCGCGTTCAAGGCGTACCTCGGCATGAAGCACTCGGCGCCGTTCATCGCCGAGGGCGTCGGCGAGATGCAGCGCGAGGGGATCGAGCGCGCGGTCGGGATCGTGATGGCGCCGCACTGGTCGGGGATGTCGATCGACACGTACGTCGAGCGCGTGGAGGCGATGACCGGCGACGCGGGCCCGTCCTTCGCGTTCGTGCGGAGCTTTCACGACCACCCGCTGTTTGTGAAGCTGCTCGCGTCGCGCGTGGCCGATGCGCTGGCGAAGATCTCGCCCGACGCGCGCGGTGACGCGGTCGTGATCTTCTCCGCCCACAGCCTGCCGGTGCGAACGCTGGAGGACGGCACGCAGCGTTGCTTGCTCTGCAATACGTGCGAGATGTCGTGCCGGTATCACGAGGGGCTCGGGGAGACGGCCGCGCTCGTGGTCGAGAAGCTCGGGCCCACGCGGTACACGACCGCGTGGCAGAGCGCCGGCCGCACCGCCGACCCGTGGTGGGGCCCACCGATCGAGGACGTGATCGCGCGCATGGGTGCCGAGGGGCACTGTGCGGTCGTCGTCTGCTCCGCGGGGCTCGTCGCCGACCACCTCGAGATCCTCTACGACCTCGACATCGAGGCCAGGGCGATCACCGAGCAGCGCGGGATGGAGTTCGCCCGAACCGAGATGCCGAACGCCGATCCCGCGTTCGCGCGGATGCTGGCGGCCGTCGTGCGCGAGCACCTGTCGGCGGAGGCACCTGCGTGAACAAGCGCGTCCTCATCGTCGGCGGAGGCGTCGCGGGGCTCACGACCGCGTACCGGCTCCTCCGCGGCGACGAGCCGCCGGAGGTGACGGTTCTCGAGGCCGACGAGACGCCGGGCGGGAAGGTCCGCTCGATCGAGGTTGGCGGCCTTGAGCTGGAGGCCGGGCCGGACTCGCTGCTCGCGCGCAAACCGGCCGCCGTCGAGCTGTGCCGCGAGCTCGGGATGGCCGAGGATCTAGTCACGCCTGGCACGGGCGTCACCTACATCTGGTCCGACGCCGGGCTGCTGCGGTTCCCGACCGGGCCGTTCGGCATCTCAACGGACATGCTCGAGCTGTGGCGGTGGCCTGGGATGTCGCGGCGCGGGAAGGTCCGTGCCGCTGCCGACCTCGTCCGCAAGCCGCGGGCGGAGGAGACCGACGAGTCGCTCGGCAGCCTGGTCCGGCGGCGCCTCGGCGACGAGGCGACCGAGACGCTCGTGGCGCCGCTGCTCGGCGGGCTGTTCGCCGGCGACGTCGACCGCCTGAGCGTGAAGGCGACGTTCCCCGAGCTCGCCGCGTGGGAGCGCATGCACGGGAGCCTGATCCGCGGCGCGCGGGCGGCGTCGAAGGCGGCGCGCGAGCGCGCGGTGGCCCCGATGTTCCTGCGGCTGAAGGGCGGCCTGCGGCGCCTGACCGATGCGCTTGCCGCCGAGATCGAGCGCGTGCGCTGCGGGGCGGCCGTGGACGGGATCCGGCGCGAGGGGGCCGGCTATGTGGTCCGTGTCAGGGAGCTCGAGCTCGCCGCCGACGCCGTCGTGTTCGCCTCGCCGGCGTTCGTCACCGCGGATCTCATGGAGGGGCTTGCCCCCGAGGCTGCCCACGAGCTGCGCGCAATCCCGTACGTCTCGACCGCCGTGCTGCTGCTCGTCTACCCGGAGGGGACCGGCCCCGAGCTGCCGGATTCGTCCGGGTTCCTCGTGCCGCACGGCAAGCTCGCGATGACGGCGTGCACGCTGGTCTCGCGGAAGTGGCCGGATCTCTCGTTCGGAGACCGCGCGGTCGTGCGGTGCTTCGTCGGCGCGAGGGGGGTCGAGGACATCGTCGACCAGCCCGACGAGGACATCGTCGATGGGGTGTCGCGCCAACTCGCGGCGGTGCTGCCGCTGCCGGCCCGGCCGGTCGCCGCGCGCGTGGTGCGATGGCCGCGCGCGATGCCGCAGTACGAGGCGGGGCACCTGGAGCGGGTGGAGACGATCGAGCGGTCGCTGCCGCCGGGCGCCTTCGTCGCCGGGCAGGCCTACCGCGGGGTCGGCGTGCCGGACTGCGTGAAGGGCGCCGGCGACGTGGCCGAGCGGGTTCGCTCGTACCTGGTGGGGGAGCACGCGGAAGGAGAGCGCATTCGATGAGTGAGAGGGTCTACGCCTTCTACCCGGTCTTCGAGGCTCCTGGCTTCGATGCCGTCGACCTGGACCAGGCCACGAAGGAGGCCGAGCACCTCTTCGAGGAGCTGGCCGACAAGGGGGGTCACGGTCCGCGGGATCTACTCGACGGTGGGGTTCCGAGCGGACTCCGGCAGCCGCTGAAGGAGCGACCGTGTCGCCTGTGAACTTCGACCAGGTGCCGATCCTGCTGTTCTGGGAAACCACGAAGGCCTGCCGCCTCGCGTGCCGGCACTGCCGCGCCGAGGCCATCGCGGAGCCGCTGCCGGGACAGCTCTCCACCGAGGAGGGCATGGGGCTGATCGACGACCTGCGCGCGTTCACGCCGCGATTCCCGGTGCTGATCTTCACCGGAGGCGACCCGTTCATGCGGGCAGACCTGTTCGACCTCGCCGGGCACGCGCGCTCCTATGGGATGCCGATCGGCTTCGCGCCGAGCGTGACGCCGCTGCTCACTCCCGAGGCCGCCCGCCGGATGCGCGAGGTCGACGCCAAGACCGTGTCGGTCAGCCTCGACGGCGCCAAGGCCGCGACCCACGAGGGCGTCCGCGGCATCGAGGGCCACTTCCGCAAGACCGAGGACGCCGTGCGCATGCTCGTGCGCGAGGGACACACTGTGCAGATCAACACCACGGTGATGCGCAGCAACGTGAACGAGCTCGCGGACGTCGCCGCGCTCCTCGCCGATTGGGGCGCGCACGTCTGGGAGGTCTTCTTCCTAATCCGCGTGGGCCGCGGGTCCGAGCTCGAGGAGCTCATGCCCGGGGAGAACGAGGACGTTGTGCACTTCCTGTACGACGCCTCGCGATACGGGTTCATCGTGCGTACGGTCGAGGCGCCGTTCTTCCGCAGGGTGGTCGCGTGGCGGCGGGAGCTGCCGCCGGAGGCCGACCCTGCGGAGGTGTTCGGCCTCGGGCCGCTTTACCGGCGGCTGTCCGAACGACTGCGGGGCCGGCTCGGCGAGCCGGGCTCCACGCGGGCGCAGAGCGTCGGCACTCGCGACGGGAAAGGCATCCTGTTCGTGTCCCACGATGGGGACGTCTTCCCCTCGGGGTTCCTGCCCTACCGGCTCGGCAACGTCCGCGGGCAGGATATCGTCGAGCTGTACCAGACGAACCCACTGCTGCGTTCCATCCGCCGCGCGGAGTTCGGTGGCCGGTGCGGCGTCTGCGACTTCGCCGACGCCTGCGGTGGGTCCCGGGCCCGTGCCTTCGCGACGTGGACCGACCCCCTCGGGGAGGATCCGGCCTGCGCCTACCGACCGGTGACGGCTACGGCGGCCGCGGACGGGCGCTCCGGCAGGATGTCCTGGCCGTAGGCCCTGGACCTACGACCCCACCGACCTGGGACTCCCGTCCCATCGTGACCTCGAGCGGCGACCTCGACTCCATCCCGAAGGCCCGTGAGATCGCGTGGGTCATCGCGCCGGGACCTGCTGATGTCCCTCGCCGGCCTCGTCGGCATCGCGGTGGAGAACGCCGATCTGCTCGAACCTGCGCAGGAAGGATAGAGAGCCTGCCAGGGCCTGCTGCGCAAGACCCTCACAGCGCAGGAGGAGGAGCGCCGGCGGATCTCGCGCGAGCTCCACGACGAGACGAGCTAGGTCGTGGCGATCCTGATGATGAACATCGACCTCCTCGAGACGCAGCTCGACCCCCAGGTCCCGGCGCTGGAGACGTCGCAGACGCGGGTTGCGCACAGGCGCTCGCCGATGAGGCCGCTCAACCGGTGAACGCCGCCGCCGCCTCGAGCGTCGTCGCCACCTCGGCGGGGCCGTGCGTCGCTGACAGCGTCCAGAGCTCGTAGCCGGAGGGCGGCAGGTACACGCCGTGGTCCAGCATGTGGTGGAAGAAGCCGGCGTAGCGCTCGTGGTCCGTGGCCTTCGCTTCCGCGAAGTTGCGGACCGGCGCGTCAGCGAAGAACACGCTGAACATCGATCGCGCGCGGTTGACCGTGACCGCGATCCCGTTGCTGCGGAAGGCTTTCGCGAGGCTCCTGGTGAACTCGTCGGCCGTCTTTTCGAGGCTGGGGTAGGGGTCGCGCTTCTTGGCGAGGTCGAGCGCCGCGATGCCGGCTGCGACCGCGACCGGGTTCCCCGACAGGGTGCCGGCCTGGTACACGGGGCCGACCGGCGCGAGCTTGTCCATCACCTCGCGTCGCCCGCCGAACGCGGCGCACGGGAACCCACCGCCCATGACCTTGCCGAGCACCGTGAGGTCCGGGCTCACGCCGTACACGCTCTGCGCGCCGCCGAACGCGATGCGGAACCCGGTGATGACCTCGTCGAAGATCAGCAGCGCGCCGTTCGACACCGTGAGCTCACGCAGGCCCTCGAGGAACCCGGGCTCGGGGGGGACGAGGCCCATGTTCGCGGCCACCGGCTCGACGATCACGCAGGCAATCTCGCCGCTCCGCTCTTGGAAGAGCGCACGCACCGCGTCGAGGTCGTTGTAGGGTGCGGTGAGCGTGTCCTTGGACGCGCCTTCGGTCACACCCGGCGAGCCAGGGATCCCGAACGTCGCGACCCCGGAGCCGGCGCCCTTCGCGAGCATCCCGTCGGAGTGCCCGTGGTAGCAACCCTCGAACTTCACGACGAGGTCGCGGCCGGTGAAGCCGCGCGCGAGACGCACCGCGCTCATCGCAGCCTCGGTGCCGGAGGAAGCCAGCCGCACCATCTCGACGGACGGCACGGCTGTGACGATCCGCTCGGCCAGGCCCACCTCGAGCTCGGTCGGCGCGCCGAACGAGGTGCCCCGGCCGACCGCCGCGACGGCCGCCTCGACGATCTCGGGACACGCGTGGCCGAACAGCAGCGCGCCCCACGACTGGACGAAGTCGACGTAGCGACGGCCGTCGATGTCCACGAGGTACGCGCCCTCGCCGCGCTCGATGAACCGCGGCGTCCCGCCTACCCCGCCGAACGCGCGCACCGGCGAGTTGACCCCACCGGGGATGAGCTCCTTCGCGCGCTCGAACAGCTCCTCGGACCGGGTCATGCTCGGATTCTACGTGCTGCGGTTCAATCGGCCGCCGGCCAGATGTCCGACGATCGCGCCCGGCTCAGGACGTGAGCCAGTCCGCGGCTTGCTTCGCGTGGTAGGTGAGGATGAGGTCGGCGCCGGCGCGGCGGATCGACGTCAGAGCCTCGAGCACGACCTTGCGCTCGTCGAGCCAGCCGTTCAGCGCGGCGGCCTTGAGCATCGCGTACTCGCCGCTCACGTTGTAGGCGGCCATCGGGAACCGCGTCTCGTCCTTCGCGCGGCGGATGATGTCGAGGTACGGGAGCGCGGGCTTCACCATGACGATGTCGGCGCCCTCCTCGATGTCGGAGCGGATCTCGCGGATCGCCTCGTCGGCGTTCGGCGGGTCCATCTGGTAGCCCGAGCGGTCGCCGAAGCGCGGCGCGCACTCGGCCGCCTCGCGGAAAGGGCCGTAGAAGGCGCTCGCGAACTTCGCCGCGTAGGCGATGATGCCCACTTTCTCGAAGCCGCCCACGTCGAGCGCGTCGCGGATCGCCTCGACCTGGCCGTCCATCATCCCGGAGGGCCCGACCATCTGGGCGCCCGCGTCGGCCTGCGCCAGAGCGATCCTGCGGTACAGCTCGACGGTCCGGTCGTTGTCGACGTTGCCCTCGGCGTCGAGGACTCCGCAGTGGCCGTGGTCTGTGTACTCGTCGAGGCACAGATCCGACATTATGACGTGGTCGTCGCCGAGCTCCTCGCGCATCACCCGCAGGCCCTTCTGCCCGATGCCCTCGGGATTCCAGGCCTCGGAGCCCTCGGGGTCCTTGTGCTCGGGCACGCCGAACAGCATGAAGGCGACCACGTTCTTCGAGGCGATCTCGGTCACCTCCTTGCGGAGCGAGTCGAGCGTGTGCTGGTACTGCCCGGGCATGGACTCGATCGCGACCGGCTCGGAGATTCCCTCCTTCACGAACAGCGGCGCGATGAAATGGCGCGGGGTGAGGTGGGTCTCGCGGATCAGGGCACGGAGCGCGGGGGTCCGGCGGAGCCTGCGGGGCCGGTGTCGGGGGAAGGTCATGGGACGATGCTAGCGCGAAGCAGACGCGGGCGACGGGGCGCCCGGCCCAGCGAGGACCGGCTGTTTGGGCGGCCACAGGACGGCCGTCGCGACATCAGCGCGGAGCGAAGACGCGCTCGAGGGCCGCGACGACGCCCTCGATCGTGTGGGGCTTCGCGACGGCCGAGACCTTGAAGCCGTGCGCGCGGGCCTCGCGCGCGGTGACGGGGCCGATGCAGACGACCTTCGGCGCGCCCTTCACCGCGCCGAGCGCGCGGACGAACCCCCGGACCGTCGATGCACTGGTGAACGCGACGGCGTCGACACGTCCCTCCCGGAGCGCGGCGCGGGGCTCGGGCGGGAGCGAGCGCGGCATGCGCGTGCGGTAGGCGTCGACGCGGAGCGGCGTCCATCCCTTGGCGGCGAGCGCGTCCTCGAGGCCCTCCGGCGCGATGTCGGCGCGCGCGCAGAGCACGCGGCCCTTGCCCTTTGGGAACGCCCGAGACAGCGCCTCGGTCGTGAACGTCGTCGGCGTGAGGTCAGTGTCGCGGCGCGCCCAGCGGCGGAACGCGTCGGCGGTTCCCTCGCCGATCGCGGCGACCTTCGCCTTCACGTCGCGCGGCCGGAGGCGCGACGCGAGCATCTCGACCGTCGCGCGGCTCGTGAGCGTAATCCACTCGAAGCGGCCGGCAGCGAGGTCGCCGAGCGCCCGCGTCAGCGCGGGCGATCGCGCGGGAACCAGCTGGATCGCGGGGGCCACGATCGCGGTCGCCCCGCGGCGCTCGAGCTCGCGGACGAGCGCCTCGGACTGCTCGCGCGGGCGCGTCAGCAGAACGACTCTGCCGGAGAGCGAGCCGCGGCGCGGGCTCATCCGCGCACGGCGGCGAGGATCTCGCCCGCGCCGCCGGCGAATAGCTCGGCCGCCGCGCGCTCTGCGGCCTCGGCGGCCGTGACGGCCTCGACCTCAGCGCGAACGAGCCGCGCGCCCTCGGGGCTCGCGACGATCGCGATGAGCTTTACGCGATGGTCCTGCACCGCGGCGAACGCGCCGAGCGGCAGCGCGCAGCCGCCGCCGAGCTTGTGCATCACCGCGCGCTCCGCCTCGAGCGCGACGCGGCTCTCCGGGTCGTCGAGCGCGGACAACGCCGAACGCGTCTCGTCGTCGCTCGTTCTTGCCTGCAGCGCCAGGCATCCCTGGCCCGGCGCCGGGACCATCTCGGCGACCGACATCGGCGCCGCGTGCTCAGGGACGATGCCGAGGCGCAGCAGCCCCGCCGCCGCGAGGATCACCGCGTCGACCTCGCCCTCCTCCAGCTTGGAAAGACGCGTGTCGACGTTGCCGCGGAGGTCCTTCAGCAGGACGTCGGACCGCCATCGGAGGATCTGCGCCTGCCGCCGCAGGCTCGACGTGCCGACGACCGCGCCCGGGCGCAACTCGCCGTCACGCGTGACGAGTACGTCGAGCGGGCTCGCGCGCTCGGGGACCGCGGTGATGACGAGGTCGTCCTCCTCCTCGGCGGGAAGGTCCTTCGCGGAGTGCACGGCGAGGTCGACATCACCGTCGCGGAGCGCGCGCTCGATCTCGGCGACGAACAGGCCCTTGAGGCCGGAAGGCGACGCCGAGATCGGCGCGCCGCGGTCGCCGGAGGTGACCATCGGCACGAGCTCCGCCTCAACGCCGGTGTCGGCCAAACGGCGGCGGATCTCCTCGGCCTGCGCGAGCGCGAGGCGCGAGCCCCGGGTTCCGATCCGCAGCTTCACGGGCCGTCGGGCTCGATGCCAAACACGTCGGCGATCAGCTTCGCGCGGGCGTTCTCGGTCCCGGGAACGGAGAGCTCCTTCAGCCGGACGATCGGGTCGTGCAGCAGCTTGGCCACGATGCCGCGGGCGAGAGTCTCGACCGCGGCACGCTCGTCCGGCGTGAGGCTCGAGAGCTCCGAGCGGAAGCGCTCGAGCTCGGATGCGACCACCGCGTCTCCCCGCTCGTGGAGCGCGTGTAACAGCGGGGCGAGGCGCTCGGAGCGACGCCGGACCGCGAATCGGTGGACCTCGTCGGTCACGATCGCCTGCGCCCGCCGGATGTCGGCGGCGGTGTCGGCGGCCCGTTCCGCGAGCGCCTCCCGCAGTCCGTCGATGTCGACTAGGCGCACGCCGCCGATCCCGGCGGCCGCCGGCTCAACGTCGCGGGGCACGGCGAGGTCGAGCAGGAACAGCGGCGCGCCGCGGCCCTTCGTCGCGGCCCGCACCGCCTCGGCGGTGATCATCAGCCCCGCCGCCCCGGTGGCCGACACCACGAGGTCAGCGTTCGCGAGCGAGCCGGGGAGCGCCTCTAGGTCGTCGTGCTCGGCGCCGGTCCGCTCCGCGAGCGCTCGGGCGCGCTCGAGCGACCGGTTCAGGACGCGAAGGGTGCCGACTCCCCGGGCCCGCAGGCGCTTTACCGCGAGGCTCGACATCAGGCCCGCGCCGACGACGACCGCGGTCTTGCCCTCGAGCCCCCCAAGCGCCTCGGCGGCGAGGTCGGCGCCGGCGTTGACGAAGGCGTCCGGGGCCGCCCCGATGGCCGTCTCGGTGCGGACGCGCCGTCCGGTCCGAGCGGCCGCGTGGAACAGCGCCGTGAGCCGGGGGCCGCTCGCCTTCTCCGCCTCGGCGCGTCGGTGGGCCTCGCGGACCTGCGAGAGGATCTGCGGCTCGCCGAGCACCATCGAGTCCAGGCCGCTCGCCACCGAGAACAGGTGCTCGACGGCCCCGTCCTCCCAGTGGGAGTAGAGGTGCTCGGCGAGCTCGTCGGGGTCGACGCCGCGGGACTCGCAGAGCAGGCGGTGCAGCGACTGGAACCCGGCGTGGTAGGCCTGGACGCTCGAGTAGACCTCGACCCGGTTGCAGGTCGACAGGATCACGGTCTCCTGGATCGCTTCGTCGTCGGCGCGCCGGTACGCCTTCACGTAGTCGTCGTTGGTGAACGCCAGGCGTTCGAGCAGGTCGACGGTGGCGCGGCGGTGGGAGACGCCGAGGGCGAAGATAGCCATGGGCTCGTCATTCTACGGACGTCGGTCGGCGAACGGCCTCCGCCTGTCTACCCTTGCGATAGCAGCGTTCGATTTCGAAGAACAGGAGCGTGGGTGGAAGGCGAGTGGGCGACGCGATGACTGACTCCCACCCCCCGCGGAAGTCCCCGCGGCCTCCAGCCCGTAGGTCTTGTTGCCGAGCGCCCGCTCCAGGCGACCAAGCTGCTTACTTAGCTCAGCCTTCCTCTCACGTTCGGTGTTGCCGGTGAGCTTGGATCGGCCGGCCTGGAGGACCCCGGTCGCGCCAGTTGTGGTACGCGGACCGTCAGGGCTCGTCGCCCTAGGGGTCCTCGACCTCCTCGGTGTCGCTGTCATCCGCGATCGGCCAACCGCAGGCCATACACATGACAGCGCCGGGGTCGTTCTCATGGCCGCAGTTCGCGCAGCGGAGCTTGGGGCTCATCATGCCTCCTCTCGGATCGGTTGCCGCACCCGCTCGGCGAACAGATCGTTGGGCAGAGGTAGTGGCCGTGGGTCGCGCGCATCAGCGTGAGGGCCTCGTCGGGCCCATGCCCTAGGGCACCGGCGCACAAGCGCCGCGACGAGACCGGACCGGTCGAGCCCCGCCGTGCAGGCTTCACGATGAGCGCCACCCCGCGGGCACCTCGACCGTGTGTCGGAGCCTTCCGAACCCGGGAGCACCCGACCGTGTATCGTGAATCGCTGAGACGAGGCCCGACGTGCATGAAATCAGCTAGACGCTAGAGAAGCGACACACGAGCACGCGATTGCCCCTTCTGCGCGGCAGGCTCAGCCCGTCGGGAAGAGAGCGTCGAAGGCTTGTGCGGCTTCGGCCTGCATACCCGGGAGCACGTGCGAGTAGGTATCGAGCGTGATCCCGATGCTCGAGTGCCCGAGGCGCTCTGAGACCACCTTAGGGTGCACGCCTTGTATGAGCATCAAGGTCGCGTGCCCGTGGCGAAGATCGTGGAATCGCACATGGGGGAGCCCCGAGCGGCGAAGGAACCTCGGCCATGCCGAGGAGAAGTTCACGGGGCTCACGGCTCCCCCATCGCCGGAATCGACGACGAGGTCGGTCTCCTGCCACCTCTCACCGAGCTCGGCCCGTCTTCGGGCCTGATCCTCGCGCTGGTTGGCGAGGTAGGGATGCAGGAACCGTGGGAGCGCGACCGCTCGCCGTGAGCGGCGGGTCTTCGGGTCCTCGAACACGGGCCCGGAGGCCGTCGATTGAAGCGTCCGGCGGACATGGGCAACGGAGAAGTCTGGATCGAGGTCTCCCCACCGAAGCCCCAAGATCTCCCCGCGTCGCATCCCGGTAGCGATCGCGATCGCCGCCGGGAGCTCGATCGCCTGTCCGCGGGCGGCCGCAAGGATGCGGGTGGTGAGCTCGGTGTCGACCACCGCCGGTTCGGGACGCCGGGGCCTGGGGGGCTGGGCGCCGGTCACGGGGGATCGGTCGAGTACTCCCCAGGCCACGGCCTGCCCGAGCGCTTGGGTGAGCACGAGGTGAAGGTTGAGCACGGTACCGGCCGAGATCGGGGGGACCCGGTCGTTCATCAGGGAGGCGTAGAGCGACTGCAGGTGCAATGGATGGACGTCTTTGAGGGGGAGCTCGCCGAGGAAGGGAAGGGCGTAGAGGCGGATCAACCCCTCGTAGCCCTGATAAGTCCGGGCCCGGATGCGGTCCCTTGCATGCGCGAGCCATCCGCTGAGGTATTCCCCGGTGGATCCGGACCCGAGCCCGTCTCTGCCCTGGGGTGTCACGCCGACGACGTTAGCTCTGTCCTTGCGGTGTAAGCAACGCCGGAACCGTTGGCTCTGAGGCTCACCCATCCGGCTGCCGGCTAGGGCCTGGCTAGGCACGCTCGCGCGGGTGTGAGGTCAACGGTTTCCTACGTGTCGCAGGCTCGCTTCCTGCCGGGGGCACCATCCGGACGATGCGATCAGCGCCCCGTGTTCGCGGAGACCCCGGTCAGTCGACGAACTTGTACCCGAGCCCGCGGACGGTCAGCAGGTGGACCGGGTGGTGGGGGGCTCCCTCGATCTTGCGCCGCAAGCGTTTCACGTGCACGTCGAGGGTCTTCGTGTCCCCGTAGTAGTCGGCGCCCCAGACCTCCTCGATGAGGAAGTCTCGGGTGAGCAGGCGGCCCTTCCGGCGAAGGAGCGCCTCGAGCAACTCGAACTCCTTCGGCGGGAACGCGACCACCTCGCCGTTCACGGAGACCTCGTGCCGCGCGACGTCGAGCGTGACCGGCCCGCCGCGGAGAACCTCGTCGCTGGCCGCGGCGGCCGGGGTCTGAACCCTACGGAGGTTGGCTCGGACCCGGGAAACGAGCTCGCGGACCGAGAACGGCTTCGTGACGTAGTCGTCGGCCCCGAGCTCGAGACCGGCCACCTTGTCGGCCTCGGAGTCCTTCGCGGTGACCATGATGATCGGCACGTCGGACTCGGCTCGGATCGCACGGCAGACGTCGAGGCCGGACATCTCCGGGAGCATCAGGTCGAGTATGACGAGCGAGGGGGCGTCATCGCGGAACCGGTCGAGCGCCTCGCGGCCGTCGGCGGCGAGGCTGACTTCGTATCCCTCACGCTCCAGGTTGTAGCGGACCGTGTCGGCGAGAGACGCCTCGTCCTCGACGACCAGGATCCGGGCGGTCTCAGCCATCCGGCGCAAGGTGGACGGGGTGGGAGGCGTCCGTGAACTCGCGGAACTCGCCGGTCAGTAGGAACCCCACCTGTTCGCCGATGTCGACGGCATGGTCCCCGACCCGTTCGAGCTGGCGAGCGACGAGGAGCATGCGCAGTCCCCAGTTCAACGTCTCCGGGTCGCTAGCGAGCGCCGCGACCTCCTGGTACATCCCGATGTTCAGACGGTCGACGGGGTCGTCCATCTCCGGCAGCCGCAGACACAGGTTCAGGTCGCGCAGCCGGAACGCCTCCATCGCGGTTCGGATCATCGGCCGGACCACGTCGCTCATCTCCTGGATGTGGGCCAGGATGACGCCGCTGGGCGGCAGATCGCGGACCGAGGAGGAGATCTTCGCGATGTTCACGGCCATGTCGCCGATCCGCTCCAGGTGCAGGTTCGAGTGGAGGACCACCGACAGGAGCCGCAGGTCCGACGCCACCGGCGTCTGGAGCGCCATCACCTGGAACGTGCGCTCCTCGATCGACATGTAGCGCTCGTCCACCTCGTCGTCCCCCGCTATGACCGCCGCGGCCTCGGCCTCGTCGCGGGACACGAGCGTGCCGACGGCCCGCTCCACCGCTCGTTCGGCGAGCTCGCCCATGCCGAGGACGTCGAGCTCGAGCGCCTCCAGGTCCTCGTGGAAGTGAACCCTGGGCATCAGCCGAACCTTCCGGTCACGTAGTCCTCCGTCCGCTTGTCCCGCGGGTTGGTGAAGACGACCTCGGTCTGGTCGTATTCCACCACCGTTCCCGTCCGGTGTCCCGCTTCGTCGACGTCCACGGTGAAGAAGGCGGTCCGGTCGCTCACGCGGGCCGCCTGCTGCATGTTGTGGGTCACGATCACGATCGTGTAGTCGGCCACGAGCTCGCGCATCAGGTCCTCGATCCGGGCGGTCGCGATCGGGTCCAGCGCCGAGCAGGGCTCGTCCATCAGGATCACGTCCGGCTCGACCGCGATCGCTCGCGCGATGCAGAGGCGCTGTTGCTGCCCGCCGGAGAGCGTCATCGCCGAGTCCTTCAGCTTGTCCTTCACCTCGTCCCACAGCGCCGCCTTTCGCAGCGACTCCTCGACGAGCGCGCCCATGTCGCCCTTGAAGCCGGCGATCCTCGGCCCGAAGGCGACGTTCTCGAAGACGGACTTCGGGAACGGGTTCGGCTTCTGGAACACCATGCCGATCCGCCGGCGAACCTCGACCGGGTCCACGCCCCGGTGGTAGAGGTCGACGCCGTGGTAGCGCACCTGCCCCTCGATCCGCACGCCGTCGATCAGGTCGTTCATCCGGTTGAGGCAGCGCAGCACCGTCGTCTTCCCGCACCCCGACGGGCCGATAAGCGCCGTGATCTCCCGCACGCGGATCGGCAGCGTCACGTCCCGGACGGCTTGGACCCCCCCGTACGACACGGAGAGGTCGTAGACGTCGAACACGAGCTCGCGCTCCCCGACGTCGCCGCGTTGCGGCCCAAGGGCGAAGCGCGCTCGCCCCGTCGTCGTCTCGCTCGGTTCGTTCACGATGTCGACCTCCACCCCATCACCACTTCCGCTCGTACCGGTTGCGCAGGAGGATCGCCGTGGCGTTCACCATGAGGAGCACGACGAGGAGCACCATGATGGCCGCGGCGGTGAGCTTCTGGAAATCGGGGTTCGGCTGCCTCGACCACGTGTAGATGACGGTCGGCAGCGAGGTGTAGAGGCCCTGGAGTCGCTCGAGCAGGCTCTGCGACCCGGTGAAGAACGTTCCCTGGATCGCGCCGACCAGGAGCAGCGGCGCCGTCTCGCCCAACGCTCGCGAGATCGAGAGCACGGTGCCGGTGAAGATGCCCGGCGCGGCGTAGGGAAGCACGTGGCTGCGGACGACCTCCCACTTCGTGGCGCCCACGCCGAACCCAGCCTCGCGGATGCTGTTCGGGACGGCCCGCAGGGCCTCGGCCGTCGTGATGATCACGATCGGTAGGACCAGGATCGCGAGCGTGACCCCGCCGGCGATTACGCTGCGGCCGAAGCCGAGCAGCTCGACGAAGATCGTGAGCCCGAGCAGGCCGTACACGATCGAGGGCACGCCCGCCAGGTTGCGGATGTTGGCGTTCACGAACCGCGTGAAGCGGGTGTCGCGCGCGTACTCCTCGAGGTAGACGGCGGCCCCGACCCCGAGCGGGAAGGCGATCACGACGACGAACGCCATCAGCATGAGCGAGCCCACGATGCCCTGCCAGATCCCGGCGCGGCCGGCTGCCTGCGACATCGGGCTGGTGAGGAAGCTCGTCCCGCGTTCCGCGAAGACGCTCCAGCCCTGGCCGAAGATCTTCGCCAGCAGGACGATCAGCGTCGCGAGCGCGATCAGCAGCGTCAGCAGCAGGCCGGACTCGAAGAGCCGCCCGCCGAGGTCGCGTCGCCTGCCGGTCAGGGCCCGGCGGACCGCGTCGGTCGTCGTCCGCGTGTCGGCGAGCGCCATCAGTACCGCCTCCGCACCTTCCGCACGAACCGCTCGCTCACGACGTTGAGGCCGAGCGTCATCGCGAACAGGAGCAGCCCCACGAAGAACAGGCTGTTGAACGCCGCCGTGCCGCCGGTCACCCGGTCCGAGCCGGTCCCGAGGGCCGCCATCGCCCCCGTCATCGTCTGCCCGGGGCCAAGCGGGTTCAGCGTGAACAGCGACCCGCCGGTCGCACCGGCGGCGATCGCCACGACCATCGTCTCGCCGATCGCCCGGGAGACACCGACGATCAGCGCGGCGACGATTCCGGAGACCGCGGCCGGGACCACCACACGCACGCTCGTCGACCGCCTCCTGGCGGCGAGGCCGTAGGAAGCCTCTCGGAGGGAGTTCGGCACGGCGTGCATTGCGTCCTCCGCGATCGAGGCGACGA
>Ga0315284_10005207_pt1 | contig 18480 bp, 21 predicted proteins | sample YL17G09_16_MG_FD_203696 | JGI IMG/M metagenome (GOLD analysis project Ga0315284, IMG submission 203696) | Sediment microbial communities from Yellowstone Lake, YNP, Wyoming, USA - YL17G09_16 | ecosystem: Environmental > Aquatic > Freshwater > Lake > Sediment | place: USA: Wyoming | collected...
GATACCATGCGTCCGTGGTGCGCCGCCAACTTTTGCCGCGGTGGCACGCGGTTCGGAAAGGAGGCGGCCGATATCCTGCAAGCAGGCCCGCGACCGCTCGGGTCCAAAATCAATGAACTTCCAATCCGGCGCTGCCGATAGAGGCTGAAATCAAGCGGCCCCCGACGCGGCGCTTTTTGTCGATGGCTTCGAACTGTTCGTGCATTTGCCGCAGTTCGGCCGGCCATAAATCGCGGGATGCGGGAAGCGTTTGCCAGCCTGTCGCCGTGCGGAGTTCGTGCTTTTTTGCGCCATGCGGTGACGTCGATGTCCGCATTTCTAACGGCACCTTTTTTGCTGGCTCCGTTTTTGTCGCGGGTATCGATCGGGTGGCGGTGATCCTCGTTCGCTCCCAGCCGACCAACGTTTTGAGGCGTTTGAATTCCAGATCCAAAATTCGGTCTTCCAAATTCAGTAATTGTTCGTTCATTATTTGCCCCTTTCTAATTGGGAAATTCTGTCGTTGAGATTTCCAAGGTTTTCCCGATACGCCGCCACTGCGGGGCTTATGGGCTTCATGTCCGCCGCAGTGCTTTCGGACACTTCAGCGATTTCGAGTGAGTCCGTATCAATCCCGTGAAATTCCAGTTCGCATTGCGCGATTTTCTCCTTGATCGCCCCCAGCGTCGAGAAATTCAATGCGCGAACAGCCGCAATTTGTTCAAAAATCCAAACCTTCGCACGATCCAGCGCGGCGACGTTGTGCTTCACAGTGACCGTGTATGCCAACCGATCGTTGAATGGGTTGTGTTTTTTTTCCAGTCGTTGAAATTTGTACCGACTCGAAATCTGCTTGGCTTTTTCCAGCCACGCCAGGTGGAAGTCAGTGATAACCGGCGTCGTTAGCATTTCAAGCTCGCGCCGCAGTTTGTCGAGTTTATGGGTCCACCTGTACTTGACGTTATCGCGCAAGAACCGCGCTTTTTTCAGCTCGACTTCTACTGGCATTGCACGCGGAGATTCGGCAAGACGGAGCCCCGCCAATTCCCGCGCCAATTCGATGCAGCGTTCGTCCGCTGTGTCATACTCTTTTTGCATGTGTGACCGTGCGGCCATGTGCTGCTCGAGTTCCTCGACCAGGCGCACTGACTCGCGCTCCTGGCTGTCAAAAAGATCTTTCAATGCTTTCATGCTGTATCTCCTTGCCCAGCGCTCCGGCCAGGTCATAATTGCGGCGTAATTGCCGCAAAACTCATTGAATCGTTGTCGGCCGCAGCGCCGCCTTCAGCACGGCCGGGTTGCCTTCAGCCTTGAGCGCTTCCTTCTCCGCCGGCAGAAGTAGTGCCGCGTTGCGGATCAGGAATCCCTTTTCACCCTCAAACCGATCCTCATCGCAACCGAATCGCGGGACGCCAAAATGGAGTTCATCATCATCCCACGGGCCAGGCGATCCAAGGATACGCTGACGTCGATGTTCCGAGAATTTCCACCAGGCCGCTGGTCTGCGAAATAAGCCGGCAGGTGGCGGTGCGCCGAATCCGCGTTTATTTCCAGCGCGCGACCACTCGGCAGGATCGGAAGTCCAGAATTCGACCAGCTCGGCAGCATGTTCTTGCCAGAGCTCAGCCTGGCGTTCTTTCGGCGGTTCAGCGCACCAAAAGTGCCCGTTTAAAAGTCCCTCACGTTCGGAACTGCTCATTTCCGTGACGATCAGGTTCCTATTCGTGCGTACTCGTTTAGTCGGCATGGTTATCTCCCCGCCGGTCTGCCGGGTTTGTCCCGCAGCGGCTCAATATCAAAGTTTAGGGCGCGAAAACATTTGAGCATCGACGCCGAGGAATCGCGCTCGATCAGAACTGAAGGGTGCGGCTTTTTTTGGTCGAAACGGTCGACGATCACGGGCCCCTCGGCGGCAATTGCTATCCTCGCCTGCTCCATCCGGTCGAAATGCCGGCAGCCGGTCGTGAGGTAATTCAGCCCCGCCACGTCGATGATGTCGTACTCGGCCTGAAGCGATTTCCATAGCTTTTTTCCGGGTTTTGACAAATTAGAAGGTGGTTTCGGACACTTTGGCGAATTTTTCATAGGATTTCCTCAATATCAAAAGAAACAAGGTGGCGACCCGGTTTTAGCAGATAGACCCCAGAGATTTGATCCCCCCTACCCCGACCAGCACGCAGCATCGCTCCCAAGCGCCGCTCATCAGTTCACCATGCCTTTGATCGTGCAATCCTCAAGCAGCCTCAGCAGTGCTTCCTGCCCTGTCTCCGCATAGCTTCGCTTGACCACGACACACCCGGTTGAACGCGCCAACAGCAGCGCCTTCTCCCACAGCAGACATTCATCCATGCTGATCGGTGGGACCAATGGCGCAACCTCGCAACCTGGCTCGAGATCAGCAAACAGCCGACGTAGCTCCCTGTATTGATCCTTCATCTCACTTCCTCCTGTGTCTTCGTGCATTCACAGCAGCCGCCACACTCACCAGCCTGGCAGCAGCCCGGCTCTGCCTTGACCGGCTTGAACAGCGCAAGAGCAGCCTGCGCCTTCCGCGCTACCTGTGCAGGTGTGCTGCCTTTGCGCACCAGGATCCGCACCTTTCGAGTCGGCTTTGTGTCGAATAGGATGCTCTGCTCGGTCATAATCCCGCCATGTCCCTGGCATCCTCCCACGCCTGCCGCGCGACCTTGCCCTTGAATCCTACGTTGTTGCCGAGGTACACCATGAAGTGTCGAAGTTCGACCCAGGGGTACTGCTTATCCCGCGGTTGGGATCGGTCGCAGTCGCCCTTATGAACGAATACCGGATCGGTACCCGGGTGACAGACGTTCCCTTTCTGGCAATCGTCTATCTCCAGACCGCAAACGTCGCAGTAGATCCTTGGGCAATATAGGCCATCGTCAGTTACAAATTTGATAGGCATAAATCCTCTTATCTCTCACTCCGGACACCGGACACTCCCCCTCTAAAGAGGGGGGAAAGTGTCCGCTGATGTCTGTGGACAACCTTGCGGACACTCTGTCCGCTCCTGTATCTATTGTAAATACAACGACTTCCTTTATCATTGCGAACCTTACGCGGACACCGTCCGGACACTGTGTCCGGCGGACACTTTTTCGATGAGTGTCCGGATCAGGGGAATTTTCCCCTGATTGGATTAGGCAAGTCTTTGTAACAGAGCAACTTTGCCTCCTTCAATTACCGTGAATATTTTGTTGTACCGCCTGACTGTCCGCTTGATAGTGTCCGGCTTGGCGTCGATCTCTTCGGCCATCTGTTCCAGCGGTAGCGCACCACCACGCAACAGATGAACCATGCGTTGGTAGATCGTCATTTTCTCTGCGAGGTCCGGACTGTCGGCAGGATTCTCTTTCGAGAAATATGTGCGGTCCGGAGTGAACTGGATCTTGAATCCCGTTGGCTGATGCAGGCGGCCGAGGTTTGCCTTGCGGTGGAAGATACCGACGGATAGCTCCTGGCCATCTGGAGACGAATCCGCCAACTTGACGAAGTAGGTACATCTCGATCCGTTATGCCAAAAAGCAGAGCCGAATGGTTTCAAATCGGCCCCATCAGCTTTTGAGATGTGGGCAATGTGGAGCGATCCAGAGCCGATCTGACGCACGGCCCGGAAGTAACGTCCGGCTATCTCAGCCGACTCTGGAGGACCATCACAAGCGAAGGCAACTGAATCATAAACGGCATACCCGATTCCCTCATCCCGGACGATGCGCCGCAGTCGATCGACTTCATAAACCAGCGGACGCTCGCAACGGGCGTAGGAGATCTTAGGCATTGCCTTGCCGAAGAGGCGCTCGAGGCGATCTCTATGATCTTCCCCGGCCAACTCCCAATCAAAGAGTGCAACAGACATTCCTTGCTGAACGAGGCGCCCAGCAAGATACAACCCGGTATAGGATTTCGCTGCGCCACCATCCCCGAACAGGGTTGTAGGATGTCTGCGAGGCAGGCTCAGCCCCTCGATGCTGATCGCGTCATCGGCCTTCGGTCTCTCCAATTCCCTCAGGTCGACCGCTGGTTGTCCGATGCGCTCAGCTCCAAGGATCCGCTGGCATAACTCCTCAAGGTATCCTTGCCAGTCCAATTCCTTCGCGGTACTTCGGTCGGAAAGAAGGCGCGCTCTTTCGCTCCTGGCCCGCGCAGAGGATAAATTGAAGTCCGCAATGGAAAGAGTACCGTCATAAGTACGCGCGCCAGGCAATCTGCAACGGACGGACAATTCACCGATCAGCTCGTTATGCTCACGCCGCAGTCGATCTGCCTCCAGGACGATGCCAAGCTGCGGCAGGCTCAGTGCGTAGCGGTCCTCTGCAAGACACTCGAATTTATGCGATACCTTTTCCGGGGATACCTGCTGAATTTTTTGCAGCTCACAAATCAAATTCTGTATTGATGCGTCTGGATCCGCGCCATTGTCGGCCGCTTTCGCCACTGCCGCATTAATTGCCGTCTGGGCTTCTCTGGCTTTTGCGGATTTCCGGACGAGCTCGGCATAGGCCGCCACATTCGAGCCCTTCGGCATGCCAGATGTTAATTCGGAGATATAGATAGGCCCGCCAGCATCGTCTAGTTCGTTGTGATCTCGCAGAGAATTGATAAGCAAAACGGTATCTACGGATGCGCCTTCTTGGAACAGCGCCAGCATGCGGCCGAAAGTGATACCGTGAGCTTTTGAAAAATCTTTCTGACTTACGATGCCTGCAGCTTTCTCAATATACTCGGACTCGAGCAGGCAGGATCCAATGACGGCGCGTTCAGCATCGTGATTAAAGGGCTCTGCTTGGTTCATGCGCGCCCCCTTCGAATCCATCGCGACTTGACGGCAAGCAGGCGGTTCATTCGCTGATCGTCGCCGGCCGCTTCCGCGCATCCGATCAGTCCGGTAAGGAGTCGGCCGAAAAGATCAGCAAACCATTGCCGCCGATCGATGGCGTGATGTATGATGAGGGTGTCCACAGATTTCCTGGCCGGCGCCGCGCCAAGGCGACCGGCCTTTGTTTTTACACTCATAGCTCACCCCGCGCCGCAGTATTCGCCCGGGCCTCTTCCAGTGTCACGCCGGGCAGCTCGTTAAGAAATTGCAAAAGCTCGGTGCGAATGCAAACGACTCTACCGCCCAGGCGCCGATACGGCAACCGCCCGCGCGCGATTTGTCCGCGAACGGTCAATTCAGTTGCCCCGAGCAGTTCCGCTGCGCTGCGAACGTCCAAAAGTTCGCCGGCCAGGCGGCGCGGCCCGGCTCCCGTTCCCGGCTTGCGCTTCGGCGGGGTGTGTTTTGGCCTCATGGTTATGACCTTCCGCCGCCGTTTTGCTTGCGCTCAGCCAAAAACTGCTCGACCGCTTCGCGCTTGAAAAACCGGAAGCCCTTTTCAGTTTTCAGCGCCGGAAGTTTTCCAGACTTCTCCCAATTGTGAACAGTCGCGTTGCAGACTTCCGCGCGCCGGGCCACATCCGAAATCGTTAAGTAATCGCTCAAGTTCCCTCCTTGTGACGGCTTATATTCATTGCAACGTCACATATCAGTAAGTATACTAGCATCGAATCTGGGGAGTTTACCGTCACATAGGCGTTACATATTCGGAGGCTGCCGAAAATGGAAAATCTGGAGGTCATACAGTTTTTGTGGGACCGCGATAAGGGAGGCTATGAGTGGACTGATATCCCAGAGAATCATTCGCTCAAGGATAATCCACTTGCGGTGATGTGGCTGAAGGCCCCGAGCGGTTCGGGTCCGGGTTCTTCTTTTAATAGCGGCATAGATTCCAAGCGGGGTCCGTTCTTGAATCCATGCTCATTTGAAATCGAGTACTATCAGCCCTTCGAGGATCCCGGCCTATTCAAGCTCTTCGCGAACGTTGAGCCGACAAAAGACGGGGTTATAGCCTTCGCGGAAAAGTATGGTCAAATCGGCCCGGATAATTCCCTGCTCACTTGGACAGAGCAAATTCAGGCCATGCGATCGGCCGCGGATTTATGGGATTTGGTTCAGAGACGCGACATAGTCCAGCTCGCTTTTTTAATCCGCTGGGATTCCCATGCCATCAACCTGGAGACAGACCGCGGTGATGTGCTCATCGCCGGCGAAGATAGCATGGAGCGCTTCAAGCGGCCCGATCCGGTCCGGCCCGCCCTTTTCCATTTGCAGAGGATCATCAATCGGCAACTCGAAGGCCAGACTTCGCCGAAACTGCTTTGGCCTGCGGATTATTCGCGCCTTCATTTGCACATCATACCAACAACTCTAATCGGCGGGCTTTGGCTTCAGTTCGCCCGGGCGATCGAGGGCGATATCGGCTATCGCGCATGTGAAGCAGGTTGCGGCCGTTGGATCGCCTTGCAGTCCGGATCCGCGCGGATCGACAAAAGGACTTGTACCCCGGCTTGCAGAACTGCGCTCTGGAGAAAGCAGAAGCTCGCGCAAGGCAGAAAACCCGTTACTCGGAAGGCCGCCGCCAGGGCTGATGGTCGCAAGCTATCAAACCAGCCCTCGAAAACAGGTGTGGATCTGGGTGTGGAATTATCATCAAAAGCTACCAAAAAGCACGGAAAAGCACGGAAGGGATAAGGCGATAAAATCCGAGGTGAAAAGACACGAAAACCCGCATCAATAGCGGGTTCCCGTGTATTCTCAGTCGCTTACGAAATTGCGGTTATGTCCTTCGGTTTTTATTGTTCTCAGCCATCAAACCAGGGTTCGAATCCCTGTAGCGCTACCAAATCCTATAAGTATATCAACGTCCTATTTGTATGATTTGATGCATCATCCTTTGACACGGCTGGCTGGCGAACAATCCTGCTGAGCACTTTCACGGCTCAGGCCGGCCGATTGCGGGGGTCGGTTGGAAGACAAGCTCCCGATGTTGGGCAAATCGCTGGGACGCTATCGCATCGTCCAAAAACTGGGCGAGGGCGGCATGGGACGGGTGTACCTGGCGCATGATGACCGCCTTTCCCGCGATGTAGCCATCAAAGTCCTCCCTGCAGGTTCTCTTGCCGATGAAGCCGCCCGCAAACGATTTCATGAAGAGGCGTGCGCCCTGTCCCAATTGAGCCATCCCAACATAGCAATGCTTCACGACTTCGATACCTATGACGAAATCGATTTTCTGGTCATGGAGTACGTCAGCGGTTCAACCCTCAGTCACCTGATCGAGTACGGAATTCTGCCGGAGAAAGAGATCGTCCGGCTCGCGGTGCAAATTGCCGAAGCGTGCAGGGCAGCTCACGACGCCGGCATTGTGCACTGCGATCTGAAACCGGCCAACATCATGGTGTCGTCCAACGGGCTCGTGAAGATTCTAGACTTCGGCCTGGCCAGGCTGACACTGCCCTTGCTGACTACGGAAACCAGCGAGAGCGCGACGCAAACGCGCAAAGGCGGAGGGACGCTGCCTTTTCGCCCGGTTCGGCCACTTGTGAGAGACGATTTTTCCCCATATGCGAGGCTATCGGATCGTGAAGGATTTCGGATCAACCTGCTGATTGTGCGCTATCCCCGTGACTGTGAAACTCCAATGGGTCATGATTGTGGCGTTCTGAGCTTCGATCGTCAAGTCCAGCCTGGTCGCCAGGGGCAAGATCAATCCGTCGGCCTCTTTGAAGTTGTCGAAGACCTCCGACAGGGTATAGATCGTGTCCTGTTGGGATGAGGACTCGGTCGGGTCTGAGGCCATGCCCGCCGGCCGGACCAAGCGATACTGCGTGCGGACATGCCTGAAAGTCTCGGGATCAAAGTATAGGGCAACCTGAAGATCACCCGGGCCTTTTTTGGCCCTATATTTCACTTCGTGCAGCTGTTTGCCTTCGATTTTTTTCAGTCCCGAATAGTCCAGCTTGGCTTGCCGCGCATCGAGGTCAAGCAGTGGCCACGCAGTGGAGAGAACCCCGCCCAGAAGACCTTCTCTTGCGATGACATCATAGGTATAAAGGAAAGTCGAGAGCGAAGACCGCTGGCCCGTCCGCACCTGGCCGACATCCACCTTTTCGCCGTTGAAGACAATCTGCTCCCCCGGATAGTCGGATGAACCGAATGTGAAGGCCATGCGCAATTTTCGGCCTTCGGACAGGATCTGACCTTTGCCGGAAAGCGTTCCCTGCCCCCCGAGGCGAAGAACCACTTCGGCGGTGCCGCTTGCGAGCCGGCTTTTTATCGACGCGCGTGCTTCGGCGGTGCCGATCGATGCCAGATGTTTGGCTACGACCTCTTCCACTTTCAACTTTTGTTCTCTCACGGGAAGAGCTGTGGCACACAGATAGAAGATTAGAACAGGTGGGGCCAACACCCAGAGAGTTTCTTGCCTTGATTTCCTTTTCATGGGATTTCCAGCCCTCCAGAATGGAATGGCAACAGGATCATCACGACAGCAATAGCGCACTTCTTCGGCTAACGCAAGGGCAATAGGACTGCCTCTGCGATTCAGACAGTGCAAGACAAAAAGCAGCCACGAATAACACGAATGGGATCTAGGCAGACGCGAGGACTGCGCTTTCGCCCCCTTCGCAGTCTTTGTGTTTCGCTGTCCCATTCCTGCCCCATGGAAATTCCGCCTCCCCATTCGTGTTATTCGTGGCTATGCTTTTTCCTACTGTCTGAATCACAGGGACTGCCTAGTTGGTGAAAAGGATCATTTTTTCGCGACCTCCCGAGGTTGGAACCCGACGTGAATGTCTGGCAAGACGATTTCAGGAATGAGGACGGGTGTGGCGGATGAGTTCGGTCAGGACATCGCGCAAATGTCCCAGGGTTGCGAGTGTGGCCGGAGAGGGTAGTGCCACCTGCGTGATGATGATGTTCGGACCGGCATCCGGTCAAGATTCACGATGGGCTATTCGTGCTTCAGAGCCCGGATCGGGTCGATCAAGCTGGCGCGCCGCGCCGGCAGAAGGCCTGCGCCTGCGGTTACCACCACCAGAATTGCCGATGCGACCACAGCCGTCCGGATATCGGTCGGCGCGACCCCGAACAGCTGCGATGATACGTACCGGCTAAGCCAGTAGGCGCACGGGATTCCTACTGCGAGTCCGATTCCCAGCAGGCCGAGCGCTTCCCTCATCACCATGCAGAGAATGGCACCCTGCGGGGCACCCAGCGCCATTCGCAATCCGATTTCCCTGGTTCGGCGCACGACCACCAGGGCCATCACTCCATAGAGACCAACCGCCACGAGAATTGTCGCCAGCGCCCCAAACGCCGCCGAGAGCATCGCGGTTAAACGTTCGGTGCCGAGCGTTTCGTCGAGCTGGTCCTCCAGTGTCTTCATCTGGATGGGAATGCGGATTTGCGGGGAACGCGCTGGATCGATCCCGGAGAACCCCGCGGCTGACACGCCCACAATGATCATGGGATAGCTGTTGACCAGGATTTTTTCACCCACCACGCCGGGGTCCGCCCCAAAGCGGGTCACCCAGTATCGGTAGCTCAGAACAACCGCCGGATGCCCCTTGTAGACCCGGTCGTCCTCTTCCGGCGAGAACACGCGTCCGGCCGCCGGTCTAACTCCCAGGGCCTGAAAGTAGTTGCCCGAGACCAACTCGCCCGTAACCCGCTCCGTTTCATTCCCCATGCTGACGGAGAGCGGCGTGTAGTAGCGGCAAAAGACATACGAGAAGGCTTGGGCCCGCGCCTGGAAATCCTGGTACAGTGGGTAGGATGAAGCCCTTGACCCTTGGTTGCCTCCCAGGCTCGGTCCGGTAGTCCAGATCATCACGAGCTGCTCAGGATCCTTGACCGGGAGCAGCCTGAGCATCAACTGGTCGAGCAGAGTAAAGATGGCCGTGTTGGCACCGATGCCGAGTGCCAGCAGCAGCACGGTGACCACTGTGAAAGCTGGACTTCGGCGGAGGAGCCGCAAAGCATGACGGAGATCTCTCATTACTGTTTCCAATACCGGAAGGCTACGGCGGTCACGGTAGGCTTCTTTGGCCAACTCCAGACCACCGGATTTGATGAATGCGTTGCGGCGAGCCTGCTTGGGTGTCATCCCGGAGCGGATGTTATCTTCGATGACCATCCCTAAGTGACTCTCAATCTCCTCCGCCAGCTCGCGGTCCTTTCGCCGATTGTCGAATAAACCGCCCAGGCGACATAGGAACACGCGAATCGCTCTCATCAGGCCTCCTCGGATGGAGAAAGGAACCGGCCAATGATCGCGGTTCTCTGTTCCCATCGTCGCGCTTCGCTCTGAAGTTGTTTCTTGCCGGCACGTGTAAGCGAATAGTACTTTGCTCGGCGATTGTTGTCCGAAATCCCCCATTTCGCAGAGATATAACCCTCCTGTTCCAGCTTGAGGAGGGTTGGGTACAACGTGCCGTATAGGACCGTCAGCAGATTCCCACTGGTCTGCTCGATGCGGCGAGCGACGCCGTATCCGTGAAGAGGTCCCATTGTCTCCAGCGTCGTAAGCACCATCAATGCGAGGGTGCCCTGCCAAACATCGATCTTCTCCGTCCTAGTGCTCATATTGGTTTCCAATCTGCGATTGCCAGATTTCACTTTTTTCATGCGGGCAATGCTATAAGAACTTCCACTTCAAGTCCATGCCCCAGACCACCGTGCAGCCGTTCGACATGAAAAATGCCATAGCTTGTTCTGACACACTTTCACTTGCCCGTATAGTCGGCTACTTGGAAACCGGCACGTTGTCCAGACGGCGTTCGGGGAAGTGATCTGGCGACGGCGCGGTCCGCGGACGCATACGGAACTTGACTTCCAAAGCGTAGCGACGAGCGAAGTGAAATTCTTGCCGAAATCCGGCCGTTCATCCTTTTCTACTAAATTGAACAAAATGAAACTGAACCTCGTATCTAATGCCATCAGCGAACCGGCGAGGTGTGTATGGTACCGGCAGTGGAACCAGCCCGATCAGATGCGCGATTCGCAGACGACCTTCAGGCCTTCATCAGCAAGTATGCCGGTCTTTGGGGGAACTGCGCAACAGAGCTGCCGACTTCGAACGAACTATTTGGCACTGCTTTGCAGCATCGTAACGAACGTGAGGCCGATCTGCTGATTGATTCCATGGAAAAGGAACTGCGAAATTATCCATGCAGGGAGAGCGAGCAGGAGGTCTGGCGCGAACGAATCTTCAAGCGACTGCGACAACTCGGGAAGGACTCATTTCAGTTTCCCGACAGGCATCTCGATATCATTTTTTCACCCGAATATCTCGCGGCCACAAGGGAATTTGTACGCCGGGCGCGTGCTTTCGACGGGGCAATCGATGCCGTTTCACTCGGGCAGGCGATGCGCAATGTCTGGGTCATGAACTGTCTGCAGATGTTCCTGGATCGGCGGCCTTCCCTTTCACCCTCGATTTTCGCCTACAGCATGCTCTACCCCTACACAGATAATTACCTCGACGATCCGCACCTGTCCAAGGATGCCAAGGAGTCGGCCAGCCGCCGCCTGCGCCTTCGTCTCGCAGCAGATATCTTTGAGCCCCGCAATCCGGACGAGGCGGCAGTGTTCCGACTGGTTGAGACAATTGAGAGCGAATATCCTCGAAGCGATTTTCCAGAAATCTATGCGAGCCTCCTGGCAATCCATGCCGGCCAGGCAAAGAGCCTGCGCCAGCAGGGCGGGATATGCACCCTGAACGCCGAATCTTTGCTGCAGATCAGCGTGGAGAAGGGGGGCTCCTCGGTCCTCGCCGATAGCTGGCTTGTGGCCGGCCGCCTGAATCAAACGGAAGCCGACTTCTTTTTTAGTCTTGGGGTCATGCTCCAGCTGCTCGACGATGTTCAGGATCTGCACGACGACCGGGCCGCCGGCCACTGGACTCTCTTCACGCAGGCGGCCACGCGGGTATCCCTCGACGCTCTCACGAGCCGGCTCTGGCAATTCCTGAATCGGGTGCTGGATTCCAAGAGCTGCTTCACCAGCTCCCGCAGCCTTGAATTGAAAGATCTGATCCGCCGCAACAGCAGGATGCTCCTCTTGCGTGCGATTGCGGACAGCGCAAATTATTATTCCTGCGATTACCTGCGCCACATGGAGCGCTTTTCTCCTCTGAGTTTCTCTTACTTGAGAGACCGTCGCCAGACGGTCGAAAGACGCTTCGCGAAGGTCTGGCCCCAAGTGGCACGCCGGCGCAAACTCAGTTCGGTTTTCGATCTCCTGGGACAATTTTGAATGGAATCGCGAATGTGGGCCGGCCGTGAGGTCAGGATGAAACTTCGAGAAGTCTGAAATGCGCCTGCCCGGCCAAGTTTTATAGCGCCGGGGCTCGAGACTGAGATACAATCTCCGGCCATGACCCATCTGCGCAAAATTTTATTCCTGATGTTTTTTGTTTCGGGATTCTGCGGCCTCCTTTATCAGGTAGTCTGGGTCCGGCTGGCCTTCAGCCATTTCGGCGTGATCACCCCGGTGCTATCCATTATCATCTCGGTCTTTATGCTGGGGCTTGCGATAGGCTCTTTTGCGGCCGGCAGGGCCGTATCGACCTTGCGCACGAAGCTCGGCCTATCGGCAGTCTATTTCTATGCTATGGCCGAGGGATTGATAGGAGTAGGGGCCTTCGCGGTGCCCGGTTTGTTTGCGCTGGGGGATACCGTTCTTCTCACTGGCGGCGAAATGAATTCGCTGCGTTATTTGGTCCTGTCCGCCCTTGCCATGACAGGAGCGATCCTGCCCTGGTGCGTTATGATGGGAGCGACCTTCCCGCTCATGATGTCGTTCATCAAGGAAAGGGAGCAGGATTCGGCAACCTCGTTCAGCTTTCTTTACACGGCGAACGTCCTGGGCGCTCTTTTCGGAACCATCCTGACTGCGGATGTGCTCGTGGAACTCTGGGGATTCCAAAGTACTCTGGCTTTGGCCGGTATGCTAAATTTCGGGATTGCGGCCGCGAGCCTGGCTCTTGGTTTCCGCTCTCGATCCGGAGTGCGGGATCTTGCCGAGCGGAAAAGCCGGGATCAATCCTTGAGCGTATCGAATCGGTCGGGGCGGGAATCCTGGGTACTTGCCGTTCTGTTTGCCACCGGGCTGACATCCATGGCTTTGGAGGTGGTATGGACCAGGGCCTTTACTCCGATTCTTACTACGACCATCTATGCCTTCGCACTCATTCTCGCAGTCTATCTCCTGGCAACGTGGTGCGGATCCCTGCTCTACCGGAGGCACGTCAAAAGTCAGAAGGTTTGGACGGTGGGCCGTTTGGCGGCGGTGCTGGCCTGCAGCGCTTTTCTCCCCATCGTGCTGACTGATCCGCGCCTGAATCTGGGAACCATCGGAGTAGAACTCGGAATCTTCCCATTCTGCATGTTCCTGGGCTATTTGACTCCCCAACTCGTCGACCGCTATTCCGGCGGCGCTCCGCGCGCAGCGGGCGGTGCGTATGCCCTCAACATCGTTGGATGTGTCGTGGGGCCGTTGCTGGCGTCGTATGTTCTCCTGCCCCAATTTGGAGTCAAGAATGCGATGCTTTTGCTCGCGCTGCCGTTTCTGCTGCTTTTGGCACTGCAAGCGGGCCTCCTCTCCAGGGTCTGGCTGGTATTTTCCGGCGGGGCGGCGGCAGCGCTGCTGTTGACCTCGGCTCTGTTCGCGGTCAGCCATGAAGAAAAATTCCCGGGCGGCATCGTGCGGCGGGATCACACCGCAACGGTCATTTCAGCGACCATCGGCGGTGGCAAGAATCTCTTTGTGAACGGCTATGGCATCACGGTTCTGTCGACGATCACGAAAGTCATGGCGCATCTGCCGCTCGCTTTTTCGACCGAACCTCCGGAATCTGCGCTCGCCATTTGTTTTGGCATGGGGACTACCTACCGTTCGTTGATGAGCTGGGGAATTCGAACGGTTGCCGTGGAGTTGGTTCCCAGCGTCAAGGAGGCCTTCAGTTATTATCACTCGGGCACGGAAGAGTTGTTACGGAATCCGCGGGGGCGGATCGTGATTGACGATGGCCGGCGTTTTTTAAAACGAACTGCCGAAACCTTCGACGTGATCACCATCGACCCGCCTCCCCCCGTGGAGGCAGCCGGCTCGAGCCTGCTCTACTCCAGGGAGTTTTATGCACTGGCTCGCACGCGCCTTAAGCCAACCGGCATTCTGCAGCAGTGGTTTCCCGAAGGCGAGGGGCCGGAAGCCAGCGCCATAACACGCGCCCTGGTGGAATCCTTCCCCTATGTGAGAGTGTTCCGGGCCTCCCGCAGCGGCGGATTTCACTTCCTTGCTTCGGGCCGCCCCCTGATCGTGCCGGGTGTGGAAGCATTCCGAGATCGGCTTCCGCCTGAGGCGCGAAAGGATCTTCTGGAGTGGGAACCCGGGACTGCTTTGGAACCATTTCTCGGTAGGATATTAGCAGGAGAAGTCGACGCCCGGCTGTTGATGAGTTCGGATCCGCGCCAGGTAGTTTCGGACGACCGGCCTTACAATGAATATTATTTGCTGCGCCGCATGTTTGGCAAGTTTTGAACCAGCTCTGCCGGGTGGAGATAAAAGCGCGAATGGAGCGCCGTCCGGCGCCCACTTGGCCGGCGCCCAATTGGTTGCGCTTTTTTATTTGCTGGTATAATGCTCTGGAGGGAGAGCTGGGATGGACTTGGTAGCCTTGGATGAAAGTCGGCGGCTGTTTCTGTCGCCGGCGATTGATGACTGGAAGCCGATTGAGGATAACGGCATCAGCGCGGTCATTGACCTCGACGGCGATCTCGACCTGGGGATCCCGACGGTTCCCAATCACATGCTCTACGTCTATTTCCCCATATACGACGAGGATCTGCCGGATCTCCAAAAACTGCACGCGGTCGCGAAGATGGGTGCGCGTCTGATCGAGAATGGCGAGAAGGTGCTTGCCCACTGTGGTATGGGATTGAATCGATCAGCCTTGGTCGCCGGGCTCATTCTGACCTATCTCGGCATGAAAGGCGACGAGGCGGTGGATCTGTTGCGCCAGAAACGCCCCGGCGCGCTCTTCAACGACAATTTTGCCGCCTACCTCACCAATCTACCGGCTCATTCCGAATAGCGCCGGTCAGTCGGGCACGGTCGATATATGGATGCCCATTCCGGACGCCTTGTGCGGTCGTGCACGCTCAGCTTGCTTTCTTGAGCAGCTTACAAAACGCGGGCGCGGCGGGCTGCCAGCCGGCGCTGGACGACCTCATACACTTCCGCGGGCGTGAAATCCATGCAGGCATTCCTGCGGCACATGGTCTGGCGGCCGTTGTACACCGTGAAGCAGGGACTGCAGGCCAATCCGCGATAAAGGACGGTGACCCTGTCCCCCAATGGCCGCCAGAGAAGTGGCGTTTCCGGGCCGAAGAGCACGACCACATCGATATCCGTAAGGGTCGCAAAATGCGCCGGTCCGCTGTCATTCGTGATGATCATGGCCGACTCGCCATATAGAGTCAGCAGCTCACGCAACGTGGTTTTGCCTGCGACCGACCGGCAACGCGCCGCGCCGATAGACGCCTCAAGCCTGGCGATGGTTTGCGCCTCCTTTGGCGAGCCAGTCAACAGCACGAATGAATCCGGAACGCCGGCCAGGATCAATTTGGCCAGATCCACGTAACACTCGTCCGGCCATTTGCGCAACGGAACCGCATCGCGATCGCTGATGTTCGAGTTCAGGATGAAGAGCGGGTTCTGAGAACCGGCCCCAGCTTCGGCCAGCATGCGCCGAACACTGGCCAGTTCGATGCCGGCGGACCTAAACCGCTCTCGCGACGCCTCGGCGGGGCTGGGGACAAACGGGATGCGGGGAAAATCTCCGGCCGGTCTCTCCACCGCCCGCGCCATGATTTCGAACATCTGGCTGATGTGAACATGCGAATTGAACTTTGCCCGGTGCGTAAGCAAATCTCCACGGTAGGGGCCTTCCCCGAAATACGCGTGACACCCCACGCGCCGGCGGCAGCCGCTGAGCCAGCCGAGCAATGCGGTGGCCCGCGAAAAAAAGTCCAGGTCAACCGAGCATTCGATCCGCTTGCCGCGGATCTGACGCAGGCTGCTCAGCGCGCACCGCACCAATTGAGTCAGGGATTCGGTGCGCAGAATAAAAACGTTTTCGCGCGGAACAAAGTCCAGAATCTCCAACAGTCCGCGGCTTTCTCCAAAGGTCAGGAAATAGAGATTGCCGCGTCCTACCAGCTCCGTCATCGAGCGCATGGCCGAGCCGAGCGTGACCAACGCGCCAAGTTCAGACAGCTTGATGATCAGAATACTGTTTGGCCTGCCGGCCGGGATCCCGGGCTTGAAGAACAGGCGAAGCACCTTCCGCAGGCTGCTGACGAACAGGCATAGTGGGACGCCGATCCACGCGTCCACCCTTCGCATTGTCGATACCTTCATCTGTCACCAGCCTTGCGTCCTGCCGGTCCTTGCCCGACAGGCGAGATCAATGATTTCGAATCAGGATTCTATCCATGACCTCGAGAATTTCCGTACCCCCAAGTTTCAATTCACCCAGCCGGGCTTTCGGCAAAAGCACAAACACTCGTTCTTCGGCTCTCCAAAGCGTCACGAATTCTTCTTTCGTAAGCACGATCCGCGGAGCGTCCGGAAACTTCATGCCCGGGATGAGCGAATAGGCGACGCCATCGAACACCTCAATGTGCAATGGCTGATAAAAGCTGAGTGAGTTGGCTGATTCATAATCGCCCATCACCACCATGTGGTTGCCGGGGAGCGCCTCCCGTGCCACCGCAAGCCCGAACTTCCTCGAGGAGATCATATCCTCGCAGATAATCAGACTCCAGTGCGTCATGCCGCAAACGACAATCATGACTGCCGCGACGCACATGACTGCGTGCATGCGCCGGCGCCGGTTTTCAAAATGAAGTGCGAACAAAAAGCCGACGGCCAGCGATACGATCGTCACCACGGCAGGCCTGGTCAGCTGCCAAAGGATCTCTGCCGGCATTTCGGTGAGGATGCTGAAGTCAGTTTCCGAGATTACATCGGTGCGCGCGCTCGAAGTGCTTTCGAAGCCATGCCCGGTCACCGCCATCCAAATGCCAAGACCAGCGCTGGCCGCCAGGACCAACAAGCCCAGAATCGCCAGTACACGGAATGCCCACTTCACGGTCTTTTGTTCATCCGTTCTGCTCAGCGCCAGCGCGACCAGGAGCGCCAGCGCTGGGAGTGCCGGAAACACGTAATGCTCCAGTCTGCCCGAGACGGTAAAAAATCCAAGAATGACGGCCGCCCATGCCCACGCGAGCTTGATCAGCGTGCCCTGATTGCTGTCGGCAGGTTTGCGGCCGGCCGCAATGGCCGCCGGCAGGAAGACCGTCCAAGGGAAGAACCAGACCAGGTTCAGCGCCCAAAACGTCAGGAGCGGCACCGACCAGACTATCGGTGGGTCGTGTTTTCCAATGAAGCGCAGGAACTGCTCGTTGACAAAGAAAGACCATAGGAATCCCGCATTTCGGACTGCCGCCAGCCAATGCCAGGGCACGGCGAGCACGAGGAACAGCAATGCGCCGGGCAGCACATGCAACGTGCGCCACTTCGGCCGCTCGCGCGCCAGCAGGAAGAACAAAACAACGATGCCTACGGGGAATGCCACTCCGACCAGGCTCTTCGTCATGACCGCGCCTGCCAGGGATGCGTAGAAGAGCAGAGCTCGGCCCAACGGATGCCGCGGATCGAGATACCACTCCAGAAAGGCATACATGGCGAGGGCCACAAACAGCACCAGCCAGATGTCATGCAGGGCCTCCCGCGTAAACAGATACGCGCCGGCCGAAAAGGCCGTGGCCAGACCTGCAATGGCGGCTGCCCGATCGCCGGCCGCGCGCCGCGCCATCCTCATCACGATCCATACGAGCGCGATGACGCCGAGTGCGGTCGGCAGGCGCAATGCAAATTCGTTGATGCCAAAGGCCAGGAAGGCGGCAGCGCTCAGCCAATACATGAGCGGGGGCTTCTCGATGAACCTCACTCCGTTGTCGTAGGGAGTTACCCAGTCGCCACGTTCGACCATCTGAAGCGCCACCTGCGAGTAATGGCCTTCGTCGTAATCGATCACCGCGCGACCGCCCGTGGAAGAAAGATAGACGACGGCTGTCAACAGCAACGGGAGCAATCGCATGAGTGTGCTCCGACTGTCCGCCGATTCTGTTGCCGCCGCCATCTCGTCCTCCCAATCAGTATTTCTAGCTTGAGGGCGTGTGAAGAGCAAGCGAATTTGAGATTGCCTGCCGGCTGTCTGGCTTGAGTACGAACTCCAGCCTCGTCTGTGATGCAGACAGTACCAGCTAAAAGCAGTCCTTTTCTCCTTTCCTGCTATTCGTGCCATTCGTGGCTGAGTTTTTTCCTACCGTCTGAATCGCAGAGCCTCGCGCATTTTTTTTGCAAGCCGGCGCCAGGTCTCCCGTCATGCATATGACGGTCAAAATGATTCACTTCTTGCCGGGGCGGACCCGGAAGTTGTCGGATGAAATGTGCCCGCTCCGTGGGGAGGCCCAACATGAAACAGTTACCCAAATTCCTTTTTCTCTTTTTCGCACTTATCATTCCGGCATGCGGGA
>Ga0315284_10005208_pt1 | contig 18476 bp, 25 predicted proteins | sample YL17G09_16_MG_FD_203696 | JGI IMG/M metagenome (GOLD analysis project Ga0315284, IMG submission 203696) | Sediment microbial communities from Yellowstone Lake, YNP, Wyoming, USA - YL17G09_16 | ecosystem: Environmental > Aquatic > Freshwater > Lake > Sediment | place: USA: Wyoming | collected...
GAGAATTGGCGGAAAGCTATATCTTGCTGGTTTGATTTTTTGTTTAACCAGTACTTTAGATGACGTCTTTGTTCTTACTTTTTTGGCAGATAAGGAGGTTTTGATAAAAATTACTGGCAATACTTTTGAAACATTCTTTAAAAGATTTTAATTTTCCCACACCCGTTTTCATCGAGCAAAAATGAAGCCCAATAAATTTTCAGTAACAACAGAAGTGATAGTTTCGTTTGAAGACAACCTAGACAACCGTTATGTTCTATTATTTAAAAACTCAGATTTAGATACATGGCAACTACCAACATCATACGTAGGAAAAGATGAGACAGCTATTGAGTCGGCGCAGAGAAGCATTAAGGAGAAGGTCGATTTAAGCATAGATAAGGAGTTATTTCATTTTTTAAATATTTATGATAACCCGGAAAGACATCCAATTAATAGAACGATAGCAGTGGCATACTTTCATTTTTTAGAAGATATTCCATCTATAAAAAAAGCCATTAAGCCTCCAAAGAAAGAAGGCACTTGGTTCAATGTTAATGATTTACCCAGCTTAGCCCTAGACCACGTTATCATAATAAAAGAATTCCTAGAACAACAGTACCCCATACAATATCCTTCCAACAATTGAAATATAGCCTCCGTTCACTTGGGGGCTTTATTTTTACTTTAGAGGTTTTTGGTTAAATTTTTATAAAAATGTAATAAACATATGGTTCGGAGGTGCTTATGAAAAAGACAACTCATACCAGAAGACCATGGCTTAAAATAGCTGCGATAACAATTCTTAGCCTATGTGTAGTATTATTTTACTCGGTCAACTCTAAAAAAATTAATCACAAAATTGAAATTATGTTAGTTTCCAGTGATGAGAGAGTGATAATATACTCCTGCGCTGATAATTTTAGGTTTATCGAAATGAATTTTGGGAAAGATGTGGCCGAAATGAACTATATTAAAATCATGCAAAACCGCAATATATCATCGGAAGTCGGAAAAATAGTAAGACTGGCTTACGGCGAATATTTAAAGGACTAATTGTGAAGCCAAATCTTTCAAAAATTCTGGCAAAAAAGTTCGACCCATGCAAAAAATACCGAGTCTATGTGGAAGTCAGTGGAAGCAATACTGAGGGATATATCTTCATGCATCCCAAGGCAGTTAATATAAAGAGCAATAGCGAGTTCTTCATACTAACATATTACTTTAAGCAAATAGGTGGTAAAAGGAATCCGCTCTTTATGGTTGATAGGCTGGAAGGAATGGATTTTACAGATAGAATAAAATTGATAAATCATTTTGCTAAATACCATGCCCTACTTTATAGTGTTGGCCTAGATGGGATTGCGAGGTTATAAAATGTCATTCATAAATAGAGATTATAGCTATTCACCAAAAGAGGATTTTAGACTACATATTCTTCCATATAAAAAGGCGGGGCATAGAATCGAAGGAATTTATATTATGCGCAACCCATCTCCAGTTTTAACCGGTTGGCATATTATAGAAGGGGCGATTATGAATGACTCAAGTTATCCTGATTCCAATTCCAGCCTCGACCCGTCTAGAGGTTATCATGGTTGGTGAGGAGAGGGCGCATGTCTAACTTTAAAAAATACGGATTGACCACAGATGAATATTATAAATTAATGAATAAGACGGGTAATACTTGTTATATCTGCGGCGTTCCTCCAAAGAAAAAAAGTCTATGTATCGACCACGACCATAGACTAGCAAAAAAGATAGGAATAAGAAGTTCTGTTAGAGGGCTTCTTTGTAGTCAATGCAATCGTTATTTAATCGGCAAAATGGGTGATAAAGATAATGCCGTTGAATTGTTTCTCAAAGCAGCCGAGTATCTAAGGTTGGCCAAGAAGAATTTTGGAAGATTAGATTGATGGTTTGGTGAATATCTCAGGAGAGCTAAGATGGGACGAAGAGAAGATTATGAGGAAGAACAGTTGCTTGTGATGCTTGCAGAAATAGATGTCAAGTATGGAGATTTAACTGTGGAAATATTGAAGCAGGCGCACAGAGAATCGCCAGAAAAGTTCCCAGCATATAAAACCTTTGAAAGACGGCTTGGTGGAATAAAGAAGATAAGGTATATGCCACAGTTTTTTAAAGATTAACCTTGACAAGCATGTCTTCTTGTGGTAGTATTAATATATCACACAGGAGGGCAAAATGAATACGCTGACTACGATTCTTCTAGCAATCAACGCCGCAGACCTGATAATCCTTCCATTTTATGGGGTTTGGATTATTCGCAAGGGGATTTGGCAGTATGATTTAGGCATGATTCATAGGGCGTTTCATATTGTGCAACTGCTTATTCTGACCACCATCGCTGTTTTCACATATTCAGCAACAGGTTTTGGAGTTGTGGTTTTTGCAGTTTATGTAGCTACTTGTTTGCAATACAATTTCGCACTTCATCAATTTCTGACTCCAAATGCTGTATTCGGCGAGTGTTTCCCATATAAGGGACCTTGGGCGTTGTCGTATTTCTCAATGTTACGAAACGATTTTGATGTTTTTCGCTGGATTTACAGGGATATTACCACTTTGGGTGTTTTTGTTGACCCACAAGACATAGATATTGTCTGTATGCACTCGGGAAGAAGTTGGGGCTTCGTTAAATACCTATCAAACTACGGTCTTAGACTGGCTTGCGACCTGTTTGGCATTATCTTAATTTTGATATTCTTGGCTTAAATTTTTATAAAAAAGTACTAAAGCGAAGAAAGAAAACAAGGAGTTTGATAAATGAAAAAGCGCGCATATAGAAATGAAATAGCTCGAAGAGCCCTCGAAGCTTATGCTGCAGATTCTGGTGGTATTTTCACGGAAAGAAAGCTGGCTTCTGTCTTTGAAATAGTACCAAGTCAGGCCAACGTATTTACGTTAATTATAAGGCATGGAGCTAAAGTAAACAATTGGTCAGTGAGCCCGCAGGCCGAAGGAAAGACGTTTGGTTCATTGGTGGTCGAGCCCAGTTCCTTCGCCTTGTTAAAGAATTACTATGACCAACCACATGCCCAAGGAATACCAAATCCTAGCACGGATATAGTTAAGTATATTCTAGATGGCACACTGCGATTGGTTAATATCGATTCTCAAAACTATGCCCATTTGGCTAAAAATTTCACCACCATGATTAGCCCAGCATTAACGACAGAGCAGGTTTTCAGTGTCAGTGCCGGGGCCGCTGTTTCCAATGCCTTTGCTAAGTTTAGATTTAATCAAGAAAGTGAATTTGCCGGTATTATTCGACAAGATGCACGATACAGCCGTTGATTATTGTTTTGGGTAGGCGGTCAGGAATAGAAATATAAAAAAGACGGCATGAAAAAATACCAAATAAGTTTCTCAATATGAAACGATTAAGAAGCGGCGACCATAATATCGCCGCTTCTCTTTTTTACCTTGACAAATCAGCTCTTTTGGCTTATACTTATATCTAAGGAGTTGTCTGAGTGATAATTGCAAAACCTCATATTCTATCAATACATCCTACTATGCAGTGTGATTATCATTGTGTAGGCTGTTATCTAAAAAGAGACGAGCATAGCGGTGGTGTAGAAATGCCTCCATCTTTTTTTGTAGAGCTTGTGAAGGTGGCAAAAAGCATTGGCATCAAGGAGATTGCCATACCTGCAAATTTTAAAAAAGTAAAAAATAATCCCTTGAAACCAGCCGATTATGAACTGGATAAGAACATTTTTTATTATACGCTTTTAAAGAATGCTGCTAAGGAGCATGGATTGGAATTTACCTGTACTGCAAACTATGACTTCATAACTAACTATATTGAAACTATTCACGGATTGCTCGACGACGTTTCATTGATGTCTATTTCCATAAACGACTTTTCAACGGGCGCTTCAAATAAAAAACAGGAAGCTCTCAATATATTGTCAAAAATCAAGTCCAAAGTTCCTATAGTTAACTGCAATATTATGATTTCACCAAATATGGTACAGCTCCTCAAAAATGGATTGATGAAAGAAATTCTAGAAAGAGTAGATACCGTATATTTGCTAATTCAAAAACCCATGGTCGTTAGCATGGACACCGTTAAAGAGTGGCTATCTGGATTGGAAGAATTTTTTGAAATGCTAGATGGTAGGATTATTTTAGATTCTTGCTTAAAGTCAGCCTTTGGATTAACTGATGGAGTCTGTTCAAGACATCAGCTGATTTATGTAAATCCATATGGTGAGATTAAGAATTGCTCATATGATGGGAACTCACTGTTCGCTCTTAAGCAGCCACAAGATTTGATTGAGCTATATGGAAACCACTACCCACAGCGACAGCTATTTAATTGCAGATTGCTCAACTATGAAAATGGAGTTAAACAATGAAAAGTTTGGCTGGATTAAAAGAAGAACTGCTCCACTTGATGAGGGCTAAGAGTCCTATTATTTATATAGTGGGTACGGATGAAAATCAAATATTAAAAGATATACGCGACTGTGCTTCTGCCATTAAATTGGATTCACTTCGTACTGCTGGAATAAGTCCTGAAGACAATAAGGATGATAAAAATGTTGAGCGCGATGATTCATTTGGATATTATGAGTGGTCAGCAACTTCCGGTCTTAGCATAAGTCACTTAGTTAAATCTTCCTCAATTGATGACAATGAAAGCGAGTGGACGAATCCAATTAACAATTCCTTAGAAACATATAGACTGGACATCGATTCAAGGCATAAGGATGAGGATGTGCAAGAATTGATACAAACACTCGATGTCATAGGGCTTGACTATCCAAAGAAAAGAGTTTATAACTACAACCATAAGGTGTTGGTTTTAAAAGACATACATAAGCATCTTGAGAGTAATCCCTTTGTAGTTAGACGAATCAAGGAAATAGCCCTCTATAGAGATAGGAATGGAATCATAAGTCATCAAATTATTATAATCAGTCCAGTACAATATATACCTATTGATTTCCAAAATTATGTACATATTATGCAATGGACGCTTCCAGACAAGCTGGAAGTATTGAACTATTTGCAGTTTGAATTAAAAGCCATTCAATGGGACGAAAAAAAGAAATCTTTCAAGAATACCAAGAGTGGGGACTATTATGCCCCAAACGATATTGAGGGTATTATTTCCAATTTTTCTGGATTAAGTTTCCCGGAAATAAAAAATATATCCAACATATCTCAACAAAAAAAACTAAAGCTGGACCAAGATTTGATTCTAGAACAAAAGCGCCAGTTGATTTTAAAGAACGGAATTTTGGAATATCACAGTTACGACTTGTCTATGGCGGATGTTGGCGGCATGGAAACGTTCAAGAATTGGGTAGATATGAGGAAGGGAGCCTTTTCTCAAGAAGCCAAAGCATTTGGAATAGATTCACCCAAGGGAGCAATGCTTGTTGGGATACAGGGTTGCGGTAAATCACTAATGGCTAAAACAATAGCTGCGACTTGGAAGGTTCCATTGCTAGTGTTTGATGTGGGGAAAGTTTTTGGAGGAGTGGTCGGCAAGTCGGAAGAAAATATGAGACTGGCTATTGCAACCATAGAAGCGACTGCTCCAAACGTAGTGCTCATTGATGAGATTGAAAAATCCCTCGCCGGAGTGCAAAGTTCGACTTATAGCGATTCTGGAACAACAGCAAGGGTTATGTCGACCTTTTTATCGTGGCTTAATGATAAGAAAGTCCCATCTTTTGTTATAGCTACTGCAAATAATATATCTCAATTACCTCCGGAATTAATCAGAAAAGGTAGGTTCGATGAGATATTTTTCTGCGGCCTCCCTAACGAAGAAGAGAGGGCCGATATCTTCAAAATCCATCTTGGTCGCAAGGGCAGGAATCCTTCTGATTTTAGCATTGTCAAATTTGTTGCTGCTTCAATAAATTTCTCAGGAGCTGAAATCGAGGAATCCATTAAGGCCGCATTGATATCGGCTTTTTTTAATAAGAAGAAAGATGTGTCTGACGCGGATATTCTTCAGGCACTAGATGATACGATTCCACTGATTAAAACTTGCGAAAAAGATATAAAATACCTGTATGATTGGGTTGGCTGGGATGATAAAAAGAAAGACGGAGTTGCTGCTAGATTTGCTTCAGAATATAAGAGTCAGCTAGTTTTTGATTCAGAAAAATCTAAAAAAATTATAGATATTTAAATTCTTAGGAGGTTACATGTCAAGTGAACCGATTTGTTTGTTTTGTGGCAGAACGATTGACCTAGTTCCAGCCATGATAAAAAGCCAGATGGATACTTATATGTGTAGTGACTGTGTTGACAAGGCACATGATGGTCTACATCGCGAAGAAAATAAACAACATCCAGCTTTTGATATTAATAGCATTTCTAACATAAAACCCATAGACATATTTAAGCATTTGGATGAATATGTAATTGGGCAAATCACTGCAAAAAGGGCGATATCTACGGCGGTGTATAATCATTATAAGAAAGTACGCTACGCCATGTCTAGCAAGGAAATTGAATTAGAAAAATCAAACATGATAATGGCTGGACCAACTGGATGTGGAAAAACAATGCTATGGAAAATTGTCGCTAAGTACCTTGGCGTTCCTTTCTCGCAGGCCGACGCTACGACATTAACACAGGCCGGATATGTTGGAGACGATGTCGAAAACGTCTTGGTTCGTTTATATCAAAAAACATCAGACAGTCTTCCCCAAGAAGAGAGAAAGAGGCTTACTGAGACTGGAATAATATTTATTGACGAGATAGATAAGATATCAAGAAGAGGCGAGTCTCAGTCTATAACCAGAGATGTCGGCGGCGAAGGCGTGCAGCAGGCTCTTTTGAAACTGCTCGAAGGTTCTACCTGTAATATTCCGGCAAATCCACATCCCGGCGGTAGAAAGCATCCAGAACAGAAGGTTATCGAAATCAATACTGAAAATATACTATTTGTTGTTGGCGGCGCGTTTTCTGGACTTGAAGATATTATCACTCAAAGAACTTCCTCAAATCTAATGGGGTTTGGTTCTGATGCCAAGACAAAGAAAAAAGAAAAGGCGGGTAGTATTTTTAAAAAAGTTACAGTGGATGATTTTGTAAAATTTGGTATGATTCCAGAACTTATGGGAAGACTGCCGATTATGACAACTTTGGAAGATTTGAATGAAGCAGATATGACAAGAATATTAACAGAACCAAAAAACGCCCTGATAAAGCAATATCAGACGATGTTTCAAATGGATGGACAGAAACTAGTTATAGAGAAGAAGGCGTTACATGGGATAGTTGTTAGGGCGATGGAAAGAGGGACGGGGGCGAGAGCTCTGAGAGGGGTCGTTGAGCAGGTTCTGGAAGATATCATGTTTGATTCCCCAAGCTCAAAGTCCAAGGAAATTGTTGTTACCGAGTTAATGGTGAAGGAAAAGCTAGGTAAATCAATGAAAATCGCAGCCTAAAAATCCTTGTTTTTTTATAAAATAGTAATATAATAGTAGTACCGGATTGCTAAACAAACAAACAAGGGAGATATCATGTCACATGTATCCAAGGTACAAACTCAGATTAGGGATTTGAAATGCCTACAGGAAGCCATTAAATCATTTGGTTATTCGTATTACGAAGGTCAGGAGTTGGTCAGCAAATATAAGGAAGTTAATGGAACCAAAGTCGATATTGTGATGGACATGGCTGGCAACAAGAACTTGGGCTTTAACAAAAACTCTGATGGAACTTATGAATTTTGTGGCGATTTTTTTGGAATAAAAGAGGGCGAACAAGCATTTGTTAATAAGTTCGTACAAAGATATTCTGTTGTAAAGATAAAGGCAGCCTTAAAGAAAAGAGGAAAGAGCTTCGTTGAGACAGTAAACAACGGAACCATTAAATTGGTTGTTAACCTATAAGAGGTCTCTATGAATTCCGGAAAATTGGAAATTGAAATTCCACTAGGCGGTCCGATAACTTCAAAAACAAGTGGACTTATCGGTGCCAGCTGTCTTGACGCTGACTCTTTTATAAAGGAGTTGGGAGATGTTGAAACCAAGCTAACAGAGGATTTTTATAAGAAACCAAAACCCAATGAAGTTTTGTTAAGCGGCTTAAACTAAAATAGACCACATATTTCTCCACTTTTTATAGAGTGGATTGAAATGCTAAGCGGGTTGAAATAGTGGTATAATAACAGAGCCAGCCAAGTCGGTTGGTTCTTTATTTTTGGTGATAAATGAACAAAATACTACTAATAACTTTTCTCTTGATTCCAAGCTTCCTTCTGACCGCCTCTCGACCCCATAGAATAAGAATGATTTTAAATGTTGTAGATTCAAAAGATAGAGCTGTTAACATTTCCAACACGTATATCGGTGAAAAAGTATTCAACCTACTCATTGTTGGTGATGACAATCTTGTTTTTTTAAATGATATAGGGTTTAAATACGTAAAATCAATAACTATAAATATTAACAACGATACAGCAAAGAAGTTACAATTAGTGTCCATAGGCACTATCACTGGAAGAATTTTAGTTAAGAGAGTTAAGTTTTTCAACATTGTACCCAGCACCTCCCCGTCAAGTATTATGGAGTCCTCTAGGTTTGAAAATCAAAATAGTGATTTCTTTTCAATTACTACCTACTTTAATTAATTATGAAAACAGCCGAACAGTGTTATGGTACATTTGGATTAAGCATAAACGCTTCAGACGAAGAAGTGAAGACTGTTTATAGAGAAATGGTTAAGCAATATCATCCTGACAAAAATTCGGCTCCAGAAGCTAGAGAAAAATTTATAGAAATACAACAAGCATACGAGTCTATAGTAAATAAGAATTTCGCATCCAACCGCCAGCACGTAAATATGGAAGATTTATTTTCTCAATTTGGCGGATTTGATTTTGGTCCATTTGCAAACTCCATAGTTCACGCAGGCAGAAACCAAGACAGAAGTTTCTCCATGTCTATATCTTTTATAGAGGCATGCCTTGGTGTTACAAAAACAATTTCTTACACATATCAATCCGCATGTAAAGGTTGTGAAGAACATTCTAAGCAACATGGAAAGATAAATGTGTTTAGTTGCTCGCAGTGTTCCGGTCTTGGGTTTTTAAGAAGAAATGTTGGCCCAGTTAGCATAAGTCAGCCCTGCGGTTCCTGCGCTGGAGTTGGCACTATGCTTAAATGTGAAACCTGTAAGGGGCAGGGAGCCGTTCCAGATAAAAAGCAAATTTCTTTTAAGATAAATCCGGGCATGGAAGACGGGTCAGTTGTTAAATTTGACAGTCAGGGTGATTTTAATTATAAAACAAATTCATATGGAAATGTATTTGTTAAATTATCAATCACCCCACATCCAACCATTACGAGAAATGGTGTGGACGTGTTTAGCAGGCTTAAAGTCCCTTATCTGGACTGTATTTTAGGATGCGACGTTGAGTTTGAATCAATACATGGAATTGATAAAATAAACATACCTCCATTAACTGAAGCCGGTGCTATTGTTAAAAAATCCAATGTTGGGATAAATAATGTGGGTGGACACTTTTTAACGATAGATGTTGAAATGCCAAAATTGATTAACAATACTGAGAAAAAATTATTAAATAAAATACGGAACTTAAAATTAAAAAATTGATATAATTAAGTTAACACAGGAGGAATTCATGGATATAAAAGTCTCTACGGATATTAATGAGAATATACTAATAATTGGCGCTGGTGAAGCTGGTGGAAGAATTGCAAGCGAATTCAGCAATCATGGCTTTTCAAAAGTTATAGTTTTGAATACTGCCAAGGCCGATTTGGATGGATTGGATTTAGGAGAAGAGAGGAAGTTTCTAGTGCAGGTTTCCGATGGTCAGGGCGCAGGTAAAAATCCAGAAAAAGTAAGACAGGCAATAGATTCATTTTATGCCGAAGCCTTGGGATTTATACAAAAATGGATTGATGGAGTTACTACATGCTACATCGTTCTTGGAGGCGGTGGTGGTTCCGGCGGCGGCCTTGGGTTGGTTATAGCACAGATAGCTGGGGACCTCGGCTTACCAGTTGGTGTCATTTATACACTTCCAAGACAAAGTGAAGGTGGTTTGGTTTTCTACAATGCTTTAAAAAATCTACGAGAGATGCACGAAAATGCAAAGACTATGGCAATTTCTCCTCTCATAATTGTAGACAACAATAAATTAACTGAAAAGTTCGAATCATCTGCCGCCAATTTTTGGGGACCAGTTAATTCATCCATCGTAGAAGTGGTCAAGAGCTTTCATGAGTTTTCTAAAAGGCCATCTAAGTATTTTTCAGCACTAGATGGAGAAGATTTAAAAAGATTGATGAGCAAGGGCGGAGCTTGCGCCATTGGAAGCTTTGATATTGGTGAGGTAGACAGCGAGGAAGCGATAATTCAAAGAGTTTCAGATAGCTTCTTTATGGACGGATTTAAATTGAATACCGCGCAGGCTGCTGGAGTTATAGTTTTGGGTTCACAAAAAACTCTAGAAACCACATCGTCATCAAGGTTCCTTAAAGTAATTCTCGACCAAGTCTCATCATTGATTGGTGATGGATTTGTATTCTCTGGAGTTTACGAGCAGGAAGATGTTAAATTCCTAAGAGCCTATGTTATTTTCAATGGACTAAAGTTGCCAGATGATAGAATAAAAAGCATGATGGATGGCGTTCGAAATAGTTTTGATAAAATGAAGGCCAAGGAGAACAGAATTGGAGATGGTATATTTCTAGATACCGAGGGCGATGTTGAAAGCGTCTTCGGCGACAACGGTCAGTCACCTAGAAAAATAATTAGAAATGCTCCAAGTCACAACTCTGGAAACACTGGCAATACTGGAAATTCCCAACCTATGAATCAACCCAAGTCGGCCCCAGTTAATATTCCCGGAGTTAAGAGAAAAGAAAGATAGTGTACAAGCCTAGAATAGGTTTTGTTTCAAATGTAATAATTGGAGAAGAGAAGCTTTACTATAGAACTACTAAGCTTGCTTCTATAGAGAAACATGGATTGAATAAAATAATAGATGTTTATTCTAGAAACATACAGACAGCTGAACAAATAATAAGATACTGTGCCAATACCGGTATATCTTACTATAGAATGGGCACTCTTTTTCCATTTAGTGGACACGATTCAATAGGAAATTTTGATTACATTAAATATTTTGATGACCAGATGTATGAGCTGGGTCAATTAATTAAAGTTAAAGACATTCGTATCTCCTTTCATGCTTCTGAATATTGTGTGTTGAATTCAAAAAATCCAACAGTGGTAAGGAATTCGATTAAAGAATTAGAGAATACTGTAAAAATAATAGAAAAATTAGAACTCCCAGACAATAATAAGATTATAGTTCATACTGGTTCGTCTGATGGAGGTATAGAAGATTCAATAAAAAGATTTGCTGACATCTTTTTACAATTAGACGAATCAATACAAAAAAGAATAACCTTGGAAAATGACGACAGAATCTTTTCTTTTGCAAAAGTATATAAGATACATGAACTGACAAAAATCCCTATCACCATAGACATATTTCATCATAGAGTTTTGAATCCGGAAAAGATGGACGAGATACAGTCTTTAAAAATGGCTATTGCGAGTTGGGGTGGATTAATTCCAGAAACGCATTTCAGTTGTCAAAGTTTGGTAAAATCAAAAGCCGGTGCGCATTCCGAAAGTATAGATATTGAAAATTTATTAGATTTTTTAGATACGACTAAGGGATTGGTTTATGATATCTGTCTAGAAGTTAAAGATACGAATTCTTCCGCAGAAAAAATTATCGCACTAATTGGAGATTAATATGAAGACATTAGAAACACAAGACAATCCCGTGTCTTGGCATGTTGTTAGTATCACCAGTGGCTTTGAGCAGTCGATAAAAAACTCCATTGAAAGTTCTCAAGAAATTCGTAAAATGTATAAAAAAGTCTTCATTCCAGTAGCTCAATTAAATCGTTTTTATAAGAATAAGTATTATCATTATAGTGATAAAATTTATCCCGGTTACGTATTCGTTGAATGCTTCGACAAGGATTATGATAGTGTTTTTGCACACATATCAACAATCCCCGGAATACTAAACATGTCTCACTTTAAAGAAGTTAGAAGAGTCGATTTCCCAATATCGGAAAATGAAATGAACTCAGTTTTTGATTTGGTATTTGGAAAATTAGATAAGAATTTCAATAATGAGTTCAAGCACATAATTCCAAATCAAAGAATAAAAATAGTTGATGGTCCATTTGCTGGATTTGAAGGTATAGTAATGGAAGTTAGTCATTCAAAAACAAAAGAAACAAAGCTAAAAGTTTGTTCTACATTCCTGTCGGGCGGAGACATAGCGAGTATAGTAATCAGCGCTTCTCAAGTTCAACTCATCTAGGAGATATTATGATAGTAAATTGTGCATGTGCAACTTCCGTGGAAGCCAAGCTAAGTCTAGACAGCGGCGAGGTGGTATGTCAAAGTTGTGGAAATGTTATTGAGATTAGTTCTTTTATGAAAAATGCCATGAGAGCCAATGGGGACGTGGTTAGAGATACAAAGCCGAAGATACCATTTGGTGGAATGTTATCCGTTTGTCAAAAATGTGGAAAAGAATTCAGCGCCGAGTTGAATAAAAAGACTCAAAAGTGTCATTGTCCAAAATGCAAAACAGAGTTTAAGATTTCCAATATGGCAAAAGACAGACTGATTGAGTATAAGATATTCGTTGGAGAATCTGAAAAGATAATTAAACAAGATGAATCAATCCAGAGGGATGACGAAGTCGGAGAAGTGGCTTCGGCTAGAATTGAAAACGACAGCGATTCTGAGATTAAAGACATATTTCGTGATGAGCGAGATGATAAGCCGAAATCAATTAACAAAAACAAGGAAAAGGCAGCTCTGGCAAAGGGATTATCGAAAAGGCCAGTTATTAAAAGACAGAATATTGATTCAAATGGAGACAGGATAGGCGGAAATGTTGTTTTTCACCCAGAAGCCGAGGAAAACGATGCCCAATTGGCGGCAGATTTAGAGGGCCGCGTCCATACCGAGACAAAAAAGTCCTCAAAAAAAGTTAAAAATAAATAACAAATTCTTATATAAAACTAGTAATATAGAAAGTATAAAAGTTGTTTGTTATAAAACAAATGGAGGTTACACAATGGCAACACCACAGGATAACTATCTAGTTCCAGGAAGAGCTGGATTTATTGGGCAAGTTGGAAATATAGGTTCGGCAAACGGTCTCGCAGGCGGCGCTGCCAATTCTTCTGTAGGCGGAACAGCCACCAATGGCGTTCAATCGTCAAACTCCGCTACGTCAGCGGCTTTTGCAGTTGTTAAAACAGTTGGTGGTCCGGCTGGAATGGTAGCGGGCGGCGGCGGTTCTGCAGCCCCTCAATCAGAGAGTTCGAATAACCTACTAGCTGCGCAGGCTGAAGTTGGAGCTGCTAAGTTCGGACAAGAGCCAGCCCAGTTTACTGGAGCTCTTGCAAGCCCAGCGGCGACATCAACAAATGTAAACTTTCCTAAATCAAATGTTGTTTTGGAATTACCATCACCAGAAGGATTTAATAAGAGCTCGGCTAATACGACTGTTGCAGGTGCTGGAACAACTGGTAAGGCCAAGTTTGTTGGTATAACCAACACAGTTGCTAATGCAGGAGAAAATGACCTAACATTGGCCCAAGTTGATAACTTCGGACAAGCCGCAGTCGACCCAAATAAGAAAGTTGGCGGCGCATCTCAGGGTGGTCAGATTCCTCCACTTTATAGGCCAGCTAATGAGCCCGGTGGACAGGGACCTAACTACGCTAACGCTCCTACATTGGCTGGAAATAGAAGCACAAGCTCGTTGTTACCAAACGCCAACGGATAATAAGCAAGCGACATTAGAATCAAAGGGAGGCGGGAAACCGCCTCCCTTTTTGTTTGAATTCTTTTGATAAAACGACTATAATAATATTGTCGCTATACTTAGGAGATATTATGGACAATAGTCAGATATCTATTCTTTCAGGCAAGATTGACCACACTCTTTTAAGGCCAGATTCAACAATTACGCAAATTGAACAGTTGTGCCGTGAAGCGGAACAGCATCAGTTTGCCGCAATATGTATAGCTCCATGTTGGTTGAATTATGTTGACCAGTGGCTAAAAACTCCTACAATAGAAAGGGCAACAGTTATTTCCTTTCCTCATGGAGATAGCTATCTTGTAGAGAAAAGCAGTTCCGGTAACTCATATTGTAATATGGGGGCCACAGAACTAGATATAGTGGCAAATATAGGTCTTATTAAGTCTGGTGAGTGGCAGTCTACTAAAAATGAAATCGAGTTAATTGGAAAGTTGAGGGAGTTCAGAAAGGGATTAGTTAAAATAAAATACATAGTAGAGGTCGGATATCTAACTGACGATGAATTGTTTAAAGTGGCAGATATATTGATTGAAAATAAAATAGATTACATTAAAACCTGTACTGGATATGGTCCACGGGGAGTCACGGTTAATGATATACTCAAGATTAAAAAACACGTCGGAAACGCAATAAAAATAAAAGCTTCTGGCGGGATAAAGACATCTGAAGATTTTTTAGCAATGATTAATGCTGGTGCCGATAGAGTTGGAACATCCTCCTCAGTTAAAATTCTTGAAGAGATTAGTAGTGAAAGAGCGTAATCTGAGTTGGAATAAGACGGTTTCACTTATTTCAAAAATAGCTAAACTCACTAAAGAAAACAAAAAAAACTACGATTGGATTATAAGCCTTAACAGAGGCGGTCTTCTTATTGGGATGAGGCTATCTCATTTGCTTGGTACTAGACACGGGGTCCTATCTGTGGAAAGTTACTCAGGTAAAAAAAAGAAAAAAATGAAATGTGATACTGGGATATCAATGGTGGGCGATTTTAAAAAACGGAGTAGTGTGCTTTTGGTTGATGATATTGCCGACAGTGGAGAAAGTCTAGTTTTCGCAATGGAGAAAATAAAAGACTTTGCCCCGCAGATATATACAATCGATTCGGCAGCCATATGCTATAAGCCAAAATCAATCATACTGCCAACCTATATAGGCGAAAAAATAGAAAATGATGTTTGGATAAACTTCCCTTGGGAATTAAAGACGCTAAAAGAGACCAATGCTAAATAAACGGGATAACTGGGAACAGCGTGGGAAATATATTGTATGGGCTGCTTTGTGTGGCAAAGGTTTCAAAGGCGCAGAGCTACGCCGTGTCTTTGAGAAGGCCAGACGATTTTTTCAATCTAAGGAGCGCATCAATGTCGACCTATCTTGAAAAGCTAGCTAATCTGAATTCTAGCATAGACGGAGTTATTGCATCCTGTTTTGTCGGATATGATGGATTGATAATAGAACGTATCGGAGGGAGCAATGGTCTGGATGTTGAATTTATTTGTGCCACATTCACTTCTGTTGTTAATAGCTTAAAAAATCAAGAAAATGAAGTGATTGAACTTATGGCAACATTTCAAAAAGACGTAGTCCTAATTAGAGTTATGGAAGATGGATTCATATGTATCGTCATGAGCCAAGACGGAAACATAGGCCGCGCCAAGCTAGAATCAAAGAAGCTTGGTAAAAAATTTATGGAGTAGTTCAATGGGCAATATGGGAAATATGGGCGGTCCAGCACCGTCTTTTCAAATGAAATGTAATAATTGCAAACAAGATGTCACGATAGGTCCGGCGTCTCAAAAAGTAAAATGTCCTCGATGCGGTTGCGGCGTCTTTATAGACATGCAGAATCCAAGTAGAATGGGGCAACCAACTCAAAACCCACAGCAGTATGTTGATGGCGCGAAGCGGCATACTGATTTCTCAACAATTAGACCGGTTTCTCCAACTAGTGATACTCCATAGTGTTTACTATAGACTATTTAAATGATAAGTTTTTGGCTGTGACTTTTCCATACAGCCCATCTCTTGTGTCTACAATTCAAAAACTACCAGACAGAGTATTTGATAAAAAGGCCAAAGTTTGGAAAATGCCAATCATAGACCTTTTTATTTTTATTAAGATATTAAAGCAAGATGGTTATGGAGCCAATATAACTAAAAAAGCTAAAGCGCATTATTTGGAAGTCATTTCTAAGTATGAAGATAATTCGGCGCTGTCGCAACTGAAAGACATTGAATATGAACCGAGACAAATGACTGTGCAGCTTTATCCATTTCAAAAGGTGGCCGCCAATTATTTGAACAAAGTCGCCGATGCTATTTTAGGCTTAGACATGGGCCTAGGGAAGTCGGTATCATCTATGGCGTCGGCTTCGGATTCTATAATAGACGCTGGATTTAAAAAGAATCTAATTATTGTTCCGGCTTCCTTGAAATATGGTTGGGCTATTGAATTGGCGAAGTTTTCAAAATACTCCTATACGGTTATATCTGGAGAAACAAAATTAAGAAAGAAGCTGTATTATAACAATAGTGATTTTACTATAGTTAACTATGATTTAATTTGGAGAGATTGGGAATACTTTAAAGACATAGAGTGGGATTTGGTTCTTGCCGATGAAATTCAGAGGATTAAAAACCATAAAACGGCTGCTCACAAAACCATAAACAAAATAATCTGCAAAAGAAAGGTCGGATTAACTGGTACTGTTCTAGAAAACGGGTTGATGGACCTATTCAATGTAATGAAGTTTATAAACAAAGATATTTTTGGCAGTAACGCAATGACATTTAAGGCCAGATATTGTGAACTGGATGTCTGGGGAAATATCATAAGCTATAAAAACTTGGACGAGATTGTTAAAAAACTTTCCTACGTCATGCTCAGAAGAAGAAAAAGAGATGTCTTAGATGACCTTCCTGAAAAAACAGTCAAGGATGTTTACATAGAAATGAATGAAGTTGAAAGAAAGGTCTATAAGGAAATAAAGAATGGAATACTGGAGGATATAAAATCTGGAAAAATAAGGAAGATAGATATTTTAACAAGAATTATTTATTTGAGACAGGTTTGCGATTGCCTGAATCTAGTTCAAGAATCTCCTAAAGTTATTTCATCAAAGCTGGAGGAGTTGGTCGAAATCATAGATGAGCTTGAGCATTCTAAGATAGTTATTTTTTCAGAATATGAGAGAATGACAAAAATTTTACAGGACAACTTGAAGCATAGTTCTGTCAGATTGCATGGCGGTGTTAAAAACGACTGTAAATGGGAAAGAGAAATAGAGAAAAGCGCCCGCGCAGAGAGTAAAGATTTGCCAGATATCAAGAGGGATTTGTTTATACATGAAAAAAAACTAGGAGCTATTTGCCAAAAGTGTCCATATTATAATAATGACCAAGAGTGTTTGACTAGAAAGAAGATAATAAGCAAGTTCAATAATGACCCAAGCGTTAAGCTGTTCATATCAACCAATGCTGGCAAAGAGGGTTTGAATTTACAAACAGCTAACGTTGTAATTAATTACGATTTGTCTTTTAATCCAGCGACAAACGAACAAAGAATAGCCAGAATAGATAGAATAGGCCAGAAAAGCGAAAAGATATTAGTTATTAATTTAATGTGTAGAAATTCTATTGATGAAAAGGTCAAAGGAGTTAGTGATGATAAACAGGCTCTTTTCGATTTGGTAGTAGATGGAATTAATAAAAATGAAAAACCCATGATTACAAAAGACATAAACTTAGACAATATAGAGGATTTACTATGATAACGTATGAACAGAAGTTGGCACATATAACTGATATGGTTGTCAATGAGTTTTCAGAAATACTAACTCCGATTGAGGGGTGGATTTTTATAAAACTTTTTTGGATTGAAAATCGTAAACTAAAAATCAGAGGAACGGTAGAAGAGATTCAAGCCATGCTCGGAGCCTACAACGTTGATAATGAGATGGTTATGAAAACACTTAGGGTTTTAAAGGAATGCGGTTTGATTTCTGCAAAAAAAAGCGAAGATGGCGTGATTGTCGCTAACACCAATCTGGTCAATAAGCCAGACCTAAATCAAAAACTAACAATTGTCGATTCTCTACTAAGTAAGCAGTTAATAGACGCTGGATACTATGGAGTTATAAAAAACGCACTATTGGCTCGTAATGATAAGAAAAAAGAAAAACAACTAGCGCCAGAGGTTAAAATAAAAACCACCAAATCAGTTGATGTTGATAAGGCTAGGATTGTTAGGAAGGTGAATCCAGACTCGGCTCCAGAGTTGGTTAAATTCTATTACAGGCTTATGCATGACGTGTTTGGAGGTAAATATGAATCTCCAAACCTACTAAAAGAAGCCCATCAATTAAAATTAGAAATGCAGATACATGGAGATTCCGCAGAAGATACTAGAAAATTCTTTGCCTTCATATTAAATAGAGCCAATGAAAAGGGTGTATTTGATAGAGTTTCTTCTATGAGTCTTTATTCCAGACTTCGCCCGACAGCATATCAGAAACTTATAGTAGAAAAGAATTCCAAGTACGATAAATTCCTGCAGTACGAAGAGGTCAAAAAGTCGGAAGATGAT